>Ga0105237_10001721_pt1 | contig 28293 bp, 19 predicted proteins | sample KBSC24metaG_FD_81520 | JGI IMG/M metagenome (GOLD analysis project Ga0105237, IMG submission 81520) | Corn rhizosphere microbial communities from Kellogg Biological Station, Michigan, USA - KBS C2-4 metaG | ecosystem: Host-associated > Plants > Roots > Rhizosphere > Soil | place: Michigan, USA... | reverse complement strand
TTTTAGAAGCCGAATGTCTTTCTTCCGTCCTGCTGACCAACAACGGCCACGGCGGCTTTGCCCTCGCCCGGCTCCCGAAAGAAACGCAATGGGCGCCCGTCTTCACCTTCCTCGTCGGCGACTTCGCTCACCCCGGCGGCGCCGACTTCGCTCACCCCGGCTCTGCCGGCCTCAACCACATCCCCGCCGCCAACCTCAGCCACGCCCCCGCCGACATCATCACCGCCGGCAATTTCTACGGGGTCACCCCATACGAAGGGCGCTACGATGCGAGTTACGGCACCCTGCTGCCCGCGCCGCGCGCCCCCGCCGCATCCTTTCGCCCCCTGCCCCCATGGCAATCCGGCCTCCTCCTCGAAGGCGAGATCCGCGACAGCAAGATCATCCGTACCCCCCGCGGCCCGCTTTTCATTTTCTCCCGCAACGACAACACCCCCCTCTTCTATCGCCCCGACCAGCTTACTCCGCCCTTAAACTATCCACAGGATCCGCCAGCGCCGCGCGGCCAGCCTGTACAGCAGCAGCGACAGGATAAAAGCGAAGGTGGTCAGCAACATCGACTCGGCCAGGAACTGCAATATCAGACCCGTCCGGGAGGAGCCCATGACCTTGCGGACGCCTACCTCCCGCGCCCTTTTCTCGGAGCGGGCAGTGGAAAGGTTCATGAAGTTGATGCAGGCGATGACCAGCACGATCATTCCGATAATGCCGAATAGTCGTATATAGCTGATCAGTCCGCCCGTTGCAACACCGTTTTGATAATCGGTCCACAGGGGATATCCTTGATAACCGCGGTGACCTTCAGCTCGTCGTTACTCCAGATGAGGACCGTTTTTCCAATGGGGGTCCGTATTGCCAAACAGCGCCCTGGCAGTCGACTGCGTGAGCACAACGGACCTCGGGTCCTGCAGGGCCTGGCCGGCATTCCCTGCAACAAGTGGAAGCCTGAAGATATTCAGAAAATCCGATCCGGCGGACAGGTCTCGCAGACGCAGATTTTTCTCTCCGACCGTCAGCACGGCGTTGCCACTCTCAAAACATGGCGCGGCCCAGGCTATCCCCGGGATTTCGTTTTTGAGCGCCGCAGCTATCGGCATACATACGTCGGGACGGGTGCGGGTCGTCCCATTGTCGCTATAGTTGAATTTCACCTGGTACGCCTGCTCATATCCCGGCAGCCACCGGTCGTATGACCGCTGATCGTTGATCCATAAGCCGATGATCAGGGCAACGGCCATTCCTGCCGCCAGACCCAATACATTCAGTGCGCTGAAAACCCTGTTGCTGACCAGGCTCCGCCAGGCGGTCTTGATGTACATCTTTAACATACAGATCCCGCGGCTAAAAAAATGCCAGATTATAAAAAATTATTAATCAATTATTTGCACGGTGTAAATCCCTCCAACTGTTCGTTTATGCTACAATAGCTGTCCGTTTTAAGGCAAGCCCGCGATACGCGCATCCAGTTGCGTCGTATCCCCCCTGGGCTTGTAGGATTTGACCCCAAATGGCATTATTATAAAACAAAGAGGTTTCATTTTATTTTAGATTTTTTTTCAAGGAACTTGCCGCGCAGAGCTTCGGCGGGGAACTTCGGAAAGCTTCGTTCCTCGCTTTCTCTCGTTCATTCCCTTCGCTCCGCTCGGGAACGCTTCGCTCGGGAACCCCGCCAGCTCGTCCAACTCCCGCTGCAAAGCCACGCGCTCCGCCGGCGTCTTCGCCATCGAAAGCGCCTGCTCCAAATGTGCCCTCGCCTTCGTCGCGTCGAGCCCAATATACAACTTCCCCAACAGCGCATGATAAAAATGATTGTTCGTCAGCCCTAGCCGCTGCGCCTCCCGTATCGCCTCTGTCTTTCCATACACTTTCGAAAACGCATAGGTCCTGTTCAAGGCCGCCATAGGAGAATACTCGAGTTGCAGCAGGAGATTATACAACTGTAGAATGCGCTCCCATTTCTCCTGCGTATCGTCCTTCTGCGTATTCCAATAAGCGATGCCCGCCTCCAAATGACATTTGGAAAGCCGGTCCCCGCCGGTTGCCCGGTTTAAAAAATAGCCGCCCTTGCTGATAAGGTCCGAATCCCAGAGACCGGTATCCTGCTGGTCATACAGCACAAATGCGCCATTATCATCAAGCCGCGCTTCAAGACGGGAAGCATGAAAACACATCAGCGCAAGCAAGGCGCTGGCTTCCGGCTGGTCGGTCACCTCGTTTTCGATCAGCATATAACACAGACGCATAGCCTCAAAACACAACTCCTTCCGCAACCCCGTGTTCTGGCTCATCGAATAGTACCCTTCGTTGAACAGAAGATATATCGTTGTCAACACCGCCGCCAGTCGCGTCTCTATCTCCTCCGGACCTGGCATTTCGATCCGTATCTTCTCCTCCCTGATCTTTTCTTTTGCCCGGAACAATCGCTTATTGATCGTCTCTTTATTCGTCAAAAATGCGTCGGCAATCTCTTCGATGCCAAATCCGCACAGGATACGCAGCGAAAGACCTATCTGCGCCTCCGGCGAAATTGCCGGATGACATATTGCAAACATCATCTGCAACTGACTATCGTTGATATTTTTCGGGGAAAGATCGATCTCGTCTTCGAAGACAGCGCCCGGCCCGCCGGTTGCGGCGTCTGCCCTACAAGATGCGGCATCCGCCTCTTTTTTCAATTCCGGGACAAGTTTGGATTCAAAGATCTGTCTCCGCCGCAAATAATTCTTCGCCCTGTTTTGGGCAACATTGTACAGCCATGCCGTCGGATTGGGCGGGGCGCCATTCTGACCCCAGGTTTCAGCAGCAGTCAGAAAAGTGTCGCTGGTAAGGTCTTCGGCAATCTCCATCTGCCCGAACCCAAAATGTTTGCAAAGGACAGAAATTATCTTTCGATATTCCGTCCGGAATAAAAGAGGTATTAATTCCGTGTTATCCATCTTAGCGTATTTCGGGCATCCTTAGCGCATTTCAGGCATCCTTACCGTATATCGTGCTTCACCACTTTTCGCACTTCCACACTATTGCCGTCTCCATTCAGTATCGGGCAGCCCCTCGCCAGCTCCACCGCCTCGTCGAAGTCTTTTGCCTGGAGGATGATAAACCCGGCAATGGATTCTTTGATCTCTGCAAAGGGGCCGTCGGTGATGACATTATGGGGTTTCAATACCTTCCCTTCGACAGACAACCCTGTTCCGCCGGCAAATTTACCCTGCGCCACGATGTGGTCCACCCAGGTATGGTATTGCTGCATGTAGACCTTCATCTGCTCAGGTGTTGGCTGGGCCTCTTTCGTTAGAAGGTCGAGACGCATCAGCACAATATACTGGTCCATATTATTTAGAGATTGGTTCATACGTTAGCAGGATAGTGCCGCTTTTGAATGTCCGTGTCGACTTCAGTTTCAGACCGAGCTTACTGCTCATTCCCTTACACACCGGCTCGCCTTCGCCCAAAATTACAGGATCCACCATGAACATATATTCATCGATCAACCCTGCCTCCGCCAGTTGCGTAACGATACTGCCGCTTCCCAATATGCACATATCGCTGCCGGCGGCCTCCTTCAGCTTACGCACCTCCTCCACAAGATCGCCTTTTACAAGACGGGAATTGTTCCAATCTACCTTTTTCAAGGTCCGCGAAAAAACTATCTTTTCCGACTTATTCATTCCATCGGCCACCTGCGGCGCATTTTTTTTCGCGTCCGGCGTAGGCCAGTAACCGGCCATCATCTCATAGGTCACACGTCCGAAAAGAAGCGTCGCGCCCATCTGCGCCATATTCCCCGCGAATTCACCTTCTTCTTTCTGCCCCTGGGGGTCCTCTGCCTGCGCGTGCTGGTGCCAGCTGATATCGCCGCCCGGTCCCTTAAAATACCCATTTAGCGTCATAAAGTTAAATACTCCCAGCTTTCTCATTTTCAATAATTTAAATTGTTATAAGTATTTTTACACCCCTATAACAACCGAGCATGCAAAAATTGGACACGGGACTGGGAATATTATTATTTTTATAAAAAGGCCCCTTATAACAATGATGAACAAATTTCTTCTCACCCTGACCGCCTGTTTCACGATCCTGATCAGCGCCTTTGGCCAGCCCGCTCCGCAACAGACCATCTATACCCAGGACATCGATAATTTTTGGGTGGCCTTTGACAGCGTCCGAAGTACAAAAGACAGTCTCCAACAGCTGCATTATATACAATCGCTATACATCGATAAGGGGACGGCAGGTCTGAAAGCTTTTATGAAAGTGAGAGATTATACGGCCCAGGGTTGGGTAAAAGCCATCAATAAATACCCGAAATTCTGGGCTTCGGTGCGCCCCAATACGCTCACCGTAAAAACAAGATCCGCGGACATCGCCAAAAGCATTGCACAACTGCGGACGCTCTATCCCGAATTAAAAGACGCCCAATTGTATTTCACCATCGGGGCTTTACGCTCCGGCGGTACCACGGACAGCAATATGGTGCTCGTAGGGGCGGAGATCGCCACGGGAGACTCCGCCACCGATGTCTCCGAATTTCCCAACAAATGGCTGGCCACCGTATTTAAAGGACAATCCCAGGCGAATATTGTCCCGCTGAATATCCATGAATATGTACACACCCAGCAGCATGGAGATAATGACTTTTTACTAGCGATTGCCATAAAGGAAGGGGCGGCCGACTTTATAACCGAACTCGCCCTTGCTGAGCCTCTGCAAACAAGCTATAGCCAGTATGGTTACGAGCACGAGAAAGAATTAAAAGACGACTTTAAAAAGGAAATGTTCACCAACGCTTATAAAAAATGGCTGTACAATGGCGGCAATGCTACGACGATGGCCGATCTGGGTTATTTCATGGGCTACCGGGTATGCAAGTCCTATTATCAACATGCAGCGAACAAAAAGACAGCCATCAAAGAGATCATTGAACTCAACTATTCCGATAGCAGCGCTGTAGAAGCCTTCCTGACAAAGTCCTCCTATTATACGGAGCCCATAAACAAGACCGCACTGCTGGCCTCCTTCCGGGCAAACCAGCCGGTCCTAGTAAAACTGCAACCCCTCAACAATGGAGATACAGGAGTAGACGCCTCGCTGAAAACACTAACGATAGTATTTTCGAAACCGATGCAACCAAAAGGCTATTCCATCAATTATGGCGCAGGGGGAAAAGAACATTATCCCATCAAAGGCATTGCCGGATTTTCAGCCGATGGCACTTCCTTTACAGTCAACACCGAACTCAAGCCCGGCCAGGAATACGAATTTGTCATTACCGATCGCGCATTTGCCTCTCAGGACGGCTATCCGCTGTTAACGGACTATACTATAAAATTCAGGACCAGATAGCCCGGCATTGATGCGACTATCCATTGCCGCGTAAAGGAGCCCATCCGCTCAACACCGCGATACGCGCATCCAGCTGCGTCGTATCCTCCTTTCTCAATTTCCTGAAATCCCTTATCATGGTGAAGTTCTTACAGGTCGTCTGGAGCATCCATGCCTTCGGCTGTCTTTTTTTCGCTGCCGTCAGGAAACCATCGGCTTTAGCGTAGTCATTCGCGATAACCCCCAGTTCCGCCAGCGTGGCTTCGTCCCAGTAGTCGGGTTCCTTTTGTTCTTTTTTTCTTATGACGGAATATTCAACGACGGGCATTATCGTTTTGATCATGTCCCGGTGCCCTTTCAGCTCGAGACAGGTAATATAATTAACGCCGGGATAAGCGTCGCGCCAGTCGGCTTCAAACCCTCTCCGGTATGCGTCCAGTGCCTCATCGATATAACTGACGGCCATGGTGAAGTCGCCCTGGCCATAATAGTCCGTTATATAATCCTTATAGACGCGGCCAAGTATACCATACGTCTCACTGCTCGGCCCATTGTCCGCGATGACCTTTTTCAACGTCCGGATCGCCTTTTCCCTGTTGCCCGTTCGGTTCAACGCAAACCCGTACTGCTCCTGCACCATCACCGTTTGCCGGATATGCGACGGCAGGCGCTCGATGAACTCCTGCATTTTTGAGTACGCGGACACATCCCTGTAGGAAAGCATGACATCGATCAAAATGCCGGCCTCCTGGTCCTCCAGCGGCAACAGCCTGGCATTGACCACCGTCTCTATGGCGGCAAGTTTCGCCGCCTCGTCCCCCTTTGTGTTCCTGGCGTCTTCCAGATCCTCCTTCAGCTGCTGGTCATATTTTACCAACTCTCTGAAAATGTCCGTTTTTTGATGTGCGACGCTATTCTGGAATTGGATGCCATCCACCAGCTGATATACCGGGCTGTCCGTGGTCTTATTCGTTTTTGAATCGACGAGTGCGGCCGTGATGACCTTCTTCACCTCGTCTGCATTGGTCAGGCCCTTGCCGGGAGAGAATTTATACGGCATCGTCCGGAAGGCGGCCAGGTCGAAAGGCAGATCGCAGTCATCCGCGAAAATAGATATCGTCGTATAGGGCTTGACGGCATGTCTTATCCCCAATTCATAAAAGACATTGGCATTTGCCCCTGTAAGATCCGCCACGACATAATCCGAAAGTATGATCCGTTCGAACATAGGCTTGTGTATGCTTCCCCGCACTTTTTCTTCATCCGCCCGTATCGGCTCCATTCCGGCGTCTTTAATGGCCGGGCTGATTATTTCATCGTGCACCTGGTCATAATCGATCATTACCCATTCATTTTCTTTGGCGCCCCGAGGCTTGTAGGATTTGACCCCAAATGGCATTATTATAAAACAAAGAGGTTTCATTTTATTTTAGATTTTATTATAATTCAAAGAACTTTGCTGCCGCGAACATGGAACTTTCCTGCCGCGAACATGGAACTTTCCTGCCGCGAACATGGAACTTTCCTGCCGCGGGCATGGAACTTTCCTGCCGCGGACATTGAATTAAATTTACGTTTATTTAATGTATATTCACTCTTATGAAATCAAACCTGCTATCCCTCGCGATCCTTCCATTGTTATTTTCCTGCCAGTCCCATCCATATTCTGTTGGTCCGATCCGTCTCAATGGCACCTGGCAGCTGGTATCAGGAACTACCATCACAAAGGGGGTTTCCTCCTTCACCGACTACACCAAGGAGAGCAATATGATCAAGATAATCAACGACTCTCATTTTGCCTTTCTCAAACACGATCTCCATCCGGCAAAAGATTCTTCCAATCATTTCGACGCGGGCGGCGGGTCATATACGTTAATCGGTGACCAGTATACCGAACACCTCGATTATTACAGCGACCGCAACTGGGAAGGAAAACCCTTTACCTTCACCGTCACCATCAGCAACGATACCCTTATCCAGCGGGGATTGGAAAAAGTAGAGAAAGAAGGCATCGATAGGGAGATCATCGAAAAATACGTCCGTTATAAATAGAACAGCCGATGAAGATCTTAGTCGTCACCGGACCTCCATATTCCGGCAAAGGCACCCAGTGCGAAATACTCAGCGGGATGCTGGGCTTTACCCATCTCTCGACAGGCGACCGCTGCCGGCAAGAGAAAATGGCTCAGACACCCATTGGTTTGATCCTATCCGAATATGAAGAAAAAGGCGACCTGGTCCCCGACGACCTCATGAAAACCCTTTTCAGCCAGATAATCGATCAGCACAGAAATGAAAAAGGCATCATCCTGGACGGCTATCCCCGTACAAGGCCACAGGTCGACGATCTGATCCAGCTCGCAGCCGAAAAACAACAGGTGATCAGCCACGTCATCAATATCGACGTGCCCAAGGACCAGCTTTTAGCGCGGGCCATCAGGAGGGCCGCAACCTCCACCCGCGAAGACGACAAAAATCCCGAAACCCACCTGAAAAGAGTTTTGGTCTTTGAGGCAGCGACCCGGCCCGCAATAGAATACATGAAGACCAGGCTGCCGGTCATAGACATCGATGGAATGGGCGCCATCGACGAAGTAACGCGACGCATCATCGAAAATATACGGCTGTAAGCGCCGCCGCACCCCGGCCTACGGCCCCGGCGCACCCCGCCTCCCACGCGCCCGCGCGCCCGCCCCACGGCGCTGTATCAAAATCCAACAAACATTGTATCAAAAACGAACGACCCGCATCACCGATCGCCCCTAACCCTTTGTTTATCAAAAATATATAACGCGGCATCATTTTTACGGGGATAAACCCAATGCAACACGAACGCATCCGAAAGCTAATTGTCCTAAAACTCACCCGCGAGGCTTCGCCGGAAGAATTGCTGGAATTGGAACAATTGACCCAAGACGACGAAGGGCTGTCATTTTATTTACAGGTACTGGAAAGCCTAAAGGCGGAAAGCCGCGCAGGAAATGAACCCATAAGCCTCTCCGAAGAGGGTGCTGCAGCCGCCTATCAAAGACTCGCCAAACGCATAGCCGGGCAACAGACGCTCCGTTCGGGAACCCCCGGCAACCCCATGCTGAAAAGCCATCTCAAGATCGCCTGGCGCAACCTCTCCAAACACAAGACATCCACCTGCATCAACATGCTCGGGCTCGCCCTCGGCATCAGCGCCTGTCTCATCATCTACCTCATCACCAGCTTCGAACTCAGCTATGACAACTTCCACCCCGGCAAAGAACAGATCTATCGCGCAGTGAGCGAATTCTCCGACCCCGCCACAGCCAAAAAATACTTCATCCCCCAGATACCCTACCGCGCAGCCCTGGCCATCCGGAACGAATTCTCCGGGGTAGAGTCCATAGCCACCTTTTGCAGCTATTATGCAAACGTGACGATACCCGGCGCCGGCAAAGAGGTAAAAAAATTCGAAGTCCCAAAAATGTGGGAGGAACCCTCGGACATCATCCTCACGGAGCCGCAATATTTTTCAATCTTCAGGTACACCTGGCTGGCAGGTAATGAAGCCACCGCACTCAACGAGCCTTTCAAAGTAGTGCTCACCGAAAAAAAAGCCAGACTGTACTTTGGCTCCTTATCCCCCACCGACGTCATAGGCAAACAAATTATTTATGAAGACTCCCTGAGGCTCGTCGTATCCGGCATCGTAAAAGACTGGGGTAAAAATACCGATCTCGCCTATACGGAGTTTATTTCATACAGCACCATCGAACACAGCTTTCTGAAACACAAAGAAGGCCTCAACCACGACCCCCGTTGGCTATACGGCAATGCCGAAACCTTTGTCAGACTGGCAAAAGAAGCGACACCCCATAAATTCGAGACGCAGTCGATCCCCATGGTAAAGACCCAGCTGCAGCCTGACTATGGCCACTATCCGATGAGCCTGCATCTTCAGCCACTCCCGGCTATCCATTTCGATTCGAAATATCAAGATCTTTATATCCGGAAGGCTCATTTGCCCACACTTTATGGACTGATGGGCATTGCCGCCTTTATCCTGGTCATCGCTGCCATCAATTTCATCAACCTCTCGACCGCACAGTCCCTCCGGCGGGCCAAAGAAATAGGCATACGGAAAGTATTAGGGAGCAGCAGGGCCAATCTCATATTCCAATTCCTGGGCGAGGCGCTTATCCTCACGAGCCTGGCTACCCTTCTTTCCATGCTCATCGTCAGCCCCGTGCTGAGTATTTTCCGGGCTTTCATTCCATCCGGCGTAACGTTCAACCCCGTAAATATTCCTACCCTGATCTTTTTATCGGCTATCACCACCGTAACGGCCGTCCTTGCCGGATTTTATCCTGCCCGGGTTTTGTCATCATGGCTGCCGGCGCTGAGCCTGAAAGGAAAAGGCGCGCAATTATCCAATCCAAAAAATTATTTACGCAAGACGCTCATCGTATTTCAATTCACCGTTTCCCTGTTGTTCATCATCGGAACGATCATCGTCCAAAGCCAGGTCCACTTTATGCTCAACAAAGACATGGGCGTCTCCCGCGACCCCATCGTCAGCTTCTACACGAATGAAGACTTCGAGGTCAGCAAAAAGCAAGTTATGATGGCGCGCCTGCGGCAATTACCTGGTGTCAAAGAAGTGAGCCTTGGCGCGGACCCTCCTGTCAGGGATGGTTTCAGAGGGGGGACGATAACACGCAGGGACAAGCCGGTGCAGGTGCTTGCGGCAGAACGGGAAGGCGATGAGAATTATATACCCTTATATGGACTAAAGATCGTCGCGGGTCGAAACTTTACTGTCCTTCACAGTGACTCCATCGCAGAATTCCTCGTCAACGAGACCTGTGCGAAACAATTGGGTTTTGTCCATCCGGCAGACGCCCTCGGTCATTCGATAAAAACGCAGGGTACGCTCTCAGGTCCTATAGTGGGCATACTCGCGGATTTTTATTCCCAAAGCCTGCAAGCTCCGCTGGGACCTGCGTACATTTTTTCCTCGAACAACTCCCGATTTATCAGTCTAAAACTTTCCACCAGCGGCCAACAGCCGGGTGATCTAACAACCATCCTCACGCAGATGAAAAAGATCTGGAAGGATGTTTACCCCAATGAAAAATTCGAATACGAATTTTTTGACGATGCCATCGCCCGGTACTACGACAAAGAACAAAAGACCGCGCAGATCATGCATACCGCCATGATCATCGCCATCCTCATTTCCTGCATGGGCCTGTTCGGACTCATCACCTTCACCGCCGAACAACGCACCAAAGAGATAGGTATCCGCAAAGTGCTCGGCGCCAGCGTCAGCAGCATCGTCACCCTCCTGTCAAAAGATTTCCTGCGGCTGATCATCATTTCCATCATCATCGCCACTCCCGTCGCCTGGTGGCTCATGAGCAAATGGCTCAATGACTTTGCCTACAGGATCACCATCAGCGGATGGGTATTCGTACTTTCCGGAGTGTCCGCCATAGCGTTAGGATTGATCACCATAAGTTTCCAGGCTATAAAGGCGGCCATTGCCCATCCCGTGAAAAGCCTGCGGACAGAGTGATCCCGCAGGGAAAAATAAATTATGTAATTTCTCCGGCCGATCAGCGCGGTAGGCTATAAAACCATATTGACCGTTTACCCTAATCCCGTAGCCCGGGGTGCTTCGGTCCTCGGCCCCACGCGCCCCGCGCACCCCTTACATGGCGGCCCGCGCCAGCCTCCCTATCAGCTGCAGCCCGCTCTCCACCCTCTTCGTCCATTGCATCCCATATCCAAGACGCATGCAATGATGAAATTGTTTTTGAAGGGTGAACAGGTTGCCCGGCGAAAGACTCACCTTATTTTTCAAGGCAGTCTGATTCAATTGCACCACATCCACCTTTTTCGGCAGCTCCACCCACACCGAAATCCCGCCTTGCGGACGGCTGATCTTTGTTCCTTCCGGAAAATGTTCGCTGATCACACGTACATACTGCAGATAATTCGTATGCAGGGTCTGTCTCAATTTCCTAAGATGCGCTTCATACCGGCCATTTTCTAAAAACGAGGCGATCACCTCCTGGGTAATGGAGGTGCTGAACAAAGAGTGAACGGCCTTCACCCGGCTGACGGCCTCCTGAAATCTCCCCGGCGCGACCCAGCCGACGCGATAGCCCGGCGCCAGTGTCTTCGAGACAGAGCTGCAGAGTAGCACCAGCCCGCTCTCGTCATAAGACTTACAACAGGCGGGGCGGCTATCGCCAAAATAAATATCGCCGTACAGATCGTCTTCTATCAGCGGAACATTATATTTTTCGAGCAGCTGCATGGCGGCGCGTTTGTGAGCGTCCGGCATCAGGCTTCCCAGCGGATTGCTGAAATTGCTTACGAACAGACACAACGCGATCTTCTTTTTTGAAAGGATCGTTCTCAAAGCGTCGAGGTCGACGCCGGTCGCAGGAGAGGTAGGCAACTCCAATATCTTCAATCCCAGGCTCTGGGCCAGCTGAAGCGTTACGAAAAAGCAAGGACTCTCCACGGCAATGGTATCCCCCGGTCTGGTCAGCGCCATCAGACAATAGGAAATGGCGCTCATACAGCCCGCCGTGGTAATGATGCCATTCTCCGATAGATTGCCCTTCCAGGAAAGCGACCACCGGGCCACCTGCCGGCGCAAATTTTCGTTGCCCTGCAGGGAGTCGTAAGCCGTACCGCTGCCGGGAAGATCACGCATCGCTTTTACCAGGCATTTGTTCAGTTTGGCCACCGGCAGCAACTCCGGAGAAGGTACGCCGCGCGAAAAAAGGATCATGTCCTTCCCCGTAGCCGCATCAAAATCATTCTCGACAAAATCTATGGTGCGCGCCTCATTCCCATTGTTCTGAGGTTTGCTCGTCCCCGGCAGCTCCAGTCTTTTTCGCGGAGAATTGCTGACATAATAACCCGACTGCGGCCTGGATTCGATGAGAGCCTGCTTTTCAAGTTCATGATAGGCCAGCTGCACCGTGCTCATGCTGACTCCCTGTTGTCTGCAGATCATGCGGATGGAAGGCAGCTTGTCGCCAACTTTCAATACCCCGCCCGCTATCTGTCCCTTGAGGGCTCTTGCAATTTGCAGATAGAGCAGCTCTTTGCTTTTTGTATCATTTAGCAACATAAAAAAACTGTATTGGTCAAAATTACTAAAATTGTATCTGTACTTAAATAAAATTTACTCTCACCTTTGTACTACATCTCTTACTAAATTGATATAGCATGAAAGCTCTCAGCACCATCCAGCAGACGATGTTCCATGACATCCACACCAAAGACGTTTTTGAAAAGGCCCAGGAATATGCCTATGATTATTTAGACCGCGTCATGGAACGAAATGTATACGCCACCGACGCCGCGTTAAAAGACCTCGTGCATTTTGAAGAAGAAATGCCGGCGCATCCCAGCGCGGCCACGACAGTTATCGATCTGTTGCATAAATATGGCGCCCCTGCAACCGTCGCCCAGTCCGGCGGCCGGTATTTTGGATTCGTATGCGGCGGTATAGTTCCCGCGGGAATGGCGGCAAAACAACTCGCGACATACTGGGATCAGAACACGGCCATGTCAGTGCTCTCCCCCGTGTCCGCAGTGTTGGAAACCGTAGTCGAAGGATGGCTGAAGGATATCTTCCGTCTGCCGGCCGCTGCAGTCGCGGGTTTTGTCAGCGGGACATCCGTGGCGAACTTCTCGGCGTTGGCGGCAGCGCGATATCGCATCCTGGCACGATACGACTGGGATATCAATGCCAAAGGTCTGGCTGGCGCTCCGAACATCCGTATAGTCACCGGCAACCATGCCCATGCTGCCGTCCTAAAGGCGATCGGTCTGCTGGGATTGGGGACGGATAATATAGAGTGGGTGGAGACGGATGACGAAGGAAGAATTATACCGGAGAATGTGCCGGAGCTGGATGACAGGACCATACTTATCCTGCAGGCCGGGAATGTGAATTCGGGTTCCTTCGATGTGTTTCCCGAGTTATGCGAAAAGGCGGCCCGGGCCAATGCCTGGGTGCACATCGACGGGGCTTTCGGTCTGTGGGCCGCGGCGGCCGATGGATTGCAACACCTGGCGAGGGGCATCGAACACGCGAGCTCCTGGGCGGTCGACGCGCATAAAACACTCAACACGCCTTATGATAATGGCGTCGTCTTATGCAAAGACAAGGAAGCGTTGCGCGCGGCCTTACATGCGTCCGGCAGCTATCTCGTCGTCAATGACGATACGCGGGATGGCATGTTCTACACGCCGGAAATGTCAAGACGGTCGAGGATCATCGAGCTCTGGGCGACGATGAAATTCCTCGGCAGATCGGGCATCAGCGAGATGGTACATACCCTGCATGAAAGGGCCGTTCAGTTTGCAGAGGTGTTAGGCGGGATCGACGGGTTTACCATTCAGAACGAGGTGGTGTTCAACCAGGTGTTGGTCGCTTGCGAGACGGACGAGCTGACATTGAAGACGCTGGCAAGGATACAGGAGTTAAGGGAATGTTGGGTGGGCGGATCGATGTGGAGGGGAAGAAAAGTGATCCGCATAAGCGTTTGCTCCTGGGCCACTACCGCGGAAGACATCGTCCGGTCGGCCAGATCATTCGAAAGGGCCTTGCACGAGGTGCAGGAGCCTGTTGCATAAAAGGAACCTGTTGTTTAAAAAGATCCCATTGTATAAAAATCACTAATAAAATTTACCATGAAAAAAGCAGTCATTGTCGCCTTTGATAATTTTACGGATATCGATGTATTCATGCCCTGGGACCTTCTGAATCGTGTTCGTCTGCGGCATAAAGAATTCCAGGTGAGAATTGTAGGCTCGGCCAGCAGCCACCTGTCCACCTGCGGACTCGTCACACCCATGCACGGCCAGCTCGAAGAATGCAGGGATGCCGACCTCGTATTCTTCGCCAGCGGCGCCGGCACAAGAGCCTTGTATAAGGATAAAGAATACCTGGACCGCTTCGCCCTCGATCCCAAAAGACAGCTCATCTGCTCCATGTGTTCCGGCGCATTGCTCCTTGCAGGTCTCGGGTTGTTGGATGGCCTCAGCGCGACCACCTATCCTACGGCATTTACGACCCTTCGCGAGATGGGCGTCGAGGTAATAGAGGATCGTCATCTTGTTACCCATGATAATATCGCCACTGCGGCCGGCTGTCTTGCAGCCGTCGACCTGGTAGGCTGGGCTGTCGAAAAACTGTACGATGCCGAGACCCGCCAGGCGGTGATTGCTTCCGTGTTGCCTGTGGGACAGGGGCAGGTGTGTATCTATTGATCTGCTTTGATCCCGGCATACCTCGACGACCTGCCGCACAAAGGCTGACCACCTTGATGCGCATCCCATTTTCCGAAATGGCCCCGGTTGAAAAACCCCGAATTATATATCCCTGATAAACACTACTTTAATCTGTTTAATCACATTTCTTATACTCATTTTGTTGAGCTGATCCGCATAGATGAACCCAGGGCTGTCTAAAAATAAAGAAAAGTTGCTGGCATTAGTGAATTCAAAAATGCAATTCGTTGGATTGAAAGCCAAATATCCTAAATTCACCTCCAGGTCTCACTAAACCCCCATTCAATGAAACACCCAGTCGCCGCCCCTCTCTGCCTCGTACTTCTCGCGTCCCGCCCCCTGCGCGTCCTACGCTCCGCGCCCCGCCTCCTGCGGCCCCTCCGCCCCCTATTCCTCCCGTTGATCATCCTATGTCTCCCCTTCCTCTCCCACGCCAACGACGGAGCCTTCCGCGCCCAGGGCAACCAACTCATCCCCATGTACGAAACCGACATCTCCGTGAAAAAAGAGGTCCTCACCATACGCAGGATCAATCCTACCCAGGCACGGATAGAAGTATATTATGAATTTTTCAATCCCAAAGAACCCAAAGCACTGGAAGTCGGTTTCGAAGCTTTCTCGCCTTCCGGGGACATCGCCAGACCGGTCGGCAAGGACGGCCAGCCGTATATTACTCACTTTACGGTCAGCCTCAACGGTGAGGCCATACCATATAAGGTTTCCATCGTTCATGATAAACTCTATTATAGAAATGGACAATACAAGGCCATGACCCTCGCCGAAGCCAAAAAAGTCAACGATGAAAATGACTACGTGGACTTCTTTTACGTCTACCATTTCCGCTCAGTATTTCAACATGGGTTGAATACCATTCGCCACGTGTATATCGTCGATCTCTCCAGCTCCGTTATAGAAAAATACGACCTGAACTACGTCCTCACGGCTGCCAGGCGGTGGGCCAACAAACAAATTGATGATTTTACCCTGCAGATCGACATGGGTGAATTCCAGGATATCAGCATCGGAAATACTTTTTTCGGGAATGTCTCGGAATGGAAGACAGACAGCGCCACAAAAAGCCTGCAATTAAAAGGCCGCGACGAGAATGGAAAAGGAACCGACATCTCCGAATTTTTCATAAGAAAAGGGATGATCGTTTTCACCCAAAAAGACTTCAAGCCCCGCGGCGAACTGCATATTCATTCCTTCAACAATTACTATTACACCTCCGCGGAGAACGCCAATACCAATGCCAACGGCAGTGAGGACAAATACTCCGAAAAATTCGACAGCAAAAAAGACAGGCTGCCTTTTTCGATAGAGCTTCAGACAGATATCCTTCCACCGGCCGACGAACTGTCCAGGAAGATCCTCCACAACCTGCCCTTTGCCCGAAGGGGATACCTATTCAAATCCCCCGAAATTGCGGCATATTATGAGAAACAGAAATGGTATCTCCCCGACCCGGCTTACACCCCCGTACTGAGCGGGCTCACAAAAGAGGAGCAGGATTGGCTGACGAAAACCAAATAGCGTCTTTTTTAATTTATCAGAAAGTAGTAAGTTTAAATATTCATTCAATACATTCACCATTACGCCTTTTTTATGAAACGCATTTACCCCTTTAAGCCATTCCTTGGCCTTTGTCTGTTGCTTTCTTTGACTTTCCATTCCCGTGCCCAAAATGGCGCCAACAATTTTCCCGCCGTCGGCAATGCCAGCGTCGGCACCCCATCCTCCCCCAACACCTTCACCGTCAATGGCCCCCTATCCCAATCCGGTGGCGTCGTTACCGCTACCTCAGGATTCAGCACCTATATGCAGACCAATTGGCCATTTGCATCCCAATCTGTCAATCTGGCCCCGGGTCTACTGGTGTATGGCGACAGATGGTACGCTTACGGTATGGATCTCGGTTATAATCCTTCCATCAGCCATTTCAGGACAAGGATCTTCTGTCCCATGACCGCTGACGTGGCCTTAAGCTATATCAATGAGACAGGTACGATCCCGACCAACCAGGCCCAGTTTTCGGATGGTCTTGTCATGCTGGGCGGCAGCGGCAATATATTGATCGGAAAGGGAACTCAAACGAACAGCATCTATAAATTAGACGTGGCCGGGCCAGTCAGGGCCGATAAAGTTGTCGTCAATACCACGGGCGCGGATTTTGTTTTCGACTCCACCTATAACCTGCCTGTTCTGTCCGAAGTTGCCGCCTATATACAGGCCAATCATCATCTACCCCAGATGGCCCCGGCTGCCGATATGCAAAAAGACGGACTGAGCCTGGGGGACAACCAGACCCAACTCCTGCAGAAGGTGGAAGAGCTGACCCTCTATGCCATCGGGGCGGACAAACACATCCGGCAATTGGAAGCGTCCAATGCCAGACAGGCAGCCATTCTGGAACAGCAACAAAAGACGTTGCGGCAGCAGCAGCAGCTATTATTGAAAATGCAGGCCAGGCTGGCGCAGAAATAGCCAGATTGAGAACCAGTTTGGCCAAAATAGCTTAAAAAAGGGATGATCTATTTGGATAATATGCGGCCATGAAATGCCTCCTTCCCATTGCCCTCTTATTTTTATCCAGCGCAGCGTCCTTTGGTCAACCAACAGCCGAAAAAGATCTAACAGACGACAACCAGCTAAAACTCTGGTACTCCAAACCCGCCGTCTACTGGGAAGAAGCCTTACCCCTGGGTAATGCCACCACCGGCGCCATGGTCTTCGGGGGCATCGGCAAAGAACGTTTTCAATTGAATGATCATACGCTGTGGTCAGGCTTCCCCTTCGACGGGAACAACCCCAACGGACCGGCATATTTGCCACAGGTACGAAAAGCCATTTTTGACGCCGACTATGACAAGGCTGCCAAACTCTGGGTCAAAGGACTGCAGGGCCCCTATACTGCCCGTTACTTACCCCTCGCGGACCTGCTCCTGGATCTCGCGGCGCAGGATACGGTTGTAACCCATTACCGCCGCGACCTCGACATCAGCAAGGCAGTAGCCACCGTTGAATATGAGTCCGCAGGCGCACACTACAAAAGGGAGACCTTTATCAGCTATCCCGACGAGGCGATGGTCGTCCGTATCACCGCGGATAAACCCGGCTCCATCAATTTCACCGCCAGCCTGACCAGCAAATTACGGTATAGTGTAACCGCTATGATGGCCGGCAGATCACGAAACAGCGCCGCCTCCGCACCCGCCGGCAGATCACGAAACGACGTCACCCCCGCACCCGCCGGCCAACTGATCTTAAAAGGAAAGGCGCCGAGTTTTGTTGCCAATCGGGACTCCGAACCCCGCCAGGTCGTCTATGACGAACCCAAAGGAGAAGGCATGGACTTCCAGGTAGATCTTACCATACGCCACGTGGGAGGCCAGCTTACCGCATCCGGCAATTCGCTGCAAATCCAACAGGCCGACGAAGTCATCCTATACCTCACCGAAGCCACCAGCTACAATGGTTTTAATACGTCTCCCGGTCTGCATGGCAAAGACCCTTCGCTAAAGGCCAATAGTAATATGAACAAGGCTCTTGCGCTGTCTTACCAGCAGCTAAAAAAACGGCATATCACAGACTACGGCCAATTATTCAACAGAGTACATTTCGATCTCGGCGCCGACAGCGCGAAGCTGACCATACCCACCAACGAACGTTTATTACATTTTGACCCGGCCGCTCCCGACAGACAGCTCCAGACGCTGTACTACCAGTATGGAAGATATCTGCTGATCTCCAGTTCAAGACCCGGTTCGTTACCGGCCAATCTTCAGGGCATCTGGAACGATATGGTCCAGCCGCCATGGGCGAGCAACTATACCACGAATATCAATCTGCAGATGAATTATTGGTTGGCCGAAAACACCAACCTGCCCGAATGCCACCAACCCCTTTTCGCCTTCATTAAAGATCTGGCCATCAACGGTGCGCGCACAGCCAAAGAAGACTATAATATCACCGAAGGATGGGTAGAGCATCACAATACCGACGTCTGGGCCAAGACATCGACGGCCGGCGGCTATGATACAGATCCGAAAGGCACTCCCCGATGGTCGGCCTGGCCCATGGGCGGGGCCTGGTTAACCACACATTTGTATGAACACTATTTGTTTTCAGACGATAAACGTTTTTTAAAAGATACCGCTTACCCACTCATGAAAGGAGCAGCGCAATTTTTGCTGCACTGGCTCATCAAAGATCCGTCGACGGGTTACCTCATAACCAATCCATCCACCTCACCCGAGAACGATATGAAGATAGACGGTCATTCCTACCTGATAAGTATGGCCAGCACCATGGACATGTCCATCATCCGCGAGGTGTTCTCCAACTGTATCGCCTCGGCAAAAACGCTCCACACCGACAGCCTGTTCGCCGGCGAACTCGAAAAGGCCAGGGCGCAGTTGTACCCGTTTCACATCGGAAAATATGGACAGCTGCAGGAATGGTTCAAAGATTATGACGACACAGCGGATACACATCGTCATATATCGCATTTGTTTGGTTTATATCCGGGCAGCCAGATCACTGTCGACTCCACGCCCGGGCTGGCTGCTGCCGCCAAACAATCCCTGCATTACCGCACCGACGCCGGAACGGGATGGTCACTGGCCTGGAAGATCAATTGGTGGGCCCGCTTACACGACGGGAACCACGCGGCCCGGGTGCTCGCGGCCGCCTTTCACTATGTAGATCCTACGCAGCATGAAATTAAAGTGACGGGCGGCGGCACCTATCCCAATCTGTTTGATGCGCACCCTCCATTCCAGATAGATGGCAATTTCGGAGGCACCGCCGGGATCACCGAAATGCTCCTGCAAAGCCATACCGGCACTATCGAGCTGTTGCCGGCGCTGCCGGATATATGGCCCTCGGGCAGCATCAGCGGGATCAAGGCACGCGGCAATTTCGAAGTGGCCATGCAGTGGAAGGATGGGAAGCTCACAAAGGCCACGATACTGTCCAAGGCGGGAGGGGACTGCAGGATACGTGTCCAAAATACACGTATGGTGCTGCTCAAGACCGTAAGGGGAAAGTCTTATACCATCGGAGGGGACTAACGGAGGGTGGCCCCGCGCAACCGCGAATCCCCGCCTGCGCCCATACCTCATTTAAGTAAAAAGACTAAAATCGTAGATTTTCTAGTGTTTTAGCAGGTAATAAGATTTACTTTAGTTGCAACAATACACTTAGAAACATGAAAGGCTTTGTAAGGGCGGCCATCCTGGCCTGTATCGCACTTCTCCGGTGCTGGGAGGCCTGTGCGCAACCCTCCGATATAGTACGCTTACAGCAAAGTGTACGCGAAAAAGAGGCAAAACCCAATTTTCCCGCCGACACAGCCTACATCGACGTCTTGGACAGCCTGGCCTTTGGCTACTACCGCATCAGTCCCGATAGTTTATTCCTGTACAGCAAAAAGGCCCTGGAATATTCAAAAAAGGCAGGCTACGGGCGGGGAGAAGCGAACAGTCTGCGCATCCTGGGCAACGGGTACAGGCTGATAGGTGACTGGGTCAATATGATATTCTATTATCACGAGGCCCTTGTCTCCGCCGAAAAGATGGGCGATCCCATCGGCATAGGCAAAGCCAGCCTCAACCTGGCTATGTTTTACAACGATATAAAAAAAGACAGGGAATCGATAGTATTGTCGCAAAAGGCAGGCCGCATCTTTGAAAAGATGAGAGATAGCATGAATCTCTATAAGGCCCTCGGCACCATCGCCAACGCATTGGTAAACCTGAATAAATTGGATTCGGCCCTCATTTACTATCAGCAGATGTCGGCGCTTGCGCTCGCCATGAAAAATGAATACAACATCGTGGTTGACAACAGTTTAGTAGGCGTTGTTTTGATAAAAAAGGGACGGATTAAAGAAGGGATCGCCAGGATCCTCCCTACCGCGGAGTATTTCAGGAACACCGATGATAAGATGCGTCAAGCATTGACGGGAGACATGCTGACGCTAGGTTATTATAAGGCGAAAGATTACCCGACTGCGCTAAGATACGGGCAGCAAAGCCTGCAACTGGCTATCGAGCTGAAATCAAAATCCCTGATGGTGGACATCTATCAGATACTGGTGGATATTTACGAGGCCAGGAAAGACTACCCAAACGCCCTTCGCAATAGCCGGCTGTATAAGAAGTATTCAGACAGCGTATTCAATGACAACTCGCGAAAGGCCACCGATGAGCTCGAGGCCAGGTACGAATACCAGGAAAAGGAAAAACTACTGAAGGAAGAGGAGAGCAGGAAAGACGCTCAGCATCGCGAGCTTGTTCGAAAAAGCCAATTGGAAATATACATCGGCGCCCTCGTGATCCTTTTCTTAAGTTCGATCACCTTTGTGCTGTTCCGCAACAGAAAGCTGCTGAAGGCAAAAAATGAAGAGATCAATGAGCAGAAAGAGGAAATGGAAAATCTCGCTATAAAATTAATGCTGAACAATCAGCAGAAGGACATGCTTTTCGGTATCATAGCCCACGACCTGCGCGCACCACTGCATTCATTGAACGAAATGCTCAATCTTATAAAAGCAAGACCCTTCACAACTGCTGAATTGAATACCATCATACAGGAATTGAGACAGGATGTGGACTATTCTTCAGAATTAGTCAACAATCTGCTCTACTGGGCCAGCAGCCAGCTGAATGGGCTCGCCGTCAAACCCGTCGAATTGCCGCTGCGTAAACTGACAGACGATACGCTTAATCATTTCCGGAAAATGGCAGCTGCAAAAAGTATCCAGCTTAAAAATGAGATTGCTCCTTCGTTGGTGGGCCATGCAGATAAGAATATGATAGAAGTCGTCGTTCGCAACCTGCTGAGCAATGCCGTCAAATTTTGCCGGCCCGGCGACACCATTTCCCTGGAAGCCGAAATGTCGGCCGATGTCATTGTCATCTGCGTAGCCGATACCGGCATTGGGATTGAGAAACCGGTGCTGGACAAGATCCTGCAGAAAAAGAGCATCAGCTCGTTTGGCACCGCACGTGAGAGAGGTACGGGACTGGGCCTGCTTCTCTGCCGGGAATTTGCCGAAAAGAACAATGGACGCTTCTGGATAGAAAGCCAGCCGGGAAAAGGCAGCCGGTTCTATTTCACGATCTCCGCGCTGACATTGGCAATGAGTGCGTAGCATTTAAGCAAGTACTAAGATTTAGTTACAACAATACACTTAGAAACATGAAAGGCTTTGAAAGGGCGGCCATCCTGGCTGTTTTGGCGCTTCTACGGTGCTGGGGGGCCTGTGCGCAGCCATCCGATATAGCACGTCTACAGCGAAGTATACACGAAAAAGAGGGAAAGCCCAATTTCACCGCCGACACAGCGTACATCGACGTTTTGGATAGCCTGGCCTTTGGCTATTACCGCATCAGTCCCGACAGCTTATTCCTGTACAGCAAAAAGGCCCTGGAGTATTCAAAAAAGGCAGGCTACGGGCGGGGAGAATCGAACAGTCTGCGCATCCTGGGCAACGGATACAGGCTGATAGGCGACTGGGTCAATATGATATTCTATTATCACCAGGCCCTTGTCTCTGCTGAAAAAACAGGCGAGTCCATCTGCTTAGCCAAAGCAAGTCTCAACATGTCCATGTTTTACAGCGATATAAAAAACTACCATGAGTGCCTGGTATTGTCGAAAAAGGCAGGCCGCATCTTTGAAAAGATGAGAGATAGCCTGAATCTTAATAAGGCCCTCGGCATCATCGCCAACGCGTTGATATACGAGAAAAAATCTGATTCGGCCTTCTTTTACTACCAGAAGGCGATGGAGCTGGCGCTCGCCATGAAGAATGAATACCTCATCGTGACGAACAGCAGTTTTGTAGGCGAGGTTTTGATAAAAATGGGCCGGTATAAAGAAGGGATCGCCAGGATCCTTCCTGCCGAGGATTATTTCAGGAACACCGATGATAAGTTGCAGAAAGCATTGACGGCATGCATGCTGGCGGTAGGTTATTCTAAGGCGAAAGATTACCCGACTGCGCTAAGATACGCGCAGCAAAGCCTGCAACTGGCCATCGAGCTGAGATCAAAAAGCCAGATGGCGGACAGCTATGCGGTACTGGTAGATATTTACGAGGCCAGGAAAGACTACCCAGACGCCCTCCGCAGTAGCCGGCTGTTTAAGATCTATTCAGACAGCGTGTTCAACGACAACTCGCGCAAAGCCACCGACGAGCTCGAGGCCCGGTACGAATACCAGCAAAAGGAAAAATTGCTGAAGGAAGAAGAGGCCAGAAAAGACGATCAGCATCGGGCTCTTGTACGAAAAAATCAATTGGAGATATACATCGGCGCCATCGTGATCCTTTTCTTAAGTTCGCTCACCTTTGTGCTGTTCCGCAGCAGAAAGCTCCTGAAGGCAAAAAATAAAGAGATCCACGACCAGAAAGAGAAAATGGAAAACCTTGCCCTAAAATTCTTGCTGAACAATCAGCAGAAGGACATGCTCTTCGGCATCATAGCCCACGACCTGCGGTCGCCCCTCCATTCGTTAAAGGAAATTCTGCACCTGATAAAGGAAAGATCCTTCACAACAGCCGAGATGAATACCATCATACTGGAATTGAGACAGGATGTGGATCATTCTTCAGAATTAGTCAACAATCTGCTCTACTGGGCCAGCAGCCAGATGGATGGGCTCGTGGTCAAACCCGTCGAACTGCCGCTTCGCCAACTGGCGGATGATACCCTTAATCTTTTCCGGAAAATGGCGGCCGAAAAAAATATCCAGCTTAAAAATGAAATTGCTCCTGAACTGGCGGGCCATGCAGATAAGAATATGATAGAAGTCGTCATTCGCAACCTCCTCAGCAATGCCGTCAAATTTTGCCGGCCCGGCGACACCATTTCCCTGGAAGCCGAAATGTACGCCGGCGCCATTGTCATCTGTGTAGCAGATACCGGTATTGGGATAGAGAAACCAGTGCTGGACAAGATCATACAGAAAAAAAGCATCACCTCCTTTGGTACGGCACGCGAAAGAGGCACAGGTCTGGGCCTGCTCCTCTGCCGGGAATTTGCCGAAAAGAACAATGGCCGGTTCTGGATGGAAAGTCAGCCGGGAAAGGGCAGCCGGTTCTATTTCACGATCTCCGCTCTGACATTGGCAATGAGTGCGTAAGATCGCTAAAAACACAAATCGTACATATTTTAGTGTTATAGCAAGTAATAAGGTTTACTTTAGTCGCAATAATACACTTAGAACATGAAAGGCTTTGTAAAGGCGGCCATCCTGGCCAGTATAGTGCTGATCCAGTGCTGGGAGGCCTGCGCACAGCCCTCCGATATAGTACGTTTACAGCAAAGTATACGCGAAAAAGAGGGAAAGCCCAATTTCACCGCCGACACGGCATATATCGACGCTTTGGATAGCCTGGCCTTTGGCTACTACCGTATTAGTCCCGATAGTTTATTCCTGTACAGCAGAAAGGCTTTGGAGTATTCAAAAAAGGCAGGCTACGGGCGGGGAGAATCGAACAGTTTGCGCATCCTGGGCAACGGGTACAGGCTGATAGGCGACTGGGTTAATATGGTATCCTATTATCACGAAGCCCTGGTCACCGCCGAAAAGACAGGCGAGCCCATCGGCATAGCCAAAGCAAGTCTCAATCTGGCTATGTTTTACACCGATATAGGAAAAGACGATGAGTGCCTGGAATTGTCGGAAAAGGCAGGCCGCATCTTTGAAAAGATGAAAGATAGCCTGAATCTTAATAAGGCCCTCACCACTATCGCCGCCTCGTTCATAGATTCGAAAAAATATGATTCGGTGCTCTTTTACTACCAGAAGTCGTTGGAGCTGGCGCTCGCCATGAAGAATGAATACCTCATCGCCACGAACAACAGTTTTATAGGATTGACTTTGCTAAGAATGGGCAGGTATAAAGAAGCGATCGCCAGGATCCTCCCTGCCGCGGATCATTTCAGGAACACCGATGATAAGATGCGTCAAACATTGACGGCGGGCATGCTGGCGCCGGCTTATTATATGGCGAAAGATTACCCGACTGCGCTAAGATACGCGCAGCAAAGCCTGCAGCTGGCCATCGAGCTGAGATCAAAAAAAGATATGGCCGACATATATGAGGTATTGGCGAATATTTACGAGGCCAGGAAAGACTACCCAAACGCCCTCCGCAATAGCCGGCTATATAAGAATTATTCAGACAGCGTTTTCAACGAAAATGCGCGCAAGGCCACCGACGAGCTCGAGGCCCGGTACGAATACCTGCAAAAGGAAAAAATACTGAAGGAAGAGCAGGCCAGAAAAGATGATCAGCATCGGGAGCTTGTGCGAAAAAAACAATTGCAAATATACATCGGCGCCCTGGCGATCCTTTTCTTAAGTTCGCTCACCTTTGTGCTGTTCCGCAGCAGAAACCTGCTGAAGGCAAAAAATAAAGAGATCCACGACCAGAAAGAAGAAATGGAAAACCTCGCTATAAAATTAATGCTGAACAATCAGCAAAAGGACATGCTCTTCGGCATCATAGCCCATGACCTGCGGTCGCCCCTCCATTCGTTAAAGGAAATGCTGCACCTGATAAAGGAAAGGTCCTTCACGGCAGCCGAAATGAATACCATTATACAGGAATTGAAACAGGATGTGGATTATTCTTCAGAATTAGTCACTAATCTGCTTTACTGGGCAAGCAGCCAGCTGGATGGGCTCGCCGTCAAACCCGTCGAATTGCCGCTTCGTCAACTGGCGGACGATACGCTTAATATTTTCCGGAAAATGGCGACCGAAAAAAATATCCAGCTTAAAAATGAGATTGATCCTGCATTGGCGGGTCATGCAGATAAGAATATGATAGAAGTCGTCGTTCGCAACCTCCTCAGCAATGCCGTCAAATTTTGCCGGCCCGGCGACACCATTTCCCTCGAAGCCGAAATGTCGGCCGATGCCATCGTCATCTGTGTAGCCGATACCGGCATTGGGATTGAGAAACAGGTGCTGGACAAGATCCTGCAGAAAAAGAGCATCAGCTCGTTTGGCACGGCACGCGAGAGAGGCACGGGACTGGGCCTGCTGCTCTGCCGGGAATTTGCCGAAAAGAACAATGGGCGGTTCTGGATAGAAAGCCAGCCGGGAAAAGGCAGCCGGTTCTATTTCACGATCTCCGCGCTGACATTGGCAATGAGTGCGTAAGTTGCCTGCGCCTATACCTCATTTTAGTGGAAAAATACAAATCGTAGATTTTCTAGTGTTTTAGCAAGTAATAAGATTTACTTTAGACGCAATAATACACTTAGAAATGAAAGGCTTTGTAAGGGCGGCCGTTCTGGCCGGTATCGCGCTTCTCCAGTGCTGGGCGGCCTGCGCCCAACCCACCGATATAGCCCGTTTACAGCAACGTATACATGAAAAAGAGGCAAAGCCCAATTTTACCGCCGACACAGCATACATCGACATCTTGGATAGCGTGGCCTTTGGCTACTACCGCATCAGTCCCGACAGCTTATTCCTGTACAGCAAAAAGGCCCTGGAGTATTCAAAAAAGGCGGGCTACAGGCGGGGAGAATCGAACAGTCTGCGCATCCTGGGCAACGGGTACAGGCTGATAGGCGACTGGGTCAATATGATATTCTATTACCACGAAGCCCTTGTCTCCGCCGAAAAGACAGGCGACCCCATCGGCATAGCCAAAGCAAGTCTCAACCTGGCTATGTTTTACGCCGATATAAAAAAAGACGAGGAGGCCATTGTATTGTCGGAAAAGGCAGGCCGCATCTTTGAAAAGATGAGAGATAGCCTGAATTTTATTAAGGCCCTCAATACCATCGCCAACTCGTTGGTACACCTGAAAAAATTTGATTCGGCCCTCATTTACTATCAGCAGACGCTGCCACTGGCGCTCGCCATGAAGAATCAATACAACATCGCGCTTAACCACAGTTTAGTAGGCCTGACCTTGATAAAAATGGGCCGGTATAAAGAAGGTATCGCCAGGATCCTCCCTACCGCGGAGTATTTCAGGAACACCGATGATAAGATCCGGAAATCATATACGGCAGGCATGCTGGCGCTGGGTTATTATAAGGCGAAAGATTACCCGGCTGCGCTAAGATACGCGCAGCAAGGCCTGCAACTGGCCATCGAGCTGAGATCAAAAAGTCAGATAGCCGATATGTATGAGGTACTGACGGATATTTACGAGGCCCGGAAAGACTATCCAAACGCCCTTCACACCAGCCGGCTGTTTAAGATCTATTCAGACAGCGTGTTCAATGACGACTCGCGCAAAGCCACCGATGAACTCGAGGCCCGGTACGAATACCAGCAAAAGGAAAAGCTTCTGAAGGAAGAAGAGGCCAGGAAAGACCAACAGCATCGCGATCTTGTTCGAAAAAATCAATTGGAGATATACATCGGCGCACTGGTGATCCTTTTCTTAAGTTCGCTCACCTTTGTACTGTTCCGCAGCAGAAAGCTCCTGAAGGCAAAAAATGAAAAGATCCACAACCAGAAAGAGGAAATGGAAAACCTCGCCGTAAAATTATTGCTGAACAATCAGCAGAAGGACATGCTTTTCGGCATCATAGCCCACGACCTGCGCTCCCCACTACATTCGCTGAACGAAATGCTCGCCCTGATGAAGGAAAGATCCTTCACGGCAGCCGAGATGAATACTATCATACTGGAATTGAGACAAGATGTCGATTATTCTTCAGAATTAGTCAACAATCTGCTCTACTGGGCCAGCAGCCAGCTCGATGGGCTCGTGGTCAAACCCGTCGAACTGCCGCTTCGCCAACTGGCGGACGATACCCTTAATCTTTTCCGGAAAATGGCGGCCGAAAAAAATATCCAGCTTAAAAATGAAATTGCTCCTTCGTTGGCGGGCCATGCAGATAAGAATATGATAGAAGTCGTCATTCGCAACCTCCTCAGCAATGCCGTCAAATTTTGCCGGCCCGGCGACACCATTTCCCTCGAAGCCGAAATGTCGGCCGATGCCATCGTCATCTGCGTAGCCGATACCGGCATTGGGATAGAGAAACCAGTGCTGGACAAGATCATACAGAAAAAAAGCATCACCTCCTTTGGCACGGCACGCGAAAGAGGCACGGGTCTGGGCCTGCTCCTCTGCCGGGAATTTGCCGAAAAGAACAATGGCCGGTTCTGGATAGAAAGCCAGCCGGGAAAGGGCAGCCGGTTCTATTTCACCATTTCCGCGCTGACATTGGCCATGAGCGCGTAAGTGGTCTTTCCATCCGCAAGTTCATCACCAACTTTTCCCCTTTTGCATACAAAAAACGCTTTGTTGACATACAAAGCCTGGACAGAAAGGATGGGAAATGATATCTTGGCCTGTATTATCAATATCCAAATCCAATGAAAACTCCCCGGTTCCGTCGTACCGTACTGGCCTTACCGCTGATAACCTGGACTGTAGGAGCGCAGTCGCAGCGATCCCTGAAATCGGCTATGCTAAAGATTTTCTGCCTGATGGTAGTATTCCTGCAATGTAGGGGAAGGGCGGTTTTTTGTCAGAGTCCAGGCGGGGTAGCCTCAAACCTGGTTTTATGGATAAAGGCCGGTAGTGGAGCTTCCCCATCTTCGGGGGGCACCCTTACAGGATGGACGGACATGACGGGCAACAACCTCTTTTCCCTGACGTCCACGGGCACGGGGTTAACGGCG
>Ga0105237_10001717_pt1 | contig 28335 bp, 32 predicted proteins | sample KBSC24metaG_FD_81520 | JGI IMG/M metagenome (GOLD analysis project Ga0105237, IMG submission 81520) | Corn rhizosphere microbial communities from Kellogg Biological Station, Michigan, USA - KBS C2-4 metaG | ecosystem: Host-associated > Plants > Roots > Rhizosphere > Soil | place: Michigan, USA... | reverse complement strand
TGGACAGTGAATAAAACCAATATCCTTTACAAATGCAAATGGAGCCCGTTTGAAGGCTCCACTTTTAAATCGAAAATTGTTCATACCCTGGTATCGGGGAATTTAGCTTATACCAATGGAAGCTTGGTAGAAGGTAAGAGCGGTAAACGATTGAGCTTTAACAGATAAGTGGCTATTTTATTTGCTGATATTTTTCTTTTCTTAAAATGGTGTTGAGCGCCCGTTTATAATCCCGGTCATAAGTGCTCTTTTTATTTAATTCAGGTTCCTGCACAACAATATCAAAATCCACTACGCTGTCGCCATGTATTTTGTAGAAATCGGTCCAGTTTCTACCTGAGGTTGCATAATTATCAATCAAATTATATTTAGGAATATACCGGGGTTCTTTAATTGATGCGAAACCTTTGATCTTCTTTACGGCGTTGTTTGCGGTATCTATCACGTAAAGGTAATAAGACCAATTACTCCTCACATCCGAATAATTTTGAACCAGAATATCCTTTATTTTATCACCATTAAAGTCCTCAAACCTGACTTCCCTCACCCTGCTGTATATGGAATCCCTGCAGATTTGCACCTGCTTTCCATTAGTCATTTTGTCGAAAATAAAGATCGTGTTAGGCTTTAAACCTTCATTGGTTTCTTTACCGATGCTCGCCAGGGTAATCCGGTACCCTTTATTTGGATAAACTGAATCGCAAACAATAAGGGCGGTATCTAAATCGCCTTTCTGCTTTATGTAACGAACTGACTTTTTATCAATTGAATCAGAAGTCTTACCGGATATAGATGGTCGGCCCCCATTGCAGCTCATGAAAATTAGTAAGGAAGTACTGCTAACGTGCTTTTCACAAATTTGTACCGGTTTCGAGATTAAACGTGGTAAAAGCTGTTGGCTTTTACCACAGCCAAACTAAATTAGCGTTAAAAAATTGATTTGAGAATTATTATTAAATTCAATTAAACAACAGCCAGGTACACTTCCACTTCCGTTTCCTCAAATGATCTTGCCCCGGCTTTATACAGGTCGTAATCGGCTGTGTATTTTCTTGGGATATCAGTTACCCATATTTCCATCCAGGCATTGGCTATACAATCCGGGAACTTACCTTGCGGTGTATAAACCCGGTAGTCGCCTTCGGGTATGTAGGCGGTGAAGAAGCCGCCGGCAGCATGGCTTGTATCGGAAACCCGGCACCCTAAAACGGCGGTATACCAGCCAGTGTGATCGCTTTCATAATCGGTATACACGCAATAGGTATCATCTGAAACTTTGCCAGGAATTTGCATGGCGAGATTTTCCGTAGTGAACCTTGTCCATAGATCGCCGATATCTTTTGACGACTGACCGTCCTTGTTCGTTGTTCTTACAGAGATGCCTATTACAAAGAATCCGGGGTTATTTACTTGTTTAAATGATAGTTTCTCGCTCATTACGTTTTGTTATATCGATTTATAAATATTTATTGATCAAAATTTTATGTAATTTATATAAATAATTAGTTTATACTAATTATTTTCTACCATCTCCTTCATTTTACCAAAGATCGCCTGCCAGTTCTGCTCCGAATGTTCTTTTGCTTCCTTGTTTTTTACGTTGTCCTGGGTGACGGTAAGTACGGTCGCACCGTCTTTTTCAACTAACTCATAAGTTACGTTGGCATAGTTCTCCGGCTTATCTTCCGTGCCCGACATCGAACTCCAGTAACTGTACTTTACAAATTTGCCGGCATCGACATCGATGATGGTTCCCTTGTCCTGGTAGGTCTTCCCCTCCCACTCCCCCTCCCAAAATATGGGGCTGCCTTTTTTCCAGTCAGTTCTTACATTGGTACCAAAAAAATACTGCTTTACGATTGCAGCGTCAGTAAGTGCCTGCCAAACTTTTGCTGCCGGGGCGTTTACTGTAATTGATGTGCTTAAGCTTTCCATGGGTTTTTTAATTTTTCGTTAGTGATTTGTTTTTTTTAAGATACTCAAGAGGGCTGCGCCGTTATTGAATTAATGAATGAGTGAATTAGTGATTGAGGGTTTGTTAAGATAATTGACCTAACAGTTTCCCTCTTAACAGATTAAAATCATGTTTGTTGATCTCAAAAAAGCCGAACCTAAATGGATATCCCCATGAGCTTTTATTGGGTATAAACTCCAGGTCGCTGATCAGCGGGATGATGGGCGTTTCTGTGCAATCGTAGAATTTTACATTGCGCCTGTAGGGTATAAAATCAGGACTCATCTGGTGCTGATAAACATTATCATCTATCGCCTGCCCTATCGCAGTAAAGGCCTGCAGCTTTTCGTCGCCACTCATACTCAGTTTTGGTGAATAGAAGATCACCCAATCACCCTCCTTCATCTTTTTCAAAGGCGCTGATTTACCATGATTGGCCTGCATGAAGCCGCCGCCTACTCCCCTTTGCAGGTGATCTTTAGAGACTACGGTTATCCAATACTTTGTTTCCATAGATCAAAGTAACAGCCCGCTAATGACAACCCTATGTCAGCAGGAAAAATGTTATTGATTTTTTATAGGGAAAAGCTATGATTGTCAGACTTACGAAGTTTTGAAAACGTCGTAAGTCTTTGAATATATGGAGCCTTAATCTTCGGCTTCTGCCAAATCGGCTGTATTATTCCTTTGGGCGATGATGCCGCATAGGTGGCTGATCCTGTCCTTCAAACTATCCGGGCTGATCACTTCAGCGGTATCGCCGTACATCATTACCCAGCGGGCGAAACCTTCTACAAATTCGGTGAGGAAAGTCATCTCTACCATCCCTCCTATTTCGTATTCGGAAACGAAGCCGTTATAATATTTCTGCTCGTTGATGTAATGCAGGGTTTTCTTCTCCACCCTGATCACTACGGTTTGCAGGTTCTTTTCTTTTGCCGAGCGGGCGATGAACTCTTTGAGTTTTGGGTGCAGTGTTTTAAATTGTTCGTCCAGCAAAGAAATATTGGCGATCCTGTCGAGCCTGAAATCGCGGTAATCATTCCGCAGGCGGCACCAGGCGATGAGGTGCCAGTAGTTTTCCAGGTAAAATACCCCGACAGGTTCAATACAGCGTTCGCTTTCCTGCTGGGTATAAGAAGCGAAATAATTCATGGCGATCACATTCCTTTGAGCAATGCCTTTCAGGATCAGTTGCAGCGGATTATTGTCATTTTTGCCGGGCTCCACACGACGACTCCGGTAAACCTCGATATGGCCGTCCATATTCTCCAGGAAATCCTTGTCGGCTGTTTTTAATACCGAGCGTATCTTATACATTGCCGATTTGTAGTTCTCGTCAGATAAGGGGTCGGTCAGCTTTTCCATCAATTTTTCGGCTGTCAGGAACGCCGCGGCTTCGTCACGGGTGAACATTACGGGGGGCAAACGGTAACCATCCATAATGGAATAGCCTACACCGGCCTCACCAATCAAAGGTATACCTGCTTCTTCCAGCGTTTTTACATCCCGGTAAACAGTGCGCAAACTGATACCAAAACGGTCGGCTATGTCAGACGCTTTTACCACCCTTCGCGATTGCAGCTGGATCAAAATTGCGGATATACGGTCGATGCGGTTCATTATTATTCAAATTAACCAAAACAAATCCTCATTTTTGAATAAGTAAGACTACCTATTTTTAAACATTGCCACATTTATGCAAAGAGAAGACGACATCATCACCTTTGAAACCTTTTACGACCCCATGCTGGCGCAGATCATCCGCACCAAACTGGAAGCTAACGGTATACCTTGTTTTACTTCGGATGAGAACCTTGGTGTATTGTACCCGATGTATAACCAGGGTGCAGGAGGCATTAAACTTAAAATATTCGCACGCGACCTGGAGAGATCAAAGCAAATTATCGCTGAAGATGATGAACTGCCCCAGAATTTTGAGGTAACGCCAGGGTCAGACAATGCTGTGATCTGCCCCTTTTGCGGCTCAACGAATACTTATTATGAGCCGCCTAACCCTGAAAAAACGACGTGGATAGACGACATGGTGTCGGTAGTGGACGCGATAAACCCGCTGCATGCCGATAAGAACTGGCATTGTAATGATTGTCATCAGCATTTTGAGTGAACAACAATAACTTAACTCAATTGTAGTAAGTGACACCCATAGATCAAAAAAAATCAAACACGATATGAAAAAGCTTCTCCTTTTTGGCCTGCTGCTATTTGCCGGTTTTCACTTGTCGGCACAGCAAAAAGTAAAATCACAATTTTTGCTGATCATCCGGTTTAAGTCGGATTTTAAACCCGCATCTGACGATGTAGTGAAAACCAATATCAAACACTGGCAGGACTATATGGGCAACCTGGCGCAATCAGGAAGTTTAGTGAGCGGTTACCGGCCGACAGACCAGGGGCTGACCATTAGCGGGACCGACAAAAAAGTTAACCCCACCCCCTATGTGGCAAATAACGAATTGGTAAGCTCGGTATTGGTTATCAATGCCGTAGATATGGACGCAGCAAAAGCTATTGCCGATAAATGCCCGGTATTTGAATTCGGAGGGAGTATTGAGGTAAGGGCCATGCTGAATACTGCGGGAAAATAGCCCCTGGCAACCGCCGATTTGACTCACCCGGTCATCGCTTCGCTCGCCCCCCTCTCTGCTGCGCAAAGAGGGTTTATTATTTAAAATCGCCCCTCTTACTTTTTGCGAGGGGTTTGGAGTAGATCAACACAAAGGATTTTATATATTAGCGGCATGTATAATCGCCGTAAATTCATCAAAATATCGGCTGCGGGTGCCTCGCTTGCAGCATTGTCACGGTCGGCCGTGGCTAAATCGTTAACCCCTGCTCTTCCTGCTGCTTCACCTATTGTGATCTCGACCTGGGATTTTGGTATTGCAGCCAACCAGGAAGCTTGGAAAACGCTTGAAAAAGGCGGTCGCTCATTGGACGCGGTAGAAGCCGGGGTAAAGATACCGGAGGCTGACATGAAAAATCATACCGTGGGCCGGGCCGGTTATCCCGACCGGGACGGGCATGTAACATTGGACGCCTGCATTATGGACGAATTTGGCAATTGCGGATCCGTGGCTGCAATAGAGTACATCGCACATCCTATTTCAGTGGCCCGGTTGGTGATGGAAAAAACTCCGCATGTGATGCTGGTGGGTGATGGCGCTACCCAATTCGCGGTTGAACAGGGTTTTAAGAAAGAAAAGCTTTTGACTCCGGAGTCTGAAAAGGCCTGGAAAGAGTGGCTGAAGACGGCAAAGTACAGTCCGACCATCAATATCGAAAACAAACAACATGTACCGGGCAGCAAGTATAATCACGATACGATAGGTATGCTGGCTATTGATGCCAAGGGGAATATATCCGGTGCATGTACTACCAGCGGCATGGCTTTTAAACTACATGGCCGTGTTGGTGATAGCCCGATCATTGGCGCAGGACTTTATGTTGATAATGAAGTGGGCGGCGCCACTTCAACAGGAGTTGGTGAAGAAGTAATACGGAACGTGGGCAGCTTTTTAGTGGTTGAGCTTATGCGCCAGGGACTTTCGCCCGAGGATGCCTGCAAGGAGGCGGTGAAAAGGATCATCAAAAAGAAACCGAACACAGCAAAGGATATCCAGGTTGGCTTTTTGGCGATCAATAAAAAGGGCGAATATGGCGCGTATGCCATTCAAAGCGGTTTCTCATTTGCTGTGTGCAATGCGGATAAACAGGATCTGTTAATCAAGGGTAAAAGCATCTACTAAATTATAGTTTTGTGGTTAATATTCAGCGCTTTAGGAAAAAAATTCGCAATTAATGATTAAGTTTGTAACTATTAATCAACGATTTAGGGATTTCTTGCTTCAGATATTAGCCGTAACCTATCAACAATCAATCACATATGATCAGCCTTGAAGTTTGTGCCAATTCACTTACTTCTGCCTTAACTGCGCAGGAAGGGGGTGCTATCAGGGTTGAGCTATGCGAGAACCTGAACGAAGGGGGCACTACTCCATCCTATGGCCAGATCTTAATGGCGCGTAAATTACTCAAGATCAAGCTATATCCTTTGATACGTCCACGTGAAGGAGATTTCCTGTATTCCGATATTGAGTTCGAGGTGATGAAGGCGGATATCTATCATTGTATCGAAGCGAAGTGTAATGGCATTGTGATTGGTATCCTTAATCCTGATGGAAGCATCGATAAGCGTCGTTGCGGCGAATTGGTCAGCATGGCGAAGCAAAAGGGCCTGGGTGTTACCTTTCACCGGGCTTTTGATATGTGCTCGGATATGAATCAGGGTTTGGAAGATATTATTGAGATAGGCTGCGAACGTGTTTTAACTTCCGGCGGTAAAAGTACGGCCATTGAGGGCGCCAACGTCATCAACCACCTGATCGAGCGTGCCGCCGGCCGGATCATCATTATGCCCGGCAGCGGGATCAACGAAACCAATGTGGCCGACCTGGTGCATTTTACCGGGGCTACCGAAGTGCATTCGTCTGCCCGGGGAGTGATCAAAAGCAAAATGCAATACCAGAACGACCATATCATCATGGGCAGCAATTATATTGATGAATTCAGTTTAGCCATGACCGACGTGCAGAAAGTGAAGAATATCATCAAGAATGCGAACGGGAAATAGAGATTAGAGGTTAGTGATTAGGTCTAAACCATCGGATACTTCGCTGATTGTTAGAAGGAAACAAACTTAATTCATTCACTAATTCAGTCATTCAGTAACTCACTCATTAAAAAAACGTTACCGGCAGAATGATCTCGAAACGGTTGCGGCCTGTATAGCCGAAAACATCGGGATCGGCTAAGTAGCTGTAGCGGAAGCCGAATGAGATAGGCACCTGGTTGAACCATTGGGTATCAAAAAACAGTTCGGCGCCGGTGGAACGGAAGTTTTTAAACCTGCTGCCGTCTGCGAAGCTGTCTGACGCACGGGTGTAATCATAAAACACATTTCCCCTCATCCTCAAAATATAGATGGTATTGGCAACGCCCGCATCCGGGTAAGCTATGGGGAAATGGTAGTTGGCCCCCACTTTATTCATGTCGCGCAGGTTCTCGGCATAATAACCTCTCGAAAAAGGAAAATCATTTGAAAAATCAATAGCGCTGTTCTGGCCCTTTTGCTGGTGGGCCGCGTTGATCAGCAGGTTGTGGTTGACCATCAATCCCGGAAAAAAGAAAGTTCCCGAAGCCAAAAATTGATCGGCGGTTAGTCCGCTTATTGCCGACTTATAGTTTAGCGTAATGCTCTCCCCCAACCTCGGGTAGATATTTTGTTTGGCCTGCTGGATGCGGCTGGAGAAAGTAATGTAATTGTTGATATAGGTATAATTACTTCCCTTGAATAATGTATTAAACGGCGACTGAAAATTGGTTTGGCTATAATGCAGGTCGGAGCCAAAATCAAGACCGGTGATGTTTCTGCCCTGGCTGAAGTTCAATGGGAATTCCAGGCCGCCGTGCAGGTCGGTTTCGTTCCAGTAAACATTGCCGCCTTTGTAGAATCCGCGGCGATCGAGGGTATAATCCACGCCCGCGCTCAGGAAAGGGAACAGTGCCCCATAAACCGCGTCAAAAGCGAACTGCTTGTAACCTTCATCGCGGTTATAATTGAAAGATAGCTGCGACTGAAAGGTATTCAGCACGTTTTCACCCAACAGCGCTATGGAATAATTAGGGTCGCTGATATTAGGAACGATGCTGTGAAAATTGAACAGATGATATGATTTGGAATATTTGGTGACGGCAAGCGGCTCATCCTTTACGGAGGGTAAAAGACCGGCTGCGGAATCGCGTTTTAATGCAGAGATACCCATGCCGGGTAAAGTTCCGGGTAAGACGGGACTCATTTCAGCCCATTGCAGATCTTTTTTGTTTGATTCATTTACCTGGTAGCCGACGGCTGTAAATCCTACCCAGGCTATCCTGTTTTCAGATACCGTTGGCTGGTAATTGCCTATGGCACCTTGCCTTTGATAATTTTTTAATTCATACAGTTTATCATTGGGTATGGACAGGGCGAATAAACGATCGTCCTTGTCAGAAGTAGCAGTAAAGTAAACGGTATCTTTTTTAACGGTAATAAACCCGATCGGCTGGTAAGAGAATGGCAGTAGATAGTCGGGGTTCCCGGTTTTGATATCGATCAGGGCTAATGACATCTGACCTTTCAAATTCCTGATGGCAGAGATCAGCTTATCATCGCCATAAAACTTGGGATAGCTAAAAAATAATTGATCGGGATTTTGAATAACTGCTTTTAGCTTTCCATCCTCCGCATTTAATAAATGTATCCCGCTTTTGCCTGAAGGGCCGGTTTGCACAGCTACGATCGTTTTTCCATCCTTACTAAAATCCGGGGAGAAATATTTGGAGTCTTTGGTAATGCGCCGCTCCCGGCCTGTAGCAACATCGAGTAAGATCAGTTCACTATAATCACGGTAGGTCCAGCGTGGATCGGGCCGGTAAGATGCGTAAACGATCTTGCCATCATGCCAGGCAAAATAATTATCCAGTGCTACGGAATGTACGCTGATGTTCTTTTCCTTATACCCTGTTTTCAGTACAAATACGGGCAAATGACCGTAGGTGCTTTTCACATAGATCATTGTAGAATCGTTTACAAAGGCAGGATATTCTTCATTCGCGATAAAGTGGGAAGTGTTTATGATGGATGAGCTTATGGGTTTATCATTACTAAACTGGGTTTTAAAGTAATTCAAGCCCTCATTTCTGAATGTTTTAAAATCGACAACAGAATATTTTTTAATGGCCCGTTCAAACGGGTATAGCCCCCCTTTGAAGGCAGCCGCATCATGGGTAACCTTTCGCCAGAAATCATCGCCATATTTTTCGCGGCCATAAGATACCAGCATATAGCCGGTGGGGTACCAGTCGGGCGTAAAATCACGATATGAACCGTTGCGGAGTTTCATCCAGCTATAATCCTTTCCGGCAGCCCATAGCGCACGGTACCCATCAAAGAAGTAAGGCAGCCGCCCCCGGCCCTGGTCACTTACCAATGTTTCGTTGAATACGGCGTCGCCCTCAAAAAACCAGTTGGGGATTGCCAGGTCGTTACCCAAAGCCTGGCCGCCCTCTCCGAAAAGTACATGAAGCACCCGCGAGAAGCCTACATTAAAGTTGTTATATTGTTGCACGTGCCTGAACTCGTGTATGGCCAGTTGTTTGGGCCAGGGCAGGCTGCCAATATCGAAGCTATTTTGCTCGGGCGTAAGGTAGAATTCACTCCTGAATGGCGCCAGGCCCACATAAGCATTGGAAATGGTGGTTTGATTTTGCAGTACAATGCTGATCTGTTTCTGCTTGTAGCCGATGGTGGGCTGTATAACACGGTTCATTTGCTGAACGATATTGGCAATCTCCAGCGCTATAGAATCCATTCCGTTAGGGAATATAACTTTGGCCGCTTTTGTATTCACCTGCTGCCATTTGATAGATGGCGGGTTGCCGCCGAATTGCTGAGCTTTTGTTAAAGTTGCAGTAAGTAGTAGTAGCAGTACTACGAGAAATATATGGGTGAATTTAATGTTCAAGGAAGATGGATATTATGGGCATGAAAGTAAAGATTTTTGTCTGAATCAGAATTACCGGTATTTAAGAATTATCAGAATTTGTTATTGCATAACGTTCAGATTTAAAATTCGATATTCAAAAGACACTCCATCACCTAAAACTCCCTACATTTGCCGATTGTTATTAAATAATTATGGCTAAAGTTTCTATCAACCTGGCAACGGGTTCTATACAGAAGGAAGACATTATTGTAGGAATCGACCTGGGCACCACTAACTCACTGGTGGCGTTTATCGACCCGGATAAAAATCCGAAGGTGATCAATGATACCGGCAAGGGCGTTTTGGTGCCGTCTGTGGTGCATTTTGGTGCTGCGGGTGATATCACTGTTGGTAATGAGGCTAAAAATTATTTGATAACCGATCCCCAGAATACTGTTTTCTCGGTGAAGAGATTGCTGGGCAGATCATATAAGGACATTCAGAATTATAAGGATTTCTTCTCTTACAAAGTGATCGATGATGATAGCGAGAGTTTGGTAAAGATCAAGGTGGGCGACCGCTTTTATACCCCTATCGAGCTTTCTGGCCTAATATTGAAAGAACTGAAGGACAGGGCCGAGCATGCTTTGAAAACGCCCGTTAATCGCGCGGTGATCACGGTTCCGGCTTATTTTAATGATTCGCAACGGCAGGCCACGCGTGATGCGGGGAAATTGGCAGGCTTGGATGTATTACGTATTGTGAACGAGCCTACCGCGGCGAGCCTGGCCTATGGCATCGGCTTAAACCCGGAAGAAACCAAAACCATCGCGGTGTATGATTTGGGCGGCGGCACCTTTGATGTTTCCATTTTACAGATACAGAACGGCATTTTCGAGGTGCTATCTACCAACGGGAATACTTTTTTAGGCGGGGACGATTTTGACAGCGCCATTGTGGATTACTGGATCGAGAAGAACCAGTTGGACCGGGCCGAGCTGATCAAAAACCGTGAACTGGCTCAGGAAATACGCCTGAAAGCTGAAGAAGCCAAGAAGGCATTTGCTCATCAGAGTATTTTTAATGAGAAAATCGGCGATATCTGGTGCACGATTGACCGAACTACTTTTGAGCAATTGATATTGCCGAAAGTTGAAGAAACCATTGTTTGCTGTCACAATGCGCTGAAGGATGCAGGGTTGGATATCGGCGATATTAACGAGGTGGTGATGGTAGGTGGATCAACCCGTACGGCTTTGGTTAAGAAGATGGTGGGCGACTTTTTTGCCCGGCCCGTGCATGATGACCTGAACCCGGATGAAGTTGTGGCTTTAGGTGCAGCTATCCAGGCTGATATTTTGGCCGGTAACCGTAAGGATATTTTGCTATTGGATGTTACTCCGCTTTCGCTGGGTATAGAAACGATGGGCGGGCTGATGGATATTATCATTCCACGTAATTCAAAGGTGCCGACCAAGGCGGGCAGGCAATACACAACCTCCATAGACGGGCAGGTGAATATGAAGATCGCTGTTTACCAGGGTGAACGTGACCTGATCAGCGAGAACCGCAAGTTGGCAGAGTTTGATCTGAAAGGCATCCCATCCATGCCGGCGGGTTTCCCTAAAGTAGACATTAACTTTTTGCTGAACGCCGATGGCATACTGAAGATACAGGCAATGGAACTGCGGTCGGGTGTGAAACAAGAGGTGGAAGTAAAACCGACATACGGTATTACCGATGACCAGGTGGAGCAAATGCTGATGGACAGCATCACCCATGCTAAGGATGATGTATCGCAGCGTATGCTGATCGAAGCGCGCACCGAAGGAGAGCAAATAGTGTATGTGGTAGAACGCTTCCTGCAAAAGAATAGTGATTATGTTTCTATAGCCGAGATCAGTGAAACGACCAAATTGATACAGGCTTTAAAGGATTCGCTAACCAGCGGCGATAAGGATCTTATCCATAAAAATATCGACCGGCTTAATGAATTTACCCGCCCCTTTGCGGAGCGTTTGATGGACCAGGCGATCAGCACGGCGATGCGGGGGAAGAGTATTGAGTAAGGAGTAGTGAATGGGCAGTAGTGCTATTTTAAGACTTACGAAGTTTTAGAAACTTCGTAAGTCTTTTTTATTTCAGATTTATTTGGTTTGTTTTATCTTTAACCCACCAAATACCCTTGTCATGCAACACGTTCGAAAAATCCTGATCATTTTAGCGATAGCTACCTTATTTATTTTTTCTCCCGGTAAATCATGGGCCCAATATCCGGGGATGGCAGCATTTCGTGCGCAGCAGAGTCAACAATTTATGAACCAGCAAATGCGTATGCAGATGCAAATGAATATGAATAGAAATTGGCGGAAAAATGCCGGCCAGGGGGAAGGCTACATTGTAACTTTAAAAGACAGTGCGAAGAAGACCGTTAAGTCATTTATGTACCTGGATACCGTTCTGCATAAAAATTTCCTGGTATATGTAGATAAGAAATTCCCGAAATCAGACAGTGCACATCGTTTTCAGAAAATCTACCCGGATCAAACCTTAAATATAGCTGCTTTAATAACTGATGACCAGGGTGTAGAGGAAGCAAAATATGGTTTGCCGACTGATAGCGGATGGGTAGTAAAGGTTATTAACGGGGCAATTAACGTCTATGCCAAAAGCGGCAGTTATCTGACAATTGTTAGCACCCCGGTATTTGGCGCTCCTAAATTAGACTTTGTCGCTTCCGAAATGATTGGCATTCAATTAAACGACGGCCCTATAGAAAAATTAACCAAAGAAAATGTTTCGAAAATTGTTGCTGATAATGCAAAGGCCTCTGAGTATATAGAAAAAAAGGGTCTATATGAAGCCGTCAGGAAATATAACCATGATACAGCCAAAACGGCTTCAAAATAAAGATCCCCGTTTCCGGGGATCTTATTAAATCTTTATTTGTTTAGGGCTTCCTGTTCCTTTAGCGCGGCGATATTATTTTTGTCGCTGTAGGTCTCGGTCTGGTTTGCAAAATCTTCGAGGATGCTCGCAATGGTATCCAGGTTATCAGATACGCGCTGGTGCATATCGGGCAGGTCTTTTTCCAAACGTTTATCGCCGAGGTCAATGTTATCTACCTCAATTTTGGCTAATTTTTGTATGATCGCCTGCTGGCTATTTTTCAGGTCTTCCAGTTCATGGACAATCTTTTCCATCAACTCAAACTTCTTTAACTTATCCATATGGTTTTTATCAATTGTTGTATGAGGATAACGCCGGATGAGGGGAATTGTTTGTAATTGGGCATAAGGACTATTTAATATCGAACACTGAATTTTGAATGCCCAACGCCGAAGTGTCTTTACTTAATTACATGGAGACTTACGAAGTTTCTAAAACTTCGTAAGTCTGTTCTTTTCTAATATGTCAAGGAACGATTTGAATTATTTGTCACAAATAATCGGATAAGCCGGAATTACGGCATGCATTTCAATTCTTATGAAATGGCGGCAACGGAGGCTAAATTTTTTAAGAAAACCAGGAAAGCAATGCTTAAATGGGCGTTACAAACCAGGACGATCTGCATTGCTAAGATAGCTAAAATAATTAGCAATCGCAAGAAATATTTCTAAATTCTTGTTATTCTCATGCATAACTAATAATTTAGTTATATGAAAGGCATTTTAGTTACCTCCCTCCTATTACTTTGCACTTTGTATTCGTTTGGACAGCAGGCCGCTGCCAGTGATGACGCTACATTGCTTGAATATTACCAGGACCAACGTTTCGGGGATGCGGCGGATTATTTGAAGAAGATACATCCGGAGCCGGTTAGTGACCTAAAGACTCTGAAGAGCCTGGCCTATGTTTCATTGATGGCGAACCGGTTGCCGGATGCGGAGAGTTATTACCAGCGCGTTTATGAGGCGGATACCAGCGGCTGGAACGTATTGCTTAGTCTTGGCAGCATTAACCTGAGGCGGGGCAATTCGGCAAAGGCCAAAGTTTACTATTTGAAGGTGCTGGAAAAGGACAGCACTAATTTTTCAGTGTACAAGCAACTGGCAAGGATCAGCTTTGATGCAACGGATTTGGCGGGTTACCAGAAGTACCTGGATAAAGCGAACCAGTTGAATAATACGGATGCGGATGTGGCCGCAGAACTCAGCGACTTGTATGTTACCATGAAGCTGAACCCAAAGGCCGAGCAGGTTTTGAGCAAGGCCATTGAGGCTGACCCAGAAAATGTGGTACTGCAGGAAAGTTTGCTCAAACTGGTTTACGCGCAGTTGAAATGGAGCGAAACGGTTATAGTGGGCGAAAAGCTAATGCAGCTGGGCGATATGGCCCCTCCCATTTTATCGAAAGTAGGGCAGGCTTATTATAACCTGAAAAATTACCAGTGCGGGATTGAAACGCTCACCGCAATAGAGGCCAACGCGCAAAATGAAACGACCTTTTACTTTACGGCGGCCTGCTATAAGCAGCTTCATAATCAAACCAAAGCCATAGCCTACTTTAAAAGATCGGTAGAAGCGGGCATTTCGCCGAACATTGATTCCTATTATAGCGAAATGGCTGATAGCTACGGGATCATGAAAAACCATTCAAAAGCCATAGCCTCTTATCAAAAGGCTTTGCAGTTTGATCAAAAACCCATGACCTATTATGCCATCGCCAATTTGTATGATACGGAATTGAAGGACAAGAAAAGCGCAATCAAATATTATAAAAAGTACCTGGCTGCAAAACCGCCGGTGAAACAACAGTCCTATATTGCTTATACTAAAAGCAGGATCGCGGTTTTGAATAATTAACGGTTCATCAACCTCGCCACATATTTCCCGATAATATCAAACTCCAGATTCACAATGGAGCCGACGCGCACCTGCTGTAAATTGGTATGCTCAAAGGTGTAAGGGATGATAGCTACCGTAAAACTATTGGATTTGGAATTGACTATCGTAAGGCTGATGCCATTTACACAAATGGAGCCTTTTTCTACAGTGACGTTGCCTGTGGATGCATCGTATTCGAATGTGTATTCCCAGCTGCCGCCGAGCTCCTTAAAATCGATACAGGTTGCGGTTTGGTCCACGTGCCCCTGTACGATGTGACCATCCAGGCGGGCGTTCATTTGCATGCAGCGCTCCATGTTTACCAGGTCGCCAACTTTGAGATGGCCGATGCTTGATTTTTGCAGGGTCTCGTCGATGGCGGTTACGGTGTGTTTGCCATCGGCTAAGGCGACTACTGTGAGGCAAACGCCATTATGGGCTACCGATTGATCGATTTTTAATTCGGCGCCGATAGCGGATTCAACGGTGATGTGAAGGTTGCCGTGGTCGTGCTGCAAATCGGTTACCTTTCCTAAAGTTTCTATTATTCCTGTAAACATAAAGTAGAGCCCCCGACCCCCTAAAGGGGGAGCCGGTAAAGTTGCAAAAATAGGATATTATTTATACTGCTTGTTACAGGGAAATGTCATTAGTTTTGTCAATCGCATAGTGGACTCACCCGGTCATTGCTACGCTCGACCACCCTCTCTGCTGCGCAAAGAGGGGCAAAAAATTGAATTTTATTTAAAACTGCTTTTCATATCTATCCGCTTGTTTCGCAGGTCTACGCCGCCTTCGATCACTGATTTTAGGTTTGCTAAATAGAATGTCCACCCTATTTGACATTGCACGTAGAGGTTTTTGGAGAGGTCGCTTTCTTCTGGGATATTTTCCTGGGTCAGCTCCACTATGGCTGATCCATTTTTGGTTGAAATGGAGATGGTCACAATGCTGCCACCCGAGAAGGTAAATTTCAGAAAGTCGATACTGTTCACTTCTAACACCTCGCCTTTTTCTACGGCGCTGTCGTCAAATCCGTGCCAGTACCATTCATAAACGTCTTCCTTCAGGATAAACTCATGAGGTTCGCGCAGGCGACCTGCGATGGCATAGAAATCAGCCTTGCGTAAGAACCAGCTTTCCAGCCCCGCGGGGGTTGCCCAGGCTTCGTAGATGCTTCGTGCGTCTGTATTAAAATCGGCGGTAATGGTAAATTTGTCCCATTTATTTTCGGCCATAGTTCAAATTGGTTTATCTAATCGGCACAAAAATAAGGATTAAAGTTTGGGCTTTTGTTAACTTGCTTTTAAATCTTAATATGGCAAAGCAAAGCGCAGGAATTTTATTGCACCGGAAAGTTGATAGTGAGTTACAGGTATTCCTGGTTCATCCCGGGGGACCGTTCTTTGCTAAAAAGGATGAGGGGGCATGGTCGATACCCAAAGGGGAATTTTTGGATGATGAGGATGCATTGGCAGCGGCTAAACGGGAGTTCCTGGAAGAAACGGGGCGGGCGGTTGAGGGTGAGTTTATCCCCTTAACGTCTATCCAGCAAAAGGGCGGAAAGAAAGTGCTGGCCTGGGCGGTTGAGGGGAATATCGATCATGAAAATATTGTGAGCAATACCTTTGAGATGGAATGGCCACCGAGGTCGGGGAAAAAGAAAACTTTTCCGGAGATTGATAAGGCAGGGTGGTTTTCGATTAAAGAGGCTTTGATAAAGATCAATGTTGCACAGGCTAAATTAATAGAGGAATTGGCGACTATTGGTTCTGCCGGTTAGGATAGGCTTGGCAAATTATGAAAGGCAGTGGATGTTACTTTCTTTTTCCGCAAAAGAAAGTAACCAAAGAAAACTCCCGGCTACGCACTGTTCTGTGAACGTCAGTAAGTTGGCCTTCCCTGTGCTACCCGAACATTCCTGGTGCCGGGTTTTAAGGCTATTTTGGGGTTTATCAGGCACTTTTTATGACTATGTTTCTTTCCTGTTTTTTAGCCAGTTTGATATTTCAGTAGAAACAACGGCGTTTGCAATATTAACCTGGTTCGCTCCCAGCAACTTTTCCATGATCATTGCGGCGATAAGCGCTTCGTCTTTATTGCCTATTTGCAGCACTTCGGGCGTAAAGTATTTTTGAACAAAGTGGGTATCAAAATTGCCTGACGTAAAAGCTTCGTGCTGCATCACGAATTTTCCAAAACCTAAAGTTGTGGTGATTCCTGTGATTTGGTACTCCTCAATGGCGCGGATCATGCGTTCAATGGCTTCAGTCCTATCCTTGCCGTAGGTAATCAATTTGGCGATCATCGGGTCATAATAGATGGGGATTTCCATGCCTTGTTCAAAACCATCATCTACCCGCACGCCGGGGCCTTTTGGGGTGATGTAGGTTTGCAAAGTACCGATGTCGGGTAAAAAGTTATTGGCAGGGTCTTCGGCATATACACGCAGCTCGATAGCGTGACCGTTTATTTCGAGATCCTCTTGTTTAAAGCTGATCGCTTCGCCACGGGCGATTTGTATTTGCTCTTTTACCAGGTCGACTCCTGTGATCAGTTCTGATACCGGGTGCTCAACCTGCAGGCGGGTGTTCATCTCGAGGAAATAGAAGTTCAGGTTATCGTCCATGATAAATTCCACCGTGCCTGCACCGGTATAGTTAACCGACCGGGCCACGTCAACCGCACACTTGCCCATTTGCGCACGAATGGCCGGGGTAAGTACTGATGATGGCGCTTCCTCCACAACCTTCTGGTGACGGCGCTGTACCGAGCAATCGCGCTCAAACAGGTGTACAATATTGCCATGCGTATCGCCCAATACCTGTATCTCGATATGCCGTGGCGAAGAAACATATCGCTCGATAAAAACAGAGCCATCGCCAAAGGCCGATGTGGCCTCTGACACAGCCAGGTGCATTTGCTCTTCAAAATCATCAGCCGTGTTGACAATACGCATCCCTTTGCCACCACCACCTGCGGCGGCTTTAATCAGGATAGGAAAACCGACTTCCACCGCGCGTTTTTTTGCTTCGCTAATATCCGATATGGCTTCTTCCGTTCCGGGTACCATAGGGATATTGTATTTTAGAGCTGCGGCTTTGGCTGAGAGCTTATTGCCCATCACCTCCATCGCCTCGGGCGAGGGGCCAATCAGTATCAATCCTGAATCCCGAACCAGCCGGGCAAAAGCGGCATTTTCCGACAGGAAGCCATAACCGGGATGTATCCCCTCGGCGCCGGTTTTGCGGCAGGCTTCGATGATCTTCTCTCCAACCAGGTACGATTGATTAGATGGTGCTTCACCGATAAAAACGGCTTCGTCGGCATAGCGGACATGCAGTGCATTACGATCGGCCGCGGAATAAACAGCAACTGTTTTGATACCCATTTCGCGCGCCGAACGCATGATACGAAGGGCGATCTCGCCGCGATTAGCCACCAGGATTTTTTTCATCGTTAACAAATGTAGAAGATTTGCTGTAAAATATTTTACAACATCAATGCTTTAGAAGGCATATTTTATGTGAGTAACCACCAGGCCGACCACTTCCTTGGAATAAAAATTCCACTGGTTCAAAGTATAGGCGTCAAATCCTATAACGTCAATCAAAAATATTTGCGTGTTTGAAGCCGGGTTACCACTTTCAAAAGGTATAACATCAAGCCCTTCCTTTTTAAAAATATAGGCTGCACGGCGCATATGCCATGACGAGGTTATCAACACATATGGCGGTTGCAAATGTGCCTTTTGCAATGTCGCCCTTGAGAAAGCCGCGTTCTCGATCGTATTCCTGGAGGCCTGCTCAATTAAAATAACACTATCCGGGAATTTAAGCGCTTTAAGCTGCCCCCTCACCCATCCACCTTCTGTAAAAGTATCTTTCTGAAGGCCGCCGTTGCCACCGGATATTAAAATATGGGATATTTGCCCGGATGTCTTCAACTTGATCCCTTGTATAAATCTATCTGATTCCTCACTAAAGAATCCTTTGCCATTCCTGCCTTCGCCTGTAAATCCGCCTAAGACAATAGCCGCACTGTATACCTTATTCTTATTTAAGGGAACTGTGTCAAGATCATAATTCTTGGCAAACAGATAAAATAAATAATGATTGGAAAAAATAACCAACAGCGCAATGCCGGTAATAAGGCATCTCTTTTTCAATTTGGCCCTTTTGGTAAATAATGCGATCAATAAAAACGCCATTATCCAGTTGATCGGGAGAATTAAAAAAAGGAGGATCTTTGATAATATGAAATACATGGCTGATCACAAATGTAGGCTATTGCCTGAATGTTATAAAGTTGAAAAAAATCAAGGTTGATTTTCTTGTTATTTAAGCTGAAGAAAACCGTCATTGTGTAACATTTTTAAATTTATTAATAACTAATTGATACTTATTAAAAAAATATAGTATTTAATTATTTCTTTTTCTCATCTTTAATGTGACCTACAATTTACAATTAAGTTATGAGCCAATCCGTCCCAGTAAAGGAAGCCACAAAACGACTGCTGTCTGTTGACGCATTTCGCGCGTTAACCATGTTATGCATGATATTTATTAACGACCTGAGTGGTGTGAAAGGAATACCCAAATGGATGGACCACGCAAAAATGGCGGAAGACGGAATGGGCTTTGCCGATACTATTTTCCCGGCCTTCCTGTTCATTGTCGGGTTATCAGTACCACTGGCCGTTGGGCGCAAACTGCAAAAAGGTGAATCATTTGGTTCCATTGCTTTTTCTATCCTGTCGAGATCATTCGCACTCATCGTAATGGGATTCTTCCATGTCAATATGGAGAATTATAATTCCGCATCCATATTACGCGAACCGGTTTGGGAAATATGCATCACCACCAGCTTCTTTTTGATCTGGCTCGATTACCCGGCAACGTTGTCCAATCTTAAAAAATATTCGCTGATCGGCTTAGGCTGGCTGATACTTTTGCTCATGGCCTTCCTGTACACCGGTGGCAAACCAGATGCCCCGGAAGGTCTTAACCCTTCGTGGTGGGGCATATTGGGTATTATCGGGTGGTCGTACCTGGTTTGTGCGGGTATATTCCTATTGGTCAAAGGAAATTTCAAGGCATTGCTGATCGCGCTGATCGTATTGGTATTGATTAACATTTTTGCGCATGAAGCGATATGGCACCTGTATTGGTCGATCATACATTATACACCACCAACTACGCCTTTAGGCCCTCATCGGAGGCTGCCTCATCTTAATTTGTGGGTGATCCATGATGCCTCTTCCGCATCGCTGGTGATGGCAGGAATCGTTGTTTCATTATGGTATGCCAAGCTGACCGCCAATAATAATAAGCAGGCTATGTGGCTCTTACTGGCAGGAGCCGGGGTTTGCGCGATAGCCATAGGCTTGCTCATCAGGCCTTATACCGAAGGTATTTCAAAGATACGCTCCACTCCATCATGGATATTTATATGCGCCGGGATCAGCATACTGGTTTTTGAATTAATGATATACCTGGTGGATTATAAAGACAAGAAAAACTGGTTTAAAATCATTTGGCCGGCGGGCACCAGTACGCTCACCTGTTACCTGCTTCCCTATTTCCAGGTAGCCATTATGACGCTGGTCTATTTCCGTTATCCGCATTTTTTGAATTACGGCTGGGGAGGATTTTTCCGTTCGTGGGCGGTAGCGTTTATTATCGTGATGATAGGTGGGCTGCTGGAAAAATACCGGTTAAGGCTTAAAATCTAACAAAAAAAATAGCCCCGGCTTTTAACAAAAAACCGGGGCTTATGATTGGATAAAGAACGTATATGTTATTAATCTTACCTATAACAAATCGGGCTCTTTTACGCCCGGTGGTTGTAAAGGTTATTGAAACTTATCCACATATCATGTAATTTTTTTGTGTCAAAAAACCAGCCCCGGCATTACCAATTGTTTGATAGCTACTTATATACGGGAATGTGAAGTTAGTTATTCAACAACAATTCCATAAACTTCAGATCGAGCCAGCGGCCAAACTTAAAACCTACTTCTTTAAAGTGTGCTACCTCTGTAAAACCGAACGATTGATGCAGTTTGCAACTCACCTGGTTTTCGGCATCTATACCGGCTATCATCGCGTGCAGTTTCTTTTCGCGTGCATTGTCGATCAATAGTTGCAACAGCAGTTTGCTCACCCCCTTACCCCTGTGATCAATATGGACGTATACAGAATGTTCCACCGTATATCTATAACAGGGCCATACCCTGAAATGTCCGTAGGTGCCGAAACCCACGACCTGTCCACCCAATTCGGCTACGATTACCGGGAAGCCGTTGCTGATCCTGTCGTTATACCAGGTGATACGCATATCAAGGGTATGCGGATGTTCGCTGTAAACTGACGTAGTGTTGATGATGGCATGATTGTAAATTTCAAGTATCCCGGCAAGGTCGTCTAATGTTGCGTCGCGAATAGTGATCATGTCTTCAGGTATGTTTTGTGATAGAATTGGGGCAAAAATAAAAAAGTTTAAATCGGTACAAAAAACAAAAAGCCCTGTTTTGGCAGGGCTTTATATTTTAAATTGAATTTGAATTATTTTCCTGAAGGCGGTGCACCTGCGCCAGGAGCCGGAGGCGGACCACCCGGGCCATGCTGCCTTTCGGGAACTTTAACTTCAGGATGTGCACTGCCGTGATGACAAGTATTACAGCTCACGCTGCTAAACATCACCATGCCCAACGAATCTTTTTCGGCTTTAAAAAATTTCCTGTTGATTTTGGATGCCATCTTGAACATGTGACGTGCTGCTTCTTTTTCAGGTTTGGCATCACTGCCAAAGTCCATTTTGTTGGTTTGCTCGTTGCGGACGTGGCAAAAGTTGCAATGCACGCCTAATGAGCCTGCCCAATCATCCATTATCTTGCCTAACTGTTGATGGGTGAGACTTTTGGGCAACACCTTCAGGTTTTGATATTTTGGCGGCTTTTGATCTTGCGGCATTGATGCGGCAACGCATAGAGCCATTGCGCCAAACAAGCCAGCGGTAATTGTGAGTTTTTTGCTGATCATCATAAGAGGTCGAATTTGGAAACTAAGATAATACTTAGCTTACATAAATATGACAATTAAGAAAAAAATATGTTTGAACAAGTTAATTTTAATTGTCTTTGACTATAAAAAAGTGAGATTCACTTATTTACCGGCTGGCTTTACCAGTTCGGCGCTGATATTCCAGAGCTGGTTACGGATGGCAAAATCATCCGCCAGGTTAGAGGAATGAGAAGGTTTACTTTTTTTGAAGTAACGGCCGCTTTCCATTTCCAGTCTGGGTGCAGTAGCGAGATATACCGTTGTCCTGGCTCCTTTTTGCGGTGATATCATAAACGGCCTTGAAAGCCACAACACGAAATGACTGAGTCCGCTCATTTGGGACCCGAAATTTGTTTTAACCACCCCAGGGTGCAGCGAGTATGCTGTTATACCTTTGTTGCCATATCTTTCGGCAAGCGACTCGGCAAAATAAACATTATACAATTTGGCGTTAGCATAAGTTCTGAAACCGGAATATTCTTTTTCGCCACGCAAATTATCAAAATCAGGTTTTGCCATTTTGTGCGCCTCGGAGCTTACATTAATAATCCGGGCATTGCCTTTCTGCAGCAAGGGCATTAAATGCGTGGTAAGTGCAAAGTGGCCGAGATGGTTTGTGGCGAAGGTCATTTCAAAACCGTCTTTGCTTAGTTCCAATTTGTCAAACATACCACCTGCGTTATTGATGAGCACATTAATTGCAGTCAGTTTTTTTATAAGATATTCAGCTGCTTCTCTGACGCTTTGCAGATCGGCAAGATCGCATTTGACCACGTAGATCTCATCATTCCCTACCCTCCTGACTAAGTCCTTTTGTAACTGATGGCCTTTTTCAACATCCCTTACCAATAAATAAAGCGTGTGTTTTTCCTTCGCCAGGGCCAGTGCGGTAGCGGCCCCAATGCCCGATGTGGCGCCGGTGATCACGGTTGTTTTAGCAGACATATCTTAATGGACAAGTATAAATCCTAATTGTTTTCAGCTTAAAATGTTAAAAAATGTAAAATAATTTGGATTATTACGAATTGTTCGTAGATTTACGAAACAATCGTAAAGCAATGGAGAAATTAACCAAACAAGAAGAGGAAGCAATGCAGGCCGTATGGCAATGCGGATCGGGATCGGTAAAGGATTTCCTGGACCAAATGAATGAGCCGCAGCCACCGTATACTACCCTGGCTTCCACCATCAAAAACCTTGAGCGCAAGGGATTCCTGAATAGTGAGAAGGTGGGCAATACGTACAAGTATATTCCGGCTATAAAGGAAGAGGAATACAAAAAGCGCTTTATGAATGGTTTTGTGAGCGACTATTTCGAGAATTCCTATAAAGACCTGGTTACCTTTTTCGCCAACGAAAAAAAGATCAGCGCCAACGAATTGAAAGAGATCATCAAACTAATTGAAAACCCTAAAAAATAAGCATCATGCCTGCATTGTTCATTTTTCTGTTTAAGGTAAACATCGCATTGCTGCTGTTTTGCCTCGGGTATTACCTAGTGCTAAGGCACCTTACCTTTTATACCCTCAATAGGATATACCTTTTGGTAGCCATCCTGTTTTCAACCATTTATCCACAGATCAACCTATCGGATTTTGTGCAGCGCCACCAGGAACTGGCCCAACCGGTACAAACCGTGATACTGAACTGGAAGGCCCCGGCCGAAAATTTTGTAAAGCCGCTTAATCAGCCGGATTACTGGCAATGGGTGAGCATGGTATTCTGGGCAGGTGTTGCTTTGTTAGCCGGCAGGCTGATGATGCAGCTGTTCTCACTGTATAAACTCTACCGGCAGTCGAAACCCGGTCATGTGCACGATTACCCGGTGAGGCTGATCAGGGATAACATCAGCCCGTTCTCGTTCTGGAAAAGTATCTATATCAACCCGGATAACCTGTCGGCCGCTGACCTGAAAAGCGTGCTGGAACACGAACACGTACATGTGAGCGAATGGCATACGCTGGATATTATTTTGGCCGAACTCAGTACGATATTTTATTGGTTCAATCCCGGTGTATGGCTGATGAAAAAGGCGGTGCGCGAGAATATAGAATTTATTACCGACCGGAAGATCCTTAAAAAGGGCGTGGACAGCAAACAGTACCAGTATAGCCTGGTGAATGTGGGTTTTTCGAATTCGCCCCATACCATTGTCAATCATTTCAATATTTCAACCATAAAAAAACGCATAATCATGATGAACGCAAAGAGATCGGCGGGATATAATATCACACGCTATTTATTTTTAGTACCGGCAGTGGTTGCGCTGCTGCTTGTTTTCAGCTTATCAAAAGCTGCCATTACCAAAAACAGTTTGCCCAAGGCGATAGCGACTGTAGTATCCAATATGAATATCCTGGACAAGCCCATTATATCGCCCACAAAAACTATTGCGGCAAAACATATCGTCCAAAAGTCGCACTTGAAAAATGCGGATACCATATACGCGGGCAGCGCCAAAACCAAAAACGGCAAGAATAAAAACTTCATGATCACTAGCGATCAAAAAGCTGATTCCATTAATTACGTGATCAATGGGATAAAATCGACAAAAGCCGATTTAAAAGCCATGGACCCCGCCCGTATTAAAAGCCTTGAATTGGTACCGGGTGATAAGGCAAAGGAGTTTATAAACGGCTTGGATAACGACCATCAAACGTTATTTGTAACTACCGATGATTCGGAAGCAGGTAAAAAGCTAAAAGAAAAGATAGATAATGCGCTGGGCTACGGGAAGCTCGCAGGCGGACGTGACGTAGTAGCCAGAGGTTATAGTAGCTCAGCTTCCGGGAATGGTGTGAGCAATGGGCCCGCGATAACTGTTTACGGCAACGATTCTAACGACAACGCGCCAATGGCTGCCGCCTCGTCTTCGGTAAGTGTTTCTTCATCTTCTGATGACAATGATGCGGCCCCGATGGTATTAAGTTCAACGATCAATGGAGTAAATACGTCTGTGGACGTGGTTACTGATCCCAAGATTCACGTGAAAGGGCTGACGAAGCTAAACAGTAATATGACGATCAAGGTCCAAAAAGGCATGAACGTCAGCATTGACCCGCAATCAGCCGTAGTGGTAAGCAGTGACGATATGGCTCCGCAAGTAGTGGAATTACGGGGTTTAAACACCATCAGGCCGGACAATGCCAGGGCTTATACCTATAGCGTCAACGGTCCCAGGGCCAGGGCATACAGGTTGAGTGGAATTAGTGATGACCATGTCTCAAGTATTGATGACGTATCTGATAAACTCATTATTATCAACGGTAAAAAAGCGTCGGATAAAGACATGAAGGCGCTAAAGATCACTGATATTAAAAGCATGACCGAAAAAACGGATAAAGCCACTAAAGAAAAGTATGGCGATAAAGCTAAAAATGGGGTGTTATTTATAACGACTAAGAAATAGTTAGTAGAATAGATCAGTTAATGCAGAGACCCGCTTCGGCGGGTTTTTTTGTTATACGCAATTGATTAATAATATGTAAATTCGGTTTAACAAAAAGTATTCTTTAATACATTTATCCCACGCTCCATGGCTAAGCCGGTTTCCATCGAAGTAAAGTTTGGGCTAATTATTGGCTTAATAATTATTGCAACGGCCGTAATCGGAACGTTTGCCAAGTGGAAAGAATTTTATGACCTGTTTGTGCCAGATGGCGTCATCCTGAATTGGCGTTTTGTATTTTTCATCTGGTTTATTTCTATTCTGACGGTTTGGTTTATCATGAATTTCTTTTGGCAAAAAGAATACGATCAGCACGATATCACAAAAAAGGACAGGGATAATCTTCGTGACTCCCTGAGAATCTCGGAAAACGAGCGACTTACTGATGTCATTACCGGGATCCCGAACAGCCGCAGCCTCGAAAAAGATATTGATGAATATTTTTCGATAAACAGGCAGGGCAAAAAAATGCAGTACATCTTTATCGATCTGAAGGATTTCAGGAAGGTAAATAACCATTTTGGGTTTAGTAAAACCAATGACTTGCTGAGGGCCATTGCCCAAACCATTTATAAACGCATGCGGCGTAATGAGGATATGTACAAGTATTCGGTAAATGACATTGTGCACAAAGGCGAGAAAGAAAGCTTTTACCGCGTTTATCCCGGCGGTGATGAATTTGCATTTATCATCGAAGGCGACCAGGCTGATGCCATCGGTTTTTCAAACAGGCTGGTTGGGCAGTTTGAAGAGCTTTCGAAGAAAACCAAATCGATTTTAGGGGAAGACCTGACATTATCATTTCATTGCGCCATTGTAGAAATTGATCCCAGGGACTCTTACGATGATATCTTTAAAAAAGCTGAGGATTGTTATAGAATATCCAAAGAAGGCACTTCAAATTTTACGATTTGCTGGCATCCTAACAGTACCGAGAGAGTTTTATCTAAAGACCCCAAAAAGAAATCGGATTACGACAGGGCAAGAACATTGTTTGAGGTAATGACCATTGTTGATAAGGATTATTGAATCTACCCTAACTAGGCTCCGTCAGCTTGATCAGTTAATAATGACCCGCTTAGGCGGGTTTTTAGATTAAAATATATTATAACAAGTCAATAAATTGATTTCCAATGATTATTTTGGGACTTATTTAAGATCAATTGTTTTCAAATGGCAAATTCTGGAAGACCACTAAAATGTGACCCAAAAGTCAACAATCTTAGGATTAATATCAAATACGGCGAGTATGATATTGCTAAAAAAACATTATCGGAATTTGGGATAGATGCAACAGACGGAGAAGCAAGAACAGCTTTAATAACTGCGGTAATAGCAAATAAGCCAGATTTTGTTTACTGGCTTATCGACAATGGCGCAAACATCAATCATCAGGATAGAACTGGTTGTACTATTTTACATATTACAGCCGAATTCAAACTTGTTGAACTCACAAAGTATCTATTAGAAAAGGGAGCGAATCCTAATTTACAGAATAAGCATGGAAACACCCCTTTGTGGACAGCTATATTTAATGCGCAATAAAAACGGATGAGCGAGGTGTGATAAAATTACTTTTGCAATACGGTGCCAACCCGGATATCATTAATAATTATAATAATACACCGAGGCTTATGTATAAAACATTCCATCATGAAGATATCTCTACAATTGAAATATAAGCTTAAGACTTACCAATTTCTCAACTCGCCTCTGCCAACTTCTCATGATCAAGCAGATCGAGCAGTGCTTTTTCGGCCATATTCAATTCGGCGGAGTTTATGGTATTATCCTCATCCAGTTTGGCGATGTATTTAAATATCGTCCCTTCCTCGTAGCTTTTGATGACAGTGGGGTGCACATAATATTTTTTACAAACCGTGCGGGTGTTGCCTAAATTGATAGCCACCTCATCCAATACGCTGACGATCTTTCTTTTGCACTCGGTTACGGTATCAAATTCACCGGCTTCCTTAAAGGCATATAAGGCGCTTACACTACCGGCCCAGGTGCGGAAATCTTTGGCGGTAAAATCCTCGCCGGTAATTTGTTTCAGGTAGTCGTTCACATCGCCAGAACCTATTGAATGTTTATTCCCCTCGCTATCAAAATACTGGAAAAGGTCTTTGCCCGGTATATCGCGGCATTGTTTGATCAATCGCGCAAGCTTTTTACTGTGCAGAGCTACCTTGTGGAATACGCCCTTCTTGCCTTTGAACTCAAAATTGATGTCGGCGCCTTCGATCTTCACGTGCTTGTTCATCAGCGTGGTCAGCCCGAAAGAGCCATATAGCTTTTTATACGACTCATTCCCTACCCTGATGCTGGTAAGTTCCATTACGCGAACTACCAACGCTACTACTTTTTCGTGATCGAGGTTTTGACGGTTCAGATCTTTGTCGACCTGCGCCCGGATCGCCGGTAAGTAGGACGCGAATAATTGCATCCGGTGATATTTAGATTGATTGCGAAGCTTGTTCCAATCAAGATGATAACGGTATTGTTTTCTGCCCGCGGCGTCGGTACCCGTAAATTGCAGGTGACCGTTCTCATAAGGGGAAATCCAGACATTGGTATATGCCGGCGGAATCACGAGGCGATTGAAACGATCTAACAGTTCCTTGTCTTTCACCAATTTACCATCAGCATCATAAAAACTGAATCCCTTGCCTGAAGGCTTCCGGGTATAGCCGGGGGACGAATCAGCCACATAGCGCAAGCCAGCTGCCTTTGCAGTTACTTTAGGATCGCGGCCAATTTTTTCGAGTTTTTTGAGCAATCGGTTCATTGATACCACAACAGGCCTCGGGGGTATAAGTTTCTTAATACCTGTTTAAAAAACTAAGTGCTTAATTATCAGCAATAAATTATATTTGGGACACCATGGAGCTACTACCTGTAAAAGAACACCTGCTCGAAAACGCCCAGTTTTCCGCTCATCCTGATTGCCAGGAAAATATCCAGATGTGTATTGATTTTTATAAGCGGGTTGGGTTCAATCCGCCCTGGATCTGCTATTATGTGCAGCTTGATGGCCAGATGGTTGGAGCGGCGGCATTTAAGGGTAAACCCATTAATAACAGGGTCGAAATAGCGTATGGTACCTTTACGAAATTCCAAAACAAGGGGATTGGCGGACAGATCGCCAGGACACTGACGGCATTATCCCTTAAAACTGATCCGGCGGTGGTGATCACAGCAAGAACATTGGCGGAGGAGAATTATTCGGCGCGTTTGTTACGGAAAAATGGTTTTAAGCTGTTGGGGACGATCATGGATGAGGAGGATGGGGAAGTTTGGGAGTGGGAGTATGAAGGAGGTTAACCCACTCCGACGATGCATGGCGAAGATTGAACTCACCCCGACGTAGCTACGCTTGTCGACCCTCCTATGTTTGTTATCAATAAATATATTAGCATATGAAGTGAGAAGAAATGAGAGCAGATGACGACCCAAACAGCCCATCAGGTATGTTCACAGAGAGATCCTGCCTCAT
>Ga0105237_10001716_pt1 | contig 28338 bp, 15 predicted proteins | sample KBSC24metaG_FD_81520 | JGI IMG/M metagenome (GOLD analysis project Ga0105237, IMG submission 81520) | Corn rhizosphere microbial communities from Kellogg Biological Station, Michigan, USA - KBS C2-4 metaG | ecosystem: Host-associated > Plants > Roots > Rhizosphere > Soil | place: Michigan, USA... | reverse complement strand
GGTATAGACATGGCCGTCGTGGTTGTAGAGCTTCGTGCCGATATGCTCGGCGAACAGCGGCGACAGCCGCTTCGGACAGTAATGCGTCACGATGCTCTTGCGTGTGATGCTCTTGGAAACCGGGTTGCCGCCGTGGACGAGGTCGGCGTGCCAGACCAGCACATCACCTCTCTTGGCAGCGAGTACTTCCTTCTTCAGCCCGGCTTCGGTGGCACGATCCTTCAGCGCCTGCATGTGACGATTGACCTCCGCGGTCGGGAAGGCACACCCCTCCAGCCGCATGGTCTCGTGCACGCTCTTGTACTTGCCAGAATACAGGTGATCTGGAAAGCGATGGCTATGGGGATAGTAGAAGAGCTCACCGGCCCCGAGCGTAACGTCCTCGAGTGCGATCCAGGTCGCACAGAACTGCCGGGGAATTGAATAGGCCACGTACGCCGAGTCCTGATGCCCGGACTGTGCCGAGCCGACCAGAAATCCCAACGTCTGGGTCGCAAACAGCGGCGCATCGAACAGTAGTGCCAGAAACCTTGCCGGTACCTCGCTGAAGATCAGCTGGCGCACGGCCACCGACTGAAAATGGAGATCGAGCGCTTTGGCCGGCACCTCGTTCATTTCCCTCTGCCAGGGGCTGGCCTTGCGGCTGCCGATGACATCCTGGCATTCAAACATCAGCTCCGGGAGGCGCCCAGAGTAGCCGAGATCGAGATCGTGCGTCGCCGCCTCCAGAACCGACTCCGGCACCGCCTTCTCGAGAATGAGATATCCCTCGTCCGCCCAGAACCTGAGATGCTCGGCGTCGAGCGTCGTAATGAGCCCCGCCTCGAGCTTTCCCTGTATCAGGTCCAGAGCGTTCGGCTGGTCAGTCCAGAAACCGCCGAATCGGTTCGCCAACTGCGCCGCATTCTCCGGACGCGGCGCGGAGTCAGAGGGCAAGTATCCCCGCGCCTTGCCGAACTGCAGATAGTGGGCGATCGGATTGGGCGCGCGGCCGGCAGCGATCTCTTCTGCCGCGAGCGGATAAGTGCGAAGGTAGAAGACCGGGTCGAAGCCACGGATAGTCCTGCCTTCGAACTGGCCATGGCGGAGAAAGTGACTCAAGCCGCTCTTGAGCTTGCCTGCCTCCACCGCCCGGGCGATGTCCTGGTATCGCTCGAGATACGATTTCTCATCAAACAGCGTTTCGATTTCGGCAGCCACGTTCATAGGGAATTCTCCTTGGAGAACGAGCGACTTCATTGTCCGGTCCCGCTCACCGTACTGCTGTGCGCGAGGCCAGGTGTGTTGACGTTCACCTTCGCCCACAGATATCCCGTCGTGGCCGGCGTGAAGACCACATTGACCGTGCAGGAAGCTCTTGCCGCGACCGTCGAACAGTTGTTTGTCTGCGAGAATTGGCTCGATGCACTGCCGGTCAGTGTAATGCTGTTGACGGGTAGCGGTGCGCTGCCGGTGTTCGTCACCGTGAGCGTTTTGGCCGCGCTGGAGGTCCCCACAGGCACATTGCCAAACGAGACCGAGGTCGGTGAAAGCGTAAAGGGCTCACTGCCGGTTCCGTTCACGGTCGCGGAGTGGGTCACGCCTGAGGCGACGACATTCAGCGTCGCGCGGGTATAGCCGGCGGCAGTGGGTTTGAAAACGACTGTTATGGTGCAGGTGCTTCCGCCCGGGATGGAGTTGCCACAACTGTTTGTTTGGGAGAATTGGGTCGCGCCGGGGCCGCTGAAGGTAATGCTCGGCGGTGGGAGTGTCGCGCCATTGTTGGTCAACGTCACCGTTTGCGTGGCACTCGAGGTTCCGACCTGAACGGTGCCGAACGCCACCGTCGTCGGCGCGATCGAAAAATCGGTCGCCGCCGTCGCGCCGGCGCTAATCGGAAAAATACGTGCGACCGACGGTACGCCGGCCGAATTGAACGCAAACAGCATATAGTAACCGGGGACCAGCACGGTGGGATCGCTCGGCAGCTGCGCGGTCAGCGTCTGGCCCGTCTGTGTGAAGCTGAGCTCGATGAACCGGGCGTCCGGGTTGAAGGAGTGTGTCGACGATCCCGTTCGAATGAGGGTCAGGCGCGAAATGCTGTCGGTTGGCCCCACAGTCGCGGTCAGTGTCTCACCTGTAACGTAGCTGGACAGGTTGGTCGAAGAGAGAGTGGGACGTACGGCCGGTGTTCCGTCCGCGGCATACAGGTACGGTGGATAGTATATTTCCGCGTTCAAGTTGTTCAGCGGACCCGGAGCGCCGCCGCCGCCGGTCAGGACCGTCCCGTCTGGTAAGAGCATGGCACTCGAGTGATAGAGTCGAGGCTTGGTTGCGCTCGCCCCCGCCGTCCAATGTCCTGTCTTGGGGCTCCAGATTTCCGCTTGGTAGTCGACACCCACCAACTGGTTGTCCTGGGCCGATCCACCGGTAATGAGAACGCGTCCATCCGCGAGAACAGTGCCGTTCGCCCAGTCGCGAACTGCGTCGATGGAGTCGGTCTGCGTCACGACAGGGGTTGAGGTGGTGTAGTCTACGACATAGACCACCTGATTCTGCCGAACGGCCAACACTTTGCCGGGCGCGAAGGAAATCGTGGGAAGCTTGAGGTCACCTGTGGTCGCAAGGGTGACGCTGGATAGCGTGATGCTGCCGCCGTTCCCTGTCGCGACGTAGAACATCTTACCGTTCGTGTTCATGATCACGAAGATGCTGCCGCCAGGGGCGACGAAGGCCCGCGGATACCACCAGTTCGCACCGAAGGCGGCGGAGCTCGTGGCCCCCTGGAGTGACGTCCAGGTTCTGAGCGATGGATCATAGAGTTCCGGAGTCGTTGCTGGACTGACCGGACTCAGCGAGCCGACGTTCTGGCGGCCGCCAAAAATGGCCAGCTGGCCGTTCGGGAGCCCGACGAGCGTCCCATACCAACGTGCGTACGTCATCGCCGTATTTTCGGTGAGCGAGTTGTTGGACGGCGAAAAGATCGTGGTGTTGTTGTTCGCCGAGTTGCGCTCACCATTGACGGTGAGATCGCCGCCGGAAGTGAGCACCTCACCCGACAGCATGAGCGACTGCGCGCCGCAGAAGATATCGGTGCCGGTCGAGTTTGGCAGCACCAGGTGGGCGCTCATGTCCGTGCCCTGGGACGGATTCCACACGTCGTAATACAGCTGTGCTCCCTGATTGCCGCTCTCGTCGGTGCCGTAGCTCATTACACGACCATCGGGAAGCAAGATCTGGTGAATCGGAATGATCGGCCACGTGATAGGTGCGCCGAACACACCCGCCGCGCTGGCTGAGGCACCGCCCGAGGGAATCGCCTGGACGGTGGCGGTGGCGGTGGCGGTTTTTCCCGGTCGCGGTTTCCCGGGACCCGCGCCATAGTCGATCGGCGCCTTGTGATCGGTCTCGTCCGGGATGCCGAGCAGGGCCGCCAGCGCCTCGAGATTCAAAGAGGGCAGAGCGTATGCCGCCATTCCTACCAGCATCGCTGCAAGCAGGATCAGCACTGTGCCAATCAGAGATTGAACACCCCGGTGTGTGGGTTTCATGGCGATCCTCCGCTAACCGTACCCAAAAGCCCGCATCGCAGGTCCGCAGATCCGGTCGAATGCGCTCACTTGCTCCACCGTCCAGCCCGCCTGCAACCGGTCCGTCTTGCCCGCCCCCGCGCCGGTTTGCTCGAGGCGATCCGTTTTGAGCGACTCGCAAATCCGTTCGGCGGCTTCCGGGACACGGACGTAATCCGCGATCACGCGAGCCACCCGCTCCGGGGCTGCCAACATCTCCTCCTGCTGAATCTCCACGAAGTGCGGCAGCATCGTTCGCACTCTCAGCCACTCGCTCATGGCCGCGGCCCAGTCGCGACAATGCTCTTCGAAGGGGCCCCCGAACTTCGCCAGCCGCGAGCGGATGTTCGCAACCGGATTGCGGCGCAGGAAGATGAAGCGTGAGTCGGCAAAGCATTCCAACAGGAATGGCGCGGCCGCGATCATTGGAACACCCGGAGTCTTGTCGACGAACGATGCGGAACCGTGCATATGGAAATACGCGCTGCGCGCGGCCTGGATCGCGATCTGCCGAAAGTTTTCCCGAGCCAGGTGCCGCACCAGGCCATTCTCGGCGCCCTTGTCTCCGCTGAGTGCATCGGCCGCCCGCGCGAACAATGGCGCACCGTGACCTTCGCCGAGCCACGGAAGACCCAGGACCTTCGCAAGGGTCGAGCCGAGCTGCGAGGTTCCGGACCGGGGCGATCCCAGCAGAAACAGCCGCAGACACGGCGACCGGTCGATCTTGATGGACTTCGTCCGGGTCAACATCGCGGGCTGTCCAACAACGAATACCTGGATCGATGACACCAGCTCCGCAGCGACAGCGCGCTGGAATGTCAGCATGAAAGCGTACGCGTCCAGCCTGCCTTCTTGGCGCGCTTTCTCCAGATCCGGCCTGACTATGCTCGCCGCGCCGAAGCCCAGTACCTCGTTTTCCAACATGGCGAACACATGCGCGAACTGACCCGCGGCCCGTGCCGAGGCCCAGCCGCTGGCGAACTCCGTCGACAGCGTTTCAACCCGTCCGAGAGTTGCCGTGTTTTCTGCCGGCTTCTCTGCAGCGCAGTCAGACCTGCTGCCTGCTTCATGTCCTGTCGATGTAATAGTTCTCTCCATAACCATAGCCAAATGCCGTCATGACCGGATCACAAACCGCGATCATGCGCTGGGTGTCGTGTGGATCCAGGTCCAGGCGTTCCAGAGAATAGGTACTGCCGAAGCTTGCATCGGTCTGCTCCGGCCTCGAGGAGCACAGATAGCCGTTCAAACCCTCCACTGCGAGCTCGGGCATCTCGAGGAAAGCGACAATCGAAGACGCTACGTCCCGCGGATTCAGCACGAGCTGCCGGTGCTCGATTTCCAGAGCTGCGTTGCCGAGCTCCTTTCGCACCGCCAGCCAGGCGCTCATCACCGCCGCCCAGTCGCAATAGTGGCTCTCGGTCGTGTCATCTGGAAACTTGCGCCGCCGGGAAAGCACGTTCTCGATCACGCGTCGTTTCATGAAGATGAAGCGTGCGTTCGGCCACAACTCCCGCATCAGCACCGCTGCGCGCACCATTTCCACGGTGGGAGTCTTGTCCAACCAATGAGGCGTTGGGAACAGGTCCGAGACCAACTGGACGAAAGCGCGGCGGGTGAGCCTTTGGAACGCATCGCTCGATACGCGCGCGAGCATCGTGCTCCCCTCGTTGCCCACGCGGTGATAATGCTGATCGATCACCGATAAAAGCTTGTGAGCCAGCGGCAGCAAATGTCCTTCACCGGCGCCGATGTAGCTTCCCGATTCAAGCAGCGCCAGTGTGATCGCGCTCGTCCCCGAGCGAGCCGGTCCCAGGATGAACACCGGAAACTGGCTGGCATCGCTCGTCGGCATGAGGGGATCGGACTTCAGATCCGTGACCAGCGCAGACGCGTGCACACGCGATATTTCGACGACCTCCACGCCCGAAATAGCGTGGATCTCCAGCGCTGCCAACTGAGCCGTGGAGAAGCCAGCCTCCCTGACATCGATCTCGAAGCCGTGCTTGCCGTCACCGATACTCGCGATCAACAGGTCGTGACGCGCGATGTTCGCAAAACCCGAGGCATAGAATTTGCTGCCAATTCGCACGGTGACCTCCAGGCGAGCCAAGGGTGAGCTGGAGTCATAGGCCCAACCGACCACCTTGTCGGTGCCGACATGTTCCACAAAGCCGCTGACGGCCATAACTCTCTCGCTGTTGTCCGCGTCCTGCGTGCTTGCGTTCTCAAGCTGCATGCTCGGCCACTTGCGGCCGATAGATGGACAAGTACCCGTCGGCCATCGTGTCCGCCGACGCGGGCGGTGTGATCCCCTCGACCAATCGTTTCCATAGACCCTCCTCACTGCAGGCGCGCCGCATGGCCTGCGCCAGCGAGCTCGGGTCGGCGACCTCGAACAACAAGCCGTCCTTCTCGTGCGTAATGCGCTCCCCGGGACCGCCCACATTGGAGGCGATAACGGGACGCCGGAACATCCACGCCTCCGAAATAACCAGACAGAAGATCTCCCACCACACCGACGGCACAATGACCCAATCCAACCGGGCCATGCGTTCCGGCAGTTGCTGAACCGAATAGGAGCCGTTGAAGATCACGCTCCTTGCGCCGACAGGTAGCTCGCTCTCCGCGGCGATGAACGCCTCGAATTCCGCGCGGCGCGCGTCCGAGGCGTATTGCCGATTGTCGCCGTTGATTTCCACGGTGAAGTCTGTGAATCCTTGCGCGCGCAGTTGGGTTATCGCTTGCAGTATCACCCACAGTCCTTTGTTGTCCACGAGTTGCCCGAAGAACCCGAAACGGTTGCGCTTTTCGCGCGGACTCACCGCGATGCGACCCCTGCTGTAGTCCGGCTGACCGTTCGTGACGTGTACGATCTTGGCCGGATCGAGCCCCCAGGACGCGTAGCGCTCGATCATGAAGCGACTGGGTACGGTGAACACATCCACCACGGAAAGGTGCCGCTTGAACCACATCTCCCGCGTGAAGAAATGCTCTGGCTGGCGATCCGGAAAACATTGATGGCAGCGTACGGGCGAGGCTCGCGTACACAGCGTCCGGTCGAATTTGCGCAACATGTGACCATCGGCATCGCAGATGGACATGAATTCGTGGAAGGTCAGGATCAGTCGAACTTGGGGCAGCACGCGCCGCGTCAACGTCAAGAGGTCGATGCCGAGCAGATGGAAGTGGTGAAAGTGAACGACATCAGGCCGGACGAGCTCCAGAAATTCCGCAAACGAGCGCGTCAGCTCGATGCTGGTGCCCTTGTGCCAAACATAATCATATCCCCGGCTGAGGAACACGAACTCTCCCTCACGTCCATCGAACCCCGTGATTTGCGCGCCGCTCTTGTAGAGGGATTTGAGTGACGGGTCCACCGCGGCGAGCAAGGTCGGCTCGATATCCCGGCGCGCTTTGAGCGCGGTGAACAGCTCGTAGCAGACTTGCTGAGCTCCGCCACGAACCAACTCCGGATGGTAGAGACTGACTAACAGCACCTTCATGGGAGCGCACTCGTTCGCAGCAGTGCGTGCGTAGGTTCCGGACCCAGCAGTCCGTTCTCGATCATGTCGAGCCAACGGCTCGAGAACAGCCAGCGATTGACCAGGGAACCACCCTCGTGGTGGGGCCGGCGCGTCGAGCCCTTACCCTCCAGGTGCCACAGGCGGATGTCATGGATCCACGGGGCAGTGCCTGCCGCGATACTCCTCAGACATAGATCCGCATCCTCGTAATGGCCGAAAATGAAATCCTCCGTGAACCCGCCCAGGTGCTCGTACCAATCCTGAGCGATCGATATGAATGCGCCCGTGATTGCAGGGACGGGGCGGGGCCGGTTGAAGCTCAGAAAGCTGGCCGGTGCGCCCTTGCCGTAGTGCTCGGTTCGGCACATGCGCGCGGGTGTTGGACTGCCGCGCGCCAGTGACAGTCCGGTGTCGATCTCGAAGTACATCCCGCCATGCATCAACGAGCCATCATCGTAGTACAGAGGCACACCGAACAAGCGGCACTGTTGCCTCGGTAAATTCTCGAGCAGCCTCGAGTGCTTGCGCGCCCAATCCATATCGCGCGGGAAAACATCGGGGTTGACGATCAACAGCCGGTCGGTCTGGGCAACTCGCGCGGCAACATTGTTCGCGGCACCGAAACCGGCGTTACCGGACAGGATGACCAGTGTGATTGACAGCCCATAGAGCAAGCTGGCGCGCTGCGCCTCGCGCAGTAGCGTCTCGGCCATCTCCGGACTGTTGGACACATACACGAACTCGTAATCCTCGATCCCGTTGAGGCCGGAATACAGACAGTTCTGCAGGAAGAAGTATTCGGGCTTGCCGTAGAGGCATACGACGATGCTGCCGCGCCTGACTTGACCCTGCCGACCGAAGCGTGCGATGTAGGGCGCGGATGCGACCCGACGGGTGATCGCGACATTGAATCGAACCAACTCAGCGCCGAGGCCACGCTCTAGATATTCGAGGCTCTCGATCTGGGAGTTGCCGAAGTACGACGCCGCGGCGACCTGGGCAAGTATGGTGTCGCGCAGCTCCAGATCCTCCACGAGCGTAGGAGTGAACTGGACAACGCTCGAGAACGCCCCCGCTTGCCACAATTCCACTTGCACCGCTCCGGAAGGAGTGCCACCGCGATCGAAATGCAGGAAACCGATAAACCCGAACGCGTGCAGGCGGTGGTTGCCGAGTGCCTTCTCCACGTCTTCGCGCCGCACGCGCAAGAAGTGTGACGCGTCGACCACGACACGCCAGTCCGGCCCGATGATGCGGATGCAATTCAGAGGATGGGAGGCATCATCGATCCAACCGACGATCATCAGGCCCGCATGCGGCGCGATGATCAGCGCCTCGAGCGAGCAACGCGCCTCTTTGGGAAAGACATCCAATCGGCTGTTGTCCGGGGGTGATAGGAGCATGACATTGCGCGCTTCCCGCGGACTGTCCGGAAGCGCACGGCCTTCGGCTCTGCCGTGCCAGAAGTAGTGCGCGTAGCCGGACTCGATCTGGCCCAGCTCGACTGCCCGCCGCACGTCGGGATTGAGTCTCAGATAGCCGGTTTCATCGAACACCTCGACCGACAGCGGATCGTCATCGAGCGAACCCGGCGGCGTGGCCTGCACAGTCGGCGCCGCCGGTGCGCCATCTACATCGTTTGCTGGCTGTTGCGGCGTCTCGGAGGGCGCCGTCGCTGCCGCGGCGTGTACGGGCGCTGCCCTTCGCCTGGAACCTCGCGGGGTGGTCGAGGAGACCTGTTGACGCACTCGCTACGCTCCTGTGCCTGCGCACTCAAAACTGGAAGTTTGGAAACGGCAAGCGGCCTTCTCGAAATCCCACCTGATCGAAATGAGCTTGCGCGCTTTTGTAGACGCCGGAGCGAATCGCTTCCGCGATGTCGGGATACGCCTCGAGATACCATTTTTCATTCACCTGGATCGCAGTCGGCATCCGGTGCTCGTAGAAGCCGTGCGCCACGTAGTGATCGCGGCCCGAGGCGACGATCCCGCGCTTCACCGCCTCTTTCACATCGGGATACTTCGACAGATACCAGGCTTCATCGAATTTGATCCCCGCGAGGCGTTTCGCCATGATCGAGACCAGGAAATTTCGCTCGATGCGGAAATGTGTGTTGTTTGTTTCCGGAATGAGCAGCCCCTGATTCTTGAGAGAGGCCATGCTGCTGAAGGGTTCGGCCATATGAGCCTCTGAGCGTGAATGGCTTTTCTGGACTCGTTCGGTCGGCTCCCTGCTCGGAATCGCGCCTCATCCCTCGAGCGGATGTGTGCTGGAAGTTGGATGTTGCTTCTCTTCACGACGGCTCGCTTGGGCGTGCGCTTGTCGGTTGTTTGGTTTTGCGGCGGTAACAAAAGAGTCTCTCTTCCGGGAGAGCAAGTCAAAAGAAACGTGAGCCCTTGCACGGTTTGCGCGAAGATACGGTAGAGCTCGTGGTCGCAGTCGGAATGGCTGTCAGCGCTGTCCCTTCAATTGCTGCAACCGCGTCGAGGCTGCGGCATCCCCGTAGAATCGACCATTGGAATGACTCGCAAGCGAGTGGATTTTATGGAGATATCAAACGATCCTGACATCTGACATGGCCAGGAGTGCAGCCGTGGTGAGTGATTGAAGCGAGCTCTCCTTTCGCACTGCAAAAAATGCGAGTCAAATATTTTGTGCGCTCGCTGCGAATTTAAATACAAAGGGTAATTGTGAGGCGTGTCACAATTTGTTACCGTTCCCTCACCGTCCTGTTATTTGTCCGGTGCAAGACGAATGCGCTGCGCTTAAGAATAACCTCAACAGTGGGCTCGGGAATTCGGTCAACTGTTCGAAGGGAGAGGAACGATGGGCACGTTTGTCAGCATTCCCGGTGGCTGCGATCAAAATGTGCACGTCTACGGCAATGGCACTGTCATTGCCGGCGACGGTAACGATTCGATTCGCATCGACGGCGGCTACGGCGCTATAACCGTAGGCGCCGGCAACGATCACATCACGCTGCAGGGCTCGGGCACCATCTTCCAATATGGCGCCGGCGGGCACGACACCATCAATCTTGGGCACGGCGATGACACGATCACTGAGGCGGGTCATGCAACCGTCTATGGCTCGTTCGGCAGCGCGAGCATTCAGGGTGGCACTTTCGAGTTCCTCCATGACCCCGGTGCGCATGGTTCACCGGACCACGGGTCGCACGGCTCCGTCAACGAGTTCATCGCAGCCAGCGGCAGTGCTACGTTATTGGGCGGTACGCATACTGCGGAGTTTGTTGGCGGTACGGGCTCTGTCGTCATGCAGGGAGGAACCGGCAACGATACGTTTGTCGGGGGCTCGGGCCACACGACGATGACCGGTGGTTCCGCGCACAATCTGTTCCAGTTCACCTCGGATGGCAAGGGTGGGGCGAGCGTCATCAACAACTTCGTCTCGGGTCACGACAAGTTGTACCTGGAGGGCCAGTCGCTCTCTTATCTGCAAAGCCATGGCGACGTCACCGTGAGCCAGGGTAATACCTTCATCAGTCTCGACGGCGGCAAGACCATCGTGGAGCTGAAGGGCTTCACGGGACTGACCTCGAACGATATCACGACGCATAATAAGGGCTGATAGCGTGATTGCCTGAGTTGCAAGGTCGCGGGTGCACACGCATGTTGTGCCCCCGCGCGACCGCGACCGAGCCGCAGGCAACCCTGATGCGTGTCACAGTGTTGCAGGCGCTGAAAGTTGGCGTTCTGAGCGCTGGCAGCCGTCCGCTCGCTCGACGCCTGCGCGAGATCCACACCACGTTGCAGAACGGAGCGTTACCTCACGCTCTGAAGTTGATTGATCGCGCCTGGCGCCACGAGCCCGAGGCGGCTGGAATGCTCGCACCCCTCTACGGCCGCTTGCTTTTGCTCGAAGAACGCGATCCAGATGCCGCGCTGCGCGTGCTTTCGCGGGTTGAAACGCCGGATGCCGATGTGGCCGCACTCCGTGCGCGCGCCTATTTCCGATTGCGCCGCGCTGATGATGCGCGACGGTGTCTTGATGCTGCACTCAAAGCCTACTGCGTGGACCCGCAGGGATTGTTATCCCACGAGGCTTCCGCCACGCTACAGAATGCGAGTCTGCAGGCGGGTGGTTGGATCGGCCTCGGGCCAACGCTCGAGTTCGTCGGAGAGCTCCCCCATGGACACGCTGGGGATTCTCTGAAGATTCAAGTTGGAGAAACGGTCCTCGCGGTTTCTGTCCACCTTGTCACCACTCGGGACGGTCGAGTTCTGTTCAGCTTCCCCGCGCCGCCCGCAGCCGGCGGAAGGCTCACCGCATCGAGTGGCGGGCTTCCTCTGTTGGGGAGTGGGCATTGGCTGCCACTGGAGTTTGCGCTCGATGGGCGGATCGAGGGCGATGCGCGCGGTCTATTCGGTTGGGCCAGGCTTGGATGGCGCCCGACAGAACCCGTCCAGCTGCGCGTCGAGGATGAGAATGGAACCGTAATTCTTTTGAAATCGCGCAGTGTTCCGCTTCCCGAATATCACTGGCCGTTTCGAGTGGAGCTTCGCGGCAGAGGGTTGCGCGGCGATCGTATCAACGTATTCGCTCGACTACCCGATAAGCGCTGGGATCCTCTGCCAGACGCTCCATTTCTGCTTCCTCGAGCGATACGGAATCACATCAACAGGATTACGCGGTTGCCGCGCGGTTGCACTGGGAAACCACCGTTAAAACTCGAAAGCCAGGCTTTGATACCCTGCGCCGCGCCGATAGACATTGTCGTTCCAGTGTATCGCGGCCTGCACGAGACGTTAGCGTGCATCCATAGCGTGTTGTCCACCGCTGGCGAGCATGCGCGTGTGGTCGTCGTCGACGATGCGACCGTGGACGCCACACTGGCCGCAGCGCTCGATGACCTTTCGGCTACCGGCCGCATCATCTTGTTGCGTAATGAAAGCAACCTCGGCTTTGTTCGATCAGTGAACCGGGTTCTGGCGATGAATTCCGGCCAGGACATCGTTCTGCTCAACTCGGACACGTTGGTGTTCGATGATTGGCTCCGACGTCTGAGAGCTGCGGCCTACAGCGAGCCTCGCGTCGGCACCGTCACCCCTTTCAGCAATGACGGTTCGATTGCGAGTTACCCGCGCAGATTTGGCGGTGCGATCGACCCAGATGAAGCCGCTGCGCTCGACAAGCTGGCCGCGCGGACACATGCGGGAATCTCAGCCGCGATCCCGGTTGGCGTCGGCTTCTGCCTGTATGTTCGTCACGATTGCCTGCAAGAAGTCGGAGAGCTCGATTCGGCCCTATTCGGCGTCGGCTATGGCGAGGAATCCGATTTCTGCCTGCGCGCCCTTGCGCGTGGCTGGTCGCACCGGATCGCCGCGGACGTGTTTGTTTACCACGCCGGCGGCGGCTCTTTCGGGCCGCGCCGCGCGGCTTTGCTCAACCGAAGCCAGCGTCTGCTGAAGTTGTGCCATCCGGGTTATGAACGGTACGTTACGGGATTTCTCAGGCAAGATCGTTTGCTTCCGCTGCGACGTAAGTTGGATGAGCGGCGCCTTGCGGCCTTTGAGGGCCGATTCGTCCTTCTCGCGACGCCGGCTGTGGAAGGTGGGGTGGAGCGTTTCGTCACGGAGCGCAAGCAGAAGATTCGCGCGGAAGGTTCGTTTGCGCTGGTGCTGAAGCCGCTGCGTTTCGGGGATGAGCGCGGCTGCGAGCTGTCGACGGATGCCATCGACGCTCCCAACCTCCGCTATGCCGTTCCCGCGGATTTCGTCGAGCTCACCGCATTGCTCCGTCAGCTGCGTCTCGAGAGTGTCGAGATCCAGCACTTTCTTGACCACGACCCCGCGGTCATCGATGCCGTGCGCGCCCTCGGTGTCCCGTATGACGTCATGCTCCACGATTACGCGTGGATCTGCCCGCGTGTCACTCTGATCGATGGCAGCGGCCGGTACTGTGGCGAACCAGAAGTCTCGGTGTGTCAATCCTGCGTTCGCAAGCACGGCTCGAGGCTGCCAAGATCTCTGTCTGTTCAAGCCCTCCGCGCACGGAGCGAGGTCTGGCTCAAGCACGCACGCTCCGTCGCGGCGCCCTCGTTGGATACGGCTGCACGTTTTCAGAAATACTTTCGCGATCTCGACATCAGCGTCTCTCCGCACACGACCCCCAGCAGTGTGCCACCTCAGACACCCACTGCGCGCCCTCGCTCTCCCAAACGCTTGCGAGTGGGACTGATTGGTGCCATTGGCGTTCATAAAGGCTATCGCGTGTTGCTCGAGTGCGCGCGAGATGCAGCGAAACGCCGCCTCCCGCTGGAATTCATAGTGATCGGATACACTGAAAACGATCGTCCCCTGCTGCGGACGGGAAGGGTCGAAGTGACCGGCCGATATGTGGATGCCGAGGTCTCCCACTTGCTACGACGCGAACAGGCCGATCTGATGTTTCTGCCTTCTGTCTGGCCGGAGACCTGGTGTTACGCACTGGACCACGTCCTCGCCGCGGGATTGCCCGCGGTCGCCTTTGATATCGGCGCTATCGCAGAGCGGCTGCGCGCAGCAGGCGATCATACGTTGCTGCCCCTCGATCTTGATGCAGCGCAACTCAACGATCGACTTCTCGAGGTGGGCACGAGTCGAAATCTCACGCTGTATGTTGAAACGTCGCGACTGAATTCCGCAGCGGCGCCTAAGATCGCCAAGACATCGGCCAAGACATTGGAAATAACAGCAATGAACCACACAACCCACGAATTGCAACACGATGAAGGGCTGAGCGCCTCACTGCAGGTCCTGCCGCTGCTACCGGGTCTCTATCTGTTCTCGGTCAAGTCGGCGATTCCGGCTGGTGAGCGCGGTCGTGGGTCCTTGCGGCTGCCCGCGATGCACGTTGGCCTGGGACCTGGGGTTCGATCGGAGCACGTCGAGTTTGTAGCCGGCCCGAGCACTGAAGGCGCTTGGCTGTTCGCTCGTGGCGATGTGCTCGTGGCCAAAGTCAACGGCAGCGGTGCGACATTGATATTGACCTCCGTGCGCGCTGCCAACGGCGAGGTGCTCTCGATCGAGGTTGAGCGGCTCGAATCCCGCTCGCAGGCACCTCAACTACCCACAACGACCGACAAGCCGGCAAGCCTGTTGGCTCCCCTGCCACCCGCAGCGGAGTCCCGTCCCGCTGCCGTGATCGCGAATCCCGCCCCGAGCTCCGCGGCGGACGGTACCGTGCCGCTGCAAATCAAAACCCACGTCCGTTCGCGGGGCGACATGAGCTTTGCTGACGCGGCATGGGCCGGACGCGTCGCCCCGGGACTGTGGCTGGAGTGTTTTTCCATTCAACCGCTCAAGAATCTCAATGCTCGTGATGTCGAATACAAAGGTTTGACCGGTACGGGCTTCGAGACACCCTGGCTGAGCGATGACCAGAACTGTGGCACCAAGGGGATGTCTGTGCCGCTGGTGGGATTTGCCGTGCGCCTGCGACCGGGCGCCGCGACCGCACTCTATGACTGTGAGTATTCCGGATACTTCCAATCGGGCACGGTCGTCGGTCCTTTGCGAAATGGGGCCCCGTGCCGCTCCCCTGTGGCAAACGATCCTCTCGAAGGTCTGCAGATCCGGCTCATGCGGCGGCCCAAGGCAACATCGGTCGTTGCAACCAAAGCCAGGGCGAGCGCCAAGCCGATGAAACGCGAGACGGACCCGGCGCGCTCCGCCTCGCGATGAAGTTTCTGTTCATCCACCAGAACTTTCCGGGACAATACGTTCACCTGGTCAGGCATCTCGCCGCGCAGCCCGCTCACCAGGTCTACTTCATAACCCAACCGAACTGCGTCGCCATGACGGGCGTACGCAAGCTCACTTACCCCAAAGATGAGCGCTCGGGCGTCAACTGTCACGCGTACTCGGTAGAATTCGATCGCGCGATCTACGCCGCATCCCAAGTCGCGGACCTCTGCCGCGAGCTCCGCGACCGAGGATTTCAGCCCGACCTGGTCATCGGTCATAGCGGGTGGGGCGAGACCCTGTTCGTCAAAGACATCTTCCCGAACGTCCCGCTGCTTGCAAATTTCGAGTTCTACTATCACTACCGGGGCGTAGACGTCGGCTTTGACCCGGAATTCGCTTCGATCTTTCAAGACCCGTCACGCCTGCGCGCCAGGAATGCAACCAACCTACTCGCGTTTGAAGGGTGTGACTGGGGTCACTCCGCGACACAATGGCAGCGCAACCTTTACCCCTCTGCAATGCGTGCGCGGATCACCGCCATTCACGAAGGCATCGATACAAACGTCGTCCGTCCCAATGCCAACGCCACATTCAGGATACCCGGATCGCCTCGCACATTTACGCAGCGCGATGAGGTAGTTACCTACGTCGCGCGCAATCTGGAACCCTATCGCGGTTTTCACGTCTTCATGCGCTCATTGCCTGAGATCCTGCGGCGGCGCAAGCGTGCGCAAGTCGTAATCGCTGGCGGCAATGGCGTGAGCTATGGTATGCCCCCACCTCCGAGGTCCTCGTTCAGAGAGACGATGCTGCACGAACTCAGTACGAAGTTGGATCTGTCGCGCGTGCATTTCGTCGGTCGACTCGACTATCACGACTACCTGAGCCTGCTGCAGGTCTCGTCCGCTCACGTCTATTTGACTTACCCTTTCGTACTATCCTGGTCCTTCATCGAAGCGATGGCGAGCGGCTGCCTCATCGTAGGATCCCGAACTGCGCCCGTGCTCGAAGTATTGCGCGACGGAGTCAATGGGTTGTCCGTAGACTTCTTCTCACACAAGGACCTTGCGGACCGGATTATCGACGTACTCGAACATCTGACAGATACGCAGCCGTTGCGCAAAGCCGCACGTGCAACCGCAGTGAGGTACTTCGATCTGGAGCAGGTGTTACTACCACGCTGGCAAGGCCTGATGAACGATCTCATCAGGGGAACTGTGCCGGCCAAGTGCCGAAGGGTCAGGAAGCCCGAGGCAAGCGAGCGGCTTACGGCAAGCGCTGAACGCGGACGTATTCCTGCTTTGAGGTCTGCACACAGAGCGAGCCCAAGACACCAGGAGTGAGGGTCGCCGGCTCGGGCGCAGCGTGCAAGCTGTTGCGGGGGCCCCACAGCAGGGTTGTGTATCGATTATCGCACACGGGCACCACGGGCTGAGCTGTGCAGTCCTGACTGCTGCTGCGTCGATTTCCCCGTAAGCACAAGAACTTGGGCACCTGAGCCTGCCCTACGCTCGAGTTGGTTGGGCTTTTGCGCAACTGCTCCGGTCGGATGCGTGTCTTGACACGCATCTGGCCGCCGTGTTGAATCCACCACGCGTAAGCCGAAAAGTACATTGATACTACGGTAAGGGGGGACGCATGACGATCTGCGAGTCAACGGCGCGGCTGTCGAGGCCGACTATCGCCGCCACGATGCTTGTTGTTTCATCCGTGACCTGGGGACAGGCGAATACCGCACAGACAGGAGCTTCAACAGAAACCCCGACTGGTGCCGGGCTCGAAGAAATCATCGTCACGGCGCGTTACCGGCAGGAGAGCCTGCAGAGCACGCCCATTGCGATCACCGCCGTCACCTCTGAAGATATCGAGGCGCGCGGGTTCACCTCCGCATCCGACATCGCGTTCATCACGCCCAATGCGGTAGCGCGTCCTGCGCAGCAAGCATTCGGCAACACACTGACGTACTTCATTCGCGGTATCGGGCAGTCAGATTTCAACTTCGCGTTCGAGCCGGGCGTCGGCATCTACGTGGACGAAGTCTATTATCCAACCACGATGGCCTCGCAGTTCGACTTGCTCGATCTCCAGGGTGTGGAAACACTGCGCGGCCCCCAAGGTACGCTGTTTGGCCGTGGCGCGATTGGCGGCGCGGTGCGCTACACCTCCAAGCAACCCAAGGGAGACAACACAGGGTTCCTGGAAGCCACGGTTGGCGACTTCCATCGGGTGGACGCACGTGGCGGCTTCGACGTTGCGCTCGTTCCCGACCGGTTGTTTGTGCGCATCTCGGCGGTCGAGCGCAAGCAGGATGGATTTCAAAAGGTGGTCGATTTTGCTTGCGCCAATCCGGCACAGGCGGGGACCTTGCCGATCACTGTTCGCAATCGGCTCTCGAATTGCCAGACGGGCACGCTGGGCGGTATCGATGTCGCAGGTGCTCGCGCTCAGTTTCACCTCGTTGCGACGGACAAAATGGACCTCGATGTTGCCGTGGATTACCAACGCGACAACTCGGAAGCTCGCGCGGACACGTTGCTGGCGATCGGCCCCCTGGTGGGTGGCTTCAAGTCCTGGGACCAGGCCATGTTCGACGGCACAGTCCCGGGGCCCGGTGGCGCACCGATCCGCCCCAACCCCAACTTTTTCGGCTATGGGGTGCACTACGACAGCCGCTTCCTGCCGCCCAATCCTTATGTCAGCTACGACACCTTCAGTGATCCGTACTCGGGCTTGCACTACACGCCCAAGACCTCACTCAATCAGAAGGGTATCTCCGGCACCTGGAGCTGGCGGTTGACTGATGACCTGAGCATGAAGTTCATCACCGCCTGGCGTAACTGGAACGGTTACTTCTCCACCGATCAGGACGGCTCGCCGCTTGGTCTCTCCGTGGTCGATGGCATCCAGGAGTTCACCTATCGCACCGCCGAGCTGCGCTTCGAGGGCACACTGTTCAAGCGCCTGGACTGGACCGCGGGTGGTTTCTACTATGACGGCAATTCGGCCAGCGCCCAGTCGGTAGAGCTGCCGCAAGTCGGACCGTTGGTGCCATATCTGGCCAATCCGCAGCAGTTTGCCCTGTTGGTCAATGGCCTCGACCACGGGCATTTCGAGAATATGTCCGGCTACCTGCATGGCATCTATCATCTGACCGATGCCTGGCGCTTCACTGCCGGCGCGCGCATATCCAACGACAAAAAGAGTGATCTGAACGACAACACGATCGTCGTGCAGAGCGTCAGCAGCAGCAAGACACGCTTCGATTGGCTGGTGGGCAGCGACTATCAGTTCACGCCCAGTATGATGGCCTACGTCCAAGCGGCTACCGGTTATCGCCCGCCGGCATTCAATCCGCGGCCGTTTCAGACATCGCAATTCAAGCCCGTGTCGGGCGAGTCGCTCACCGAGTACGAGATCGGCTTCAAAAACGACTTTCTCGACCACCGCGCGCGCGTGAACCTTGCCTTCTTCTATGGTGATTACAAGCAGCACATCGTCGGCGCCAGTGGCCTGGAATGTGTGACCAACCCGGACGGCACGTGCGTGGGGGGACCCACTGCTCCGGCGGTCGTACCGTTGACCGCATATGTGAATGCCCCGGCGAAGCTCAGTGGTTTCGAGGTGGACGCCCAGTTCCGGCCGGTGCAGGACCTGTTGCTTACGGCATCGACCGGTTACTTGCATACATCGGCGAGTGCAACGACCTTCCAGGGTGTCCCCTATACCGGGCTCACGCCAACAGGCGAGTTCGGGGGTGTCCCGAAGTGGACAGCTTCCGCGAGCGCGCAATATACGTATACGCTCCCCAATGGCAGCACTCTCTCGCCCCGGTGGGACTCGTACATGAACACGCGGATTTGCGAGTTCGCTGCCAACTCGGTGACGGGCTATACGGCACTGAGCTCCTGTGCCGGCGGCTTCGTGTTGCACAACGTGCGCCTGGAGTACGCCGACAAGGATCGTACCTGGGTGGCCGCCGCGGGTATCAACAACGTGACCAACAAGTTCTACTGGCAGGACATCTTCGATCTGACGGCATTTGGCGAGCCGACCATCGAAGGCCAACCGAGCGCGCCACGGATGTGGTATCTGACGGTGCGGCGGAACTTCTAAAGCGGATTGTCGTAAAGCTCGACTTCTTCGAGGTTACCGGTCGTGGCGGCACAGGTATGATCGCCTGAGTCTAACCGGATAGGGTCATGCCCCAGTTGTCTCGCAAGAAGTCGAGTCGTGAACAGGCCAGTAGGACGCCCCGAAAAAGGGCCGCGGTGTTGTCTCCGGAAGGTCTCCAGGAGAGCGTCTTCGCGATCAAGGTGCTGGATCTGGCGAGCAGCATGGATCGCGCCGCAGGCCTCTACTACGGGGCCCGCTTTGGCTTGCGGATTGCCGACCTGAGGGTTCTGGTGAATGCCGCGCGCTCGCCGGGGTTGTCTTTGGTCGAAATCAGCCGGCGCGCACGCCTCGACCGCGCCTGGATCAGCCGCTCCGTGCAAGGGCTCGAACGGCGCGGGCTGGTCAGAAAGCGCCCCATGGACGGGGACGACCGTGCCCAGAGCGTGTTTTTGACCGACAAGGGAGATGCCTTGCTGCGCCAGTTGATCCCGATCGTCCAGCACAGGCAACACCGGCTCCTGCAGGGAGAGAACCAGAAGGATCTGGAGCAGACCCTGGAGCGCCTACGGCGCCGGGTCGAGGAAATGATGATGGAAGATGAGGCCGAGTGGGCCGCAAGAGGTGGCTAGCGCGCGTGTCATGATCCCGTAGCACATCCTCATGACCATTGTCACGCCGGGTCTATCCGGCTCTAACGGGATTTGAGATGCAGCAGATAACCGAGCCCGCGCGCGCACTGGATGTCGTTCTCGAAACGGAGGTGCTGGTCGTCGGCAGTGGCCCGGGAGGTCTGTCCGCCGCTCTCGCCGCGGCACGCGCCGGCGCTCGAACTGCCTTGATCGACCGCAACGGCTGCTTTGGCGGCAACATAACCCAGGTCGGTGTTGAAGGGTTCGCATGGTACCGCCACGAGCACACCGTCGATTGCGAAGGCATCGGCATCGAGCTGGAGACCCGAGCCGCGGCGATGGGGGCCGCGCTGCCGGAGCCGCAGTCGCTGAGTCATGCGTTGGATGCGGAGATGTTCAAATGGGTTGCCGATGTCATGATCGAGGAGGCGGGGATCACGCCGCTGTTGCACCGGCTGTGTGTGGCGCCCATCATGGAGAACGGCGCGATCCGCGGAGTGATCACGGAAAGCAAAGCCGGCCGCGAAGCGATTCTGGCGCAGCGAGTCATTGACGCGACGGGCGATGCGGATATTGCAGCCCGGGCTGGCGCTCCTGTGCGCAAGACTCCCAAAGAGAAGATGATGTCGGCGTCCGTCATGTTTTCCATGTCGGGTGTCAACAAGCGGCGTTTCATCGAGGCTGTCAAGGCGGACCCGCAGACCTACGCCGACTGGAGCGGCAATGGAGAGTGGGATTACGAGACGACCGGCAAGGAAGACAAGCTGTTTTCGCCCTTCCTGCGCAAGCCTTTCAAGAAGGCTCTCGAGGCCGGCATCATCCCGCCTTACCTGCATACCATTGCCGGAACCTGGGGCTCGGTGAGCGACCAGGGCGACCTCACCTATCTCAACCTGGTGCACATACCCGAGATCGATGGGACCGATCCCCATGACCTGACCGTGGGGGAGATGCGCGGCCGCCGCGAGGCGATCTATGCGCTCGAGGCGTTGCGAAAGTTCATGCCGGGTTGCGAGGATGCCAAGTTGCGCAACTTTGGCATGACGCTCGGAATCCGGGACACGCGCAAAATCGACGCGCTTTACAACCTGACCGGCAATGATGTTCGTGAGCAGGCGCGGTTCGACGATGCAATAGGCATTTTCCCGGAATTCATTGATGGGTATGGTGTGCTTATCCTGCCCACGACGGGGCGATATTGGCATGTGCCTTATCGTGCTTTGGTACCCAAGGGCGTCGGCAATCTCCTCGTTGCCGGCCGTTGCATAGGTGGCGATATGATCTCGCACGCCTCCGCGCGCAATATGATGTGTTGCGCGGTTTCGGGGCAGGGGGCGGGAATCGCCGCCGCGGTTTCCGACCGGCGTGGCGAGCCATTGGATTCGTTGCCGATCGGAGCGGTCCAGCAGGAGCTCGCGCGCCAGGGTGCACGATTTCGGTGAGTGTGGCCGCCGCTACGACCCCCGCCGATGAGCTCGGCGCTGTGTCACCGTTGCGATGGGTGGTGCTGGGAATGGCGGCTATCGCCGTGTTCAGCAGCTACTATGAGGAGGACGCGCTCGGACCTATCGCGGATCTGTTGATACGCCACCGCCATTTTTCCCAGTTCCAGATTGGAGATCTCACGGCCGTCACCAGCCTGCCAAACATCCCGCTGGCGGTTTTCAACGGGCTGCTCATCGACCGTTATGGACCGGTCCGGGTCACTTTGTGGGCGGCTATCCTGGGGTTCATCGGCGCGGTTCTGACGGCTCTCGGAACACCGTTTGCCTTGATGTGGGTTGGCCGTCTGGTATTCGGGATCAGCGAGGGGACTCTTTTCATATCCCTGGTGGCGACTCTGGCGCAGTGGTTCCCGCGTGCCGGGATCGCGCTTGCCATGTCGATCTTCCTGAGCCTTGCCCGGGTAGGGTCCTTTTCCGTGGATACCTCCCCGACCTGGGCACGGGCGCTGTATGAGAGCGGCTGGCAGCCGCCGCTATGGTTGGGTGCAGGGATCACCGGTTGCGGGCTGTTGGCGGCGCTCGCCCTCTACCTGGTCGACAGGAAGCAGGCGCGACTGGTACCTCGGCTTGCGACCGAGCGCACGCTGCCGGAGTGGTCCTCTATCTGGTCGTTCGACCTCTCGTACTGGTACATCCTGGGACTCCACGTCTTGTATGCGGCAGTCTTCTTCCCGTTCCGCCAGACCTTCGCGATCGAATACTTCCAGCACGTCAAGGGACTGACCCTCCAGCAGGCTGGCAACGTGAATTCCGGCGTTTTCGCCGCTGCCGTCCTGGCGACGCCGTTGTTCGGGCTATTGGCGGATCGCTTTGGGCATCGCGCTTTGATGCTTACGTTGGGCACGTTGCTGCTCCCCCTGACGTTTGTTGTATTGGGCTGGACCGACTTCAGTCCATGGGTTTCCACGGTACTCATGGGACTCAGCTTCGCACTGGTGCCGGCCATCATCTGGCCCGCGACCACATTCATCGTGGAGCCTCGGCGCCTCGGCACCGCCCTGGGAGTGATCACCCTGCTGCAGAACCTTGCACTCTGGAGCTCGAACCGCACCGCCGGCTGGCTGGCGGACGCCGCGGGTGCGGGCCGTGACAATCCCGGAGGGTACGCAGTGATGTTGTGGTTTTTCGGGATTTTGAGCCTGACGGCCCTGACATCCGTAGTGCTGCTCTGGCGTCGTGAAAGCGGTCCGGAAGGTCACGGGCTGGAGCTGGCCCGTCCAACGGCGCGCGCCTGACGCACACTTTTGCCCCGCGTTGGTGCAAACCGTCCAACGTCGAGCTTTTCACCATTCTGTCACTTTCCCGACGCTAATATTACGTTGTTTGTTTGACACGGCCCAATAACCAGCTGCCAGGACAGGGAAAGTCGTCGGGGAACGTCTTGAAAATCAATCATAAAATTACCTGCGCCGTGCTCACCGCGTTGGGTGTTCAGGTGGGTTCTTGCTACGCCGCCACACCTGCGGAAGCGGACGAATCATCCTCCGACATCACCACGGTCATGGTGACCGCGCAACGCCGCAACGAATCCATCCAGGACGTTCCGATCACCATTCAGGCGATTACCGGAGGTCAGCTCCAGCAGTTGAACGTCACCACTCTGGACGACGTTCTCAAGTACCTGCCCAACGTGACCGTTGGCCAGAACGGGCCGGGCCAAGGCAACATCTTCATGCGCGGTTTGAGCGCGGGGTTCGCCGGCAACCAGTCGAGCGCCACCATCGCCCAGTTCCCGAACGTGGCGCTTTATCTGGACGACCAGTCCATGCAGTTCCCGGCCCGCAACCTCGATGTCTACATGGTAGACATGGAGCGGGTCGAGGTGCTCGAAGGCCCGCAGGGCACTCTGTTTGGCGGTGGTGCGGAAGCCGGCGCCCTGCGCTACATCACCAACAAGCCGAAGCTCAACGTTACAGAAGGCAATGTCGAGGCGAGCTACCGCACGACAGCCCATGGGGATAACAACAGCAGTGGTAACGCAACTCTGAACCTGCCGCTCATCCGGGATACATTGGCGGTTCGCGCAGTGATCTACAACGACCGCCGCGGTGGCTACATCACCAATGTGCCGAGCACGTTCACCCGCAGTAACAATGATTTGGGCAATTTCTACGCGGGAATCACACCCACGAACGGGCTCTGTCCCAATGGCAAGCCGACTACTTCCGGCTACTGCGTCGTGCCCAATAGTCCCGTTGCAAACAATTACGCCCTGGCGCAGCGTGCCTCGAATCCGATCACTTACTCGGGCGCGCGCGTGTCGGCGCTTTACCAGATCAATGACGATTGGGACGCATTGATCGCCCAGAGCTATCAGAACATGGAGGCGGATGGCGAGTTCGTGCAATTCCCGACCGGTTCGGAGGGGCAGAAGCTCGGGCCGTGGGAAAACAACCAATTCTCACCGGCGTACGACAAGGACCGGTACGAAAACACCTCCTGGACGATCAACGGCAAGATCGGGGCTCTCAAGGCGATCTACACCGGCGGCTATCTGGTCCGCAATATCGATCAGACGATGGACTACACGAACTACGCGCGCAGTGCCGGTGGTTGGTATTACAGCTGCACTGGTGGTAGCGGTCTCGGGGCCGGCACCACGCCCCGATGCTACTCGCCCGTGACGTCCTGGCACGACAAGGTTCACAACACGCATCAGAGTCACGAATTCCGGTTGAGCACGCCTGATGACTGGCGTGTCCGGGCGATCGGCGGGGCGTACTGGGAGGATTTCGAGATCCAGGACGTCATGAACTTCCTCTACAAGACGATTCCGTCGTGCTCGCCCGATAACCTTGCTGGCGCGCTCGCCGGCGGACCGCCTTGCCTGGGGAACGTCAAGACTTCGCCGGGCTCCACTGCGACGAGTCCAGGAATCCGCGACGACAACACCGCGTTCGGACAGGATGCGCAACGCGGGTACAAGCAGACGGCCTTCTTTACCTCTGTCGATTTCGACCTGATACCGAAGGTGCTTACCCTAACAGGTGGAACACGCTGGTATCGCTACACGGAGTTCGAGACTGGGTCGGTTTACGCAACGGGCACGGGCTGCGTCAACGTACCGAACGGCCAGTGCACTGGTGGGCAAACAAACATCGACGCGGAGAATCTGCGCGCCACTTACCACGGTCTACGCAGCCGTGGCAACTTGACCTGGCACATCACTCCGGATGCGATGATCTATTACACCTTCTCGCAGGGATTCCGCCCCGGTGCGTTCAACCGCTCGCAGCGCGACAAGGCCGTCATCCTGGATACCGCCGGCAACAAGGTGGCACAGTTCAGGACCCCCGCGGGCTATGGACCGGACTCGCTCACCAACCACGAGATCGGCATCAAGACCGAGTTCCTCGATCATCGGCTGCTGGTGAACGCATCCCTGTATCACATGACATGGAACGACGTGCAGCTGCTGTTCTACAACCCGGCCACTCTAGGTAACACGACGTTCGGCATCAGCGGCCCCGATTACAAGGTGGACGGCGTGGAGTTGCAGCTGACCGCCCGAGTGACCGACGGGCTCACCGTGATGGGCTCGGGATCCTGGAATCGCGCTCGACAGACAACTTCGCCCTGCTTGATATCCAACGAGCCTGCCAGCCCGACACTCGGGCAATGTATTTCCCAGGTCTACGCGGCAGGTCTGAAAACGAATGTGCCGTTCGAGAACCCGTTCGGCGCGCCGGGCACCGTGCCGGCCTTCTCGCCATCGTCGCAGTTCAACCTCCGTGCGCGTTACGACTGGACAGTCGCGGACTACAAGGCCTGGGTAATGTTCGGCGCCGCCCACGTTGCTGCGATGTTCAACCAACCGGCGACCTACAAGGACGGTAACTCCGAGGTCACTCCGGATACGACCTTCCTACGCTATGAACAGCCGGGCTATACCACGTACGACGCCACGGTCGGCGTGACCAAGGACAATTGGACGGTGGAAGCTTTCGGCCAGAACCTCAGCAACAGTGATGCAAGCCTTTTTACCTCGTCCGCCCAATTCATCAAGTCGGAAGTGCCGCTGCGGCCGCGCGTATTGGGCCTGAAGGTAGGCTTCAGGTTCTGAAGATCCGGGTAGAATCGGGAGCACTCACTCCCGATTCGCCCTGGATTGCCTTTGGACCCTACTGATACTGACACCGCGCCATCCCCCATAGAGGACGGCGTTCGCCGTGCCCGCGAGTTGCTCAATGCTCGCCAGTACGAGGAGGCGTTGCGGGTCAGTGAGGCACTTGCGCTCGAGGTGCCCGAGAATCGCGACGTTCTGTACTTGGTCGCACTCGCACTGCGCTACCTCGGGCGCATACCCGAAGCGCTCGCGGTGCTGGAGCGGCTCGAGAAACATCATCCGAGGTTTAGCCGGCTCCATCAGGAGCGCGGGCACTGCTACGTCACCCTGCGCGACGCTCCGCGCGCGATCGATGCTTTCCTTCGGGCTGTGAACATCAACCCGGCCTTGCAGGCGAGTTGGAAAATGCTCGACGGGCTGTATCGGATGCAGCGGGACACTGTGAATGCAGCGACTGTTGCTGCGCATGTCGCGAAACTTGCGAGCCTACCTCCCGATGTGGTGCGTGCCACGAGCCTCTTTTCGGATGGCGAGCTGATTCTGGCGGAAAATCTGATCCGAGCCTACTTGTTGAAGGCTGGGGACCACATCGAGGCCATGCGGTTGCTTGCCAGAATCGGCATCGAGCGCGGGGTGCTCGATGATGCGGAAGTGCTCCTGGAAGCGGTCCTGCAGCTTGCACCGGACTACACGGCCGCACGGCAGGATTACGCTCGCGTCCTGATCGAGCGGCACAAGTATGTGCAGGCGCGTGAGATAATCGACGCTCTCTCGAGGCTCGAGCCCCGGAATCACGATTATCTGGCGTTATATGCGAGCGCCTGTGTCGGCTTGGGTGAGCATGAGCAGGCCATCCGGTTGTATCGCAGTCTGCTCGCCGACGCGCCGGAATCGGCGGATCTGCATCTCTGGCTTGCTCATTCACTCAAGACCGTCGGACGGCAGCAGGAAGCTATCGAAGCGTATCGCGCAGCCGCCGCAGCGCGCCCCGCTTTCGGGGACGCGTATTGGAGTCTGGCAAATCTGAAGACCTATCGGTTCTCCGAGGAGGAGATCGAGCGGATGCGTGCCGCGGAGTCCGCCACGGGCACGGCAATGGTCGACCGTTACCACTTGTGTTTCGCGTTGGGTAAAGCCTTCGAGGACCGCGCGGAATACGCAGAGTCGTGGCGCTTTTACCAGCAAGGTAACTCGCTCAAGCGGGCCGAAAGCCGTTATCGTCCCCAGATCATGGAGACCAACACGCGCAAGCAGATCGAGGTTTGCACTCGGGAATTCGTCGCCGCGCGGACGGGGTTGGGTGCGAAGGCTGACGATCCCATTTTCATTGTAGGATTGCCTCGGGCGGGCTCGACTCTGATCGAGCAGATCCTCGCCTCCCATTCGCGGGTCGAGGGCACCCACGAGCTGGCGGAGATTCCGCGGCTGGTGCTCGAGCTGCATGGGCGCGAGCCCGATCCGGACAATCCGCTCTACCCGGACGCGCTGCGGCGGTTGTCGGATTCGGACTGGCGCGGATTGGGCGAGAAATATCTGCGTGATACACGGATCTATCGCCGCGACAAAGCCTGCTTCATCGACAAGATGCCCAATAACTTCCGGCATTTGGGGCTGATCCATCTGATCCTGCCCAATGCGAGGATCATCGATGCCCGGCGCGAGCCCATGGCTTGTTGTTTCGGCAACCTGAAACAACTGTTCGCGACGGGGCAGGAATTTACCTACAGTGTCGAGGATATCGCGCGGTACTACCGCACCTATCTGGAGTTGATGCGACACTGGGACTCAGTATTGCCAGGACGGGTGCTGCGCGTCTGGCACGAGGATGTCGTGGCGGATCTCGAGGGCAACGTGCGGCGCATTCTGGATTTCTGCGGCCTGGATTTCGAGCCGGCGTGCATGGATTTCCACAAGACAGAGCGGAGTGTACGCACCGCAAGCTCAGAACAGGTGCGTCAGCCGATCTATCGAGAGGGACTCACTCAGTGGCGCAATTACGAGCCGTGGCTCGGCCCGCTCGCGGAGGCTCTGGGCGATGCGCTTACTCGCTACCGTGACTGAGCCTTCTTACCCCCGAATCCCGGCTCGCTCGTAACATCCGTGCGGCCTGATGGTGTCCATGAAGAAAACCCTGACAAACTGGCTGCGTTCGGCGCCTCCGCTGGCCCTGACCTGCTGTGCGGGGCTGGCCGGATTTGTCACCTATTTTTCAATGTACGCGTTCCGCAAGCCCTTCACGGCAGCCAGCTTCAGCGCTGTCGACGGTTGGCATCACGAGCTGGATTTCAAGATCGCCCTGGTGATCGCCCAGGTGCTCGGCTATGCGACCTCGAAATTCATTGGCATCAGGGTGATCGCTGCCATGAAGTCCGTACACCGCGCCGGCTCGATCCTGGGCCTGATCGGTGCCGCATGGATCGCTCTGATCGTTCTTGCGCTCGCGCCGCCCCTCGTGAAAGTCTTCGCGCTCTTTGTGAACGGATTGTGTCTCGGCATGATCTGGGGGTTGGTATTCGCCTATATGGAGGGTCGACGCACCTCTGAGATCCTCGGCGCGGTGCTTTGCGCGAGTTTCATTGTTTCTTCGGGAGCGGTGAAATCGGTCGGTGTATTGCTGATGCAGCATCTCCAGGTGCCGGAACTGTGGATGCCGGCTGCGACGGGGGCGGTGTTCACACCGGTGCTCTTGTTGGGTGTGTGGGCTCTTTCAGCATTGCCGCCGGCATCCGCGGACGACGAGGCCGCAAGAGCCCGGCGCGCGCCCATGACAACGAAGGAGGTTGGAGCATTTCTCGCGGACTACGGACCAGGGGTCGCCCTGCTGGTCATCACCTATGTGTTTGCGACAGCGATGCGGGATTTCCGGGACAACTTTGCCGTGGAGCTGTGGTCTGCGCTGGGCTATTCGAACCAAGCGGCGGTATTCACCGCGACCGAGTTGCCAGTTGCCGCGGTGGCGTTGGTCGCGATGGGCGCTCTGGTCAGGGTGCAAAGTAACATCAGGGCGCTGGCGCTGATCCATGGGGCCATCCTGGCCGGTTTGTTGCTGCTCGGTATTGCCACACTGGCGTTTGACGCAGGTTGGCTGAGCCCCATCGCGTGGATGATCGCGAGCGGGGCGGGTATGTACGTCGTATACACGCCTTTCAATGCCATGCTGTTCGATCGCCTCGTGGCGGTAAGCGGCCGAGTAGCCAATGCAGGCTTTCTGATCTACGTCGCGGATTCAGCCGGATATGCCGGCAGCTGTGCTCTGTTGCTATGG
>Ga0105237_10001714_pt1 | contig 28350 bp, 25 predicted proteins | sample KBSC24metaG_FD_81520 | JGI IMG/M metagenome (GOLD analysis project Ga0105237, IMG submission 81520) | Corn rhizosphere microbial communities from Kellogg Biological Station, Michigan, USA - KBS C2-4 metaG | ecosystem: Host-associated > Plants > Roots > Rhizosphere > Soil | place: Michigan, USA... | reverse complement strand
GACCTCAGCCGGCCTGCACGGCCTCGGCGATGGCGCGGTAGGCCTCGCCCGGGTCACCCGCGCCGAAGATCGCCGATCCGGCGACGAACACGTTGGCCCCCGCCGAGCGGCAGGCCGGCGCCGTGTCCGGCGCGATCCCGCCGTCGACCTGCACGGCCACGCGATCGCCGACGATCGCGCGCACCCGCGGAAGCTTGTCCAGCGAGTGCTCGATGAACGCCTGTCCGCCCCAGCCGGGGTTGACGGTCATGCACAGCGCCATGTCGATCGCGCCGACGATCTCCGCCAGCGCGCCGACCTCCGTGCCCGGGTTGATCGCCACGCCCGCGCACGCGCCGAGATCGCGCACGAGCTCGGCGGCGTAGGCGACGTGCGGCGTCGCCTCTGCGTGCAGCGTGACCGAGTCGGCGCCCGCCTTGACGAAGTCGCCGACGTGGCGCTCTGGACGCTCGATCATCAGGTGCACGTCGAGCATCGCCCCCGCCTCGCGCGCCTGCTCGGCCAGCCCCTCCACGACCAGCGGCCCGACGGTGATCGGCGGCACGAAATGCCCGTCCATCACGTCAACGTGGATCACCCGCGCGCCGGCCGCAAGCACCTCGCCCACCTGCTCGCGCATGCGCCCGAAGTCCGCCGACAGGATCGACGGCGCGACGCGCACGCCGCCCAGCAGCTCGCGGGCCAGCGCGCTCATATGGGTTGGAGCATCGAGTCGCCGCAGTGGTTGCACTTCATGACCGCCGTGGAGGACATGCGCACGATCGTCGAGTGCTCGCCGCAGTTCGGGCAGACCGACGTCAGCTCGAAGCGGTGCAGGCAGTAGACGCAGCGATAGCGGCCCGGCAGATTGGTCGCGCGCAGCCACGGCTCGCCGCAGTTGGGACACAGCGGGCCGAGATCGACGGCCGCCTTGGCCGGCGCGTTGTGCTCGCTGTCCACCGCTCAGCTCCGGCGCAGTCGCGCGATGAAGAAGCCCGCCGTGCGGTCGCGGTGTGGCAGCGTCAGCACCGTCTGCGCCGCTGGCGACCCCCCGCCGGCCCCCCGGTCTGCGTCCGGCGCGAAGGCGGGCAGCTCCGCGGCCAGGTCATCGAGGCTGAAGTCGGCGTGAGAGTCCAGGAAGTTCGCGATCACGTGCTCGTTCTCGGTAGGGGAGATCGTGCACGTAGAGTAGACAAGCACGCCTCCCGGACGGACGGCCTCGGCCCCGGCGGCGAGGATCGTCGCCTGCAGCCGCGCCAGCTCGGCGACCGAGGCGGGCGTCACGCGCCAGCGCAGGTCGGCGCGCGCCTGCAGCGTGCCCAGGCCCGAGCAGGGTGGATCGACGAGCACGCGGTCGAACGCCGCGCCGGCGCGGGGGATCGCCGCGTCGCCGAGCTCGACGCGAACGTTGCGCGCGCGCAGCCGGGCGGCCGTACGCGTCAGCTCGCCGGCGCGGCGCCGGTTGCGCTCGACCGCCAGCACCTCGCCGCCGCCGTCCATCAGCGCCGCCAGATGCGTCGCCTTGCCGCCGGGCGCGGCGCACAGGTCCAGCACGCGCTCGCCGTCGCGGGGCGCCAGCGCTCGCGCGACGAGCATCGCCGCGCGCGACTGCGCGTGAAACGCGCCGGCGCTCCACAAGGGCGATCCATGGATGTCCAGCGGACCGTCGAGCACGACGGCCTCGTCCAGCGCAGGGACGACGTGCGACGCGACGCCCTGGGCGCTCAGATCGGCCACGAGGGTTGGCGCATCGGTCACGAGCGTGTTCGCGCGCAGCGCCAGCTCGCCGGGCTCGTTGTCGTATGCCATCAACGCACGCGCATCGTCGGCGCCCAGCCGATCCCACCACAGGCGCGCGATCCACTGCGGGTGTGAATGCTTGATCGCGGCCTGCTCGGGCGTCGCGTCCTGGAGCGAGCCAAGCAGCGCCTGTGAGCCCTCGCGCGCGGCGCGGCGCAGCACGGCGTTGACGAGCCCGTGGCCGCCGCCGGGCTGGCTCTTTACGAGCTCGACCGCGTCGGCGACGACGGCGCGGTCGGGCGAGCCCGACAGGTACAGCAGCTCGTAGAGGGCCATCCGCAGCGCCGCCAGCACCGCGGCGTCCAGGCGCTGCAGCCGGCGCTCCGCGAGAGCTTCGATCAGGTGGTCGAGCGTGCCCCGGCGCTGCACCGCGCCGTATACGAGCCGCATGGCAAGCGCGCGGTCGCGGCGATCGAGCCCGGCGGCCTGCGATTGCAAGGCGATGTCGGCATACGCGCCCTGCTCGAAGACGCGCCGCAGGACGGCAAACGCGCAGCGGCGCGCGGGCGCCACGGCGGTGCTCGGCGGACTCGACACTCCTGGCATCATCGCTATCCGGCGCGGGCCGCGGGCGCCGCGCCCAGCGCGTCGGCGAGATCGTCGGCCAGGCGCGCCGCCTCGGCCTCCTGCAGCGCTGCGATCGTGATGCGAATCGCGCCCGGGCCGCCGGCGAGGCGAAACGGCGCTCCCGGCGCCACCACCCAGCCGCGCTGCAGCAGCGCGCCGACGGTCGAGGTCTCGTCCTGCACCGGCGCCCATACGTTCAGCCCCGAGGCGCCGACGGCGTGGATCGAGCGATCCGCAAGCGCGCGCAGCAGATGCTCGCGCCGCGACGCATAGGTCACCGGGGCGCGCTGCACCAGCGCCAGCACGGCCGGATCGCGCCACAGCTCGAGCACGAGGCGCTGCAGGATGTGGCTGACCCAGCCCGGGCCGCATTGCTGGCGCCCCTGGACGCGCGCGACCGTCTGCGCGTCTCCGGCCAGCACGGCCAGGCGCAGGTCCGGACCCAGCGCCTTGGCGACCGAGCGCGTCGCGGCCCAGCGCTCGCGGCCGGCGAGCGTCGTGTGCAGCTGCGCGCCGGCGACCTCGCCGAGGTGGTCGTCCTCGACCACCAGCGTGCCGGGCGCGCCGTCCAGCACCGCCCGCAGCTCGGCCGCGCGACGCGCGTCGAGCGCCGCGCCGGTCGGGTTCTGCCCGCGCGGCGTGACGATCGCGGCGCTCGCGCCGCGCGCCAGCGCCGCGCCGAGCGCTTCAGGGCGCATGCCGCGCTCGTCGATCGCGACCGGCTCGAGCCTCAGGCCGCGCGCGCGCAGCAGGTGAAACAGCGAGGCGTAGCCCGGGTTCTCAACGGCGACGCGATCGCCCGGGCGCAGGTGGGCCTCGATCACCCGCTCGATGCCGTCGAGCGCGCCGCTGACGATGCACAGCGAGCCGCCGTCGATCCCGTCGGCGCTCAGTCGCGCGCGTGCGAGCTCGACGAGCTCCGCCAGCGCGGCCGGCTCGCCATACAGCCGAACGGGCAGGTCGGCGCGCGCGAGCGCCCGCCCGAGATCGGGCAGCAGCGCGGGGTCGGGGTTGCCCAACGACAGATCGCGCGCTCCCGGCGGCACCGGCAGCGGCGGGCCCGACGCCCCGATCGGCGGACGCTCGGCGATTCGCGTTCCGCGCCGCGGCTCGGTCACGACCACGCCGCGGCGGCGCAACTCGGCGATCGCCGCCGCGACCGTCACCGGGCTGAGGCCGACCTCCAGCGCCAGGCGCCTGACCGACGGCAGGCGCTGGCCCGGCGTGAGCGCTGCGTCTGCGAGCGCCGACTCGACCGCGCCGACCAGCTCCGCTGCGCTGGCGGCCTCGATCCGATACTGTTTCAGCTCAGTCATTAATCTGTACTATGTCAGATAGGAGGCAGCGGCGATGTCAGCTTCGCGCGCGAGCGAAGACGTCAGCGGCTCCGGCGCTCGCAGCGCACGGTCGACGGCTCCCGGCGCAGGCACGCCTCCCGCCAGCGATCGCGTGCGCCTGCGCCGCAAGCGCGAGCGCGGAAGTCACGAGCGCGCGACGATCGACGCGATTCTCGACGAGGCGCTGATCGCCCACCTGGGAATCGCCGACGAGCACGGACAGCCGTTCGTGATCCCCACGCTGCACGCCCGTCGGGGCGACGTCGTCTACCTGCACGGCTCGACGGCCAGTCGAACGCTGCGCGCGCTGGCGGGCGGCGCGCCCGCCTGCCTGACCGTCTCGCTGCTGGACGGCCTCGTGCTCGCGCGCGCGGCGATGCACCATTCGGCCAACTACCGCTCGGCGATGCTGCTGGGAACCGCGCGTGCGGTCGAGGCGCCCGCGGAGAAGCTCGCGGCGCTGCAGACGATCGTCGAGCACATCGTGCCCGGCCGCTGGGCCGAGGCCCGCGCGCCCACCGGGAAGGAGCTCAAGGCCACCACCGTGCTCGCGCTGGCGATCGACGAGGCTTCGGCGAAGGTCCGCAGCGGCCCGCCGCTCGACGACGAGCCCGACTACGACCTGCCCGTCTGGGCGGGCGTCATCCCGATCTCGAGCGAGGCCGGCGAGCCACGGCCCGACCCCCGCGTGGCGCCCGGCACGCCGCCGTCGCCGTCGGCGAGCGGCTACCGCCGGCCCGGCAGGCCGCGGCCGCGCAGGTAGGCGCCGGCGTCCATGGCCCGGCCGCCCGGCGGCTGCACGCTGCGCAGCTCCAGCGCGCCCGCGGAGCAGAGCAAAAGCAGCCGCCCGTCGCGCTCGCACACGCCCAGCTCGGCCCCTTCCCACTCGGCGAGCGAGGCCTCGTGCACGCCCAGCAGGCTCCCGTCCGCGAGCGCCACGCGCGCGCCGACGTGCGGGCTCAGCGCGCGCACGACGCGCTCGAGCTCGGCGGCGGAGCGCAAAGGATCGAGCAGCCGGTCCGCCGCCGTGATCTTCTCCGCGTAGGTCACGCCCGTCTCGTCCTGCTCGACGAACTCGAGCGCGTCCCCGCGCGCTTTGCGATCCAGCGCCGCGAGCAGCAGGTCGCCGCCGAGCGACGCCAGGCGCGCGGCAAGCGAGCCGTAGGTGTCGCGCTCGCCGATCGGCTGTTCGCCGGCGAGGCACACCGGCCCGCTGTCAAGGCCCGCGGTCAGGCGCATGATCGACACGCCCGTCTCGGCGTCGCCGGCCATGATCGCCCGCTCCACGGGCGCGGCGCCACGCCAGCGCGGAAGCAGCGACGGGTGCACGTTGAGCAGCTCATGCTCTGACAGCAGCGGCTCCTTGATCAGCGCGCCGAACGCGCACACGACGACCGCGTCCGGCTTCGCCGCCGCGATGCGCGCGACCGTCTGCGCGCCGTTGACGCTGTCGGGCTGCTCCAGCGCCAGGCCGAGCGCACGCGCGCGCTCTGCCACGGGCGGCGAGGCGAGCTTGCGGCCCCGCCCGCGCGGGCGATCCGGGCGGGTCAGCACGAGCGCCGGCCGGTGCTCGGGGCGCTCGGCGAGGCGCCGCAGGATCTCCGCCGCGAAGTCGCTGGTGCCGAGAAAGACCGTGCTCAAGGCGTGCGCGCGGGCGCTAGACCGCGCTCGCCGTCTCCTGCGCCTCGCGCATCGCGCGCATCGCCTCCTTGCGCGCCTCGCGCGAGACGCGATCGAGGATCAAGACACCGTCCAGGTGGTCGATCTCGTGCTGGATCACGCGCGCCGGCAACCCCTCGGCCGCGATCTCCAGCTCCTCGCCGTGCTCGTCGCGCGCGCGAACGCGCACGCTGACCGGGCGCTCGACCTCGACGTGCACGCCGGGCAGGCTCAGGCAGCCCTCTTCGGCCGCCTCCAGCTCGTCGCTGCGCCACTCGATGACCGGGTTGACGAGCGCCGTCAGCGGGTCCTCGGGATAGGCGCGATAGACCAGGACGCGATGCAGCACGCCGAGCTGCGTCGCCGCCAGGCCGACGCCGAGCGCATCGTGCATCAACTTACCCATCCGCTGCACCTCGGCCCGCAGGGCGTCGTCGAAGCGCTCCACCGGCAGCGCGCTGGCGCGCAGCACCGGGTCGCCCAGCTTGCGCACGTGCGCCAGCGCCGCGTCGCGGCGTTCGCGCGTCTCCTGATCCAGCTCCGCCGGCTCGGGTGCATCCTGCTCGCGCTCGACCTCCACGTCGGCGTCCTCGGAGACCGGGACCGGCAGCTCCTCGAACTCGGCCTGACGCTCGCGGGCGCTTTCCTCTGCGCTCATGCGGCCAAGTTTATGAGGCTGGCAGGACCAGCGCCTGAAGCTACTTCTTCAGCTTGACCGTCAGCGACAGCACGCGCGTGACCGGGCTGCCGCCGAGCGAGGACTGGAACGTCAGCGTCAGCGAGACCGGAACTCCCTTGCCTTTTCTCAGCGCGTTCTTCAGCGCCTTCGTCGCCGACGCGCTCGGCTTCAGCGTCAAGCTCACCGCGCCCGCTCCCGCGACCGCCTTGCTGCCCCTGGCGAACACGATCTTCGCCGGGTGACATCTGCCCGCCAGCCTGACGAAGCCCGTCCTGCACTTGCTGCTGGACGCGAACGCGCCGAACCTGCCGTTGGCGAATGTGGCAAGCCACCTGAAGGTACCGGGGTCGCCGACCGACTCCGAGAGGGTGATCGCGCCGGTTTTCGCGTTCACCGACGCGTGACCCGAGGTGAAGCGGCTGTCGGCCGCCGGCGTCGTCGCAGCCGTCGTGCTCGTCGCCGTCGAGGTCACGAGAGCAAGTTCTTCTTCATGCCGCTTGCCGGCCGCCGCTTCTTCTTCCTGCTTGTGTTTCGCCGCCGCCCTTTCTTCTTCTTCGCGTTTCACCTGGGCTGCGGCTTCTTCCTGTTCGTGTTTCGCGGTTTCTTCGGCCGCCGATTTCGCGGTCACTTCGACCGATTTCGTGCTCAAAGCACTCGCCAGCCCGTAGTTGTCGGTGACCGTCAGGCTGACCACGTATTTGCCGGCGGTTGCATATGTGTGCGAGGGCGAGACACCTTCGCTGCCCGGAGTGCCGTCGCCCCAGGACCACGAGTACTCGGCGATCGAGCCGCCCGGGTACGGATCGCTCGACGCGCCGGCGTTGAAGCTGGCCGCAAGGCCGGCCTTCGGCGATACCGGCGTCGTGAAGGAGGCTGTCGGATGCAGCGGTTTGAACAGGCCCAGGCCCTTCGGCGTGCCGATGCCCGTCGGACCGTCGAAGCCGGACACCGCGTTGCACGCGGTCGTGCCTTCGCAGTCGATCACCCCCGCCCCGAAGCTGTTGGCGTGGCCGCATTCGGCGACCGACTCGCCGCCGCAGAAGCCGTTGGCGCCTTCGGTCACGTCGAAGCGCAGCGACGGGTCGGCGGCGTGGCCGTAGAGCGTGAGCGCCGAATAGTCGACGCCCTGCCCGCCGCCGGCGAGCGCGTACAGCGAGCTGATGAACGGCGCCGACAGCGACGTGCCGCCGATCGTCACCCAGCCGACTTCGACGCGGGGAAAGCTGCACGGTGTGCCGCAGTTGTAGGTGTCGTATATGTCCAGGCCGGTGAGCGGGTCAGCGACCGCGGAGACGTCCGCATCGAGGCGTTCTTCGCCACATCCGCTGGCCGCGAAGTTCGTCACATCACGCTGCCAGAGCTGAGCCACGAACCGTTTGCTGCAGCCGCCGCCCGTGGCGCCTTCGCGTTCTTCGTTGGCTTCGCCTTTTTCATCGCCGGGGCCGTTGTTGTTCCAGACCGTCTCGTCGGCGCGTGTCCCGTTGGAGTTCAGTTCAAGCGAAGTGCCCCCGACAGCGACGACCGACGGGAGTGACGCGGGCGCGCTCGGCATTTCGTCGCCGAAAAAGCCTTCGTTGATCCAATCCCACCCGTAGTAGCCGTCATCGCCGGTCGACGCGACGATCGGCAGGCCCGGGTGGTTGTATGCGGCCTGTTCTGTGGCTCCCGTGCCGACCTCTGGGCCGCCATAGGAGTTCGACACCTCGGTCGCGCCCAGCGCGACCGCCGTGTTCACCGCCGCCGCAAGGTTCGAGTTGAGGCTGTTGTTCGCCTCGACCAGCAGGATCTTGCAGTTTGGGCACGCCGCATGGACGGTCTCGACGTCGAGGGCGATCTCCACCGACCATCCTTCTTTGTCGGCGGCCGGAAGCGACGACGCGCTGCCCGTCTGGCCGACCTTTTTGAAGCACCCGTTCGCCGTCGTGCATTCCGGGAGGCCGTAGTGGGCGTTGAATTCGCCAAGATCGCTTTCGATCGCCGGGTCGTCGAAGGCGTCGACGATCCCCACCGTCTGACCGCTTCCGGAAGCCGTCGGGTCGTAGCCGTAGGCGCTGGCGAGGTCTTCCGGCGTGAGCCCTCCGGCCGGGCCGGCAAGGGCGGCGCCGCCGCCGACCACGTACGGCTGCACGCCGCGCGGGGCCGTCGTGCCGGGGGCCGGAGCCTTCACCGGCTTGCGCACGAGCGCGAAGCACGTCACGTGTCCGGGCTCTGGCGTCGGACATGCTTCGACGATCTGCGCGTAGCGCGTATGGGTGGGCTGCGCAGGCGCTCCAGCCCATGCGGCCGGCGCGGCGGCCAGGCACGCGCCGACTGCGGGCAGGCAGACGGCAAGTTTGATCCATGAACGTCTCGCCTCGAGCAGTCGCACTCTTTCCCCCGTCATTCGCCGATCATCGCCATCCGTGCGCGCCGCAGCATAGCTAAAGGGTTCCGCGAAATTCCGCGAAATCGAAGTTGTCTGGACCTATTGCGGGTCCACGTCCACGCTGAAGCTGACGTTGGCGTGCTCGCGCGTGGACGCGACGCGCTGGACGGCCTCGCCGACGGCCGCGACCGCGCCACGGCGCTCGGCGGCCTTGACGAGCAGCACCTGGCGCTCGCGACCCCGCACGCGAAACAGCGCGGCCGGCCCGAGCACGTCGCTTCCGGGCGAGCGCGGCGTGAGCATCGCGCGCAGCGCGGCCGCGGCCGCATGAGCATCGCGCGCCTCGCCCGCCGAGCACACGATCCGGATCAGATGCGCGAACGGCGGGTAGCCCAGCGCCTCGCGCCGCTGCAGCTCGCCCGCCAGGAAGCCGTCGCTGTCGTGGCGCGCGGCGTGGGCGATCGCGCGCGCTTCGGGCGCGATCGTCTGCACGAGCACGCGCCCCTTGGAGCCCCGCCCGACGCGGCCGGCCAGCTGTGCGATCAGCGCGAACGTGCGCTCCTCCGCGCGGAAGTCCGGAAAGCGCAGCGTCGCGTCGGCGTCGAGCACCACGCCGAGCGTCACGTCCGGGAAGTCATGACCCTTGGCGACCATCTGCGTGCCGATCAGCACGCCGCACGGCGCCGCCTCGAAGCGCCGCAGCAGCGCGCCCGCGTCGCCGCGCGCGGCCGCGCCCTGAGCCTGCGCCGCCCCGCCGGGTCCAGTGAGAACGTCAGCGTCGAGGCGAAAGACCGGAAAGGCGCCGTCCTCGTCGAGCGCCGCCGCCAGCTCGTGCTGCAGGCGCTCGGTGCCCGCGCCGTGGCGCGCCACCGACGTGGAAGCGCAGGCGTCGCAGCGCCGCGGCGCGCGCTCGCGATGGCCGCAGTGATGGCAGGCGACGAAGCCGCCCGCGCGATGCAGCACGAGCGCCACGTCGCAATGCGGACAGCCCCACACATGCCCGCAGGAGCGACAGGACAGGAAGTTCGACCAGCCGCGGCGGTTGAGCAGCACGATCGCCTTCTCGCGCGCCGCGCGCACATCGCTCAGCGCCTGCGTCGTGGCCGGGTGCAGGCCCTGCTGGGCGACCTCCGATCCGTCGCCGCGCATGTCGAGCACGTCCACCGCCGGCAGCGGGCGTCCGTCCACCCGCCTGCGCAGCGTCGAGCGGGCCACGCGCCGTGCGCTCTCCGCGCGTGGCGTCGCGCTGCCGAGCAGCAGCACCGCGCCGCTGCGCCGCGCGCGCTCGGCGGCGACGTCGCGGGCGTCGTAGCGCGGGTCGCCCTCGTGCTTGTAGGAGGCGTCGTGCTCCTCGTCGACGACGATCAGCCCCAGCCGCTCGATCGGCGCGAACACGGCCGAGCGCGGCCCCACGCAGATGCGCGCGTCGCCCTCGCGCAGCCGCCGCCACTCGGCATAGCGCTCGCCCGGGCGCAGCTGGGAGTGCATCACCGCGACCGTCTCGCCGAAGCGTTCGATGAAGCGCCCGACGATCTGCGGCGTCAGCGCAATCTCCGGCACGAGCACGATCGCCCCGCGCCCCTGCTGCAGCGCCGTCTCGGCCGCGCGCAGGTAGACCTCCGTCTTGCCCGACCCGGTGACGCCGTGCAGCAGCCGCGCGTGCGCCGTGCGCTCGCTCAGCGCAGCGCACAGGACGTCGAGCACGGCCTGCTGCTCCTCGCTCGGCCGCGGCGCCTGGGGCGAGCGCGCGCCCACCGCCAGGTGCTCTGTGCGCTTGACCGCGCGGCGTTTGCGCCCGCTCAGCCTGCGCGTCGCGCCGGGCGGCAGGACCAGGCCGAGCGCGCGCGCGAGCGTCGAGCAGTACTCGGCGGCGATCCATTCGGCCAGCGCCACCATCTCCGCCGGCACGCCCAGCTCCAGCGCGCGCAGCGGCGCGAGCAGCTTCTCGGCGGCCACCTCGCTCGACTCCGCCAGGCCCACCACGACGCCGAGCACCTCGCGCCGGCCGAACGGCACGACGAGCATCGAGCCGACTCCCACGGCGCCGTCGCGCAGCTCCTCCGGCAGGCGGTAGTCGAACGGGCCGCGCAGCGCGCGGGCCGTCGTCATCGGCTCGACTTGGGCGATGCAGGACACCGCCCGACCATAGAGTGGGCGGCGGCTAGAGCCCGACGGCCGAGCGCAGGGCGCCGGCCTTGTCGGTGCGCTCCCACGTGAAGTCGTGGTCCTCGCGGCCGAAGTGGCCGTAGGCGGCGGTCTTCTGGTAAATCGGACGGTGCAGGTTCAGCTCCTCGCGAAACGAGCCGGGGCGCAGGTCGAAGACCTGGTCGACGGCGCGCGCGATCTGACCGCGCGTGGCACCCTCCAGCTCGGTGCCGAACGTCTCGACCATCACCGACACCGGGTGCGCGACGCCGATCGCGTAGGCCACCTGCACTTCCGCGCGCTCGGCCAGGCCCGCGGCGACGATGTTCTTGGCCACCCAGCGCGCCGCATACGCCGCCGAGCGGTCGACCTTGGAGGGGTCCTTTCCCGAGAAAGCGCCGCCGCCGTGGCGCGCCATGCCGCCGTAGGTGTCGACGATGATCTTGCGCCCCGTCAGCCCCGCGTCGCCGACCGGCCCGCCGATCACGAAGCGGCCCGTCGGGTTGACGAGGAAGTTCTTGCGCAGCCGCACCGCGTCGTACATGCCGTCCGGCAGCACCGGCTCGACGACGTGCTCCCACAAATCGTCGGGGATCAGCGCCTCGGCGCCCTCGGCGTGCTGGGTGGAGATCAGCAGCTTCTCGATCGCCACCGGCTTGCCGTTCTCGTAGCGCACGCTCACCTGCGTCTTCCCGTCCGGGCGCAGGTAGTCCAGCGTGCCGACCTTGCGCACCGCCGCCAGGCGCTCGGCGAGCCGGTGCGCAAGCGAGATGGGCAGCGGCATCAGCGCGTCGGTCTCGCTCGTCGCGTAGCCGAACATCATCCCCTGGTCGCCCGCGCCGGCGACGTCGAGCTCGTCTTCGTCGCCCGCGTCCGTGCGCGCCTCATATGCCTTGTCGACGCCCTGTGCGATGTCCGGCGATTGCTTGTCGATCGCGTTGAGCACCGCGCAGGAGTCCGCCGAGAAGCCGAGGTCGGCGTCGGTGTAGCCGATCTTGCGAACCGTCTCGCGCGCGATCTCCTGGATGTCCACATACGTCTCCGTCGAGATCTCACCGGACACGACGATCAGGCCGGTGTTCACAAGCGTCTCGCACGCCACGCGACCGTACGGGTCGTCGCGCATCACCGCGTCGAGCACGCCGTCGGAGATCTGGTCGGCGATCTTGTCCGGGTGTCCCTCGGTGACGGACTCGGACGTGAACAGGAATTCGTTGTCTGAAAGCGCGGTCATGGCAGCGGAAATCGACTCCAGTGTCGTTGCGTCGGGCAGGGCCGTCGAGAGCGGCGAAAGTCTAGGGGAACGACGCGCGGCGCCGCCTCAGCGTCGGCCGGAGGCCGTCTGCGCGCCGTCTGTCGACTCTCCCCTGCCCGGCGCGCGCTTGTCGGCGCGGCCACGCTGACCACGCTCGACGAAGTCGATAATCAAAGGAATCCCGTCCATCGCGTAGCGCGCGCGCAGCCGGTTCTCCAAAAAGTAGGCGTAGTCGCGCGTGACGCGCGTGCGCGAGTTGACCTGGATCGCAAAGCGCGGCGGGCGCTCGGCGATCTGCGTCATGTAGATCAGCTTCAGGCGGTGCTGGCTGGAGCCGCGGCGCGTGCCCACGGGCGGCTGGCGCGCCTGCACCGCCTCGGCGAGGAAGCGGTTGAGCTCGGGCGTGGGAATGCGCGCAGCCATGCGGTCGCCCAGCGCGATCGCCTCCGTCAGCAGGCGCGCCACGTGGCGGCCGGTCTTCGCGCTCGCCGTCATCACGCGCGGGCGCAGGCGCAGCTTCTCCGCGACGTGTGCGCGCTCGTGGTCCAGATCGTCCTCGCTGCCCTCGCGGATGTCCCACTTGTTCAGCACGATCGCCGTCGCGCAGCCGGCCTTCATCGCCAGCTCGGCCACGCGCAGGTCCTGCGAGGTCACGCCGTCGGTCGCATCGCAGACGACCAGCGCCACGTCCGCGCGTTCGGCCGCGCGCTGCGAGCGCAGCGCCGTGTAGTACTCGACCGAGTCGGCCACCTTGGACTGGCGGCGCATGCCCGCCGTGTCCACCAGCGTCAGCCTGCGCTCGCTGACCAGCAGCGGCATGTCGATCGCGTCGCGCGTCGTCCCGGCCACCTCTGAGACGATCACCCGCTCCTCGCCGAGGAAGCGGTTGACCAGCGAGGACTTGCCCACGTTCGGTCGCCCGATCACCGCCAGGCGGATCGTGTCGTCGTCGTCCGGATCCTCGCCCGCCGGAAGCAGCTCCACGATGCGGTCGAGCAGGTCGCCCGAGCCCAGGCCCTGCGCCGCCGACACGGCCAGCGGCTCGCCCAGGCCCAGGCGGTGAAACTCCGCCGCCAGCGCCAGCTCGGCGACCGCGTCGCACTTGTTCGCCGCCACGATCGTCGGCAGCGGCGAGCGGCGCAGCAGGTCGGCCATCTCCTCGTCGCCCGGGCGTACGCCCGCGCGCGCGTCGACGACCAGCACCGCGACCTGCGCGTCGGCCAGCCCCGCGCGCGCCTGCTCGCGGATCGAGCCCGCCAGCGGGTCTGAGTCCTCGAAGTCCACGCCGCCCGTGTCGATCAGCTTGAACTGGCGCCCGTTCCACTCGCAATCGAGCTCCTTGCGATCGCGCGTGATCCCCGGGCGCTCGTGCACGACCGCCTCACGCGTGCCCGTCAGGCGATTTATCAGCGAGGACTTGCCCACGTTTGGATAACCGACGATCGCGACCTTCATCGGGTCAGTATGACCCGGTCGCGACGCCGCTCCGGGCGCTGCGCTGCGCGGCGGCTCGCCAGGCGGGCCGGCGCGGGGCTCAGCTGTCGCCTCGGGCGGCCCGCGCGAGCTCGGCGATCCGCCGTACGACCTGCTCGACGCCCATGCCCGTCGTGTCCAGCGTCACCGCGCCGGCAGCGGCGCGCAGCGGACTGTGCTCGCGCTCGATGTCGCGCTGGTCGCGCATCGCCTGCTCGGCCCGCACCGTCGCCTCGTCCGCGCCCAGCTCCGCGGCACGGCGACGCGCGCGCTCGGGCGCGCTCGCCGTCAGGTACACCTTCACCGCCGCGTCCGGCGCGACGACCGTGCCGATGTCGCGGCCCTCGGCCACCCAGTCGCCGTCGGCGATCAGCGCGCGCTGCTTGGCGACCAGCGCCTCGCGCACATCCGGGTCGCGCGCGACCGTCGAGGCCGCCTGCGACACCTCCGGCGCGCGGATCTGCTCGGTAACGTCACGGCCGTCGAGCAGCAGGCGGGACCGTCCAGCGGCCGCGTCCGCCGGGTCGCGCAGCCCGGCGGCGGCGCCGAGCTCGATGCGCGCCTCGCGCGCCAGCCGCGCCGGCTGCGCGCCGGGCTCGGCCAGCGCCAGCAGCGCCACGCAGCGATACATCGCGCCGCTGTCCAGGTAGGTGAAGCCGAGCTCGCGCGCGACCGCGCGCGCGACCGTCGACTTGCCGGCGCCGGCCGGCCCGTCGATCGCTACGAGCAAAGCCGCGACAGGTCCTCGACGAATCCGGGGTAGGAGACCGTCGCCGCCTCCATGCCCAGCACCTCCACGCCCTCGCGCGAGGCCAGACCGGCGATCGCGCCCATCATCGCCATGCGGTGGTCGCCGCGCGCGTCGATCGTGCCGCCGCGCAGCCCGCCGGCGCCGCGCACGGCGAAGCCGTCCTCGGTCGCCTCGATCTCCGCGCCCAGGCCGCGCAGGCCCTCGACCACGCCGGCGATCCTGTCGGACTCCTTCACGCGCAGCTCCTGCGCGCCGCGCACGACCGTCTCGCCCTCGGCGAAACAGCCCAGCAGCGCGACCAGCGGCAGCTCGTCGATCGCCAGCGGCACCTCCTCGGCCTCGACGACCGTGCCCTCCAGCGCGCCGTGCGCGACATCGAGGTCGCTCACCGGCTCCTCGCCGATCAGCTCGCCCGACTCGTCCTCCAGGTCGCCGAGCAAGATGCCCCGCATGCGCCGCACGATGCGCATGAAGCCCGTGCGCGTCCAGTTGACGCCCACGTCGCCGATCAGCAGGCGCGAGTGCGGCACGAGCACGCCGGCGGCGATCAAAAAGGCCGCCGAGCTGGCGTCGCCGGGCACGCGCACGCTGTCCAGCAGCAGCTCGTCGGCGTTGACCACCGTCACGCGACGGCCGTTGCGATGGATGCCCACGCCCGCGCGCAGCAGCATCCGCTCGGTGTGGTCGCGGCTGCGCACCGGCTCTGACAGCGTCGTCGCGCCGTCGGCCGCCAGCGCCGCCAGCAGCACGCATGACTTGACCTGCGCGCTGGCCACCGCGAGGTCGTAGGAGATCGCGCGCAGGTGGCCGCCGCGCACGACCAGCGGCGTGAAGCGGCCGTTGCGCGCAGTCAGCCGCGCGCCCATTGCGCGCAACGGCTCGGCGATCCGGTCGACCGGCCGCCGCCTGATCGACTCGTCACCGTCGAGCGTGAACGAACGCCCCTCCTGCGCCGCCAGCCAGCCGGGCAGCAGGCGCAGGAGCGTTCCCGCGTTGCCGACGTCGATCGGCCCGTCGGGCTCGCGCGCCTCGCGCAGGCCGGTGCCGCGCACGACGACCTGCTCGCCGCGCAGCTCCACCAGCGCGCCCAGCGCACGCACCGCCTCCAGCGTCGAGTCGGTGTCGGCCGCGTGCAGGTAGCGCTCGATGCGCACCGGCTCTGACGCCATCGCGCCGAGCAGCGCCGCACGGTGGGAGATCGACTTGTCCGGCGGCGCGCGCAGCTCTCCGATCAGCCCGCGCGCCGGCTCGAAGCGCCGGTTCATCGGCCCGCCGTCATGCCCGCGCCACCGGAAAGCCCAGGCCGGCGATCAGCTCTTCGGCGCGCGCCGCGTCGCGCTCGCCGCCGATCCACAGCGCGACGACGCCCTGGCTGTTGTCCTGCGACGGCGACAGCGCCATGTCGCGAATGTTCACGCCCGCGCGCCCGAGCGCTAAGGCGATCTCGGCGATCACGCCCGGGCGGTTGGGCACCGACGCGCGCAGCTCGCTGACGGGGCCGCCCGTCAGCCCCGCGCCGAGCAGCGCGTCGCGGTCGGCGCGCGCGCTGTCGTTCCACGCCGCGACGGCCTCGGCGTCGCCGGCCGCAAGCGCGGCGCGCACGTCGTCGAGCCTTTGCGCAAACACGTCGATCGCCGCGATCAGCGCGTCGCTGTTGGCCATGTAGATGTCCGTCCAGATCGCGCTGTTGGCTCCCGCCACGCGCGTCGCGTCGCGAAAGCTCGGGCCGACCGCCGGCACGCGCCGTTCCGACGCAGAGCCCAGCGCGCCGGCCGCCTGCGCCGCGAGCAGGTTGGCGAGCACGTGCGGCAGGTGCGAGACGGCCGCCAGCAGGCTGTCGTGCGTCTCGGCGTCGATCGCCACAGGCCGCGCGCCGATCGTCGTCAGCAGGCGGTGCAGGCGCTCGTACAGCACGCCCGTGCTGTTGGCCGCCGGCGTCAGGTACCACACGGCGCCCTCGAACAGGTCCTCGCGCGCGTGCTCGACGCCGGAGGTCTCCGCGCCCGCCAGCGGGTGGCCGCCGATGAAGCGCTCGTCGGCGACCGCGTCGGCGAGCAGGCGCTTGGTCGAGCCCACGTCGCTGACCACGCAGTCGCGCCCCGCGCCCGCCAGCGCCTGGCGCACCGTCTCGACCAGCGCTCCGACGGGCGCCGCGACGAAGACAACGTCGGCGTCCTTGACGGCGCCGGCGACGTCGCTCGCCGCGCTGTCGACCGCGCCGAGCGACAGCGCCTTGGCCAGCACCCGCTCGTCGGGGTCATAGCCGCAGACGCGCGCGTCCGCGCGGCGCCGCGTCGCCAGGCCGATCGAGCCGCCGATCAGCCCGACCCCGAGGACCGCGATCCGCATCCGATCAGGGCTGCGCCGAGCGCGTCCGGGTGGCGTTGCGGTCGCGTACGGATCGTGCCAAGCCCTCCAGCACCTCGACGGTCGTCTCCCAGCCCACGCACCCATCGGTGATCGACTGGCCGTAACACAGCTCGACGCCCGGGCGCAGATCCTGTCGGCCTGCGACGAGGAACGACTCCAGCATCACGCCGACGATGGCCTCGTTGCCGTGCGCGACCTGCCTGCCCACGTCCGCTGCGACAGCGGGCTGTCGCTCGGGCTCCTTGCCGCTGTTGTCATGGCTGAGGTCGATCATCACGCGCCTTGGAAGCCGGGCCGCATCGAGCAGATCGAGCGCCACCGCCACGTCGGAGGCCTCGTAGTTGGGCTGGCCTTTGCCTCCGCGCAGGATGATGTGACAGTCGGCGTTCCCACGCGTGTACAGGATCGCGGGCGTGCCGGTCGGATCGATGCCGGCGAACGCGTGCGGCGCCGCGGCTGCGCGCACGGCGTCCACGGCGACCTGCACGTTGCCGTCGGTGCGATTCTTGAAGCCGACCGGCATCGACAGGCCGGAGCCCAGCTGGCGGTGGATCTGGCTCTCGGTCGTGCGCGCTCCGATCGCGCCCCAGGAGACCGCGTCGGCGATGTACTGCGGCGTGATCGGATCGAGGAACTCGCAGCCGACGGCAAGCCCGCTGTCGAGCACGCCCAGCAGCACGCGCCGCGCGAGGTGCAGGCCGGCGTTGACGTCGCCCGAGCCGTCGAGATGCGGGTCGTTGATCAGGCCCTTCCAGCCGATCGTCGTGCGCGGCTTCTCGAAGTAGACCCGCATCGCGACCAGCAGCTCGCCGCGCAGGTCGCGTGCGTGCCGCGCCAGGCGCGCCGCGTACTCGAGCGTCGCGTCGGGATCGTGCACGCTGCAGGGCCCGACGACTGCCAGCAAGCGATCGTCGCTGCCCTCCAGGACCGCCTGGACCTCGCGGCGGCCGCGGATGACGACCTCCGCCTGCTCGCCGCTCAGAGGCAGCTCCTCGAGCAGCGCATCGGGCGCGAGCAGCGGGACGACCCGCTCGATCCGCCGGTCGCGGACGTAGTCGGCCGGGCGCAGCTCGGCGCCGGACAGGTCAGGCAAGAGCCGGCTCCCTCCCCGCGAGCGTTTTTCCGGCCAGCGCCGCCGCGCCCTCGACCGCCAGTGCGTACTGCGCGAAGTCCTCCGCCCGCAGCGCCTGCGGCCCGTCGCAGATCGCCTCGTCGGGGTCCGGGTGAACCTCCACGATGATCCCGTCGGCGCCCACGGCGGCGGCCGCCAGGGACAGCGGCAGCACCAGGTCGCGCCGTCCCGCCGCGTGGCTGGGATCGACGATCACCGGCAGGTGCGAGAGCTCCTTGAGCACGGGCACAGCCATCAGGTCCAGCGTGAAGCGGTATGCGGTCTCGAACGTGCGAATGCCGCGCTCGCACAGCATCACGTTCGGATTGCCCTCCTTGAGGATGTACTCGGCGGCCATCAGCAGCTCGTCGAGCGTCGAGGACAGCCCGCGCTTGAGCAGCGCCGGGCGCCCCGAACGACCGATCTCGGCCAGCAGCGGGTAGTTCTGCATGTTGCGCGCGCCGATCTGCACGACGTCGGCGACCTCCAGCACGGCATCGATGTCGCGCATGTCCATGAGCTCGGTGACGATCGGCAGGCCCGTCTCCGACTTGGCCTCGGCGAGCAGGCGTAGGCCCTCCTGGCCCAGCCCCTGGAAGGCGTAGGGCGAGGTGCGCGGCTTGTAGGCGCCGCCGCGCAGCAGCGTCGCTCCGGCGTCGCGCGCGACGCGCGCGGTCTGCAACGTCTGCTCGCGCGACTCCACCGTGCACGGCCCGGCGATCAGCGCGAAGCTGTCCCCGCCGATCTTGCGCCCGTCGATCTCCAGCACCGTGCGCGCGCCGTGCGTCATCTGCGAAGACGCCAGCTTGTAGGGCTTGAGGATCGGCATCACGCGATCCACGCCCGGCTGGCCCTCCAGGCCCAGGCCCTCGACGTTGACGTCCTGCTCGACGTCGCCGATCGCGCCGATCACCGTCAGGCGCGCGCCCACGATGCGGCGGGCGAGCGCGCCCGCGCTCTCGATCTTCTCGACTACGGCCTCGACCTCCTCGTCGGTCGCCGTCTCCTTCATGACGATCATCATCGATTCATCCTTTCAGCAATCTCGAAGTTGTGGTGTGAACCGGCGTGGCCGGCGTTGCCCGGCTGCAAGGCCGGCTCGTCGGCCGGCTTCGTGACGCTCGCGCCGCCTGCAGGTGCGCGAGGTGGGACGCTGTGGCCCCGTCTGAAAGGCGCTCAGCCCCCTGCGGCGGGGACTCGATGCGGCACGAGGACCCCGCTCACGAACGGGCCCCGGCCGAAGCGCCTAGCTAAATCGCCAGGTGCGGGCGTGATACGACCATTCGACGCGCGCGAGAGAGCTGCGAGTGGATGCGGTGGCGGCGAGAGGCATGGTCGTCGTCGAAGGTTGTAGCACCTTCACAGCACCTCGGCAAGCGCCTCGAGAAAGCGTGCGTTCTCCTCCGGCGTGCCGTAGGTCACGCGCAGCGATCCCGCTTCGCCCAGCGCGCCGCCGCCGCGCACGAGCACGCCGCGCTCCTGCAGGCCGCGCATGACCTGCAGCTCGTCGCGCTCGGGGCCCAGCGTGAACCAGCAGAAGTTGGCCTGCGAGTCGGCCGGCTCGATCCCCAGCGCGCGCAGGCGCTCATCGACGGAGATGCGCTCGGCGGCGTTGCGCGCCACGCGGTCGATCACCGCGTCCTGGTGCTCCAGCGCCTCCACCGCGGCGGCCTGCGCGAGCGCGTTGCAGAAGAACGGCTGGCGAACCTGGTCGAGCGCTTGGGGCAGGCGCTCGGAGCCGCACAGCGCAAAGCCGACGCGCAGCCCGCACAGCCCGTGCACCTTGGAGAACGTGCGCAGCAACACGAGGTTGGGGTGGCGGTCGAGCAGGTCGATCGAGGCGTCGGGGTCGGCCAGCAGATTGAACTCGCAGTAGGCCTCGTCGACGATCACGCACACGTGCGGCGGCACCTCGTCCAGGAAGGCGGCGATCTGCTCCAGCGGTATCGCCGTGCTCGTCGGGTTGTTCGGGTTGCACACGATCGCCAGCCGCGTGGCGACGGTGATCTCGCGCAGCATCGCCGGCAGGTCGTGGCGCGCGTCGTCGTCGAGCGCGACCGTCACCGCGCGTGCCCCCGAGGCCGCGCCGAGGTGCGGGTAGACCGAGAACGACGGCCACGCGTAGACCAGCTCGGCGCCCGGTTCGAGCAGCGCCTCGCCCGCCGCCAGCAGGATGTCGCAAGAGCCGTTTCCGATCGCGATGCGCGACTGCGCCACGCCATAGCGATCGCTCAGTCGCTTGCGAAGCAGCGAGCTGGAGGGGTCCGGGTAGCGGTTGAGCGTGGTCAGCGCGCGCTCGATCGCCGCGCGCACCTGCGGCAGCGGCGGGTAGGGCGACTCGTTGCTCGCCAGGCGCACGAGCGGCGCCTCCTCGGCGTAGCCGCCGGCGACCGGGTAGGTGGGAAGCCTGCTGACGCGCTCTGAGAACTCGAGGGGCACGCGCCTATTGTGCCGCTTGTAAGTCTTCGCGCAGGACGCTCGCCTCGCCCAGGTAGACGTGCTGGGGGCGGTGGTCGTCGTCGGCGTAGTAGTGGATCAGCACCCTGATGACGTGCTGCAGCGAGCGCGGCACGGCGATCTCGCGCGCGCACAGCAGCGGAACGCCCTCGAAGCCCAGGCCGCGCGCCGCCACGGCCGGGAACTCGGCGTTGAGGTCGTTGGTGGCGGTGAAGATGCAGCTGACGACGTTCTCCGGCGCCAGCGAGTTGCGCCGCATGATCTCCTGCATCAACGTCGTCGTCGCGTCGAGGATGTCCTGTGAGTCGTTGCGCTGCACGCTGTTGGCGCCGCGCAGGGCGAAGAGTCGCATGGGCGCGATTGTGTCAGAGCGCCCGCAGCAGCCCCAGCTCCTCGTCGCTCAGGCGCCGCTGCTCCCCCTCACCCAGGCCACCGAGGCTCAGCGGGCCGAAGCGCACGCGCGCCAGCGCCAGCACCGGGTGCCCGACGGCGTCGCACATGCGCCGCACCTGGCGGTTGCGCCCCTCGTGAATCGTCAGCTCGATCTCCCGCTTGCCGAGGCGCCGCACCTGCGCCGGCGCCGTGAGTCCGTCCTCGAGCTGCACCCCCGCGCGCAGGCGCCGCAGGGCCTCGTCGCCGATCGGCCCGCCACCGAGCGTCGCGCGGTAGGTCTTGTCCACCTCGAAGCTCGGGTGCGTCAGCCTGTTGGCCAGCTCGCCGTCGTTGGTCAGCAGGATCAAGCCGCTGCTGTCGGCGTCCAGGCGGCCGACCGGATACAGGCGCACCGCCTGCGCGCCGACCAGATCGAGCACCGTCGGGCGCCCGTGCGTGTCGCGCGCCGTCGACACGACGCCCACGGGCTTGTGCACGGCGAGCGTTACACGCCGCTCCGGTCCGTCGAGCTCTCGCCCGTCCACGCTCACGCGGCTGTCCGCGCCGACGTCGCGCGCCGGATCGACGACGAGCTCCCCGTCGATGCGCACGCGCCCAGAAGCGATCAGCTTCTCGGCCGCGCGGCGTGAGGCGACGCCGGCGTGAGCCAGGTACTTGACCAGACGCATCTGCTGCAACCATAAGCAGTCGTGGACCTCCCATTGCTCGAGAAGACGCTCGCCGACCACGCCCAGCCAGGCTTTCGCGCCCGGCAGGTGTGGTCGTGGACCGCGCGCGGCGCGAGCAGCTTCGCCGAGATGACCGACCTGCCCGCCGCGCTGCGCGAGACGCTGGCGCGCGAGCTGCCGTTCTCCAGCCTGACGCTGCGCGACCAGGCGCGGGCCAGCGACGGCACCGTCAAGGCGCTGTTCGCCACCGCCGACGGCCGTCCTCTGGAGGCCGTGCTGATGCGCTATCGCGACGGGCGCCGCTCGATCTGCGTCTCCTCGCAGTCGGGCTGCCCGCTGACGTGCACCTTCTGCGCGACCGGACAGATGAGCTTCGCGCGCAACCTGACGGCCTCGGAGATCATCGACCAGGCGCTGCATTTCCGCCGCCTGGAGGCGGCGCCGCAGGGCGTCACCAACTGCGTGTTCATGGGCATGGGCGAGCCGATGCTCAACCTCGACAACGTGCTCGCGGCGTGCGAGCGCCTGCCCGACGTCGGCATCGGCCATCGCCACACGGCGATCTCCACCGTCGGCTGGATTCCCGGAATCGAAGCGCTGGCCGAGCAGGACATGCCGCTGCGCCTGGCCCTGTCGCTGCACGCCGCCGACGACGCGCTGCGCTCGCAGCTGATGCCCGTCAACGAGCGCTACCCGCTGCGTGAGGTGATCGACGCCTGCCGCGCCTTCTACGAGCGCAAGCGCCGCCGCGTGTTCATCGAGTACGTGATGCTCGCCGGCGTCAACGACCGCTACGAGCAGGCGCTCGCGCTGGCGCGCGTCCTCGCGCCAAAGCGCGACTGCGAGCGCTCGATCTTCAAGGTCAACCTGATCCCCTACAACCCCACCGACTCGCCTTACGAGGGCTCCACGCGCGCCTCCATCGCCGCCTTCCGCGACGCGCTGCTCGCCAACGACGTGCCCGCGACGATCCGTCTCACGCGCGGCCGCGACATCGACGCGGCGTGCGGCCAGCTTGCCGCTGCCCGCGCGCGATAGCCATCGTATTTACGCACCGGCGGTCTGTGTACGCAGACGGGGAGTGCGATAGCCATAGTATTTACGCACTGGCCCGTCTGTGTACGCAGACCGACGCAGCGATAGCCATAGTATTTACGTTGTATATACGATCGCTACCGCTGGCCTGAAAGGCAGACACAGCTCACGCCCGTCAGCTCACGCCCGCCCCTGACCGCTAGGACGCGCCTCCGCCGGCGCGGGCCTCGCCGGCGCGCAGCAGCCGCTCGCGCAGCTCCGCCTGCTCCTCGGGCGTCGGGTCCCAGTGGGCGACGTCGGGCAGCTCGTCGAGCGTGCGCAGGCCGAACAGCTTGAGGAACTGCGTGGTCGTGCGGTAGACGACGGCGCCGAACTGCGAGTGCCCGGCCTCGTCGATCAGCCCGCGGTCGAGCAGCGTGGCGACGGCGGAGTCGGCGCTGACGCCGCGGATACGCGCGATCTCCGGGCGCGAGACGGGCTGCAGGTAGGCGACGATCGCCAGCGTCTCGGCCTGCGCGGGTGTCAGCGTCGACACGCGCGGCCGGCTGAACAGACGTCGCGCGGCGTCCTCGGACTCGGGATCGCTGGCCAACGTCCAGCCGCCGCCCAGCTCGCGCAGGACGATGCCCGAGCTCCCCGGCGCGTGACGCTCTGCGAGCAGCGCCAGCGCGGTCGCCACGGCGCCCTCGCCGGCCTGCGTGGCTTCGGCGAGCTCGGCCGTGCTCAGCGGCTCGGTCGAGAGGAACAGCAGCGCCTCGATCGTGCGCGCCAGCCGCGGAGCCTCGTCGGAGCCATCGCTCACCCCGCCAGCCCTCCGGCCGCCGCGCCGGCCAGCGAGACCGAGCCCGCGGGCGCCGCGCGTTGGGGCGAGCGCACGTCGATCTCGCCGAAGCTCTCGCTCTGCTCCCAGTCGGCCTCGCCGCGCTTGTACAGCTCCAGCAGCGCGAACAGCGTCACCGCGACGGTCATGCGGTCGGCGCCGCGCACGGCTTCCTCGAAGCTGAACGCGCCTCGGCGAAGCAGACCGCGAAGCACGGCCAGGCGCTCGGAAACGGCGACGCGGGGCGTGGACACGTGGCGCAGGCTGATCTGCGGCGGCATCGCCAGCAGGCGGCCCATCGCCTCGCCGAGCGCCTGCGGGTCCTGCGAGCCCTCGGCGGGCGCGACGACGGTGCGCCGCAGGCCGGGCGGCAGGGGCGCCTCGCGAAAGCGAACGCCGCGCTGCGTCGCCAGCAGCTCGCCCAGGTGCGCGGCGGCCGAGCGATAGCGCCGCGCGTCGAGCATCCGCGCAAGCAGCTCCTCGGCCGCCTGCTCGGGCTCGATGTCCAGCTCCTCTTCCTCCTCGCCCAGCAGCATCAGCCGCGACTTCAGCTCCAGCAGCGCGGCGATCAGCACGATGAACTCCGTGGCCGTCTCCAGGTCGAGCTCGCCGCGCTGCTCGAGGTGGTCGAGGTAGGCGAGCACGACCTCGGCGAGCGCCAGCTCGAGCAGGTCAACCTCTTCGCGCAGTACGAGCGTCAGCAGCAGGTCGAAGGGCCCGGTGAAGACCTCCAGGTCGAGCTCGAGCGTCGAAATGCTCATGCGCTCAAGCTACTGACCGGTCCTGACGTGGGCCGCCGACTCCCATCCGCTCGCGCACGTCGGCGAGCGTCTCGGCCGCGATCGCCCTTGCCCGCGTGGCGCCATCGGCGAGGATCGCCTCGAGCGCGTGCTCGTCGCCGCGCAACTGCTCGTAGCGCTCGCGCACGGGCGTCAGGTAGTCGACCACCGCCGCCGCCACGGCGGTCTTGAGCTCGCCATAGCGCGAGTCGGCGAACTCGTCCTCGACGGCCGCCGGGTCGACCGCGCGCACGGCGGCGAGTATTTCGATCAGGTTGGCGATGCCGGGCTTGTCGGGCGCGCGGCGGACCTCGCTGCCCGAGTCGGTGACCGCGCCCTTGAGCTTCTTCTCGATCTTCTTCGGCTCGTCGAGCACGTAAACGGTGCCCTGCTGCGAGCCGCCGGTCGTCGACATCTTGCGCGTCGGGTCCTGCAGATCCATGATCCGCGCACCGACGTCCGGGATGCGCAGCTCCGGCACGACGAGCGCCTCCGAGCCGCCGCCGAAGCGCGCGTTGAAGCGCCTGGCGACGTCGCGCATCAGCTCCACGTGCTCGCGCTGATCCTCTCCGACGGGCACCTCGTGCGCGCGGTAGGCCAGCACGTCGGCGGCCATGAGCACCGGATACATCAGCAGCCCCGCCGAGACGAGGTCGCGCTGCGCCACCGACTTGTCGCGGAACTGGTGCATGCGCCGCAGGCGCCCCAGTTCGGTGACGCTCGTCAGCAGCCAAGTGAGTTCGGTGTGCTCGGGCACGTCGCTTTGGCGAAACAGGACGCAGCGCTGCGGGTCCAAGCCGGCCGCGAGCAGGATCGCCGTCGTGTCGTACACGCGCTCGCGCAGTTCGACGGGGTCGTAGTCGACGGTGATCGCGTGCAGGTCGACGATGCAGAAGATGCCCTCGCCCCGCTCCTGGCCGGACACGTAGCGCGCGATCGCGCCGATGTAGTTGCCGAGGTGCTTGCGGCCCGTCGGCTGGATGCCGGAGAAGATGCGCACGTTGCTCGTCGGGAGGCTCAGCGGCGCCGCGACGCGCTGTCGCTCAACCACGGCGGGTCCCAGCCGCGTTCGTCGGGGTTGACGCTGAGGCCCGGCGGGACGATCTCATCGATCCTGTCGAGCACGTCGTCGCTCAAAGCCGCCTCCAGAGCCGGCAGCTGGCTGTCGAGCTGCTCCATCGTGCGCGGGCCGACGATCGGCGCGGTGACCGCCGGATGGCGCATGACGAACGCCAGCGCCAGCTCGATCAGCGTGTGGCCGCTGTCGTCCGCGAGCTCGCCAAGCGCCTGTGCGGCCTCCAGCTTGCGCTGGTTGGCGGGCACGGACATGTCATAGCGGGCGGGGATCATCTGCGCGCGGCGGCTGGAGGCGGGCGACTCGCCGCCCTTTCGGTACCTGCCCGACAGCCAGCCGCCGGCCAGCGGGCTCCACGGGATCACGCCCATGCCGTACTTGGCGCAGACGGGCAGCACCTCGGCCTCGACGGCGCGGTGCAGCAGCGAGTAGGGCGGCTGCTCGCAGACGAAGCGCTCGCGCCCGCGCCGCTGCGCGGCCCACTGCGCCTCGACGATCTCGCTCGGCGGGAAGGTCGAGCTGCCGATGTAGCGCACCTTGCCGGCGCGCACGAGGTCGCTGAGCGCGCCGAGCGTGTCGTCGATGTCGGTGTCGGGCTCGGGGCGATGGATCTGGTAGAGGTCGATCCAGTCGGTTTTCAAGCGGCGCAGGCTGTTGTCGACCTCCTGCACGATCCAGCGGCGCGTGTTGCCGAACTGGTTGGGGTCCTCGTCGTGCATCCTGCCGTGCACCTTGGTCGCGAGCACGACCGAGTCGCGCCTGGCGCCGGCCAGCGCCTTGCCGACGATCTCCTCGGACTCGCCACGCGAGTAGACGTCGGCGGTGTCGATGAAGTTGACGCCCGCGTCGAGCGCGCGGTGGACGATGCGCACGCAGTCGTCGTGGTCGGTGTTGCCCCACGCGCCGAACATCATCGCGCCGAGGCACAGCGGGCTGACCTTGACGCCGGTGCTGCCGAGATCGCGGTAGTCGATCGCCATCGGCGCTGAGCCTAGTCCAGCGCCTGGCGGATGACCGGACGCTTGGCGGCGGCGACCTCGTCCAGGCGCCGCACGGGCGTCGAGTAGGGCGCGTCGAGCGCGACCTGCGGGTTCTCGGCGGCCTCGGCGAGGATCTGCGCGATCGCCTCGGCGAACGCGTCGAGCGTCTCCTTGGTCTCCGTCTCGGTCGGCTCGATCATCAGCGCCTCGTCGACGAGCAGCGGGAAGTAGACGGTGGGCGGGTGAAAGCCGAAGTCCAGCAGGCGCTTGGCGAGGTCGAGCGTCTTGATCTTCAGCTCGCGCTTCATCGGGCCACCCGAGAGCACGAACTCGTGCATGCACAGCTCGCCGTAGGCCAGCGGCAGGTGCTCGGCCACGCCCTTCTCGCGCAGTCGCGCCAGCAGGTAGTTGGCGTTGAGCACGGCGACCTCCGAAGCGTCCTTCAGCCCGTCGGCGCCGAGCGAGCGGATGTAGGCGTAGGAGCGCACGAAGCAGCCGTAGTTGCCGTGAAAGCCGCGCAGGCGCCCGATCGACTTCGCGCCGCCGCCGCCAGCGCCCTCGTCCAGCGCGAACCTCCCCTCCCCGTCGCGCGTGACGATGGGGCGTGGCAGAAACGGCGCGATGCGCTCGGACACGGCGATCGGGCCGGCGCCGGGACCGCCGCCGCCGTGCGGCTGCGTGAAGGACTTGTGCAGGTTGAAGTGCACGATGTCAAAGCCCATGTCGCCGGGGCGCGACAGCCCCATGACGGCGTTGAGGTTGGCGCCGTCGTAGTACAGCGTCGCGCCCACGTCGTGCACGATCTGAGCGATCTGCTCGATGTTCTGGTCGAACAGCCCCAACGTGTTGGGGTTGGTGAGCATCAGGCAGGCGACGTCCGCGTCGGCCTTGGCGCGCAGGTCGTCCAGGTCGATGCCGCCGTCGGGGTTCGTGGCGAGCTTGACGACCTGCAGCCCGGCCATCGTCACGGTCGCCGGGTTGGTCCCGTGCGCGGTGTCGGGTGTGAGCACCTTGTGGCGCGTCTCGCCGCGATCCTCGTGGTAGGCGCGCGTCAGCAGCACGCCGGCGAGCTCGCCGTGCGAGCCGGCGGAGGGCTGCAGCGAGACGTGCGGCAGCCCGGCGATCTCCGCCAGCGCGCCCTGCAGGTTGAACATCAGCTCCAGCGCGCCCTGCGCGCGCTCGGCGTCCTGCAGCGGGTGCAGGCGCGCGTGTCCGGGCAGCGCGGCGGCGCGCTCGTGCAGGCGGGGGTTGTGCTTCATCGTGCACGAGCCAAGCGGATAGAAGCCCGAGTCCAGGTCGAAGTTGCGCTTGGAGATGCCGACGTAGTGGCGCACGATCTCCGGCTCTGAGACCTCGGGCAGCCGCGCCGGCCGGGCGCGCCGGAAGCGCGCGGGCAGCACCGACTCGGCGTCGGGCTCGGGCACGTCCAGCGGCGGGCAGACGAACGCGCGCCGCCCCGGCGCGCCCTTCTGGAAGATCGTCGTCGCGCGCTCGCGCTGCAGCGGGCCGGCTGCCGACGCGCCGACGGACGCGCCGTGGTGCGGGTGGCGCGCTTCGATGCCTGGATCAGCGTGCAGGTGGGCCTCGTCTATCGCGCTCACGCCACGCCTGCCCGTTCGCCGACCGGCTCGGCGGCGGCCAAAGCGCCGCCTCGCTCGGCGGCGACGGCCGCGCCGAGCGCATGCGCGAGCCGATCGATGTCCGCGCGCGAGCGCTTCTCGGTGATCGCCACGAGCAGCACGCCGCGATCCTGCTCGCGAGCGGTCAGCGCGTGCACGTCCACGCCGGGGTTGACGCCGCGCGCCAGGCAGCGCCGGCGCACGCCGGCGACGTCGAGGACGCCACCGCCATCGGCGCTGGTCAAGCGCAGCGCGAACTCGCGCACGACCGGCTGCTCGTGCAGCTTCTCGACGCCCGGCAGCGCCGCGAGCGTCTCGCGTGCGTAGTGCGTGCGTGCGAGCAGCAGCTCGCCGAGCTCCACGATGCCGCGCCGCCCGAGCCAAGTCAGATAGACGACGCCGGCCAGCGCGTTGAGCGCCTGCGCGGTGCAGATGTTCGATGTGGCCTTCTCGCGGCGAATGTGCTGCTCGCGCGTCTGCAGCGTCAGCACGAAGCCGCGCCGCCCGTCCACGTCGACGGTCTCGCCGGCGATCCGCCCGGGCATCCGCCGCAGGTACTCCTCGCGCGCCGCGAAGAAGCCGAAGGACGGGCCGCCGAAGTCCAGGCGGTTGCCCAGCGGCTGGCCCTCGCCGACGCATACGTCCACGCCGCAGTCGCCGGGCGGCGCGAGGACGCCCAGCGCGATCGGGTCGGCCTGACAGATCACCACCGGACCGGCGTCGCCAGCCGGCTCGCCGGCGCCCTTTGCGGCCTCGCTCAGCGCCGCGGCGTCCTCGACGGCGCCGTAGAAGTTTGGCTGCGCGAAGATCGCGGCGCTCGTGTCGGCGTCGATCGCGCAGGCCCAGGCGTCGGCGTCTGTCACGCCACCGCCGGCGCCGGGGGCGTCGCCGCCCGAGGCGGTGGTCAGCGGGACCTCGACGACCTCCATGCCGTAGCCATGGGCGAGCGTGCGCAGCGTCTGCAGCGTGTGCGGATGCAGTCCGGCGCTGGCGACGAGCTTTCGCTTGGAATTGTGCAGCTTGGCCAGATACG
>Ga0105237_10001713_pt1 | contig 28353 bp, 23 predicted proteins | sample KBSC24metaG_FD_81520 | JGI IMG/M metagenome (GOLD analysis project Ga0105237, IMG submission 81520) | Corn rhizosphere microbial communities from Kellogg Biological Station, Michigan, USA - KBS C2-4 metaG | ecosystem: Host-associated > Plants > Roots > Rhizosphere > Soil | place: Michigan, USA... | reverse complement strand
CCTCCATCAAGGAAGCCTATCAACTGCTGCCCATGCTGGGTACGGACCTGGCGCCCAAGCTATTTGCCATCGCGCTGATCGCCGCCGGGCAAAGCTCCACGATCACGGGCACCCTGGCGGGGCAGATCGTTATGGAAGGCTATCTGCAGCTTCGGATAAATCCATGGCTGAGGCGATTGATGACCCGTCTGCTGGCCATCCTGCCCGCGGTCATCGTCATTGCGTGGATGGGCGAAGGCGCCGTGGACAACCTGCTGGTATTCAGCCAGGTGATCCTGAGCGTACAGCTGGGGTTTGCCATCATTCCCCTGATCCATTTTGTCAGCGACAAGACCACCATGGGGGATTTTGTCGCCAGCCCTTTTATAAGGGCCCTGTCCTGGGCGGTAGCCGGCTTGCTGGTATACCTTAACGTGAAGCTGGTGGTGGAAGAAGCCAGTCCGCTATTTGGCCAGTCAGGCTATTTTCTGGCCAAGACGGGCATCCTCATAGGAAGCATCGGCGCCCTGCTGCTGCTGGGCTATATTGTTCTCCATCCCTGGCTCACCCGGCAACCCCGTAGAGCTACCACACCACTCCACCCTCAGTCAGGTCCCCTGGCAGACTGGACCCCGCCGGCATTCCGGAATATCGCCGTTGCCCTGGACTTCAGCGCCCATGACGAAAAGCTCCTCGCCTATGCCATTGCCCAGGGCGGAAAGGACTGCGACTACCTGCTGATACATGTGGTAGAGAGCGCCTCTGCGCGTATGTTAGGCAAGGAAAGCGACGACTTCGAGACAAGAAGGGACCAGGAAAGGCTGGACCTGTACCGGGATGCGCTGGTAAAAAAAGGCTATCGCAGCCAGACTGTGCTGGGATTCCGGCATCGCAGCCGGGAGATCGCCCGCATCGCCAAGGAGGAAAAGGCAGATATGCTGGTCATAGGAGCCCATGGTCATCGCGGTCTGCAGGACTTTATCTATGGCGAGACGGTGGACGCGGTGCGGCATGCCCTGAAGATACCGGTGCTGATCGTCAATCTTTGAGATGGCCTTATAGCCAGGCAATTATCCCTTTTTTTGAGGCCGCATCAAATGCTTTAGCCGGCTAAAGGTCTCGGGTTTGATATTGAGATAGCTGGCGATGTATTTTTGGGGCACCCGCTGCAACATATGAGAGTGGGTCTTTATATAATCCAGGAAGCGTTCCCGGGTATTCTTTCGCAGCTGATCAAAAAAACGATGGTCTTTTCTGACAAAGAGGTCGGTTATAAGGAGCCGGCCCAGACGCTCGAATTTGGGCTGCTGGCTATACAGCTGTTCCAGGCTTTCATAGCTGATGGAAAGAAAGACGGTCGGCTCGATGGTTTCCACAACACTGGTAGAAGGCGTACGATAAAAAAAGGAAAGCTCCGAGTGAATGATATGCCCTTCTACTGCCAACTGAATGGTCTGTTCCCCGTCCTTGAGAGGTAGATATTTACGCACCAGTCCACGGGCAATGATATTGAAATAACGTTCCACCTCACCCTCTTTTGTCACCTTTACTTTTTTATCGAACTCCCTGATCTCGATATAAGGCAATAGCTGCTGGAATTCCGGCTTGGAAATAGTAAGGTACCTGGAAAGATAGTGGTGCAATCCATCCAGGGCGGTCTTGTAAGAGGACTTTTGTTTGCCCATCTGTTGCTCTTTTATGTCCGGAAAATGGTCTCCGGCTTGTTCTACCGGACTGCGGTCCGCGGCCGCTGTAACAAATGTTTCAGACGACTGAAGGTCTCCGGCTTCATATTCAGATAAGAGGCCAGGTATTTCTGCGGGACCCGTTGCATCAGATCCGGATTATTTTCTACAAAACGAAGGAATCTTTCCCGGGTGTCCAGCCTGAGACATTCATGCTCCCATTCTTCCCGCTGCAGGAACAGATGTGTAATGACGATGCGACCCAGCCTTTCTGTGCGAGGGTTGTTCTCATACAGCTTTTCCAGATCGTCACGGGTCACGGAAAGAAAGGTCGATGGCTCCAGCGTCTCCACCAGGTAAGGCGAGGGAGTCCCGGATAAAAATGAAGCTGAGGAATTGACAAACTCTCCCTCCTTGGCTATCTGCGTGATGATCTCCGTCCGCCCTTTGTAAAAGTATTTGCGAACCAATCCTTTTACGACGAAATTGAGATAGGTTTCCACTTCTCCCGCCTTTATCAACAGCTCTCTTTTATCAAAGTTCCGGATCACCAGTTTGTTCGCCATTAGCGCAAACTCCTCGTTGGTCAGCGATACGAAGCCGGATATGTATTGTTTTAAGGAATCTAACATTCAAAGCAGTTGGGATACAAACATAAAAAAAAACCAGTCAAATTGCCTCAATTCTTGTAGGTTTGCTCTCCCTTAACGGGCGATTATCTAAAAAAGTAGTAAATATGGCCAAGAAAATCAAAGTTGCAAACCCTGTGGTGGAGTTAGACGGGGATGAAATGACCCGAATCATCTGGAAATTCATCAAAGACAAATTGATCTTACCCTACCTGGAAGTAGATATCAAATATTATGACCTGGGTGTAGAATACCGTGACCAGACCAATGATCAGGTCACCATCGATGCAGCCAATGCCATCAAGCAATACGGTGTGGGCATCAAGTGCGCCACGATCACGCCGGACGAGGCTCGTGTAAAGGAGTTCAACCTGAAGCAGATGTGGAAGAGTCCCAACGGCACGATCCGGAATATACTGGATGGCACGGTCTTCCGTGAGCCCATCGTTATGACGAACGTTCCCCGGCTGGTGACCAACTGGACAGCTCCCATCATCGTAGGCCGTCACGCATTTGGCGATCAGTACCGTGCGACCGACACCGTTATTAAAGGCAAGGGCAAGCTCACTATGACCTTTACGCCCGAGGACGGCAGCGCTCCCCAGACATTCGAAGTATTCAATTTCAAAGGCGATGGCGTTGCGTTGAGCATGTACAATACGGACGAGTCGATCAAAGGATTTGCGCGCAGCTGCTTTAACATGGCGCTGAGCAAAAAATGGCCTTTGTATCTTTCTACCAAGAATACCATCCTCAAAAAATACGACGGGCGCTTTAAAGACATCTTCCAGGACATCTATGAGAAGGAGTTTGCACAATCCTTCAAAGAGGCAGGCATTGTTTATGAGCACCGCCTCATCGATGACATGGTAGCCAGCGCCCTGAAATGGAATGGCAACTTTGTATGGGCCTGTAAGAACTATGATGGGGACGTACAGAGCGATAGCGTTGCACAGGGTTTCGGCTCGCTGGGTCTGATGACTTCGGTGCTGATCACGCCCGATGGTAAGATCATGGAGGCCGAAGCAGCCCACGGTACGGTCACCCGTCACTATAGGGATCACCAGGCCGGCAAGCCCACTTCTACCAACCCCATTGCGTCTATCTTCGCATGGACCAGGGGTCTGGCCTTCCGCGGCAAGCTGGACGGCAACCAGGAGCTGATCGACTTTGCCAATGCCCTGGAATCCGTATGTATCGAGACAGTGGAGAGCGGGAAGATGACAAAGGACCTGGCCATCTGCGTACATGGCAATAAGGTGGAACATGGAAAACACTTTTTGTATACAGAAGAGTTCCTGGACGCCATCGATCAGAATCTGCAGAAGAATCTTAAGTAGGTCATAAAGTATTATAATTCCAAAAAGCCTTGTTATTACACATGACAAGGCTTTTTGTTTTCCCCTGGCGGAGAAGTTGCTGCAGGCTGACGGCAGTGTGCGAATCAGCCAGCCCCCGGGCCGTATAGATACCGCATAAGGGTTGATAGAAGCCGTTTTCTACATATGCATAAAAGTTGTAGTCGTCCTTGCGGTAATCTTCAATTAGCTGTCCAATAGTAGGCCAGTCCATGTCCAGCATATCACAGCCCAGCAGCAGCATGTCCTTATCGGGAAATTGCCCGTGCACGCTGAGAAGGCCTTTGAGAGGGCCTTCGGCAGCCACACTGTCTGTTATTAGTTGTGTGCCGGGCAATGCGAGCGTATATGCATCCAACTGTGAGGCATTTACGGAAAAAATCACGGGGAGGTTGTAAGGCGTCAGCTTGTCCGCCATATATTTTGCCCATGGGATGCCGTCTTTTTCAAGGAGCCCTTTGTCCTGGCCCATACGGCGGCTTTCGCCACCGCATAATATGACACCCATGAGCGCTCCCATATCAGGCTCCTGGACCCGCGCTCCTATCCGCAGGTTTGTCGGAATGTCCGAGGTCCTTTTCAGGGCAGACCTTATCTCTGACCAGCTGTTTCAATTCTTTTATTTCGGGGAACCTGCCCTCTGCCTTTCTGTTGAAAAGCACCTCGCCATCCACATAGACGATATAAGATCCGGAACGTTCGGAAGGCTGAAGGCTCACCGCATGCAGCTCTTCGGTAAAGGTGGTCAGCAGCTCCTGGGCCATGTAGGCCGCGCGGAGCATCCATCCGCATTTGGGACAGTATTCGATGGTAATGGAAGACTTCATGTTCAACAGTTGCAGTTATTTCCCCACTGATGCCCGCCGTCGGAGAAATATTCGCATTTCCAGATGGGAACCTCATGCTTGATCCTGTGTATAATATGCTGGTTGGCTTCATAAGCCTCCCGGCGATGGGCTGATGCCGTGATCACCACCACTGCCGACTCGCCAATAGACAGACGTCCAATCCGGTGCTGGGCGATGGCCACCCGTAATCCCCATTTCTCCCTGGCCTCTGCCAGTATATCATGGATCATTTTTACAGCCAGGGGAACATAGGATTCATATTCCAGACAGGCCACTTCCCTACCCTTGTTGCTGTCACGCACTTCGCCGCTGAAAAGGACGACGGCGCCCGCACCCGGATGATGCGCCTGGCTCAGCAGCTCCACGATATCCAGCGGTTCGGCAGAGATGACCTGTATCGTCTCCGATGGATTAACCTCCGCTGGAAGGGGGGATGATAATGACCGTATCATTTTCATTTAATTTATGATCGTGATCGATGAATCCTTCTTCTATGGCAAAGCGGCAGTTGTCCAGTATGCTCTTAGCCCCGTCATTTATCTCCAGCAGGCGAAGCTTTAGCTCGTCCGTGTTGCGCGCGACCGCATTCAGCTCGAACTCCGACGAGAAATAATCTTTCAGTGTGGCATAAACGTGGATCTTCATACTCGTTCTTTTGTGCGGCCAAAGACCGCGGTTAGACGAAGGCCGAAAACTATCCTCCAATATGCAGCATGCTCAGATCGCTGCCTGTGAATCGCAGTTTTTGTTTTTGTAAAAGTGCCTGTTCCAGCTTTTGGACCCATATCTTTTCGTCTTCATGGCTGTCGAGCGCGATAGGATGATTGCTGCTGAGACAGCCATAGATATGACCGCTGCTGTCCAGTCTGAGCCTGTCGCAATCGCCGCAAAAAGGCACGGTCTCGTTGGCAATTATTCCGAACTGGCGCCCTTCATCCGTCTGCCAGTAACTTGCGGTTGCCGATCCGGCCCGGCCAAGCGGCTCGAATGAATAACGTCCGGCGATCACCGCCAGCATCTCTTCCTGCGTAAAAAGATATTTATCGGCCTGGTCATGCAAATGACCCATAGCCATCACCTCCAGCAGACGGATACGACAGCGGCGCGCAAAAGCAAATTCCAGCAGGGGAAGTATCTGCCCTTCATTGATCCCTCTCATCACGACGCTGTTGATCTTTACTTCCAGCCCCGCCTCCAATGCCTTATCGATGCCCCGGATGACCCGCTCCACCGCATGACGTCTGCTCATCTTATAGAAAATATCTTCATCGACGGCATCCAGCGATACGTTGATGGAGCGCATACCGGCCTGCTTCATGGGCATAGCAAGCCGCTCCAGCAGAAATCCATTTGTCGTCAGCTTGATGGATGATATACCCATTTCACGTATACCGCTGATCAGGTCTGTCAGGCCATGGAACAAAAGAGGCTCTCCTCCCGTCAGGCGGATGGTAGACAACCCCAGCTGTTCATGCAGACGCCGGATAATGACCAGCAGCTCAGGCACTGACAGAGAGGAATGCATGACATTGGCGGCCTTTACTTCATTGTCCCCTGCCACACAATATACACAGCCCAGGTTGCAATGACTGAGCAGGCTCACCCGTAACGTCCTGAAGGTCCTTCCATATTGATCCTGTATAACGGACATATTCCAAAGTTACGATAGTCAGCCCATAAAGTGCAGGAATTGGTCTTACTCAAAAAATAGCCCAATTCCTGCATATCTCTGATGTCTGAGGTCTTCGTCGGAGCTCCGGGCACTCGAAAGCTTCGCTCGTATGCTTCGTCGGTTCCAACACTGTTGGACCCTCCTCGGATACCTCGGTCGGGACCTCCGGTCCTGGACGAGCCGCTTCAAGCGGCTCCGGTAAGTAGGTTTTTTTCGACAGGTCTGAAATCCTCTTTGCCGCTGCCGCAGACAGGACAGGAATAACCGGAAGACGTCTGCTCGAAGGGGCGTCCGGCAGGCTCCCCTGCGTCGGGATCGCCATATTGTTCATCATAGAGGGTAAGACAATGCCGGCATTGGAATACGGTCACGCTCTTATTATTTCCGGATGAGATCTCCATCCCGCCAAACGATCTGTGGAGGGGAGCGGGCTCCCTCCTGCTCTGCTGCTCATAAAAGGACTTGCATAGCGAGACGAGATAGACGGAAAGGTTCTCTTTTTCCAGTCCTTCCCGGTAGAGGATATATTCTTTTGAATTGGCGTTAAAATCGGGCGTATGTAAAAGATCATACCTGTCCAGCAGCTTTCGCTGGTCGGCACGCCCGCCCGTCTGTTTGCGGATTATGACGGAGCCGGAGAGGCCTGATTTCGGCGCCGTCTTGATGGCAAAACATAACCCCTCGGTACGGACATCTTCCAGGTCGAGCTGACGCACGAGGTACCGCTTCAGCCGCAGTCCCTCTTCGTTCATATCTTCCACCTGCCAGTTCAGCTCATTACCCGCATGCCGGAGGTTGATACGATATTTTCCCATCACATATCCCCACATCGGCCGGTGACCTTCCTCGATGCCTTTTATGATCAGGGATTTCCAGGGTGTAGTATACAGCTGGCCGATTCGGGTTTCCAGGCAGATAAGACAGATGTCCTTTAGAAAAGGGACGGGGAACAGCTCCTCTCTACGATAGATGCCCAGCCATATCTTATTCTTCCATTGGTTGAACCCTTCATAATAAGGCAGATCGAAAACAGGCCATTGCAGCTCCTCTTTTACCGGCTGTGTGGCAAAAGGTCCATGGGGAAGGACTGCGGGATACAATTCATCCGCCGAGGTCACCATTCCCTGTAAGATAAGGTCTTCGATGATCCTGCTGATGCGTGGTATATCCTCCGAACAGATGAGGTCCTTCCAGGGATAGATCTGTGCCGTCTGGGGCAGGCGTATATAGAGATACCAGTAATTGCCGATGTCGGAGCTGATAAAGTTGATATTCCCTGTAAAGAAAGGCACGAAGGACTGGCTTTTCTCCACCAGGTTGATCTTTAGCCGGGGCCTGAAGTCAAAGGCGGACAGGATATCCTTGTAGAGCCCTTCACTGACCCAGCTTTGTGTGGTAAAGATCCCTTCCGTGACATAGGAGCTGACGATATTGGGGTATCTGTCTTCGTTGGCCTCGAAGGAAACGCCGGACTCCCGCAACTCCTCTAAAAAGGCGGAACCGTATTTATCCGTCACCTTGCAGAACAGCTGCTGACGCGTGCCTAGCTGCATATATGCCACTTTTGCCCGTTCAGCCGCCTCTATGATGGCATACAGCTCACCCGCGGCGACAATGCCGCCGGGAAGATTGATCTTGACGGTATAGTTCTTACGGAACACTTACGGCAGCCTCCTGTAATTTTTTTTCCAGTATCTTTTTTATCTCGGGCCGGCAGGAGCCGCAACCAGTGCCAGCCCCCGTGGCTGCGCATAACTGCGCCAGCTCGGTACAACCCGATGCTATTTTGTTCTCGAGATTGCCGCTGCCTACATTGTTACAGCTGCAAACCAGTCTCCCCAGCACCGGCTCTGCTTTTTTCCCGCTGCGCAGCAGCTGAAGACGCCGCTCATTCAGTTCGATCCTGCCGGAAATGAGCTCCTTGAATTCCAGGAACTCGTCCTTGTCCCCGATAAGGATGGCCCCCACCAGCCTGTCCTGGTGGACGATACACTTCTTGTAATAGCGGTGGGCAAGATCGATGAAGACGATCTCTTCATATTCCTGCTTATTCGGTCTGTCGGGGATACCGAGACAGCAAAGATCGAATCCATGGATCTTGATGATGCTCATCGGGACAGTGCCCTTGTAATAGTTGCTGATGTCCCCGTTGAGATAGCTGGCAAATATGGCGGCCTGTTGTTCCGCCGCTGCGGTAAAACCATACAGCGAACCATTGAACTCGGCGATCTCCCCTACTGCGAAGATATTGGGATCGCTGGTCTGCAGGTATTCATTAACGATGACACCCCGCTGGCAATGCAGTCCGGCCGTAACGGCCAGTTCGGTATTGGGTATCGTGCCGATGGCAAATATCAGGGCATCGCAGTCGATCATCCTTCCGCTCTTCAGACGGATGCCTGTCAGTTTGGGATGTCCATAGAACAATTGCACTTCATCGGAATAGTATACATCACAACCCTGATCGATGATCTCTTCATGCAGCAGCTGGCTGGCCAATACGTCCAATTGCCTGTCCAGGAAGCGCGAGCTGCGGTGTATAACGGATACCTGTATCCCAATTTCCCGAAGGGAAGCAGCCATCTCCAGCCCCAATAATCCTCCTCCCGCAATGACCACATGTCCACCCGCGGGCAGCAGCTGTTTGAACCTGTCGGCATCCGTGCGGCTGCGCATGGTAAAAATACCTTCCAGGGAAGGAATGTTCTTTGGAACAGCGGCCCTGCTGCCCGTGGCCAGCAGCAGCTTGTCATAATAGGTCGTTACACCTCTCGAATCCACGACATATTTCTCTTCTTTATTGATTGTCTGGATGCTGACGCCTCTGTGCAGCCGGATATTGTATAATGGCTCTTCCTCATCCGTCATCTTGATCAGCTGCTGCCAGTCCTGTGTACCGCTGATATAATCCGGCAGCTGTACGCGGTTGTAAAAAGGGAAATTTTCCTTGCTGAAAATGACGATCTCGTCCTCCTTGTTCAGTGCGCGATAGGACTGGATGAAACCAAAAGCTCCCGCGCCCGCCCCAACGACGACGATCCTTTCTTTCGGCTTCTTGTATTTTGCGACACGTACCGCGGAATATTTGAAATCGGGCTCCTTGGATACGGGGTCTACCAGACAGTTCGTAAGGTTATTGACCCTGTTGAGATCGTTCCCTAATACCTTTCCCCAATGCATAGGCATAAATACCACTCCCTTCCGGATGGAGAGGGAATACCGGGCTTTTACTCTTGCCTCACCCCGCCGGGAGCTTATCAGCACCACATCGTTGTCGGCGATGCCCAGGTGACGTGCGTCCTCGGGATGTATTTCCAGAAAGGCCTGTGCGATATGCTGTTTCAGCTTATTGACCTTTCCCGTCTTGGTCATGGTGTGCCATTGATCGCGGATACGCCCCGTAGTTAGTATCAAGGGGAAGTCCGCATCCGGCATCTCGCTGGAAAGAGTATCGGACACTGCATGAAAGCGAGCGCGGCCCGAAGGAGTAGAGAACTGCCTGTCATGGAAGGGTGTGGAAACGCCTTTTCCGGGGCGCGGCCACTGCACCGAGCGTTCGGCGCGCAGCACCTCATGGCTGAGATCGCTGATATCGATGGAAGTTCCCATCGTCAGCCGGGCATATTCCTTATAAATAGCTGCCGCGTCCGGGAAGTCGAAGCCTGGGAATCCCATCTTCCGGGCCACCCGGCAAATGATCTCTGCATCCGGCAGCGCTTCGCCGGGAGGGTCTACTATCTTGTTCAGGTAGCTTATACGTCGCTCCGAATTGGTCATCGTGCCTTCCTTTTCCGTCCAGCCCGCCGCGGGCAGCACCAGGTCGGCATAAGCCAGTGTCTCGGGCTTGTTGCTGATCTCCTGTACCACTACGAACTTTGCTTTTTTAAGAGCGGCCTCCGCCTGCCGTACATCCGGCAGGCTTATCAGCGGGTTGGTACCTATGATCCATATAGCCTTGAGTCTTCCCTGCTCCAATGCTTCGAATATCTCGGTGGCCGTCAGCCCCGGCTGTGGCGAGATGGGCACGCCATTCCAGAATTGCTGCAATTTTTCGCGATGGGCAGGATTGGCAAGTTCCATATGGGCAGGCAGCAGGTTGGCCAGTCCGCCTACCTCGCGTCCCCCCATGGCGTTGGGCTGACCGGTGAGAGAAAAGGGCCCTGACCCCGGCTTGCCGATATGTCCCGTCGCCAGATGCAGATTGATCAGGGAAAGTATCTTATCCACGCCGTTGACGCTTTGGTTCAGCCCCATCGTCCACATGCTGATAAACCCTTTGGCATCCGCGATATAACCTGCGGCCCGGCGTATATCCGCCTCCGATATGCCGCACAACCGGGCAGCTTCTTCGATGCTGTGTTGGAAGGCCACCTCTTTATACGCTGCAAAACCTTCTGTATGATCCTTTATAAAAACGGGATCGATATTGCCTTCCTCAATGAGGATCCTGCCGATGGCATGATGCAGGGTGATATCCGTACCGGGGCGGATGGGCAGATAGCAGTCCGCGAGCGCAGCTGTGTCCGTCTGCCGCGGGTCGGACACGATGATCCTCACCTGGGGATTGGCCGCCTTATGCGCCTCTATCCTTCTCCAGAGGATGGGATGACACCAGGCGGGGTTGGCGCCCGTGATAAAAAAACAATCCGCCTCCTCGATGTCCGAATAGTTCAGGGGGACACTGTCTTCCCCCAGGGCCTTTTTATAGGCAGCAACAGCGCTGCTCATACAGAGGCGGGAATTGCTATCTACATTGTTGCTGCCTATAAAGCCCTTCATCAGTTTATTGATCACATAATACTCTTCCGTCAGGCACTGACCTGAAATATAAAAAGCCACCGCGTCCGGTCCATATTTTTGGATAAGGGATTTGAACACCGCTGCAGCCCTGTCGATGGCCGCGTCCCAGCTCACCCGTTGTAAAGGCATCTGTTTGTTGTATCGCATCTGGGGGTACAAAAGCCGGTCGCCCCTGTCATTGACAGTATAGTGCAGATTGAGTCCCTTGCTGCACAACATCCCCTTGTTGACCGGGTAGGCCGTATCGCCCTGCACCGTAATATTCCCTTTCTTATCCTTATGGACAGTCACACCGCAGCCTACGCCGCAGTAACAACAGGTGGTGGAAAAAGAATGTGCTTTCCTCATGAAAATGCTGTTTCCGCCAGCGCTATTTCTTCCGAAGCTTCCTTACGGAAGCGGGTCACCAGGACGACCAGGGATACGATCATGACCGTAAAGCCGATGTAGGTAAAGGCTTGTACATAGGTGATGGATTCCGATTTGAACAGGAACCCAAAGATCATACCTCCTAAATTTCCTCCTGCGCCTACCACGCCGCTGACGAGGCCTATATTTTTTTCGTTGATAAAAGGTGTTATACCATAAGTAGCTCCATTCGCCATCTTCAGAAAAAGGGCAAAGGACAGCATACAGACAATGGCCATTGCAAAAGAGCCGGCGGCGGCAAAGGCGATAAGCCCTGCTCCTTCCAACAGGAGCACCATGGCCAGCAAAATCCCTTTCCCGCGAATACCCCAGCGCGCTCCTACCTTGTCCGATACGATACCGCCCAGGGCGCGGGCAAAGATGTTCATGGACCCAAAGATGCCCGCCCAGAGACCTGCGCTGCTTTGAGATAATTTAAATGAATCCACAAAATGGAGAGAAGCGACGTTGTCAAACGTGATCTCCATACCAAAGCAGCAGCCATAGGCCAGCATCAATGCCCATACTCTCCAGTCAGCCAGGGCCGACCAGTCTGTCTTGCCCGTAGAGCTGCTACGTCCCATCTCCGAAAAATTGCCTTGCGGAGTATCCTTTGTATAGCGATAGTACAGAAAGGCCATAATCAGCATCATTACTCCCGGTACGATCATCGCATAACGCCAGGCTTCATGTTTGGTATAGCCGAAGCCTACGATCGCGGCAAATATCAATGGCATTACTATATTGGTTATGCCACCGCCCAGGTTGCCCCAGCCACCGGTAACAGCATTCGCCGTACCCTTGATATTGGAAGCAAACATCATGGAAGTATGGAACTGCGTGATAACAAACGAAGCGCCGATGACGCCGATGGCCAGACGGAACAACAAAAAAGTGGTATAATCTTTTGCGAGTCCCACTAAGAACACAGGGATCGCCCCCACCAGCAACAATCGTACAGCCGTCCGCCGCGGTCCCCATTTATCGCAAAGCCGGCCGATGATCAGCCTGGCCAGGATCGTAGACGACACCGATGCGATAATGGTATTGCCTACCTGTGCCTTGGTCAATCCCAGATCGCCGCGAATAGTCGGCATCAGGGGAGCCAGCCCGAACCATCCGAAAAAACAGACAAAGAACATCAGCCAGGTAATATGAAACGTCCGCATTTGTATGTTTCCCAAGGAGAACAGGCGGATGGAAGTGAGAGGTTGATTGTTGGAGGTCATGAGGAATGATTTTATAGATGTAGATATCTTATTTGCTAAAAAAGTCGGGGCGGATATTTACCTGGAGATAGGCCCAGCCGTTATTTAGACGGGCCGTACCGGAAGTAATGCCCTTGGCATATTCCATACTGCCTGTCGCTCCCATCCAGGACGCACCCAGCTCCAGGGCTGTGATCTTGTTCAGGCTATAGTTCAGTTTGACATCCACTTCACTGCCCAGGTATTTGGACAGTAAGTCGCCTTTGCTATCCTTCTGGTCATCAGCGACGGCGAAATAGTGGTAAGCCAGTTCCGCCGAGAACCCCGAGGAAATATATTTTCCCTTCAGGAAAGGGTTGTTCAGTCCCGCGGCCGGTGATCCGGAAGCCGCGTAGAAATAATCCATGGATCCCCAGAATTTATGGGGCGTACCGTATAAGGGATCGAACCCTCCTTTTAGATAATCCCAACCCGCCGTCCAGATAAAGTTCCGCTGAGCATAGGAAAGGGATAAAGTGGTGGTATAGGAGCCCAGGTTGACGCCATCCTTGCTCTTGCCCATCTGGTAATAGTAGCCTGCCTGCAGGGTCCAGTTCTTTTTCTGTCCCAGCTGGCTGGTCAATAAGGCGCCTGTGGTCACGCGGGTGTTGACCCCGCTGTGGTTGAACCTGCGGCCATATATATATCCTGTATCCGAACCCGCGATATTCTTTACGGAGTCGAGACTGTATTTGGCAAATTCGTCGGAGAATGCCAGCCCCGCGATACGGGTGCTGCCGAACTTTTTGGCGACGTAGAGGAACTGCATGGATTTATAATCCTGGTTCATGCCGTTGGTGCCGGCTGCGGTGGCCAGTACCGGTGAGCCCGTCCGGGAGCTAAGTCCTGCCGCATTGGCGAGGGGTATCATCGCAGCGGGTGTAGGCGCCAGATTGCCCCTGCTGTCCTTTACATAAGGAGGCAGGTTACCCGGCGTATAATAGGTACCGTTATACCCTACGGCATCTGTGTTTTGATTGAATGCCGCGCCCAGGTCGGCCTGCCAGCCTTTGTGCAGCAGCTTGAAGACAACGGCGTCATGACGTCTGGCCTGTTGGAGCCAGTCCAGGTTGCCCAGCAGCCGTTCATCATCGTATACCAGCTCCTGCCGCCCGATCTTGATACTGAAGTATTCGACGGCGGTCTTTGGCAGGGTGCTGTCCTTTACGTTGGCCAGGATGATGTCGGCCCAGGCCTCGTGCAGGCTAAGGCGATTGCCGTCGGCGTTGTTAATGGTAGAAGCGTCCGCCCCCCAGACCCTTACATCCTGTATGGAAGTCTGGAAAACCACTCTCGAGGAACGGTAATTGAAGTTAAGGCGCGCTCGTTGGGAAGTAAGAAAAGCAGGTGTGTTACCTTTGATCTCCAGGGTGCCGTAGCCATCCCTGACTTCTGTACGGGTGCGAAGCTGTCCCGTCAGAGAAAATTGGGCCTGTCCGCAGAATGGCCGTCCCAATACCAATAAGCTGACAGATGCCACGATGAAATCTCTCTTTTTCATCATAAATTTGTTTTGGTTTAAAATGAGCATTCATTTTATCCTTCGGGCCTCGGACAGACTGTTACTCTTCCGAGGCCGTTTTTTTATACCGGAAGGAGGCCACCGGTGATCCATTATAGCAGGCAAATCGTAGACAGGGAAGGCTATCGTAGACGGGCAACTACGCAATAGTTTAGTGAGGAAAGGAGGAGAGGCCTTAAAACACATTAAAATAAGTTACATTTAATGATTATCAGCAGGCTTCCAAAATTAATTCCATCAAAACATTACGTACATCATAAAAATAAGGTATTTATATCCTATTTTAGCTATTTCATCGAATTTTAAACATATATTTATTTTATTAATATTAATGTTTGAAGGGTTTTACACTATTTTTATACCGGGGATCTATCCAAAGCTCTGTACATGAAGAAAATTAATCATATCTGCGACCTTAAAAGCTGCTTTCTCTGCAAACGATGTTTACCCGAATGGCTACCGGCGGTGGGCGCTCACCGGAAAAGCTTTCATTATAAAAAGGGAGAGGTGCTTTTCCAGGAAGGGGACGAGGTAAAAGGCATCTATTTTGTCTATAGCGGGAAGGTAAAAGTGCATAAAAAATGGGGCTCGGAAAAAGAGCTTATTATACGATTTGCCCAAAAGGGAGATATTCTGGGGCACCGGGGATTAGGGCACAACGTATATTATCCTATTTCTGCCACGGCCATCGAGCCTGTCAATGTCTGTTTTATCGACCTGGATTTCTTTCAGTCCACGTTAAAGGTGAACTACGAGTTCATTTATCAGCTGCTCCTCTTCTTTGCGGATGAATTGCAGGAGTCGGAGCGAAAGATGCGCAACCTGGCCCATATGCAGGTGAAGGGGCGTATTGCCCAGGCGCTGCTGGCCTTACAGGAAAAGTTCGGAACAACGGCGGAAGGGTTTATCGACGTATCGCTGAGCCGCCAGGACCTTGCCTCCTACGCGGGTACCACCTATGAGACGGTCTTTCGCATCATCAATGAGTTCACGGACGAACGGTCCATACAGACGGAGGGAAAAAACATCGCTTTATTGAATATGGACAAGCTGCGGGAGCTCACGCGCGAGATGGAATCCTGATCACAGCGGAAAATATATGATATGGGCGCCCTCTTCCAGGTCTGGCATACCCGCGGGGTGAAGGGCCAAGGCGTTAGCCTGCATTCCCAATCGGATGTCCCCGGAGCCGTTGAGCGATACGGGCAGCAGTTTGGCAGGGGCGCCGTGCACACGGACAGGGAAAAATTCATCCAGCGGCGTATTTTTCTTTTTTGCCGCCCCAATAGGGAGGCTCAGGGACGCGGCTTCCGGAAGTCCGAAGCAGGTCTGCAGATAGGGCTGGATCAGCAATATAAATCCTACCAGACAGGAAAAGGGATTGCCGGGTAGAGCAAATACCATCGTATCACCGGGTCCATACCCGCACCATACGGGTTTTCCGGGCTTGATGGCCAGTTTATGAAAGAGGCGGGTGACGCCTGAAGCTTCCAGCATATCCGGGACATAATCCGCGTCCCCGGCAGAGACACCGCCGCAAAGAATGACAATATCGGCTGACAGCGCTTTTTCCATCGCCGCCTTTAACAGGTCCCTGTCGTCGGGAACATGCTGATACGACCAGGGATCGATCTGCCACTTCTTCAAAAAAGCCTGTAATAGCCAGCGATTGCTGTTGCGTATCTGAGCTGGCCCCGGCTGTGTCTCCACGGGCACTATCTCATTCCCTGTGGTGATCAGGGCGACTCTGGGTAGTCTGGCCGCCGTAAGCTCTTTTTGTCCCAACGAAGCTAATAAGCCAATGATCGCCGGATCGCCCATACAGGAACTGTCGATAACGATATCGCCGGATCGGAGGTCTTCGCCCTGGCGGGCGATGTTGAGAAAGGGGCGGACGGTATCCGTGTTCACGCGCATGGAAAATTCTTCCTCTTGTGTATCCTCTCTCCGTATGATCATGTCAGCGCCGGTGGGTACCGGCGCACCGGTCATGATCTTGTAGCATTCTCCCGAGGACAATTGCCGGGAGACGGTATCGCCTGCCAGGATGGTCTCTATGATGGTGAACTCGCGGATGCCCTGCTGAAGGTCTACTGTCCGCAGCGCATAGCCATCCATGGTAGCCCTGTTAAAAGGGGGGTAATCCCTGTCTGCCCGTACCACGCCGGTGAGGACCCGGCCATAAGACTGGTCCAGGGGGACTGTTTCTGTGCCGAAAGAATGGGCTTTCGATCGCACGACGGTCAGGGCCTCTGTATAATTTATCATGCTAGTGCCCCCCTCCTTTCATCATCTTGCGCGCATGAAATACGGCAGGAAGGATCGCTTCCAAAGATTCCCTGGCGCCGGCGCTGCTGCCGGGCAGGGTAACAATAAGGGTCTCTGCAATGGACCCGGCCACGGCCCTGCTCATCATGGCCATGGGAGTTCGCATCTGACCGTGGGCCCGCATGGCCTCCGCGATGCCGTCGGCATCCCGTTCAAGCATCTCCCGCACCGCGCCAACGGTATTGTCGCGGGGACCGAGTCCCGTCCCGCCGGTGGTAAAGATGAACTGTATATCTTCGTCTACCCATTTCCGTATCTTATCCTGGATGGCCTGTTTGTCATCAGGGACTATATCGTAATATATTACTTCGGCAAGCACCGACTCCAGCATTTCGACTATGATCTTTCCGCTGTTGTCCTCTCTTTTTCCCTGAGCCGTCGAGTCTGAGCACACCAGCACGGCGCAGGAAGGGGGCGTGGCGAAATATCTTTCCCTGTCGCTCTTCCCACCCCTCTTCTCCAGCAGACGGATATGTCCTATCTCCAGCTGTTTGTCAACGGGCTTGAGCATGTCATATATCTCCAGCGCGGCAACAGAGATGCCCATGAGCATTTCCATTTCGATGCCTGTCCTGCCGATGGAGCGGGCCTGGCCTTTTATCAGGATGCCAGTACGGCTGAATACTTCAGCGTTCAGCAGGTGACCGTGCAGGTCCTTGTCAAGAAATTCAAATTGAAGGTCCATACCATCGATGGTCACGGGATGACAGTGGGGCAGCAGCTGCGGGGTACTCTTGGCCCCCAGAAAAGCGGCAGCGCGGGCCACGTCGAAAAGATTGCCTTTTGGCAGCTGGTCATTGCGGATAAGCTCGATGGCAGCGGGTGAGCAGAAGATGACACCCATGGCTTCTGCGGTGCGGAGCGTGATCTGTTTGTGAGAGATGTCGCGCATGTATCATTTTATACCCAAATATACAGCTTACCCTCCTTCACTTTCACCGGATATGTCCTGATCTTATAATCCTCCCCTGTAAGACACTCCCCTGTCACCAGAGAAAAGGTCTTTTTATGAAAGGGACAGGCCACTTTCGGCTCGCACTGCTCCCCCATGCTGCCCGTCATACCCCGGGACAATGCCATCTGCTGCTTGTGCGGGCAGCGGTTCTCCGTAGCATACCACTGTCCGCGACGGGAGAAATTAAAGATCGCGATCTGCTCCTCGCCCAGGCTGACACAGGCGCCTCCATCGGATGGGATATCTTCCACCTGGCAGGCAAATCTCCATTTAGGCGTGCTTCCGGCCATAGCGCCGGGCTTATTGTAAGATGTTATATTCGTCTCCATAAGTTTTTATTTACCATTCTTTGGCCTTTATCTGTCCCCGCATGTTATCGAACGACACGCTGGGGTCTTTTTTCCGGGGAGCATTTACAAAGTGAACGAACCGTTGACGCAGGGCGGGGTCTTCCACCACCTCTTTCCATTCGCACTTATAGCTGTTCACCAGCGTCTGCATCTCCTTCTCCCATTGTGCAGCCATCCCCAGGCTGTCTTCCACCACGACATTCTTCAGATAGGACATGCCGCCATCCATCTTGTTCAGCCAGGTGGCCGTACGGGTCAGCGGGTCGGCTGTCTGGATATAGAACATGAGAAACCGGTCCAGATAACGTATCACGGTCGCAGCATCAATGTCGGTGGCCAGCAGCTGCGCATGCTGCGGTTTGGATCCGCCATTGCCGCATACATAAAGGTTCCACCCCTTCTCCGTTGCAATGATGCCAAAATCCTTGCTTTGCGCCTCGGCACATTCCCGGATACAGCCGCTGACGCCGCCTTTTATCTTGTGCGGAGCACGGATACCCCGGTACCTCTCCTCCACTTCGATGGCAAAAGAGACGCTGTCATGGAGACCAAACCGGCACCAGGTGCTGCCCACACAGCTTTTGACCGTGCGAAGGGCCTTGCCGTAGGCATGTCCGCTCTCAAAACCCGCCTCGATCAGCTCTTCCCATATATCCGGCAGGTCGCCTACATGCGCGCCAAAAAGATCGATACGCTGTCCCCCCGTGATCTTTGTATACAGGTTGTATTTCTTAGCTACTTTGCCCAGTACGATGAGCTTCTCCGGTGTGATCTCACCACCCGGTATGCGGGGCACCACGGAGTACGTGCCGCCTTTCTGAATATTGGCCAGGTACCTATCGTTGCTGTCCTGTATAACAGACTGCTTTTGTATATTGTCATTCCAGCAGCTGGCAAGGATACTGGCTACAGCGGGCTTGCAGACCTCGCATCCGTCGCCTTTCCCCCAGCGGCCCAGCACTTCATCGTAGGTCTTTACCTCATGGAGCTTTATAAGGTCCAGCAGCTCCTGGCGGGACTGATCGAAATGCTCGCATATGACATTGCGAATATAACGTCCATTTGCCTTCAGTGTTCCGGCGATCAGGTCCTTTACCAATGGCACACAGCCGCCGCAGCCCGTTCCCGCCTTGGTACACTTCTTCATTCCCTCTACCGTCTCGATGCCATTCTCTGTTACGGCTGTACAGATAGCAGCCTTGGTGACTGACTCGCAGGAACAGATCAGCGCCTCGTCGGGAAGATCCATCACTCCGGCGCCCGCAGCGGCGCCGCCCCGGCTGCCAAGGACCAGGTCTTCCGGGTCCGGAGGCAGCGGCAGCCGGTTATTGACGGTCTGTAATAATATATTATACGCAGCCGCATCCCCGATAAGGATACCTCCCAGCAGTCGTGTTCCGTCGCTGGTAATATTGATCCTTTTGTAAATGCCCTTGTGCCTGTCCTCGAATACGATGGTCCTGCTATCCGGCTCGCCGACAAAAGCGTCACCAAAGCTGGCCACATCCACGCCGATGAGCTTTAGCTTGGTGCTCATATCAAATCCGGTAAAGGACTTATTACCCTCTGTCAATTGGGAAACCACCACATCGGCCATCTCGTATCCCGGCGCCACCAGTCCGTAGATCATACCCGAAGCCAATGCGCATTCCCCGATGGCATAGATGTTCGGGTCGTTGGTCTGCATTTTCTCATTGACGAGAATGCCTCCACGGGTACCCACCTGCAGGCCGGCCAATCTCGCCAGCTCATCACGGGGCCGGATACCTGCAGAAATAACCAGCATGTCCAGGTCCAGGCTTGTGTCGTCGGCAAAACGCAGGGAACGTATGTTCTCCCCTCCTTCTACGGCCAAAGTTGATTTATTCAGAAGTATCTGCAGCCCCAGCTTCCTAAGTCTCGTCTCCAGGATATGGCTGCCCGCGCTGTCGATCTGGCGGGGCATCAGGCGGCTGGCAAATTCGATGACATAGGGGTTGGAGATCCCCAGGTCGAGCAGGGCCTTGGCAGCTTCCAGTCCCAGCAGGCCTCCGCCCATAACGGCTGCATTTTGCGCGCCTTTTGCATATTCCCTGATCAGGTCCAGGTCTTCGATGGTGCGATAGACAAACACACCTTTCTTTTCGATGCCGCTGATGTCCGGTACAAAAGCGGCGGAGCCGGTGGCCAGCACCAGCATATCATAAGGCTGGACAATGCCTTTTCTCGAATGTACCAGTTTTGCGCTCCGGTCGATCTCCCTAACAGGGTCGCCTATATGCAGCTCCACATCCTGTTCGTCAAACCAGCCGGCCATGGAAAGGCTCAGGTCATTGGCGGACTTGCCATTGAAATACTCGCTCAGATGCACACGGTCGTAGGCCGGCCGGGGCTCTTCGCCAAAAACGATGATCCGGAAGGAGGAGGTGGCAGCCATCAGCCTTTCACAGAATTTGTGACCGACCATACCATTACCGATGACAACCACTACAGGCTTGTTGGAGGCGCTCATAGTCAATTTTTTTTAATCTAATATTTGTCCGTTAGGACGACGAACCCCTAAGGTTCAATAAGGTGACCGGGCACAGGACCGGCATGTATGGAAGGCAAACGTTAGCAGTTAGTATTATATATTATATATATTCACATATAATATACTTTCACAAGTATACGGAATTTTTCTCTTAAAAATATTATTTATATCATAATATTTATGAAATAGCTCATTTTTTTTATCTAAATTGTGTATAGTATTCATATATAAATATAATATATGCATGTAATCCCTCAAAACATTTGTCCGGAGCTGATATTGGTTGGGGCTGGTCCGGGCGATCCGGAGCTGATCACACTAAAGGCATGCAGGATCCTCCAGGAGGCGCCGGTCATCCTGTATGACAACCTGTGCAATACCGCCCTATTGGACTGGGCCTCTCCCACCTGTGAAAAGATATATGTAGGCAAGCTGCCTTATGGAGAATATACCCCCCAGGAGACCATCCACGCCCTGATAAAGGAAAAAGCCTTTACCGCAGGCAGGGTCGTCCGTCTCAAAGGCGGCGATCCCTTCATCTTTGGACGGGGTTTTGAAGAAGCGCTATTTGCCCGTGAGCAGGGCATCGCGGTATCCTATATCCCTGGCATCAGCAGCATGCAGGCGGCAGGGCTCTCGGCCATCCCCCTCACACACCGTCATCTCAGCGAAAGCATCTGGGTTATTACAGGTACAAAGAAGGACGGTGAGCTATCCAATGACCTGCGTCTGGCCATGAAAACCAAGGCTACGATCGTGATCTATATGGGTATGAAAAAGCTGAAGGAGATAGCCGCTATCTATAAAGAAGAAGGTATGAGCGCCACACCGGCAGCCATCATCCACTACGCCTCCCTGCCGGAAGAAAAAATGGCGCGGGGTACGGTGGAACAGCTCCCCTCCATGGCGGCGGAACACCAGCTGACACACCCATCTATTATAATTATTGGAGAAGTAGTGGGCCTGGGCAGGGATATAACATTACAGGCTATAAGCACCCTTTCGTCGGGCACCCATAGCCTGCAATATGAATCTTATGTCTGGCCTTCGGCCGACGGGCCGTTGGCCCGTCCGGCATAACTATTTATTTGAACGCCTTCGCATCGGCCAGGAACTTAGCCAGTCCGATGTCTGTCAGGGGATGCTTCAGCAGGCCCAGGATCGGCTCTAGCGGAGAAGTAATCACATCTGCTCCTGCTTCGGCGCACTTTACAATATGCAATGCACTGCGTATGCTGGCTGCCAGGATCTCTGTCTCATAACCTTGTACGGCATAGATCTGCGCGATCTGCGCGATAAGCTCTACGCCATCCCAGTTGCTGTCGTCGATGCGACCGATAAAAGGAGATACATAATTGGCGCCGGCCTTGGCTGCCAGGATCGCCTGACCAGCAGAAAATACCAGCGTACAATTGGTCTTGATGCCATTATCGGAAAACCATTTCAACGCCTTGATGCCTTCTTTGATCATGGGTACCTTTACTACGATGTTCGGGTGGATAGCGGCCAGCTTCTTTCCTTCTTCAATGATGTCCTTGAATTCAGTAGATACCACTTCCGCGCTGACATCTCCATCTACCAGCTCTGCGATCGTCTTGTAATGGTTGGTAACGGCTGCTTCGCCCTTGATACCTACCTTCGCCATCAGGGAAGGATTGGTAGTCACCCCATCTAAAATGCCTAAGTCGTTTGCTTCTTTGATTTGTGCCAGGTCGGCAGTATCAATGAAAAATTTCATGGTTTTAAAATTTATCTTTTACGGGAGTATTGGGAGGCAGATCTTTGATCTGCCCAATAAAAAAAGGCAAGTTACTTACATCGCACCGCTGCGACCACTTACCCTTGCTGCCTTCCGGCCCTGGGGGGGTTCAGCGGGAGCTGGTCGTATAAGACTTGCCGGGCACAAAGATACAGATAAACAGGTAACGCCCGCTTAAATATTTTCTAATTTTTTAGCTCACCGGAAAGTATTGACACTGCTGACTGAGGTGACCCCCACCAGCTCATCGGCCCTTGCCCCCAGCGCCCTGTAATACACAAGTATCGTGTATCCATTTTCCGTCTCGATGTGGTTGCCCTCTGTAAACTCAAAAGATGGCTTACGATCAGGATCCGCCCTGTCGACGGTGACATATGCATAACTGTAGTATCCCTGTTTCATCTGGAAGGACAGCTCATACCTCCCCTTCTCCGCATTGAATACCATCCGGGTGCTGTCGTTGAGACCGCCGCCTGTAAACTGGGCCAGCAGATACATGTCCTTGTCGGGCCAGGGAGAATGATCAGGCGGCACGAAATAGAAATGCACGGTGGCATAGTCCGTTTGATAATATGGATTGATGCTTTCCGTAGTCTGTATAAAATAAAGACCATTATAATCCTTGTAAAATAAATAGGGCTGACGGCTCCTGTCGCCATCCGGACGTAAGAATACCTCGGTAGAAGTCTTGCCGTAGATGACATTCTGCACCCTGTCGCTCTGATACCGGAAGCTTTGCAGGTCCAGCCACCGCCATTCGCTGCCGGCGGCAAATACGATGTCATCGGCATTGTTGTATTCAAGGCTGTTGTTCACATAAAAAGTGGGTTTGATATCCCGGACGGCATTGTCCCAGCGATGATTTTGCAGGATCACGACCTTGATCTGGTCCAGCGCATTGTTAGGGTTCAGGGCCGCGACATTTGCCTTGAAGCTTAGGCGTTGATGGGTACGCGCCATATCGGGACTGAAGGGCTGAAGGATCTGGGCGCCGATCGTGATCTTCCCATCCACCACGAGCATGCGACGGGTAAAGACAAGCTTGGAAGTGTCCGCATCCAGAAAGACCTTGACCAGGTAATTGCCCGAATGAATGGGCAGACAGTTGGGATCGGGCAGGACAGCCTGGTAATGGGTATAATGTGTCAGCGCCACCGAAGATACCTGGTAGCTGGATATCCTCATCTGTGAAAAGCCGCGCATATAGTCAAACTCGCTGACAACAGCCGGGGTCCAGTCCACATTGCACAGCTGATAGGTATAATAATAATTCTTTACGTCTCCATCCACATCGTCAAAATGAAGCTCCAGCTGATCACTGCCATTCAGCCGGATAGAGGGATAGCCAAGCTGGTTGCCGGCCTTATAAAGCTGTGCCGTTCGAATATTCGGAGCATAGATGGAGTCCGGCACCTGGGCGGTCGTCAAAAGGACTGCCATACTGCCCGCAAAAACCAATAAAAGGTACTTCATGGGAAAAGAATTGCTTGACAATGTAGCAAAAACTTTTATAGTTTTGACCACTAAACTATGAATGTAGCAGCATTTATCGCCCGGCGCGTGGCCTTCAACCGGGAACGATCATTTTCACGATTTATCATCCGGCTGGCGATAACGGCTACGGCCATTAGCATAGCGGCTATGCTGCTGACCTTTGCCTTTACAAAGGGTTTTCAATATACGGTGGGTCAAAAGGTATTTAGTCTCTGGGGGCATATACGCGTACAATATGCCGCGCCTAACCGGGCAGCCACTGCCGAAGAACTGCCTGTTACGGAAAATGATACGGTATGGCGTGTCCTGCGCGCGGACAAGGATGTAAAAAGCATCGGGGCTTATGCCATCAAAAATGCGGTCCTCCGCAGCAGCGAAGGCATCCAGGGCATACTGCTGAAAGGCGTACAAAAGGGCTACGATTTCAGTAATATGAATGGGTTCCTGAAGAGCGGACGCTGGATCCACTGGTCCGACAGCAGCTACAGCAGCGAGATCAATATCTCCTCTTATATGGCCGATCAGCTGCGGCTAAAGGTCGGCGATAAGGTCCTGGTCTATTTTATCCAGCCCCAGGGTTCGCCACGGGTACGACAGCTGACAGTGGCTGGTATCTTTAAGATAGGCATCGAAGATTTTGACAAGCTGGTTGCCATTGGAGACTTAAAGCTGATCCAGCGACTGAACAACTGGGAGCCGGATCAGATCAGCGGCTATGAGGTTTTTATCAAAGATTATGAAAAGGCCGATACCATCAACTCCAGGCTTTATGACAAGCTGCCTGTCGCATGGAGCAGCCGTACGCTGACGGATATCACTCCCAATATCTTCGACTGGCTGAACCTGCAGGATGTCACGATCCTCATTGTGCTGATCATTATGACGGTCATCGCCACGCTGAATCTCGTCACCTGTCTTATCATCCTGGTGCTGGAACGTACCCGTATGATCGGCATCCTGAAAGCCATCGGCGCTCCTACGGCCTCGGTACAAAGAATATTCCTTTACCAGGGCGCGATCATTACGCTCTTTGGAATGGTCATCGGCAATGCCTTTGCGCTGCTGCTCTATTGGCTGCAGGATAAATATGGTTTTATCACGATGCCCGAAGAAGCTTATTTTATCTCAAAGGCGGTGGGCAGACTGGAGTGGTGGCATTTGGTAATAGTAAATGGAGGGACCTTTCTCATCAGCTTCCTGATACTGATGATCCCAACCCTGGTGGTCCGGAAAATGCAGCCGGCTCGAGCGATACAATTCCGCTGACGCGGAATTGTATCTACTTTCCCACAAGGTGGGAAAGTATGATCCCCGCAGCGACGGCCGCATTCAATGATTCGGCCTGCCCGATCCTGGGTATGGTGACAGGATGGGTGGCCCGCCCGAGCAGGTCTTCCCGGACCCCTTTGGATTCATTCCCGATGACGATCCATCCATCCCGAACAGCGGGCTGCTCATATATGCTTTTCCCTTCCAGCACAGCGGTATAAACATTCAGGTCCGGATAACGGTCCATCAACGCTATTGGATCCTCATACAGCACCTGCACCCGGCTGATGCTGCCCATGGTGGATTGGGTGGCCTTGGGATTGAAGACATCGGCGCTGTCGGGGGTACAGACCAGCCTGCGGATGCCAAACCAGTCCGCGATCCGGACAATGGTGCCGAGATTACCAGGGTCCTGGATACCATCCAGCACGAGACTGACGCCATCCTCAAACCGCGGCTCCGGAAAGACGGGTTTCCTGAATACAGCCAGCACCTGGTTGGGCGTCGACAGGGAAGACACCCGCTGCAGCTCACTTTCCTTTACCTCTATAAAAGGGATACCGGTCTCCCGGAAAGAAGCAACCCCAACCAGGGTCACCAGGTCCAGGTTGGACGCGGCCAGCAGCTCCTTCACCATTTTCGGTCCTTCCACGATAAATGCCCCCTCCTGATCACGGAATTTTTTCTGGCCTAAACTTTGAATATATTTGACCTGCGATTTTGCAAGCATTGCTTTTCGTTTATATACAAAAGTTAACCCCTATCGGGTTTGTTTAATTTCTTTATGGGATACCGCCGGCAAGTTAGTGTTTCTCTCCTTTACCCATTGATTGCATTGACGGCGTCCCTTTTCCTGTGGTCCTGTTCCGGCTTCCATCATATCACCGGCTATCAGTATGGAAAGCCCTTTGTTTATCGCACAAATATAAAAGTAGAAGGTGATATCCCCCGTGGTGAAAAAAAAGACCTGGCGCTGCGTCTGTCGAACCAGTTGGATGACAGCCTGCGAACACAGGAAACCGCCATAGCCGGCGTCTATACCACGATCGTCAATCCCCCGGTCTATGATTCGAACAATATGCGCCGCAGCATCAACTTTATGGTCGTACTGCTAAACGCTTCGGGATATTTTACACCGGTGATAAAGGATACGGTGCGCATAGATACTTTCCGTAAGAAACCCCATATCAAGGATCAATACCGGGTGACCGTCGACTTCAGGGTATGGCCGGGCAAACGAATGCGCCTCGACTCCATCGGCTTTGACCTGCATACTCCCGCCCTTCAGGGGCTGGCCATGGAAACAAAAGGACAATCCCTGCTCAAAAAAGGAGAGCCCTATTCGAACAAGCTGATCTCGGACGAGCGGGACAGGCTGGTCACGCTGTTTCGCCAGAATGGATACTACAAATTTACCAAGGATGACCTGGTTGCCGTCATCGATACGGTCGTAGCCGCCCTTATCGATCCTACGCTGGACCCCTTCGAACAGGCGGCCTTGCTGGAAAAGCTCCGGAGAAAAAGAGAGAACCCTACGATCAATGTCGTCATGGAGCAGCGTCCTCCCAAGGACTCCGGTCACCTCCGTCAATATTATATCGGGAATGTCACCGTATATCCCGACCTGATCGTGCTGGAGGACACGGCTACCTTGAGCAACGTCGATACCGTCACGGCCCGGGGTCTTACCATCATATCCCGTACGGATAAGTTCAAGCCCTCTTTTATCGCCAATAACGTATTCCTGCGACCGGGGCGCTTATACCAACAATCCAACGCTGACAGGACCTTCAACCGATTCAGCCAGATGAGCGCCTGGCAACAGGCGGCCATCAACTTTACTCCTTCCACCCGGGCGGACTCCCTGTTGGATGCCACGGTGCGTCTTTATCCCAATAAGAAACAACATCTGCAGGTGGGCCTGGAAGCCAGCCGTAATACGGCCGATATCATCACCGTAGGCAGCCTTTTCGGGATTGGCGTCAACTTCGCCCTGCAGAACCGGAATACGTTTCGCCAGTCGGTGCTCTCCACTACCAATCTGCGGGCAGGGGTAGAGCTGGGTGATGATTTTATACAGACTACGCAGGTCAGCATCGCCCACACCATCTCCTTCCCCCGGCTGATAGCACCCAGGTTCGCCAAACGATGGCTGGTCCACCGGGAAGCGCGGCTCGACAGCTTGCGTTCCGTACTCAATTTCAACGCCTCCTATACCGACAGACGGCAGTTCTTTACCGCCCAATCTTTAAATGCATCCTGGGGATACCAGTGGACAGCGGGCAATCGCTCCTTTATCCTGAACATCCCGAATATCGAGTACACCAAGCTGTACAAGCAGGACAGCTTTCAAAAGCTGCTGGACAGCTTCCCTTCCCTGAACCTTGCCTTCCGTAGCGGACTGGTCGTTGGGATCCAGTTCATCTACAGTTCCGTCAAGAAAAAAGGCATCCATACCAATTTCCTCCGGATCAGCGCAGAAGAGAGTGGAGCTATACTCGGGCTTATACAGGAGCTGGATAAAGGAGACCTCTGGCGTTTTATAAAAGGCGAAGTGGAATTCAGCCATCACATAGATTTCAAACGTTCGCAGCTTGCCATGCGAGCCTATGCAGGAGGGGGGATAGCATATGGTAAAGTGGGTAATGGCTATGAGGAGACGCTGCCTTTTTATAAGGCATTCTTTGCCGGCGGCCCCAACAGCATGCGGGGCTGGCAGATCCGGCAACTGGGATTGGGCTCTTCCACCTTTTATACCACGCAGCCCAAGCAATTGGACAGGTTTGGGGATATCCAGCTGGAAGGTAACATCGAATACAGATTCCCGTTGGGGACCATATTCGACGTCAAGCTAAAAAGCGCCTTTTATGCGGATGCCGGCAATATATGGAATCGGCATCTCACGGATACGGCCAACCCAAAAAGAGATGTGGGCAGCGACTTCCAGCTCAACCGGTTTTATAAGGAAATTGCCGTGGACGCAGGCACCGGTCTCCGGCTGGACTTCGATTATTTCCTCATCAGATTTGACTGGGCCTATAAATTGAGAGACCCCCAGCGGGTGGAAAATGCAGACAAGTGGTTCTACAAAATGCGGCTCGGCGACGGTCAGTTCCAGCTGGGCATCAATTATCCTTTCTGACGAGGCTTTCCCGGATATAATTTCCTGCTTCCTCTATCGTCATCGCCTGTTCCAACCGGAAATCCCCGATACGGGTCCTGCAGAGACTGCTGAGATATCCCCCGCAGCCCAGGAGCGCTCCCAGGTCGTTGGCCAGGCTGCGAATATAGGTGCCCGTGGAGCATACCACCCGGAACTGTACTACGGGTAAATCAATGTTCGTGAGCTCGAATGCATGGATCGTCACGGGACGAGGGTCCAGCTTCACTTCCTTACCCTTTCTCGCCAGTTCATATACTCTTTTGCCATCCTTTTTGATGGCTGAATGGATGGGCGGCACCTGCTGAATGGGGCCGGTGAGCTTGCCTACGGCCTGCTGCAGCAATGCATCTGTGACAAAAGATATGTCCTTGAAAT
>Ga0105237_10001712_pt1 | contig 28358 bp, 28 predicted proteins | sample KBSC24metaG_FD_81520 | JGI IMG/M metagenome (GOLD analysis project Ga0105237, IMG submission 81520) | Corn rhizosphere microbial communities from Kellogg Biological Station, Michigan, USA - KBS C2-4 metaG | ecosystem: Host-associated > Plants > Roots > Rhizosphere > Soil | place: Michigan, USA... | reverse complement strand
AGCCCGGTACGGCGATCAGGAGATCTCACAGTTCCGCGGCGCGGAGATGATCGCCGCTCAGTGGAAGCTGTCCCGCGAGGACAACGAGCAATTCGCGATGGCCAGCCATCAGCGCGCACTCGCCGCCATCGAGCAGGGCCACTTCACCCGGGAGATCACCGAGTACGCCGGGATCAGCACCGACGAAGGCCCTCGTGCGGACACCTCTTTGGAGAAGATGGCGGCGCTGCCCACTCTGGTCGACGGCGGCGTCCTGACCGCCGCGGTGGCCAGCCAGATCTCTGATGGCGCAGCGGCATTGCTCATCGCCTCCGCTGACGCGGTGGAACGGTTCAATCTGACCCCACGCGCCCGCATCCATCACATGTCGGTGCGCGGCGCCGACCCGGTGATGATGCTCACCGCACCGATCCCGGCCACCCAGCACGCATTGAAGCGCGCCGGAATGTCGATCGACGACATCGACGTCGTGGAGATCAATGAGGCCTTCGCACCGGTGGTGCTGGCGTGGATCGCCGAACTCGGTGCCGACCCGTCGAAGGTCAACCCCAATGGTGGCGCCATCGCGCTCGGCCATCCGATCGGCTGCACCGGCGCCCGGTTGATGACGTCGATGCTGCACGAGCTGGAGCGCACCGGCGGACGCTACGGGCTGCAGACCATGTGTGAGGGCGGCGGCCAAGCCAACGTCACCATCATCGAACGGATCTGAGGCGATGCGGCGCGACCTGTACTCCCCCGATCACGAGGCCTACCGGGAGACCGTCCGGGAGTTCCTCGCTCGTGAAGTGGTGCCCCACCAACATGATTGGGATAGCGAGCGGTGGATCGACCGTGGTGTCTTCGCGCGTGCGGCCAAAGCCGGCATCTACGCACTGCAGGTCGGCGAACAGTACGGTGGCTCCGGCGAACCCGACTACCGGTATCGCATGGTGGTGTGCGAAGAGGTCGCCCGGATCAATGCGTTGTCCTTCGGCTTGACCGTCAGCCTGCAGGACGACCTGGTGCTGCACTACCTGCTCGATCTCACCAACGATGAGCAGAAGCAGCGCTGGCTCCCGGGTTTCGCAACCGGCGAGATCATCGGCGCTCTGGCGATGACTGAGCCGGGTGCCGGGAGCGATCTACGCGGCCTGCGCACCACTGCCCGGCGCGACGGCGAGCACTGGATTCTCAACGGGCAGAAGACATTCATCTCCAGCGGCATCATGGCCGACCTGGTGGTGGTGGCCGCCCGTACCGGTAGCAGTGGCGGCTCGGGCGATCTGAGTCTGTTTGTGGTGGAACGTGATACCCCGGGATTCGAGCGGGGACGCAAGCTGGACAAGATCGGCCTGCCGGCCCAGGACACCTCCGAGTTGTACTTCCGCGACGCCCGGGTTCCCGCGGCCAATCTGCTCGGCGAGGAGGGAAGCGGCCTACAGTATCTGATGAGCCATCTCCCCCGCGAACGCCTCGGGGTGACTGCGAAAGCCATTGCCACCACGCGGGCCATCTTCGAGATGACGGTCGAATACTGCAAGCAGCGCCAGGCGTTCGGTGCGGCACTGTCGGACAAACAGCACGTCCGCTTCGAGCTCGCCGAGATGGCCACGGAGATCGACATCGCGCAGTCCTACGCCGATCGGTCGGTATTGGCTTACAACGCAGGCGAACTCACCGCGGTGGACGCGGCAAAGGGTAAGTGGTACGTCAGCGAGCTGCAGAAGCGGGTCATCGACCGCTGCCTCCAGCTGCACGGCGGCTACGGCTACATGACCGAATACCCGGTTGCCCGGGCGTATCTGGATACCCGAGTGCAGACCATCTACGGTGGCACCACCGAGATCATGAAGGAGATCATCGGCCGCGACGTGGTCGCCTGATCGAGGACTTCCGAGAGGGTGCGACATGGATGCTGCCAGCCATGACATCGGGGAAACCCGCCGCTCGACAGGGCTTCCGGCCGACGCTGCCGAGACGTTCAAGCACCTGCTGGCAGTTCGGGTCAGCCACCGCGCATTCACTGCGGATCCGGTGCCCCAGCCGATCATTGAGAAAATCCTGGGTGCCGCTCAGTTCACCGCTTCGTGGTGCAACAGCCAGCCGTGGCGGGTCACGGTCACCAGTGGCGCAGGGACGGAGCGACTGCGCGATGCGCTCGGCGCCGCGATTCAGAGCGGTGAGATGGAGCCGCCCGATATCCCGTTCCCACGGGAATATCGGGGTGTCTACCGTGACCGCCGGCGCGAGAGTGGGTTTCAGCTGTACACCGCGCTCGGCATCGAGCGCGGTGACCGGGACCGTCAACGTGCGCAGACGCAGCAGAATTTTGCGTTCTTCGGGGCGCCGCACGTGGCGATCATCCATACCGATGAAGCGCTGGGACCGTACGGGGCCGTCGATTGCGGCGGGTATGTGAACAACTTTCTGCTCGCCGCGACCGCCCACGGTGTCGGTAGCGTCGCTCAGGCGGCGCTGGCCATGTACCCGAGTGTGTTGCGCCGCGAACTCGGACTCAGCGCCGACCGCAACATCGTCTGTGGCATCTCGTTCGGCTACCCCGACCTCGACCACCCGACGAACAGCTACCGGACCACCCGAGCACCGCTCGACCAGGTCGTCGACTGGGTTACCGGGTGATCACGCTGCGAAGAGATCGGTGATCAACGCGCGCCGCTGAACCCAATCTGCGCCGCGGAGATCCACGCATCCGCGCTCGGTGACGATCACATCTACATCGTGCGCCGGTGTCGACGCCGGCCGGCTCAACCGCTCCACGAGCGGTGACCGGCCATCGAATCGGCTCGTGACGGCAATGATCGACAACCCGCCGGAGCTCAACCGTCCCGCGGTGCAGTAATCAGGATGCCCACCGATGCCACCGACCACACGCTCCGCGATGCCTTCCACGTTGACCTGGCCGTACGGATCGATCTCGATGGCGGTGTTGACCGACACAAACGGTCCGCCGCGCGCGAGCCGCGTCACGTCGTGGGTGTGTTCGATACCGCGCAGAATCTCGCGCCCGTCAGCCCACGCGAACAGCTCGTCGCCGCCGAACAGATATGTGGCAGAAGGAACTCCGACGAGTAGGCCCCGACGGTCGAGATCCACCACGGCGTCGGTGAGCAATCCGGTGTCGATCCCCAGCGGGATCTTTGCGCGCTGCAGGATCGCCGTTCCGAGTTGCCCCGGCCCGTACTGCAATCGGGCTCCCGGCGGTACCAGGCGCAGCACGTTGTCCGCGAGTTCTTCGTGTACCGCCTCCGGTGCGCGCCCCGGTATCGGCGCCGGGCCATCGCTGCACAGACCGACGACATCGATATCAGCGCCCGCCACACCACGATGTACCGCGCTCGCCGCGGGAGCGGAGCCGTCCAGAATCGCCCATACCGGGACGCCGGCATCGATCAGACCCTGCTGCCACGACACCTCGGTGGAGAACGCCAGCACCCCGCGACGTGCGACCATGCGGGTGATCAACAGATCAGGCCGGAGCGGTCCGGTGACCAGCGCGGGGATGGCCGACATGCTGGTCGGGATCGAACTCGTCGCCGTCAGTGCCCGCGCACCCCAGCCCGGCATCAGCGTGATCACCCGGGCGAAGGCGTCCGGTCGCAGGTCTCCCAACGGCAGCGGCGACCAACCGAGGCTTAGCGTCACCCCGCCTACTTCGGTTGCCGCCCTGGTGATCTCAGCTAGTACCGACGTGCCGTCATCGAGGGTGCGGAGTCCGCCGACACCATCCCCGAGGGCTATCGTCATGCCCGGGCGCAGCGCCCGACGCAGCCGCGATGCGAACCCGACGGTCATGCGTCGTGCGCGTCGAGATCGACATTACGCATCGTCACGCCCATCACCACCAGGAAGACCGCGTAGGTCGTCAAGGCGAGCCAGAACACCAGGATGCCGTTCCAGGCGAGCGGTCCGCGGTGAAAGAAGAACGCGAGCACATCGGGGATGAACGATGCCGCCACCCAGAAGTTCACATACCCGACCCAGCGCGGGACCCGGCTCAGTGGGTCACGCAGGATGGTCACGCCGATGACGACGTTCTGAATCATGAACGGCGCGATGGGCGTAAGGAACAGCAGCCAGGCGATGTCGTTGAGCGTGACGGTGATCTCGGGGTTTCGATCGGGGCGGAAGGAGATCACCGCCATCAGCAGCATCGGGATCAGCAACAGCACCCCGGTCGCCGCGCCGATGACGAGTTGCACGACGGCCAACAGCGGTGCGCGGCCCTCGATCCGGGCCATGACCAGACCGATGAGTCCGATCAGCGGGAACACCAGACTGACTCCCAGCGACGCGATCACCAGACCGGCGAGGACCCGCGTGTCGTGACTGTAGAAGGCGACAACCTGTTGAGTTGTACTACTGGGCCCCAACGGAATCGGCAACACCCCGGCGATCAGCCAGCCGATGAGCGATACCCCGACGGTGGCCGGACCGGACCAGGCGCAGATGCTCTGAAGGGTTTTGGACATGGATCACCTTTCGGGTGGTGGCGAAGATCGAGGTATGGGGCGGCGCACTGGCCCTATTCGCGCTTCATGCGCTCAGCCTGGGACAAGATCTTGCGGGCGTGTTCCAGAACCGGCCGGTCGAGCATCCTGCCGTCGAGCACCGCGGCGCCGCCCGCGCCGGCGGCCGCCACCACAGCGCGCGCCCGCGCGATCTGGTCATCGGTCGGGCTGAACATCTCGTTCACCGCACTCACCTGGTTCGGGTGCACGCACAGCTTCCCACCGAAGCCCAGCCGTACCGCGGCGGTCGCGTCTGTCCGGACTGCATCGATGTCCCGGACACTGACCGTCACACCGTCCAGCGGTGCGGGCAGACCAGCTGCCGCCGACGCCAGCACCACCGCACTCCGCGCTGAGCTCAGCGCGTCATAATCGTCTGCATCGGTGCCGATTTCGGCACTCAGATCGATGCTCCCGAATGCCGCCCGGGCGACGGCGGGAACCGCGCAGATCGCCGGAGCAGCCAGCACTCCCGCGGCGGTTTCGACCAGGGCGATGATCGGCGCTGCCAATCGTGCCGAGCGCAGTGTCTCCGGGTCCGCCTTGGGCACCATGACGGGACATCCATACTCGGCAACCATCGCGAGATCGTCGATGTACCACGGTGTCTGGGCGCTGTTGATGCGGACCAGCCCGACCCCGCCGCGCGCAAGCCAGTCGGCGACATTGCGGCGGGCCGCCAGCTTCCGGGCCGGCTCGACGGCGTCTTCGAGGTCGAGCACGATCCCGTCGGCACCGCAGCCCGCTGCTTTGGCGAACCGTTCGGGCCGGTCACCCGGCACGAACAGCAGGCTGCGGGCCGCTGCGATGTCAGGCGCCTTCAGTGCAGCACCGCCGGCTGGTAGGCGGCAACGATCTTGTCCACCACCAATTTTGCGGTCTCCGCGCAGGCGGTGGTGCCGCCGTTGGCGTACTCCTTGACGCCGTCACCCACATTCCACAGTCCAGCGAAGGGGGTGTCGTGGGACAGGTCGAAACCGGCGACGGCCCGCTGCGGCGGCCAGCCGTCACGGGTGATCGCGACGTTCAGGATGCGCGCCCGGGTGTCGAAGCCCTCGATGGTGTCGCGCAAATCCTGCAGCAGTAACTCGGTTTCGGCAGCCTCGTCGAAATCGCCCGTCGGATTCTCGGGGACCGACGTGCCGACGTACAGGTGCCAGCCTTCCGGGGCCATCTCCGGACAGGTCTCGGTGAAGTTGGCGATGTAGGCCAGCCGGCGTGATTTGGCGAAGCTCAGCATGCCGGGCGCCTCGATGAGCCGTTCCCGGCTGGCGAAGTTGACCGAGATCATCGAGGTGGGACGGTCTCCCGCCTTGACCAGCTCCTGGTAATCCGGCGGGACGTTCTCCTCGCCGATCAGGGCAACGGTAGCGGCGGGTCCGATATCGCTGACGACAACCTGGGTGTCGATACGCACGGGCTGACCGTCACGCAGCACCTCGATTCCGGTCGCTTTGTCGCCCTCGGTGAAGATCTTGGTCACCGGGGTCGACAACCAGATTTGACCGCCGTCGCGCTCGACGGCACCGGCCAGGGCCTGCCACAGCCCGATGGTGCCCTCGGGATGGAAGCCGAACCGTTTGAACGCGCTCTTGCGGGTGAAGTAGGTGAGGAACACCCGGGCCGGCAGATCTACGGATCCGACGGCGAACACCGAGGCGCACATGTTGCGGAAAATTCCGTGTACGCCTTCATTTTTGGTGTATTTGGACACCCACTCGGCGGTGGACAGCTCGTCTTCGGGCAAGCCGGAGTCGTTGCGGGCCGCGCCGATCCCCTTGACCAGCTTGGCGCCCTGGCGGGTCAGCTTCCCGAGCAGAAATCCCCAGCCGCCGCCGGTGACATCGACATCCTTGCCAGCGATGCGGTACAGGATCGGCGGTTGCGGTTCGCGAATATCGAAGGGTGCACCCACCTCCTCGCAGGTCTGCTGAGTGATGCCGCCGACCTCGATGACGATGGCCCCGTTGTTGACCTTGAAACCGTCGATGTCGTCGGTGGATGCCCGGCCGCCGACCTTGTCGAGACGTTCGACCACCAAAGTGCGGTAACCCTGGTGCGCGAGCCGGGCCGCGGTACACAGACCGCCCGCCCCCGCGCCGATGACGATCACATCAAACTGATTGTCTGCCATGTATTTTCCTTCAGTAGGAGCGGGGCAGGCCCAGCGAGGTCTGCGCGATGAAGTTGAGGACCATTTCCCGGCTGACCGGCGCCGTGCGCATCAGCCGCGTGACGAACCACAGCTCCGAGAGCCCGTATTCGTGCGACAGCCCGTTTCCGCCGTGGGTCTGGATGGCCTGGTCGAGCGCTTTCAGTGCGGCCTCGGACGCCGCGAACTTCGCGATATTGGCTGCCTCGCCGGCGGATTCGCCGGCGTCGAACAGTTCGGCGCTGCGTACGGTGGCCATCCGGCCCAGTTCGACGCCGATGTGGGACTCAGCCAGCGGATGCGCCACGCCCTGGTGCGCACCGATCGGGGTGGACCAGACGGTGCGCTCCTTGGCGTAGTCGGCGGCTTTGCCGATCGCGTACCGGCCGATGCCACTACACAAGGCGCCCACCAGGATTCGCTCGGGATTCAGCCCGTCGAACACCTGGCGCAGGCCGTTGCCCGCCGCGCCGATCAAGGCATCCTCGCCGACCTCCACGTCGTCGAGGAAGACCGTGAACTGCTTGTCCGGTGACACGATCGACGTTTCGATCTGCTGGAAGCTGAGCCCCGGCGCGTCGGTGGGGACCACGAACAGCGACAGCTTGGGCTTCTCCGGGGTGGAGTGCTCCGCATCACGGGTGACGACGAGGACGGCGTCGCATTGATCGATGGCCGAGATGTAGTACTTGGCGCCGGAAATCTTCCAGCCCGTCGCGGTGCGCTCGGCGGTGGTCTTGACGTTGTGGCTGTTGGATCCTGCGTCGGGCTCGGTGAGCCCGAAGGCCATCTTGCGAGTCCCGTCGGCGATGGCGGGTAGCCACTGCTGCTTCATCTCGTGCGAACCGTGGTGGGCCAGGATACTGCCGCAGATGGCGGGGGAAATGACCCAGATCAACAACGGCATGCCATGGGCGGCAAGCTCTTCGACCACGACGACGGCTTCGGACATGCCGCCACCGCCGCCGCCGTACTGCTCGGGCAGATGCAGGCCCAACAGGCCCGAGGCGCCGAGGTCCTTCCACAGTTCCTCGATACCGTCGCCGGAACGTCCGCGTTCCAGGAAGTATTGTGGGCCATAGCGTTCCGCGATACGGGTGACGGTTTCCCGAATGGCGCGGTGCTCCGCGCTGTCAGAGGTCAGTCCGGGCATGTGTCTACCTTCCGATGAATTCGGGCGTGTGTTTGTTGGCGAAAGCGGCGATGGCCGCTGCCGCATCGGCACTGTCGCCGGTGAACCTGACGCTGCGGGATTCGGCGGCGAATTGGGCGGGCAGGTCGTTACCCCAGGTCTCACGGAGCAACTCGCGCATCCGGCCGAAAGCCGCCGTCGGCCCGTTCGCCAGCTCCGCGGCCAAAGCCGTTGCGCTGTCGCGGAGTTCGTCGGCCGGGACGATCTCGGTGATCAGTCCCCACTCCAGCGCCTCGGTATCACTAATCGGTTTGTTGCGCAGGTAGGCCTGCGCTGCCCGGCGCGGGCCGATGAGCCGTGGTAGGTGCCAGGTGCCACCACCATCCCCGGACAGCCCGATACCGGCAAAGGCGGTGACGAACCGCGTGCCCGCGGCCGCCAGTACCAGGTCGGCGGCGTACACGTAGCCCAGCCCGCCACCGGCCACCACTCCGTGTGCCGCGGTCACGATCGGGGCATTGACCCGGCTGAGGACCTCGAAGCCTTGGTGAAAGGGGTCGGTCATCTTCTGGAAGAGATCACCGAACGCCTCGGAGCGGCCGTCCAGGAAGTAGCCGATGTCCCCGCCCACGGTCAGTGCCGGCCCGTTCCCACAGATCAGCACCGCACGGACGGTGTCGTCGGCGGCGATCCGCCGGGCCACCTCGAGGGTCTCCTGCCCCATGCGCAGGTCGATCGCATTGCGGACCTCGGGCCGGTTCAGACACACGGTCGCCACACCGCCGTCGACCGTGTACTCGATGGTCTGCAACGGCACCGGCCCGTCGAGAGCAGCGTGCCACGCCGCGGTGTCGGTCAGCTGGCGCAGACCGACGATCCGGCCATCCGAGGCGAATCCGAGGATGTGGATGAATGCGGCATCGAGCGCCTTGCCCGAGCGCCGGGCGGTGCCGACGTAGCTGCCGCCGACCATCAGCCGCCCGTCTTCGAGTCCTTCGAAGTGCCTGGGCATCGCGCGGACCCGGAAGTGTTCTCCGATCCGCCACCACAGATTGGTCTGCATGGCTTGCGGGCCACGGTGCTCACCACCCATGCCGAGCGGCATGCCTTCGGCGGCGTGGCCGATGAAATCGTGGTGCAGCAACGCATTCAGTGCCTCGCGGTCACCGGTTGCCAGCGCGGCGTACAGCTGTTGTGCGGCTGCCACCCGAGCATCGAGCGACGTCTCAAGCGACATAGCGGATGATCGATTCGATGACGGCGGCGGGCTTGTCGGCGCCGTCGATTTCGATGGTGGTGGTCATGACGGCCTGTGCGCCACCGCCGACGGCGGAGACCTCGCCGACGACGCCGCGGGCGCGGACTTTCGCACCCACCGGTACCGGGGAGATGAAACGGACCTTGTTCAGCCCGTAGTTGATCGCCATGGTGATGCCCTCCACCAGGTAGAGCTGGTGCATGAAATGCGGCAGCAGGGCCAGGGTGAGCAGTCCGTGGGCGATGGTGCCGCCGAACGGGCCGGATGCGGCACGGTGCGGATCGACATGGATCCACTGGTGGTCACCCGTGGCGTCGGCGAACAGGTCCACCCGGTCCTGGGTGATCTCGAGCCAGTCGGTCGGTCCGAGCTCCTGGCCGGTCGCCGACACGAACTCGTCAAGGCTGCCAAAAACTTTCATTCCGTCTCCCTGGTTGTGTCCTGCTGTCGCCCGTGCGGGCGATTCGTCGTGATCCGGCCGGCGGCTCCGCACGCGAACCAGCGTCGATCCGGGTCTAGCCAAATTTAATCTTAATTCGATTATTTATCAACAGGCGGCCCGGGTAGCGCAGCGCAGGGTCGACTTTTTTCTATCTCCTGTTAAATTGCTTGATGAGGCGAGGAGACGACGTGACGCAGGTCCAGGATTCAGAGCGGCGGCCCGGCGCGTCCGAGACGCTCGCGGTCACCGCAGAGCACACCATCGCCCGGATTCAACTACCGCTGCCACTGCCCGACCTGACGGTGGTCAACGCGTATGCAGTCGGCACCGATGCCGGAGTCACCCTCATCGACCCCGGCTGGGCCACCGCCGAATCGGAAGCCGCGCTGATCGACGGAATGCACGCCCTGGGATACGACGTCAGCGATGTGCGCCAGATCTTGGTCACCCATGCGCATTGGGACCACTACACCCAGGCCCTGAAATGGCGCGACGCATTGGGCATCGAACTCATGTTGGGAGCCGAAGAGCGGCACAGCATCTCGGCGTTCGACGCGCTGGCCGGAGTCCACCCCAACCAGGTGCCGGTACTACGCCGGGCCGGTGCGCCCGCACTGGCCGCGGCCGTGGCCGCACTGCGGTGGGAGCCGTACGAACAAGGAATGCCGTTCGCCGCTCCGGACCGCTGGCTGCAGGATGGCGACATCATCGACGCCGGCGGGGTGTCGATCACCGCACGCGCAACACCCGGCCACACCCGCGGACACATGGTGTTCGAAATCTCCGATATGGCGTTCACCGGGGACCATCTCCTACCTCGCATCACGCCCTCCGTCGCCTTCGAACGCGCCCCCGAGAAGCTGCCACTGCGCTCGTTCCTCCGATCGCTTCAGCTGTTCCTGGACCTGCCCGACGCCCGGATGCTGCCCGCCCACGGTGATACCGGCCATCACACCCGCCGGCGGGCCCAGGAGTTACTGGACCATCACCGCGAACGGTTGTCGATCATCGCCGACCTCATTACCTCGGGTGCGACAACGGCTTTCGAGGTCGCCACCCGGATGCGCTGGACCCGCCGGGACCGGACGCTGGCCGAATTGGAGACCGTCCATCAGATGACCGCGGTGCTGGAAGTTCAGGCGCACCTGGATCTGCTGGTCACCCAGGAACTGCTACGCGTCGACGAGTCCGGCGACGTCAGCACGTTCACCGTCAGCTGAGCGCCTGCACCAGCCGGAACTTCTGCACCTTGCCGGTCGGCGTGGTCGGCAACTCATCGGAGTCGTAGAACACCACCCGCTTGGGCACCTTGAATCGCGCAAGGTTGGCGCGGCAGATGTCCAGCACCTGATCCTCGGTCAAGGTCACGCCGGAAACGGGAACCACTACCGCACAACCTATTTCGCCCCACCTGTCGTCGGTGAGGCCGAACGCGAATGCCTGACTGATGGCGGGGTGCGCCTCCAGCAGGTCTTCGATCTCCTTGGGCATCACCAGTTCACCGCCGCTCTTGTACAGCTCCTTGCTGCGCCCCGTCACCTCCAGGTAGCCGTCGGGACGTACGGCACCCAGATCACCGGAGAACAGCCGTCCATCCCGGAGGGCGGCGGCGGTCTCGGCGGGCCTGTGCCAATAGCCGACCATGGTGGCCGGCCCGCTCGACACCAGTTCACCATCCACGACCTCGTATCGGACCAACGCGTCGGTCCCCGGCACCGACGCCGACCCCGCGAGCTTCGGCCGCCCGACAGTCTCCGAAGTGAGGTGCAATGGGTCTTCAGGCAGGGTGAGGGTCATGGCGCCGCCGCATTCGGTCATCCCATATCCGGTGACGATCTCGCTGACCCCGAAGTCGCGCTGAACTTTCTCCCACAGCCAGATCGGGGCGGGTGCCGACCCGCAGAGCACCGCCTCCAAGGAGCTGAGGTCATAGCTGTGGCGGGCCGGTGACTGCACCATGGCCACCGCCATGGTCGGCACGCAAAGGATGTCGGTGGCGCGGTGCCGCTCGATACCCGCGAGATAGCCGTCCGCCGAGAACGACGGCTGGGGGATGATCGCCCCACCGACGAACATCGCCGAAAGCACGCCTTCGACGTAACCGAACATGTGGTAACACGGCAGCGAGAACAGGATTCGCCGCCCGTTCTGATAGCCCCGGGTGAGCGCTGAGGCGTATCCGGTGCGCAGCACGGCGTCATGGGTGACCAGCACGCCCTTGGGTGAGCCGGTGGTCCCTGACGTGTACAGCATGTCCCCCGGCGCGTCAGGGGCAACCACGGCCGACGGCGGCGCCTCGGTGGTGGCCGCCAGATCGGCCACGGTGCGAACACCCCGGCGGGCCCGTCCGTCGGTGTCGAGCACCACCACGTGCCGCAGGTCCGGTATTCGATCCGGCGCGCGGTATGCGAACTCTGCCGAATCCCACCGGGGCACAATCTCATCAAGCATGCCCTGGTAATCCAGGGTGCCGAATCCGGACATGGTGACCAGCACCCGGCAACCGGAGTCGGCGAGCACAAAGCCGAGTTCGGCGGTCCGGTAGAGGTAGTTGAACGGGACCGCGATGGCACCGGCCCGGGCGATGGCGAATTTGACGGCCACGAACTCGGGGTAGTTGGCCATCAGCATGCCGACGCGGTCACCCGGTTGCACCCCGAGTCCGCTCAGGCCGGCGGCAATCCGACGGGACTGATCGGCAACTTCGGCATAGCTCAGTGTCGCCTCATCGGTGATGACGAAAGGTGTTGTGCCGTAACGCTCGGCGCAGTCATCGAGCCAGCCGGCCAAGGTGCGGGGCCGCCAGACCGGAAACCGATCGCGCAGCGCTTGCCGGCAGGCCTCGATCTCGGCGGCCGTCCTCACAGTTCCCTGATCTCTCCGCGCAAGATGGCGTCGCGCAGCGCGAACTTGCGGACCTTGCCGGTGGGGGTCACCGGGAATTCGTCGGCCAGGAACCATCGGGACGGCACCTTGAACGGGGCCAGCGCCGACTCTGCCTGGGCGACAAGGACTGCCCTGATGCTCGCCGGATCGCCGTCGGTCCGGAACACGGCGGCGACGATCTCGCCCCACCGAGCGTCGGGGAGACCGAGCACCGCGACGTCGGTAACCCCCTCGTGGCCGGCCAGTTGCCGCTCGACGTCGGCAGGCGAGATGTTCTCACCACCGCGGATGATGATGTCTTTGAGACGTCCCGTGACGGTGAGATAGCCGCGCTCGTCGATGGTGCCGAGATCGCCGGTGTGCACGAAGCCATCCGCGTCGACGGTGATCGCCGTGGCACCCGGGTCGTGCAGGTAGCCGACGAACTGCTGATAGCCGCGGGCGCAGATCTCCCCCGGTTCGCCGACTGCGACCACCGCACGCGAAACCGGGTCGACGATCTTGCACTCCACCTGAGGTATTGGACGGCCCACCGTGGTGAGCCGATCTTCACGCGAATCGTCGGGGCGGGTCATCGACAGCACTGGGGCCAGCTCTGTCTGTCCGAACAGGTTGAGCACCGTGGCTCCGAAAATCTCTGCGGCGCCGTCGATCAACTCGGGTGAGACGAGCGCGGCGCCGCCCATGATGATCGGAATCCGCGGCGCCGGTCGCTGTTCCGCACGTTGCACGGCCAGCAGTGCGTCCAAGATCGCGGGCACATAGAACAGCACATCGGGCTGCTCGGCGCGCAACACGTCCAGTGCGCCGGCCGGCGTGAAGCGGTCGATGAGGACGGCGGTGCCGCCCAGCCACAACGGTCCCAGAGTGGCGATCACGCAGCCTGCGGTGTGGAACATGGGCAGTGGATTGACGCATACCGCGCCCATCCGGGCCCCAGCAGCTTCTAGAGTCAGCTTCGCGACATTCACCAGAGCGCGGTGTGTGAGCGCCACCCCTTTCGGCCGCCCGGTGGTACCGGAGGTGTACTGCAGCATGGCCACCCCGTCGGGACTGACGTCCGGAGGCACCATCATCTGGTCGGTGTCCGAGGCGCGCCAGCGGTCCTCGGACAGCGAGATGCGTTGCAGGCCGGGGATACCGGCACTGACCCGTTGCGCCACCTCTGCCATCGGATAATCCCGGCTGACATCCGCATGCAGCAATACCGTGGCGCCCGAATGGGTGAGGGCATACTCCAGTTCGTCATCGCGCAACACGGGGTTCAGCGCGACCAGCACCAGGCCCGCGAGCGCCGCCGCGTACTGAATGATGGTCCACTCCAGCACATTCGGCGCCCACACCGCGATGGATTCACTCGGTCCGGCCAGCTGAGACAGCACCGCGGCCGCCCGGGCTGCCTCGGCGTACAGCTGCCGATACGTCAGCCGCACCTGCTCCCCGGTCCCGTGCCGCGTCCCGACGAGTGCCACGCGGTCGGGATGCTGGGCACACCGCTGCGTCAGCAGCATCCCGATCGGCATGTCGACCAGCTCGGCGCTCGTGTCCGCCGGCCGGTAGGACTGCTGAAGCCCGGTCATGGCTAGACGGGGTTGCTACCGAGCTTGGCGTTGGCCATGTCGCTGATCTCGCCCCACCGGCCGGTGATCTCGGTCAGCGTCGGGGGCGCGGTGAAGGTGACGCCGTCGTTCTGGAACTGGGCGACGCGCTGCACCAGGCCGCCGCCAACGACGAAAACCGATGCGGTGTCGTGGTTTTCCTCGGACACCAGGTATCCGACCGCGGGCGCGACCAGTTCGGGGTCGAGCTTGTCCAGGACTTCCTGCGGTGCGATGTCAGAGGTCATCCGGGTGGCGGCCAACGGCGCGATGGCGTTGGCGGTGATGTTGTACTTGGCCCCCTCGATGGCCAGAGTGTTGATCAACCCGACCAGGCCCGCTTTGGCCGCACCGTAGTTGGCCTGCCCGAAGTTTCCGTACAACCCGCTGGTGGAGGTGGCCACGACGATCCGGCCGAACTGCTGCTCCCGCAGATGCGGCCAGGCCGCCCGGATCACGTGATAGCCGCCGTAGAGATGCACCTGCAGCACCGAATCCCAATTGTCGTCAGACATCTTGTGAAAGGCGCCATCCCGCAGAATGCCTGCGTTGCTGACGATCCCGTGCACCGCCCCGAACTCACCGAGCGCGGTCGCCACGATTTCCGCGGCCCCCTCGGCGGTGGCCACCGAGGAGTAGTTGGCCACGGCCCGTCCACCTGCCGAACGGATTTCGTCGACAACGGTGTCGGCCATGCTGGTTCCCGAGCCGGATCCGTCGCGGGCCCCACCGAGATCGTTGACGACGACGAGCGCACCGTTGGCAGCCAGGAATCGGGCGTACGAACGTCCCAATCCGCCGCCGGCTCCGGTCACGATGACGACCTTGTCTGCTACCCCTGTCATGTACTCAACTCCCTTGTCTAGTGGTGACGATCGATACGAAGGACACGCAGCCGCCGGGGCGGCCGCCGAGATTGTGGGTGAGGGCGGTATGCGGGTCGGCCAGCTGACGTTCACCGGCTTCGCCGCGGAACTGCAGCCACGCCTCGTACAACATGCGCAGCCCACTGGCACCGACCGGATGTCCGAAGCTCTTCAGCCCGCCGTCGGGGTTCACCGGTAGCCGGCCGTCGGCGTCGAATTCACCTGCCATGACGTCTTTTACAGCCTGTCCCGGGCCGGTGAAGCCGAGGTCTTCCATCAGCACGATTTCGGTGGGGGTGAAGCAGTCGTGGACCTCGGCGAACGACAGTTGCGCGCGGGGATCGGAAATGCCGGCTTGGCGGTACGCATCCGTCGCCGAGCGGACGACTTCCGGGAAGGTGGTGTAGTCGTAGCCGGGATCCATGGCGCCGCGCCCGGAGCCGGCCGTCAGCGCCAATGCCGACACGTACATCGGCGTATCGGTGTATTCGTGCGCCCGGTCAGCGGGCACGATCAGCGCGCAAGCGGCGCCGTCGGAGACTCCCGAGCAGTCGAACACACCGAGCCGCCCGGCCACCTTCGGGGCGCTGTCGATGGTGTCCTTGGCTACCGGAGAGCGGAACTGGGCCTTCGGATTTCGGGAACCGTTGACATGGTTCTTCCAGGCGACGTGGGTCATCGCTGCGCGCATGTCATCGGCGTGCACGCCGTACTTGGCGCAGTAGGCGGGGTCCAACAGAGAGAACGCCGCGGGCGCCGTCATCGAGATTTCCGACGCGGTGCCGTCACCGGGCGGGTCCTGGCGCAGCAGCCCGGAGAACCCGGAGTCCTTCAGCTTCTCCACCCCGACGGCCATCACCACGTCATAGGCACCGGCAGCCACCGCGTAGCAGGCGTTACGGAACGCCTCCGAACCGCTGGCGCACATGTTCTCCACGCGGGTGACCGGTTTGTCGTCCGAGCCCAGAGGACGGCTCAGAGTCAGCCCCGACATGCCGGAACTGAGTGTGCCCAGCCAGTAGGCGTCGATGTCGTCACGCCCGACGCCCGCCGACGTCAGGCATTCGGTGTAGGCCTCCAGGATCAGGTCCTCGGTCGACACGTCCCAGCGTTCACCGAACCGGCTGCAGCCCATGCCGACTACCGCGACCCGGCCGGCGATACCGTTGCTCGCCATCAGATCAACACTGCCTTCCAGAAGTAGTCGTGGATGCCGCCGGTGGTGAAGAGACGGCGGAAGCTGAACCGCACCCGTGCGCCGACCTGCAGCCGGTCTGGTTCGGCGTCAGCGATCTCCACGGTGAAGCGCCCACCACCGTCGACGTCCACCACCGCCTGCACCATGGGAGGCGACGGCGAGTACGCGAGGCGGTCGACGGTGAAGGTGGCCACGGTGCCCGTCAGCCCGGCGACCGGAACCGGACTCATCCGGTCGGCGACGCCGCACCCCCGGCATACCCGGGCCGGCGGAAGATGCACGAAACCGCAATCGTCGCAGCGGGTTCCGGTGAGACCGAATTTCCACGACCCGGACCGCGACGCCGGCGGGGCGCCCACCCGGTCAGGTTCTGGCCGTCGGGGTGGCTCCAGCTCGACGAGGCCACGCCACGACAAATAGGTCAGCGGTGCCACCGGCAGACCACCGGCGAGTTGCCCGGCGAGCGGTGCACCCTGCCGTCCGCGCGCCAGCTGTTCGGTGGCACGCAGCACCAGGGCGTCGCAACCGTCGGTGGCCGAGAGCACCAGAATGCTGTCACCCGGGTCTGCGGTGTCGAGGACAGCGCACAGCGCCATCATGGCATCGACGCTGCCGCTGAACCCGAGCGGTGAAACCTGCACCGACTTCTGGCCTTTCACCAGCGTGGCAGCGCGCTTCACCGTCGCGGTGTTGGGACAGGCCAGCACCACGTGATCGGCATCGGCCACCCCGGCGGCGTCCAGTGCATCGGCCGCGGCGGCCCGGATGAGCGGGCTGTACCGTTCGAAGCCGAAGCGTTCCTCCCACTGCTGGCCGGTCACCGCGCCGGGTGCCCGCCACCGGTCCAGGAATTCCTCGGTACGCGAGGCGACGGCCAGAACTTCGGCGAGCACCGGACCGTCACCGAACACCAGTGCCGCCGCACCGTCGCCGCCGAGTTTCTCGTCCGCTGAACCGGGCCGGCCGACCCGTACGTCGGCGGCCACGGCCACGCCTCCGGTCCGCGCTGCCAACCTCATCGCGGCGACGGCGCTGCGACCGGTGCCGCACAGATCGGCCGCGAATGCGGTATCCGGCAAGCGCAGGGCGGCATGGATGGCCGTGGCATTCGTCTTGTCGGCATAGGCCGGGGTGCTGGTCGCGAAATACAGTGCTGTCGCTTCTGTTTCATTCAGGGCCGCGGCGGCCGCCGCTACGGCCATGGTGGTCGAGTCCTCGTCATAGCCGGCGACGACGTGTCGGCCCAGCCGGTATCGGGGCAGATACGCGGCGTAGCCGAGCAGGCCGGTCATGATGCACCCCGGAACACCGCGGCAATCCCCTGCCCGCCACCGATACACATGGTTTCCAGGGCCAGACCGCCACCGCGCCGCCGCAATTCGTGCAGCATGGTGGTGAGAATCCGGACTCCGGTCGCGCCGATCGGATGCCCCAGCGAGATGCCGGAGCCATTGACGTTGAGGCGGTCGTCGACGTCGGCCAGTTTGACACCCCACCCGGAGAGCACGGCGAGTACCTGTACCGCGAAAGCCTCGTTGATCTCGATGAGGTTCAGCTCGTCAAAGGTCAATCCCGTTTTGCTGAACAGCTTTTCCACGGCACCGACGGGCCCGATGCCCATCCGGGACGGCTCGCAGCCGTACGCCGCCCAACCCTCCAGGTAACCGATCGGTTCCAGACCGAGCTCGTCCAGTCGGTCCTCGGCGACCACCAGGCAGGCGGCGGCGGCATCGTTCTGTTGGCTCGAATTGCCGGCCGTGACGGTGCCGCCCGGCACGATCGTGCGCAGCGCCGCCAGGCTCGCGGCGGTGCTGTCCGGGCGTACCCCCTCGTCACGGTCGAAACGCACTGCCGCACCGCGGCGTTGAGGCACATCGACGGGGATGACCTCGTCGGCGAACGACCCTGACTCCTGCGCCGCGGCAGCTAACCGATGACTACGCGCCGAGAACGCGTCGGCCTCGTCGCGGCCGATTCCGTAGTCGGCCGCCAGGTTCTCGGCGGTCTCGATCATGCCGCTGATCGCGCCGAATCGCCAAGCCGGCTGCGACATCTCGCGACCGCGGTCGAGCCGGTCATAGAGGGTCTGGTTGCCGGACCGGGTACCCCAGCGAGCGGTGGTGGTGTAATGCTCGATGTTGCTCATCGACTCGACGCCACCGGCCAGCACCACATCGGCGGCCCCGGTCTGCACCGTCATCGCCGCCGTGATCACGGCCTGCAAGCCGCCGCCGCAGCGGCGGTCGATCTGCAGTCCGGGCACCGTCACGGGCAGCCCGGCGTGCAGGGCCACCCAGCGTCCGATGCACGGCGCCTCGGAGTTGGCATATGACTGCGCGAACACCACGTCCTCGATGCGGTCCGGGTCGACGGCGCTGCGCTCCACCACGGCTTTCACGACCTGCGCGGCCAAATCCTCTGCACGCAAAGGCCTCAGCGCACCACCGAACGCACCGACCGCGGTGCGCAGCGGCGCCACGATCGCGGCCCGCCTCACGATTCGCCCCGCCATCGGTCCGCGGACGGGTCGAGCAGACTGCTGAGTCGCTCGTCGGGCAGCCAGGTGATGGTTTCCAATTCCAGCGCGTCGAGGAACCGCACCCGGCCCGTGCGCATGTCCTCCAGACGCAGTCGTGTCGAGTTGCCCTGCACGTCGAAAGTCACTGCCACCTCGGCGAATTCGCTGCCGACGAACGGACCGTGGGCAGGATCGAAGTGAATTCCCATCTCCGGCCTCAAATCAGGAAACCCATGGTCGGGATCGGCTTTTCGTTGTCGACCAGGACCACCTTCTTGTACGCCAGGCGCAGCTCGGCACCGTCGCGACGCAACCGATAGGTGACGCGCCCGCCCCACAATTCGTTGCCGCGCGCCCGCGATTCGAGCGCCAGGAAGTTCGCGCCGAGCTCCAGATCGACACCGCCGGCCGCGTTGACGCGACCACCGAGGAACTCGATGTTGGCGATGAGCCGGCGCAGGTGCGATTGTGGTGCCTGCGCGTACCGCCGGCCGGTGCGGAGCTGCTTGAGCCGCGTCGAGATTCGGCTGCGATTGTCGTAGATGATCGACATCTGCCGGGCGGGGTCGATGTCGGCTCCACCGGCGGGCACCCAGTACAGCGCGTCGTCGGTCCACAACGCCTCCCACGCGTCGTAGTCGCTTTCGTCGGCGAAGCGGGCCTCCCGGTACAGGAATTGCTCGACCTCGTCGCGGTCGAATCCTTCTGGTACGGAGATGAGTTCATCGCTCAATGTGGTGGTCACGGTGTCTCCATCAGGTTCTTGTAGTGCGACCAGAACCCGCGCATCCCGGTTTCATCGGTGGCGCTGCCGACGGGATGGCCCTTCTCGTCGAAGGTTTCCCGGTGGATGCCTCGCCGGACGTCCAGCCATTCCGGGGTCAACGCCGCCAGACCCTGCTGGTTGCGTTCGTACATCTCGGTGTCGTCAGCCAGCAGCATGCCGGCCGGCCCGACCGATCCGACACACTGCGAGACCATGCGCCGGTTGAGTTCCGGCGCTCCTGCCAGCTGCACGGCGGTGGAGTACTGGACGCATTCACTCGCCGACACCGGCTGGATGTTGAACACCTGAATCTCGGCGATGAACAGGTTCGGGAAGATCATCACGTGCGGACCGCCCTCGATGAGGATCCGTTCGGCATCTGCACCGTGTTTGGCCCTGATGGCCGCGACATAGTCCGGCACCCGCGACTCTGTGGTACCGAACCAGCGCATGGGCTCGGCGAATTTGCGGAACTCGGGCCGCAGATCGTTCTCGCTGTGCCCGTTGCCGAGGTCCCGGGTGACGGCCGTCGAGGAATCGCTGTAGAGCGGCCCGATGGTGCTGCCGGTGACCCCGAAGATGGAGCCGTGCACGAATTGCGGGTGGTAGCCGTCGGTCTCATTCTCCGCCAACAGCTTCCAGTTCGCCCGCGATGTGTGCTGCAACCACCCGGCGGTGAGTTCGACCCGGCCTTCCGGGGATAGCCGGGTCAGCCGGTCGATCTCGCCGGCGGCGTCACCCAGATGCTCGATCAGGCTGGGACCGTCGGCCGCGAAGCTGCCGAAGACGAATCCGCCGTAGGAGTCCACCCGCGGCACCCGGCCCATGGCCAGATCGAGCTTGCGTTCCCCGTAGCCCTTGAAGAACGGAAACCCGATCAGCTCACCGTTATTGCGGAACGTCCAGCCGTGATACGGGCAACGGAAGGTGCCCGAGTTGCCTTTGGCGTCATCGCAGACCTGGTTGCCCCGATGGGCGCACCGGTTGAGCAGCAGATGAATCTGGCCCTCGCGGTCCCGGGTCATGATGACGTCCTGCGGCCCGAGCTTCTTGCGGACGTAGTCGTTGGGTTGGGATACCTCGCTTTCATGACCGACGAAAACCCAAGTGCGATACCAGATTTTCTCCAGTTCCTCGGCGAAGATCGAGGGATCGGTGTAGAGCGACCCGTGGACCCGGTCGCGGTGGATCAACTGGTCGTATCGGCTTCCGATGACCGATGTCATGAGCGTGCTCCTAGAGTTCGTCCGAATACGGGACGGCGCTTCTCCCGGAAGGCGGAGATGCCTTCGGCGAAGTCGTCGCTGTCGAACAGCCGGGCCTGATGGGCGGCCTCCTGATCGAGGGCATCCAGTGGATGCAGCCCCGGCGCTTCCATCAACATTTCCTTGATGACGCCGAGCGCCTCGGCGGGCCCCTCGGCCAGTCGCCTCGCATCGGCAAGAGTGGCCGCCAGCACCGCGCCGGGCTCGACGACAGCATCGGCGAGACCCCAGGCCTGGGCCTGCTCCGCGGTCACCGGCGTTCCCAGGGTCAGCATCTGTCGGGTCCGCGGGATGCCGATGCGCCGCGGCAGTGACACGAATGTGCCCATGTCCGCGGCGAGTCCGACGTTGGTGAAGGTGGTGGCGAACCGCGCGTCAGCGCCCACCACCACGCGGTCGCAGGCGGCAGCCAGTGCGACACCGGCACCGTATGCGGCGCCTTCGACGGCAGCCAGCACCGGCTTGGGCGTGACCCAGATGGCTCGAATCACGGCCTGCGCCAACCGTGCTCGCGCCAGTGCCACCTTCGGCTCCATGCGCTGCATGGTCGAGATATCCCCGCCGGAGCAGAACACCGGACCCGCTCCGGTGAGCACGATCGCCCGCACCGCCGCGTCGCCGTCGGCCTCCTCCAGCGCTTCCCGCAGAGCGAGCCGCAGCGGAATGTCGATGGCGTTGCGTACCTCGGGCCGGTTCAGCGTGAGAATCCGGACGGCGCCGTCGTCGGTGATCAGTACGGTCATTTGCCGGTGAACCTCGGGGTCCGGCGTTCCATGACGGCCCGCAGGCCTTCCAACGCGTCGGCAGTACCGGACAACTCGGAGACGGTGCGGGCTTCCTCGGCCAGCCGTGCCTCGACCGGCGCGCCGAGCCCGGACCACACCAGGCGCTTGGTGGACGAAAGAGCCTGCGCCGGAAGCGCAACCAGTTGGCCGGCGAGCTCGTCGGCGCGTTCGCCGAGCAGCTCGTCGTCGACCACCTCGGTGATCAGACCGATGTCCGCGGCTTCGTCGGCCGTCAGCGTCGGATTGGTCAGCAGGATGCGCAGGGCGTGGCGCAATCCCACCAACTGCGTGAGCGTCACCGAGGATCCGCCGTCGGGCGCCATCCCGACGCGCACGGCGCCGGAGAAGAACTTCGCCGAGCGCGCCGCGACCACGATGTCGGAGGCACAGACCAAGCCCAGTCCGCCGCCGCCGGCGGCAAACCCCTGCACCGAGGTGATCACCGGCGCTTTCAACTGGATCAGGGCCGCGGTCGCCAACTGCAGCCAGGCCGTGGCTTCCCGCAGATAGTCGGGCAGGTCGGCGCCCTTTGATTCAAACGTCTTGACGTCACCGCCCGCGCAGAAATGCCGTCCGGCACCGGACAGCCGCACCACCCGCACCCGTGGATCGGCATGGCACCGCAGGATGGCGTCGTGCAGCGCCTTGAGTGTGTCGACGTCCAGGCCGTTGGAGGCGTCCGGTCGGTTGAGCTGAAGCCGCGCGACGCCGGCTCCGTCGACGTCGAGCAGAACGGGAGCATCGATACCGGTCGTCATGACCTCACCTCTCTGGAATCGAATGCCGCAGCACTGGCTGCGCCATTGCCGATGATGTGCTGCACCACGGCATCCGTTTCCTGCGTCAACGCGCCGTCAAGTGAGCTTGATAGCCCGGCGCCGACGAGCCGTTTGATCGTGATGACGGCCCGCCGGTCGCGGCCGGCCAGTTCCCCGAGGAACGACTCGACCCCCTGCGTGAAATCCGCTGGTGGATAGGCGCGGTAGGCCAGGCCGCGGGTCACCGCGTCGCCCCCGGAGAATCGATCGCCGGACAGCAGCGCGGCCATCGCCTGCTGGCGACCGACGAGCCGTGGCAACCGGGCGGTGCTACCGCCACCGGGGATCATGCCGAAGCGGATGTGGTTGTCACTGATTCGGGCGGTATCGCTGACCAGGACGATGTCTGCGGCCTGCATGAGTTCGAAGCCGCCGGCGGCAGCGATGCCGTCGACCGCGGCGATGACGGGCACGTCGATCTCGGCAATCGTGTCGCAGGCCCGCCGGAACTCGGTGAACAAGAACTTCAGCGCCGCGGGTCCCTGTGCGCGCAGCCTCTCGACTTCATCGAAATCGCCCCCGGCGCAGAAGTTTCCGCCGGCGCCGCGCAACACGATGACGTTCACATCCTGGCGTGTTCCGAGTGTCCGCAACGCCGCGGCCAACTCGGTCGCCAGCGCGACGGTGACGGCGTTCATCCGCTCGGGCCGGTTCAGGGTGATTCGCCCGATCGCTCCATCGATGCGCGCATCCACAACGCATTCGGGACTCACATGTACCTCCCGCCGCCGACCTCGATGACCGTGCCGGTTACGTAGCTGGACAGCTCGGATGCCAGAAAAACCACTGCCCCAGCGACTTCGGCAGGTTCACCGGCCCTCTTCATCGGCACGGCTGCCTCGCGTTCGGCGAAGACCTCGGCCGGCATCGCCGAAGTCATCGCCGTGCGGATCAGTCCCGGCTGGACGGCGTTGACTCGCACGTTGTGGTGGGCCAGTTCTTTGGCCGCGGCCTTGGTCAGGCCGACGATTCCCGCCTTTGCGGCGCTGTAGTTGGTCTGTCCGGGGTTTCCGGACTTGCCCGACAGCGAGGAGATGTTGACGATGCTGCCGGTCTTCTGTTCCCGCATCACCGCTGACGCCTCCCGCACGCCGAGCCAGGTACCCCGGAGATGGACGGTGACGACGGCGTCGAAATCAGCGACGGACATCTTCTTCAGCGACGCGTCCCTGGTGATGCCGGCGTTGTTGACGAAGAGGTCGAGGCGGCCGTGGTCACGCACCGTGCCGGCCACCAGGGCACGCACGTCGTCCTCGGACGTGACATCGCACGCAACACCGGAGGTGCCGAGCTCGGCCGCAACAGTTTCGGCTGCGTCTGCATTCAGATCGGCGATCACCACCCGCGCACCGTGCGCGGTCAACACCCGGGCGATCTCCGCACCGATCCCCTGGCCCGCGCCGGTTACGACTGCGACCCTGCCGTCGAGCAGCGGCACCATCGTCCGACCTCCCAGTGATTGTGGACAAATTTAATCACAATTTCTAATCTAGGTTAAATCAACGATTGGCGTTCGATCAACCACCGAGCAAGGAGCAGGCGGCATGGATTTAGGACTGGGCAACGCACGCGTGGTCGTGACCGGTGGAGCCTCGAATATCGGACGCGGCATCGTGCACGAGTTCGCGGCCGAGGGTGCACGCATCGTGATCAGCGATATCGACGGACCGCAGGCAGAAAAAGTACGCGGCGAAGCGCTGGCCATGGGTGCGGCCGAAGTCGAGGTCGCGATCGGCGACCTGACCACAGCTGACGGCGCGGACGCCGCCATCGGCACCGCGCTGGGCGCCTGGGACGGAATCGATGTGCTCGTCAACAATGCCGGGTGGAGCGTGCCCGGGTTCGTCGCCACCGACACCGACCGGGACAAGTGGCAGCGCACCATCGAGATCAACCTGTTCAGCGCCATCGGCGCCACACAAGCTGCCATCGGGCCGATGAAGCAGGCCGGCGGCGGCGCGATCGTGTTCATCGCGAGCGACGCCGCGTTCGGGCAGATCCGCCAGGGCGTCTACGGCGCGTCAAAGGCCGCGATGGTGGCACTGGCCCGCACCACCGCCCGCGAGCACGGGCGGCACGGCATCCGATCCAACGTCGTCTGTCCCGGCCTGGTCATCCCCGACGGTCCCGACGCCGTCGGCGCCGACAGCCTGTGGTCCGTCGGTCAGGACAACGTCTTCAACCAGAACCAGATCGACTTCATGATCAAAGACACTCCGACACGGCAGCTCACCACCGCTGCCGACGTGGGGCGGTCGGTGCTGTTCTTCGCCTCACCCAGGGCCGCCAAACAGGTTACGGGACAGCTGATCTCGGTCAGTGGTGGTTACACCATGCCATGAGTACCGAATTGAAGTCGGCGGCCACCCGGGCACGCATTCTCGATGCGGCGGCCCGGGTGCTGTCCGCCAACGGTTACGCGGGACTGCGCCTGACGGATGTCGCGGCAGATCGCGCTGCCACTTGATCCTGCTCTCAGTGCCTCGCGTACTCGGGTTTTTGTGGCGTAGACGCGGAATCAACGTGTGCCGCGCGTTGATGCTGCGCCCAGACACCTCGCTACTCGAACTTTGTCAGCGTCAGTACACAGTCAACGCCCACAAGGCATTTGCTTGTCAAGTGCCCAGCGTGCAGACACACATGAACGTGCAACCAGAGCGCACCAACCGCCGATCTGGAGCTCTGTAGGCGCACTCGTCGCGCGAGCCGCGATAGCTAAGGGACCAAACGAACAAATGTCATTGCTCCCACGGCGGCCAATTGAAGCGGATACCCAGTCTTGTCACGGTCGATCGCGACGATGGGGCAACCACGCGCGCACTATCGGCGCGATCGACGTCGGCGAGGTCGATCCCCTTGGTCTCATGCGCGAACGCCAGTGCCACCAGCGTCACCACGCACGCCCCCGCCAGGTAGATCGCAATCGGCACCGAAGAGTGGTAGTCCTTCAGCAACCGCACCGCGATGATCGGCGCGAGAGAGCCGGCGAAGATCGCCGTCACCTGATAGCCAAGGGACACCCCGGAATAGCGCATCCGGGTCGGGAACATCTCGGACATCAGTGCGGGTTGCGGCGCGTACATGAACGCATGCGCCACCAGGCCCGCGGTGATCGCCGCCATGATGACGAAGTAGTGCTTGCTGTCCATCATGGGGAACGCGACGAAGCCCCAGCCGGCGGTCAGTAGCGTCCCGATCAGATATACCGGGCGCCTGCCGATGCGGTCGGAGAGCTTGCCCACCAGCGGGATTGCCACCAGGTGCACCGCGTGCGCCACCAGCAGGTACCACAGAATCAGCGAAGTGCTCACGCCCGCATGCACTTTCAGATACGTGATCGAGAATGTGACCACGAGGTAGTACATGATGTTCTCGGCGAACCGCAGGCCCATGGCGGTCAGCACCTTGCCCGGGTAGTACCGGAGCACCTCGATGACGCTCAACGACGTGGCCTTCACCCGCTCGGCTTCTTGTTGCGCCGCAACGAAAATCGGTGCATCGGTCACCTTGGTCCGGATGTAGTAGCCAACCAGCACCACCACCGCCGACAGCCAGAACGCCACGCGCCAACCCCAGGACAGGAACGCCGACTCGGGCAACGTCCCGGTCAGAGTGAGCAGCACGACGGTCGCCAGGATGTTGCCCACCGGCACGCCGGCCTGCGGCCAACTCGACCAGAATCCGCGGCTCTGCGCGGGACTGTGCTCGGCAACCAGGAGCACCGCGCCGCCCCACTCGCCGCCGACCGCGAAGCCCTGAATGAACCGCAGCACCACCAACAGAGCCGGCGCCCAGTAGCCGATCTGACCATAGGTGGGCAGGCAGCCCATCAGGAAGGTGGCCGAACCGACCAGCAGCAGCGAGAACTGCAGCAGCGTCTTGCGGCCGAACTTGTCGCCGAAATGGCCGAACACCACGCCGCCCAGCGGACGCGCGACGAAGCCCACCGCGTAGGTGACGAAGGCCGCGAAGATGGCATCGAGATCGCTGCCACTCTGCCCGAAGAACACCTTGCTGAACACGATCGTGGCAGCGGTGCCGTACAGGAAGAACTCGTACCACTCCACGACGGTGCCGGCCATGGAGGCCAGAACAACCCGACGCAATCCGGACCGGATCGGCGCGCTCATGGCGCGACTATAGCCAGGTGTCCTCGGTTGTCGTGGTCAAGAACGCTTCCAAATCATCGCGCCAATGCGCCGGGGTGTTCTTGTCCGGCTCGATCCCGGTGTACTCGCCGCGGTAGAACAAGAGCGGTCGAGGTTTGACGGCCTGCGGCTCGGACATCGACTGCACCGCGCCGAACACCACGAAGTGGTCGCCGCCGTCATGCACGGAGTGCACCGTGCAGTCGATGTGCGCGAGCGTGCCGTCGAGCACCGGGGAGCCCAATCCTGAAGGGCGCCAATCGATACCGGCGAACTTGTCGTCGGCCTTTGAGCCGAATTGCGCCGAGACGTGCTGCTGGTTCTCGTGCAGCATGTTGACGCAGAACTTGCCGCTGGCCTCGATGGCCTGCCACGCCCGCGAATGCTTCGTCGGGCAGAACAGGACCAGTGGCGGGTCCAGCGAAAGCGCGGCGAACGACTGACAGGCGAAACCGACCGGCACACCGTCATGCACGGTGGTGATGACGGTGATGCCGGTACAGAACTGCCCGAGCACATTGCGGAATGTGCGGGGGTCGATCTGCGGGGTCTGGGTCATGCCGCGCGAGCCTACTTGAACCCGACGCTGAAGTCGTGACCCCAGAGGCTGATGCCGACGCTCTCGCGGGCGATCCAGCTCTCGTCCTCGACTTCCAGTCCCTCGCAACCGAATTCCATGTCGAAGCCACCCGGCGTCTTCATGTAGAAGGACAGCATCTTGTCGTTGATGTGCCGGCCGAGGGTGGCCGACATCTTGACCTTCTTGCGGTTGGCGCGGTCCAGGCAGAGGCCGACGTCGTCGGAGTTCTCCACCTCGACCATCAGGTGCACGATGCCCGTCGGGTTGGGCATGGGCATGAACGCCAGAGCATGGTGCCGCGGGTTGCAGCCGTAGAAGCGCAGCCACACCGGGTCACCATCGGCCGGACGGCCCGCGAGCTGCGGGGGCAGCCGCATCGAGTCACGCAGCCGGAAGCCCAGCACGTCCTGGTAGAACGCCTGCGCCGCGGCGTCGTCGTTGCAGGTGAGCACGACGTGGCCGAGACCCTGCTCGGCGGTGACGAACTTGTGGCCGTAGGGGCTGACGAACCGACGACCCAGGTACTGGATGCCGTAGTACACCTCGAGGGTGTTCTCGGCCGGGTCCTGGAAGCTGATCATGCCCTCGACCTTGCGGTCGAGCAGCTCGTCCTTGGTGCCTTCCTTGAACGCGATGCCGTTGGCGCTCAGGGTTTCCTTCAGCCGCTCGAGGGCAGGCGCGTCGGCAACCTCCCAGCCCGAGGCCAGCAGCCGGTCCTTCTCGCCTGGCACGATCACCAGGCGCGCCGCGACGTCGTCCATCCGCAGGTAGAGGGCGTCGGGGTTGGTGCCCTCGCCCTCCATCATGCCGAGCACCTTGAGCCCGAACTCGCGCCAGGCCGCCATGTCGGTGGCCTCGATGCGCATGTAACCGAGGGCCTTGATCGTTGACTCCTTCGATGCAGTCATGACCGATATCCCTTAGACCATGGTGTCTGCGGGCGGCAGACCGAACTCGTTGTTGCCGAAGATCAGGTAAGCGCGCTCGGGCTCGTTGGCGGCGTGCACGCGGCCGGCGTGCGCGTCACGCCAGAAGCGCTGCAGCGGAGTGCCGTTCGCCAATGCGGTCGCGCCGGCTGCCTCGAAGAGTCGGTCGACGGAGGCGATGGCGCGGCCGGTGGCGCGCACCTGGTCACGGCGGGCGCGAGCCCGCAGCTCGAACGGGATCTCTTTACCGGCGACCAGCAGGGCGTACTCGTCACCGACGTTGCCAATCAGCTGACGCCACGCGGCGTCGATGTCGCTGGCGGCCTCGGCGATGCGGACCTTGGCGAACGGGTCGTCCTTGGACTTCTCACCGGCGAACGCCGCACGGACCCGCTTGCCCTGATGCTCGACGTGCGCCTCGTACGCGCCGTAGGCCATCCCGACGATCGGCGCCGAGATGGTGGTGGGGTGCACGGTGCCCCACGGCATCTTGTACACCGGGGCGGTGT
>Ga0105237_10001710_pt1 | contig 28394 bp, 23 predicted proteins | sample KBSC24metaG_FD_81520 | JGI IMG/M metagenome (GOLD analysis project Ga0105237, IMG submission 81520) | Corn rhizosphere microbial communities from Kellogg Biological Station, Michigan, USA - KBS C2-4 metaG | ecosystem: Host-associated > Plants > Roots > Rhizosphere > Soil | place: Michigan, USA... | reverse complement strand
TGCATCGTTAATGTCGCCATGCATCGTCATTCTATAGCCGGTAATATTTGCTTTGTTTATTTTAACCATTGTCAGTGGTTCTGTGACAGAGTTTAGCAGCGTACCATCCAGACCTCCGAGATTTGCGTAGACAGAAAAAACGCCTTCTTTTTGTTTTGCAAGATTAAAAGTAAAGCCTGCATTTAACGCAGCAGTTTTCATAAAGCTGGAAGTTGCGTCAATCTTTAAGAAAGGATTTTTTGCAATCACCGATGGAATGTTGGTAATATTTGTAATAACAGCATCCGTATTTTGAAAAATAATTTTCCCTTCTTTTAATGATTCTTCATTGAATTCCGCATAAGTGAAATCGAGGTTTTTTATTTTGATTTTATCTATTCTGAAAGGCATGTTGAGCTCAAATAATTTTTGATGAGGATAAAGGATGCCATTCCTTTGTTTTACAGGAATGGTTTTATCGCAATAAATTTCTGTTTTGCCATCCTTTATCAGCACATCGCCAATATTAACAACATCATTAGTTACAACGCCCCACCAGTCAATATTTGAAATCATGATATTGTTGATATCAATATCATACCTGTCTTTCCTTGCTTTCAGTATTTTTCTTAGCTCGGCCTTGCTTACGTTGGGTGTAAACTGAAACTTTTTTATGCTTACTTCTTTCTTTGATGCCTGTATTAAAACACTGTCAAGCTTTAGCGTATAAAGATTATCGTTTGTGCGGCGACGATATTTCATCACGGCAATACTCGCATCCTTTGAGTAAAGAAAGCGGGAAGAATCATTTTGCGTTGAGTCATCAATCAAAAAATCGTCGAGCGTAATATGCAGTTCAGGAAAGTGTTCTTCTACTTTTGTTTTTGTATTTACAAAAGATACATTAGCATTTTTAAGTGCAAATTTTTTAATGCCAAACGACCCGATTTCTTTGGTAATGCGATGATATAACGTAGTAGAATCTTTGAATGCATCTTCACCCGGTGTATGATATATTTTTATTACAGTGTTATTAATATAAAGTACGTTAAGGCGAAGATCTTTTTTTCTAAGAATATCAACGGGTGTAATACCATCAATACTTATGGCTTTTACCTTTATATCAAAAAGGTCCTTGGGCTGTTGCTGTAACTGTACTCTCTGTATATAGACAGAAGTATCGTAGTGAAGATGTATATCAGCAAAAATAACTTTTGATTGAAGCACGTCAATATCCACTTTACCAATGCTTATATCATACAATCCCCTCGAACCATCTTTTACAAGTTGCTGTAATTTCTGCTTCATCAGCGGTTCAAAGTCAGTAAGACGTTTGCTCTTCAAATAATAAAACACGCCTGTGGCTAAAACAATAAGTATTGAGCATGCAATTAATATCTTCTTCATTCAACAAACAATTAGATGTCATAAACTTTGCGTTGCAGTCATTGATGCATCATTCGTTTTGATCTCATGACAATTCATTCCAAAATCTCATCCCGGCTTTAACAACATTTACCGGTTAGAGTAAATAAATATTCATGCCAACAAATTTTTATTTCATTCACAATCAGCTATTAAGAAGAGATGCTTACATCTGCAACTAAGTTTGGCACGGAATTATAACGGGGTTGAATAAAACTGATAATTATATGAAGACACATTATGCTTTAGCAGCTATGGCATCTGTTAGTGTTTTGTTTTCGTGTGTAAGCCCTAAAAAACTTAGAGAAGCAGAAGGAAGGTATTCACAACTAAACGGAGCATATCTTGAAATGCAGGGGAAATTAAGAGACTGTGAACAAAAATCTAAAGATTCAACAGACCAGTTTTCAAGACGCAAAGCTGAATACGAATCCAGAATAGCCAATCTTAATGATCAGATTGAAAATCTGAAACAGAATAACAACCAGGTGCTTAACCAATTGAAAGATCTTTCTGTGATATCAGGCTCCCAGGCAGAAAGCATTAAAAAATCACTTGAAAATATTGGCGCAAAGGATGTTTATATACAGGACCTGCAAAAAGCAATTGCCCGTAAAGATTCGCTCAATATGGCACTGGTAATGAACCTTAAAGGAGCTATTGGTGATTTGAATGATAAAGACATAAATATTAAAGTTGATAAAGGCGTTGTGTATATTGACATTTCTGACAAGCTGCTTTTTAAAAGTGGTAAGTATGAAGTAACAGAAGAAGCGAAAGTTGTATTAGGCAAAGTGGCCAAAGTATTATTAAACCAGCCTGATATTGAATTTATGGTTGAAGGACATACTGATAATGTACCTTACAGGAGTGGCGTTCTACTCGATAACTGGGACCTGAGTGTAAAGCGTGCAACCTCAGTAGTGCGCATATTGCAAAATCAATATGGCATACCACCAGCAAAGATGACCGCAGCAGGCCGCAGTGAATATGTTCCTGTTACTGCTAATGATACCGTGGAAGGCAAAGCTGCTAACCGCAGAACAAGAATAGTAATACTGCCACAACTTGATCAATTCTTTAAGCTGCTGGAAACACCACAAAGAAGTTAATTTAAAAACATTTTATCTTTTAAAAGTGTATTGATAATGTATATCAATGCACTTTTTTTATTACTGAACATGAGGTAATTTTTCCCCATGCATTAATGCTGTTAGCAAAGACTTTTTTTGATTATGGTCTATTATTAAAATGATGCTTTCATGTTTTAAAATATAAACGCTATTGAACCGCTGGATTTGCTAATTTTATGAACAAGAAAAGATATTCACGTGGTGTTGATATTATGTGCTTCTAAAAAATAAAAGATTTGAAGAAAAATTTGGTACGCAATCAAATTCTCCTATTTTTGCACTCCCAAAAACAAAAAAACGGGATGATCTTGTAGCTCAGTTGGTAGAGCACAACACTTTTAATGTTGGGGTCCTGGGTTCGAGTCCCAGCGGGATCACAAAGCGCACAATGTGCGCTTTTTTTATGCGCCAATAATTTGTTGCTGTGTAATCTTGATTGTTCATACTATTTTTTTTTCGCTTTGTTGTTTAAGATGATTTCTAATTTTTTCAATTTGCTTGTCCGGAATTTATCGAAGTAGTTAATAAAATTCTGCAATTCCGGCGAAATGAAATTTGCGTTCAACTATTTGTTGAAAATCTGTTTTCATCAACCATTGCTCTACCAGTTCGTGCCTGGTAAGATATTCGCAAACCTTTTGTAGCGATTAGCTAATGTGCCATGTGTGTTTAATTTTTTGCAATAGGTAACTTTTAAGTTGCGCAAAAAAATTTAAAACCCTTTTTATTGGAAGAACAAGCGTAGAATTAAGCGTTTGAGACTCGTTGGTCGTAATTGAATAGCTGATCTGGGTGGGAATAATTTCTAAGAATACACGCTTAATAAACCATTGCATGTTAATATCATTCCTTTCCCGTATTTTCTCTTGACCTTAAAACTATCTCACGGATTACGTTATCGGTTTCCCTGACAGAAGTTGCAAGATGCTCCATAAGGTAAAGCCAATGCTGCGGATTGACATCCTTTTGTATTTCTGCCTGCATCAACTCCCACAAGCCTAAAATATTTGCCAGGGGCCGCCGAAGTACATGCGATTGTATAAAAGCAATTTTTTCAAGATTTTCATTCTGTTCAATAATTTTCAGTTGTGCTTTATTTCTTTCTGTAATATCTATCACTACACCTATCACTGCGGGATGTCCCTTATATGTCATGCGGCTGCCAAACACTTCTGCCTGTACCAGTTGCCCGTCTTTCTTACTGCATGTGATCTGGTAACTACGATTGTCTGATCTACCTTCGAGGATAATGCCTATATTCCTGGAAATGCTGGCAATGGCAAGCTCACCTACAATCAGGTTAATGGAGCCATCCTGCGCAAGTTCGGTTTCGGTATAACCGGTTAGTTCCGCAAACTTTGGATTGACGTAGGCAAACCGCCCGTCTTGTATAATGCAAACGCCGACCAACGATTGTTCCACAAGGTTCCTGAACTTCTCTTCTGCTTCAAGATGCTCAAGCTCTATTCTTTTTCTTTCTGAAATATCCATACCCATGCCTACAAAACAAGGCTTGTTTTCATAGCTGGTTAAAACTGCGGTAAGAATATAAGGTATTTTTTTGCCCGCTTTTGTCACAATAACAGCTTCCGTTTCGGAGTGCCCGCTAATGAATGCTTCCCGGAATTTATGCTGTATTAAATTTTTATCTTCATCAGTAAACAAGTCAGGAAAGTTTATTATTGGCATTTCATCTTCCGCATACCCCGATATTTCTTCAAGCCTTTTATTCCAGCGGATACACTTCATGTCCCTGTCCAGCAAATAAAAAATACCTGGCAGACTGTTGATGAAACTGTTTGATATGTCCCGTTCCCCAATAACAGCCTGTTCCGCCTTTTTTTTGCCAGTGAGTATTTCTGTGAACATGATAATACCTCCAATTTCTCCGGAACCTTTGTACCATGGAAAAGTTTCCCATCTTATCCATTCGGTTGTTCCATCCGCCCTGTGGAAAATGTCTTCTTCATGTTTCTCCGTTGCGCCTGCAAGGCTGCGCTGGTGAACATCTTTCCAATGTTGAGGTATATCGGTAATTAAATCGTAATGATTCCTTCCGGCAATACTTCCTTCTTTTACTTCATATTCTTCTTCCCACCTATGGCTTATAGCAATGTAATTCATGTGGGTATCAAACATTGCGAGGGCAGCCGGACTTTGCCTTACAAACAAGATTAATTGTTCTTCCCTTTCTTTCTGTTTTTTCACTTGCAGTGCCGAACGGGATATCGTTCCCAGGCCGGTAATTCTTCTTATGTTGTCCGCCGAATTCACGGAAAAAAACTCCCATTCTACAAAAACCATTTCACCTGCTATACGGGAAAAGAGTTGTGTGATTAATCTCCGGGGCTTTACGTCATTTTCTTCCACCAGCTTTCCCAAAAAATCTATTACCATCCGCTGATCTGAAATGTGCAGGCATTGATAAAAAGGTTGTCCTGCCATATCTTTTGCCGCCCTGCCCAACGTCGCGGTAAACAGCTCATTACTGCTGCATATATTGCCGGCATTATCAATTTCTATAAAAAAAATGATTTCAGAATATTGTAAAAAATCAGCAGGTATCAACAGTAAAGTTTGTCGGTTAAGAATATTGAACAACAGCCATGGTAGGGAGAATGGCAAATTACAACTATTTCTATATGCCATGAAACTGAAACACTTTAAATCTTTCGTTTCTATATTGAATAAAATTAACCTGGCACAAAAACCTTTGCCATTAGCTGTATATTTTTATGACAACGGAATTGCATCCATTGAATTATAACTTTTGAGATAGTATTCATATTTCTTTGCAACAGCCCTGGTTAAATGCCATGTTGCTTTCTGCCTGATCAGGATCTTTCTTTGTATTTTGTATCAAACAACTTATTTGGTTTCCAGTAAATGCAATCGTTTTTGAAATCCATCATCACGTTAAACCGTTTGAGTACATCATTCCCAAGATTATTAATGGAAAAACCTGCCGGGTTACGGGTGCCGAGGATAAGTGTGGGGATACTGGTGAGTTCAAAGCCACTCATTTCAAACGCCGGCGCCAGTACCACTTTTGTTTCAAACTTAACGCCTCTAGGATTGCGCAACACAATTGAGCGCAGTAGCGTTAGGTTCTTGGCAAAATCTGCTGAAGCTGCCCAGGCACTATCCAGTATAATTGCCTGTTCAGCACCGGTATCCATTAAGAAATCCCCGTTGTATTGTTGTGCTCCTTTTTTCATTGAGCCTTTTACAATCATAAAAGAGTGCCTGAATTCCAGCTTTGATTTGACATATCCTTTTGGCGCTTTCATCAATTTTCCGGAGTGAACTATCAGCCAGCTTTTGTCGTAATCCAGCTCTACCTGCCTGCCTTCAAAAAGGTTCCAGCCGAAGCGCCCATCCATCTCATGGGCCGTAAGATCCGTCACTGCAAATTGCGGGTTGGTAAAAACCAATTTACCCATTTGCAACTTGTAAACGCTGTTCAGCCTATTGAAATCCGGTGCAGCTTTTCCGGACAAATATTCAGTCTGGGCAGACAATAACTTCGTCTTCTTTGTAACAGCATCCTTCGTCAACCGCAGGTCCCAGGAGCCTGTATCAAAGTGTAGATTCACTGTATCGGCATCATTGATAACTGCTTTAAAACTAATCGCGTTATAAGAGGTTAGCGTGAAAGGAATAGTATCATGAATAGTCGTCTTTCCAGGTGTTTTTTCTTCAGGCGGAACAGCGCTTGCAACCTGCGTGTAACATGAATCTTTACCATTCAGGAGAATAATAAAATCATATCGTGTTCCTGGTTTTACTTTTACCCTTATTGAGTCAATATCGGTATAAAATGTTACCCATTTAGTCTTTCGTGTCCGGTCTGCTGTGAAAACATCCGGCCTGATACGAGGTGAAAGCGACCATGCATTTTTGTCCAGTAAATCGCCATCCCTGATAGCGACGTTTCTGGATGTGGCCTTAATAACGGGAAGCCGGGTTTGAGCGTCTGAAAAAAAAGTGAGCACTATAAACAGCAATAAAAGTAGATTTTGCATGTTGGTATTTATAGTGAAAATAAGAAATTTAGTGACCATGTTTTCAGCCTCAAAAAAAATATAGGCTTGGCATAATCTTCCTATACATCTCACACATAAAAACCAATACAACAATTGTCTCCTCTTATTATTCACTGGCAGAATGCAAATACAGGAGTGGCGATAAAGCAGGTGCTGCACAACTCTTAAATGCTGTAAGAAAAAGAAATTACCCGGATGGATCATCCAGTTCTTATGCAGCCAGAGTATCATCAATGCTTCTGCAGAAAGTGCTAACCTAAAACAGAGCCCGGGTTATTAAGTGTAAGAAGGTGTTCACTAGTATTGCCGCCAAAACCATTGACTTTGCTGGCAATTTTTTATTTGATAACACATATTAATCCTACACGAAAGAAATAAAATAAGTTTAGCAAGACCTTCAGATAATAAATAGTCGCATGGGCCTAATTCATCAATTATTCTTTAAGAATGCTTCTATCATAGCTGTTACAAGTTCAGGTAATTTGCTATTTTTTTCAGGTGATTCAATTTCTCCAATATAATCCCCATGTCCTGACGGTAGAATAGCCAGCCTGCCATGAGGCAACACACGTGATAATTGAAGCGCATGTTCAGGAAGCACCACATCTTTATCGCCGTTAATAATTAATGCCGGTGCCTGTATGGCATGTATATCCGAATCACTGATGTCTTTAAAAGCTTTCATTCTTGCCACATCCCTGTTAAACATAGCCAGCAATCCTTTAGGATCGGGATTGACTTTAAGATAAGCTTCCTGTAACTGCTTAGGCATAATGCTCAAAGTAGCATGTTCAAATCCATCAAAAAAACCGGGCAGCATGCCATCACGCCTGTAATTGGCAGAAGCAATAATCAGTTTGTTCACCAACTGCGGATGTCTTATAGCTATCTGCAGTGTAGTGGTGCCGCCATTACTAAATCCCATAATGTCTGCCTTTTCAATACTAAGCTGATTAAGCAGTTCGGCCACATCGTCAGCATCCTGTTCAAAACTTAGTGGGCGGTCAATATCATGTGTACGTCCGTGAGCCTGTAACTCCACTGCAATTACCTTATGCGTTTTAGCCAGTTGCGGAAGAATGTGACCATACGTGGATTCAATAGTGGAGCCACCGCCATGTAACAATACCAGCGGATAACCATTGCCATGAATTTCATAGTACATCTTTAAACCATTCACATGTGCATAGTTGCCTGTATACTGTTGCTGTGCATTCATTTGTAGTTGTGTTAATGTCAGTAAAAATGTTATTATTAACAGGTGATGTTTCATATAGCGTTGTTTTGAACAAAACAAACTTAGTTTGAAATAATGGATGTAAAGGGATGTAAATACGTCAATCTGTAGGCAAATTGCGTCGATGACAGCGAATATGCTTTGCTGTTTTGAACAAGCCTTTTTTGTAGTTTGTCATTTAGAAATACTGCCTGAAGTTGACTTTACTTCAATATGTTTATCAAAAAAAGGCCAAGGCAAAATATCATAAGGAATTAAAGCTAAATTTTGCCATGCATTAAGTGTTGAAGTAGTTACTTTTGCAAATTAAGCTGTTAATCATCATGTCATATTTTAAAGATAAGGTTGTTGCTGTTACAGGAGGATCAGAGGGCATAGGCAAAGCTATGGTTGATGCCTTGCTGCAAAGAGGTGCCAAAGTTGCAACCTGTGGCCGTAATTACGATAAACTTTACCAGCTTCAAACACAATATCCTGGTAAACCATTGCTTATTTATTCTGCTGATGTAAGTAAAGAAATGGATTGTAAAAATTTCATTGAACAAACCATCAAACTATACGGTACTATTGATATTCTCATTAATAACGCAGGCCTTTCTATGCGTGCATTGTTTGAGGAAACCGACCTGGAAACCATACGCATTCTGATGGATGTAAATTTCTGGGGAGCGGTATACTGCACCAAGTTTGCCTTGCCTTATATTCTTAAGCAAAAGGGCCAGGTAGTAAGTGTATCTTCTGTTGCGGGTTATCGTGGCCTGCCGGGACGCACAGGATATTCTGCATCAAAACATGCATTGAACGGATGGATGGAGGCATTGCGTACCGAACTGCTTTATTCAGGTGTGAATGTAATGTGGGTGTGCCCGGGCTTCACTTCTTCCAACATTCGAAAAGTGGCTTTGAATAAAGATGGTCAACCGCAAGGTGAGTCTCCTCTTGATGAGAAAAAAATTATGAGTGCGGAAGAATGTGCATCATATATAATCCCTGCTATTGAAAAGCGTAAACGTACCATTGTGTTAAGCACGCAGGGCAAAGAGACTGTGTACCTGAATAAATATTTCCCCGCCCTTGCAGATAAACTTGTTTACAGGTTTTTCTTTAGAAAAGGGCAGCTAGTAAAATAAAAACTTTTGCGAATTACTTTTTTGCATGCCTTTAGTAACTCTTTCAACAGATATAGGTCATAATGATTACATAACAGGTGCTATTAAAGGGCAACTGTTGTCTGTTAATCCGTCCCTCAATATTGTAGACATCACACATAATCTTTCTTCAGATAATTTTCTGCAGGCGGCTTATATATGCATCAATGCTTTTAAGTATTATCCTGCAAAAACTATTCATATAATCATTGCCAACCTGTTTGAGTACAGGCCCACGCATTTGTTATTGACTGAATATAATCAGCAGTATATTATTTGTGCCGATAATGGTTTGCTTACAATGATTACCCGTAACAAACCTTCAGTCGTTTACAAACTGGAGATAGATGTGTCAAAACCGGTTAATGTGCTACAATGCACCGCAGCTATTGCAAATGTGGTAAACGCTTTGCAACAAGGCAATGCATCTTCTGTAGGTGCATTGATTAATTCTTTTGTTGAGAAATACCCATTACGTTCCACAGCTAATTCTAACCTGCTGGAAAGCCAGATTATTTTTATTGACAATTTTGAAAACGTTGTAATAAACATTACCAAAGAAGAGTTTGAAGAATACCGCAAAGGGCGATCCTTTAAAATTTATCTTACCCGTAATGAAATTATTGAAACCATCAGCGAAAATTACGCCGGCGTTTCACAAGGTGGTACGCTTGCATGGTTTAACTCAGCAGGATATCTCGAACTTGCTATCAATAAAGGCAACCTGGCAGGACTTTTTGGCCTGCAGGGTTTTTCTGAAAAAACACAACACACGGCCGCCATTCAAAACAAGCTACTATACCAGGTGGTAAGAATTTATTTTGAATAACCCGACGCGGCTTTTGTTACTTTCTGTTGCTTGTTAATATGTCTGCGCAAAAAACAATTATCTTACGAAATTGTTAGCAGTGTCATTATCTGTCCCCTTTGAACAAGTGTTGACTAAAAGAATTAATTATGACATGGTATGAAGAAGATGTAAAAAAAGTCGAAAAAGTAAAGACTAAATTAACCTATGACCCAAAACTGATTTTTTATGGCAGTTCGTCTATACGGTTATGGGAAAGTTTATACGAAGATTTTAAACAGTACTACCCGGTAAACCTGGGATTTGGCGGCTCAACGCTTGAGGCCTGTAATTATTTTTTTGAGCGGATACTTCTCCCCTATCATCCAAAGCATATTGTTTTTTATGCCGGCGATAATGACCTTGGGGATGGCAAATCTCCGGACCAGGTATTTACCTATTTTCAGCAGTTTGTTTCAAAACTCAACAAACATTTCCCCACGATAGCGCTGTCTTATGTTTCAATTAAGCCAAGCCTTTCAAGGTGGGATATCATCAGCCGCATAAGAACCACTAATAATTTGATTGAAGGTTTCATCAAAAAAGCGAATAAGAATTATTATTATGTAGATATTTTTGATAGTATGCTTGACCCAAGCAGGCTACCCATAAGAAAATTTTATCAGGAAGATGAGTTACATTTAAGCAAAGAAGGCTACAAAGTGTGGAAAGAAATTTTGCTTAAACACATCGAAAAGTTTAATGATTCCATAATAGCGAAATAGAAGCATTATATTTCTTTTACATGTCATTTGCAAACCTATGCTCAGAGAATACCACAAATGGATCAGCCCTGTTCTTAACAAAGAAATGGAACTGCTCATGTTTGGGCATTCTGGCGCAGCCGTGTTATTCTTTCCAACCCGCACAGCCCGTTTTTATGACTATGAAAACTGGCGTATCATCGATGCAATAAAAGACAAAATTGAAGATGGTTATTTACAGGTATTTTGCGTGGATAGTTTAGATATTGAAAGCTTTTATGCAGACACTCATCCAACACACAAAATAAAACGCCATATAGCTTACGAGCAATATATTTTAACAGAAGTGCTGCCTTTTATCAGAAAAAAAAATAAATCAAACTATATTATTTCTGCGGGTTGCAGTCTTGGTGGCTATCATGCTATCAATATTGCATTCAGGCACCCTGGAGAATTTAATAAAGTTGTAGGCATGAGTGCCCGGTATGACCTCACACTTGCTTCGCATACATTTCCTGATTTGCTTAACGGGTACATTGACGAAGACATTTATTTAAACATGCCAAGTATGTTTCTTTCAAACCTTACAGACGAAGCAATTCTTGATCAATTAAGAAAACTATCCATTTCCGTTATTATAGGCAGAGAAGACCCCTTTTATGAAAACAACCTCCACCTTAGTGCTGTGCTTGCAGACAAGAAAATACCGCACGATTTATATATATGGAACGAAGAAGCCCATCGCCCAAGATATTGGCGAAAAATGGTTCAGCTTTATTTATAAGTTATTAAGCTGCTGTTTAAAATAACTTAATACATCCATAACCTGTAATTTCTTTTGAGGTAAGACCTTTAACCGAAATCTTTGGTTATGGGTACTACAAGAAACTGGAAAGCTTACTATTTAAAAGACTTTGGAACTCATGCGCTGGTAGTGCATGGAGAAGTTAATACAACAGGGTTACCGCATATTTTGCCAATGCTGTTACTACACGAACGGCCTTCTCTAAATGCTCATTGCCTTAATATTTTATTAGCCAACACCGGCGATGACGAATACACAGAAGTAAGAGAAGTTTTTTTTCCCGATGCAGACAAAATTCAAACAGTACAGATTTATAATGAAGACGGCATTATCGAGGCTACGCTTCCTGTTACTGTAAGTCCTGACAGAGAGCCGGAAGATTTGTTATATGGAGAGTTTTATGATGATTAATTTGAAAGGGGAGAAATCAATTATAAAATATCAGCAGTAGAACCTGAGTTAAATAAGGCTAGCTTAATGCCTGATTTCTTTCGTACCACTAAAACTTAACATAGTGGCATTTGTTTCTATATTATTTTTATGTTAACTTTTAAAAATATTTGAAACCTATGCCAGAAAAGCAACTATCCAAAAAAGCAAAGCAGTACCTTAAAGAAGGCAGGCATGCCATTGCAGAAAAACTTGAATCTACCTTTTCAGAATACAGGAAAGACGCTGATGAAAAAGATTTCAAAAAAAGCATTAAGAAAGCCAGCAAAATTTTGAGCACCTCCGTTGCACTACCAACAGAAAAACCTGTTTTTCCTGCAAAGAAAGATGCTCAATCTGCAAAGTCAAAGCCTGTTGTTAAAAAAGCTGCGAAGAAAGCTGCAAAAAAAGCCGCCGCTAAAAAAAGCAAATAACCCCTTTTTACTAACCCATTCACTATAGTTCTGCTGCAAAATTTTAAAAAAAGCATTAAGTAATAAGCCGCTTATTTCAAGCGGCTTATTATTTTATGGCACTTCTTATCGGTGTCTATTAACAATTATTCCTAAAATAGCAGGAATCTATTTAGCGTAACCAGCCTTATAAATGGCACCTCTTCATTTTTTACTTTTATCTCACTCTTTTTTACAATTGTCTCATTTGCCCAATTATTGTTTTTTGTACAAATATTTTTGTTCTGGAATTACATTAACCCTGGTTACACACAACTTACAATATGAAAAAGTTTCTACTCATTGCAGGCATCATTTTTTTCTCAGCGCAACTGAAAGCTCAAATGCCCGGTGGCCCTGGTAAAGGCAATGCGCAGTCCATGAATATTGGACATATTTACGGCAAGATTATAGACAGTCTTGGGAAACCTGTTGGTGAAGCCTCTGTCGTTTTGCTGCAAAACAAATTTGATACTGCAAGCAAAAAGAAAAAGGATGTTTTATTAAAGGGCCTTGCAACAAAATCCAATGGCGAATTCAACCTGGAAGATTTACCAGTATTTGGCGCTTTAAAACTTAAAATATCAGCGGTTGGTTTTAAAGACTTTGAACAGACAATTTCTTTTCAGCCTAAACCTAACAGTGGTGGCCAACAAGCCGGCATGAATATGATGAGCGCCTTTGATAAAGATCTTGGCAACATTAAATTGGCCGGAGACGAAAAACAACTGGCTGGTGTAACGGTTACTGCAAGTTCACCCACCATGCGTATGGATATTGACAAGAAAGTTTTTAATGTAGAAAAAAACATTACCAGTGCAGGTGGTACAGCGATGGATGTAATGCGTAATGTACCTTCAGTGCAGGTTGATATTGATGGTAATGTAAAGCTGCGCAATGCAGCGCCGCAGATTTATATTGATGGAAGGCCCACTACCCTTTCCCTTGACCAGATTCCGGCAGATGCCATAGAAAGCGTGGAAGTAATTACCAATCCCTCTGCTAAATTTGATGCTTCCGGTGGTAACGCAGGCATACTGAATATCGTTCTGAAGAAAAATAAAAAATCAGGTTATAATGGCAATATAATGGCCGGCATAGATAAACGTGGTGGCACCAATGCCGGTGCAAACTTTAACCTGAGACAGGACAAGTTTAATTTCTCTGCTGCATTCATGAGCAACCAAATGAGAAATAGAACTACAGGTACAACAGACCGCCTGAATTATGGAGACACAGAAACACATGTGTATCAAAACAACATCAATAAAACAAATGGCGGTTTTATGTTTGGCAGGCTTGGACTTGATTACTTCATCACCAACAGAACCACAATTTCTGTTGCAGGAATAAAAGTACATGGAGAATTTAAGCCAAATGAAACAATCGACTTAACAACAGACAGTTTATTAACCGGAGGAAAAATAACCAGCTTCAGTCAGCGTTTGTCAACCAGCAAAAGAGTATTTAACGCAAATGGCTTACAGCTTGGCTTCAAACACAACTTTCCTAAAGAAGGAGAAGAACTTACAGCAGACTTCAACTACTTCTCAGGGAAGAATAACAATAACGCATTATACACGACTAACTATTATAACGCACCCGGCGGTGATATTACAGGTACACAATACCAACAGGTTGCAGGCGATGGAACAAACAAGTTTGTAACTATCCAGACAGATTATGTGAAACCATTTACAGGTAAAACAAAATTAGAAACAGGTCTTCGTGTTCAGCTACGTAACACTACCAACAATACAGATACTTATCTTAGAGGCATTGGCAGCAGCGAGTATGAAAAAGTTTCTACCGGTACTACCAATTACAAAAATCACGACAATGTATATGCGGCTTATGTATCTGTTACCAGTGGTTTTAAAGATTTTGGTTACCAGATTGGGTTACGTGCAGAGAGCAGTGATTATAATGGCGAGCTCACAAACACAGGTGAAAAATTCAAGAATAATTATCCCATTAATCTTTTCCCTTCTATCTTTTTAAGCCAGAAGCTAAGTAACAAACAGGAATTGCAGTTAAGCTTTACAAGAAGAATTAACAGGCCCAATTTCTTCCAGCTAATTCCTTATACGGATTATACAGACAGTCTTAATATTACAAGAGGTAATCCTAATCTTGTTCCGGAGTTTACGAACTCTATAGAGTTTTCTTACGGCAAAACCTTCAAGGGCAGCAATAATATTCTTGCTTCTATCTATTACAAAAAGACAACCGATTTAATTACACGTTATCTTGATAAGGCCATCAATCCTTCTACTGGTAAAGAAGACATCATAAACACTTATGAAAATGCCAACTCAAGCTATGCGATGGGTGCAGAATTTACCTCTGTAAACAATATTGCCAAATGGTGGGATGCGACAACCAATCTTAACCTGTACAAATCAAAAATCAATACAGATAATTTAACAGGCACATCGCAGGACGCAATGTGGAGCTGGTTTGGCAAATTCAATAACAACTTCAAACTGCCTAAAAACTTTGCAATACAGTTATCTGCAGATTATCAAAGCAAAACAAACCTGCCTGTTACCAATAACAATAACCAGGGTGGCGGCCCTCCAATGCAACAGGCACAATCTTCTTCACAAGGTTACATCAGAGCTTTCTGGGGAACAGATATCGCAGTAAAGAAAAGCTTTTTAAAAAACAACGCAGCAACTGTTACACTTACTGTAAGCGATATTTTCAGAACAAGGAAATCTGACCAGTATGCATACAGCGATTACTTTGTTCAAAACTATTACAGGTTGAATAACCCACAAATGATAAGGATAAATTTTGCTTACCGCTTCGGAAAGATGGATATGTCTTTATTCAAGCGCCAGAATACAAAGAGCCAGGGAGAAGCAATGCAGGGAATGAATCAATAAATATCGTCAACTTAATCTCATAGGCAGGTCTATATACTGCAGAGGGGTCTTTTCTAAGACCTCTTTTTATTTTGGTTAACCAATGCATCCGCTTAAAAGAAATAATTAAAAATCATTGCGTCACAATAACGCAATGATTTTTTTAATTATATTTATCCCACATAAAAACTGCTTTACATTAAAACTGCTTGCATGAAACAACACAAACACAAGTTACTATTACCATGTCTTTTCTTATCTATGTATGTCTTCTATAGTTACACAAAAGCTCCCCGGGATAAGCCAGCAAAAGAAGTTGTAGAAAAATCAGCAATGCTAAAAACAATTGATGGTAATACTTTCCGAGACCTTAATAAAAATGGCAAACTGGATGTTTATGAAGACAGCAACCAACCCATTGAAGAGCGTATCACAGATATTCTTAAACAAATGACGCTGGAAGAAAAAGCCGGTATGATGTTTATTAACGGCGCAAGAGTAAATGAAGATGGTTCTATTGAAGACAAGCCTGCTACAGGTATGTTCGCCTTTGCACCAAATGGCCTTAAATTAATGCAGGAAAAGAAAATGAATCACTTTAACCTGTGGGCCGTTCCTTCAGCAGCATCGCTTGCAAAATGGTATAACCTCATGCAGCAGGAAGCCGAGAAAACAAGGCTTGGCATTCCCATCACCATTGCATCAGATCCACGCAATCATTTCAGCAATAATATTTTTGCTATGACGGCCAATAGTTTTTCTCAGTGGTGTGAACCATTAGGGCTTGCGGCCATCGGAGATGAAAAAATCACGCAACAATTTGCAGATATTTCAAGACAGGAATATATAGCAGTAGGCATTCGCGAATCACTGCATCCGCAGGTAGATCTTGCAACAGAGCCAAGATGGCCACGTATCAGCGGCACCTTTGGAGAAGATGCACAGCTTAGCGCAAGAATGGCCAAAGCTTACATACTCGGTTACCAGGGAGAATCATTGAGCAGTACCAGCGTAGCCACAATGACTAAACATTTTTCAGGCGGCGGGCCGCAAAAAGAAGGGCTTGATCCACATTTTCCTTTTCAGAAAGGACAGGTTTATCCAGGTAAAAATTTCAACTATCATCTTATTCCGTTTGAAGCTGCTTTTGCGGCACACACGGCAGCCATCATGCCTTATTACGGTGTGCCTGTGGGGCAAACAAGTGAAGATGTTGCCTTTTCTTTTAATAAAGATATTATTACGGGGCTTCTTCGTAACAAATATAAATATGACGGTGTTGTATGTACAGACTGGGGGCTTATTACGGATGCGCATATGGGCGATGTTGTATGGCCCGCACGTGCATGGGGCGTTGAAAAACTAAGTGAAGAAGAAAGAGTAAAAAAAGTAATTGATGCAGGTGTTGATCAGTTTGGGGGAGAGAACTGTCCTGAGGACATTATTAAGCTGGTAAAAGATGGAAAGCTTACAGAAGCAAGGATTGATGAAAGTGTAAGGCGCTTATTACGTCAGAAATTTCAGCTTGGTCTTTTCGAGAATCCTTTTGTAGATGAAGCAAAAGTACCGCAGGTATTAGGCAAAGCCGAGTTTGCCCAGGCTGCTGAAGTATCTCAAAGGCGGGCAATGACATTGCTTAAGAATGATAATAAAACACTGCCACTGCAGCAGGGCAAGTTAAAAATTTATGTAAAGAATATTGATGCAAAAGTTGCCGCTCAATATGCAACGGTTGTGACTGATCCAAAAGATGCAGATATTGCAATCCTTCGTTTAAATACACCTTACTATCCCGTAGAAACACCTATTACGATAGCAAAAATGTTTCATCACGGCGATCTCGATTTCAAGGCTAAAGAAAAAGACAGCATTCTGCAGTTGCTCAATACGGTTCCCACCATTGTTGATATTTACCTCGATCGTCCCGCGGTCATTCCTGAAATAAACGCTAAAGCAAAAGGGCTTCTTGCAGACTTCGGAGCTAGCGATGCCGCAGTGTTAGATGTAATTTTCGGCAAAGCAAAACCCGGTGGCAAACTACCTATTGAACTTCCATCGTCTATGGATGCTGTTCGTAATCAGAAAGAAGATGTGCCTTATGATAGTAAAGACCCATTGTACAAATTTGGATATGGGTTAAGCTATTGACTTAGTCAATGGTGAATAGTCAATGGGCAATAGAAAGACAAGTATTACTTAAATCAAATTGAATCGATCACATACTAATAAAACACCAAAGAAGCTATATGAACTCACGTAGAAAATTTATTCAACAATCAGGCGCCCTTATGCTGGGCGGCAGCCTGCTTTCACGCAAATCGTTCGCATCTTTTTTTAAAGAGCAGTCTGAAAGGCCAATAGGCTTGCAGTTATTTACCTTGTTTAATGTAATTGATGATGATGTAAATGGCTCACTAAAAAAAGTGGCTGACATTGGCTTCAAGGAGATAGAATCTGCCTTCAGCAAAAAAGGCGGTTATTATGGACTGAAGCCAAAAGAGTTTGCATCATTATTAAATGGCCTTGGCATGTCATGGAAATCACACCATGTATTAGGAGCTCCATTTAAATTACCTCCGGGCTCAAAAATGCCTACCGGCCCTGATGGGAAGCCTATTACTATTCCGCCAATGCGTAACCTTCGCGACAATTACCAGGAGCTAATTGATGAAGCTGCGGAAGGAGGCATCCAATACCTTGTATGTGCAACAACACCGGTTAGCACAACAGACGAAATAAAGGCTTCCATTGAAACACTTAATAAATCGGCAGAAGCTGCAAAGAAAGCAGGCGTACAACTTGTTTATCATAATCACCACCAGGAATTTGCTAAAGTGGATGGGCAGGTACCTTACGACTTATTGCTTTCACAAACAAATGCAGATGTATTAAAGATGGAGCTTGACCTTGCATGGGCCATTAAAGGCGGTGTTGATCCTGTTGAATTGTTTAAAAAGAATCCAGGCAGATTCCCTTTATGGCATGTAAAAGATCTGGATGCTACACATGAAACGATTTTACCTGTAGGTAGCGGCACGATAGATTTCAAACCAATTTTTGCTAATGCATCTACTGCGGGAATGCAGCATTTTTTTGTAGAACATGATATGCCGGCTGATCCGTTTGCAAGCATAAAATCAAGCTTTGGGTATATCAGCAATACATTACTGAAAGCATAATTTTTATAGCTATAACCAAAGGCACAATACGTTCTTCATCGCCGGGACTATAAGGTAACCCGGTGATGAAGCATGTAGCTAAGAAGCAGGATGTGCAAGATTATATTTGTGTTGCTCAGTCAAATATTCCAGCAACAACACATCATTATAAGCCGGGGCATAAAAATAAAACCTGCCAAAACCAGATCGGGCAAACATGCCTCTGAAAAGATTGGGAAGATAGGTTGCGATATCACCAATAAAAAAACAAAAATCACTTTGCTCAATTCCTTCCAAAGAAAAATCACCACGAAGTTGCACCCTTTCCGGAGCCGCACCTAAACGGATAAGGGAAGTATTAAGAATTACCTTATCCATAAAATCATCACTTGCATAAAGCAAAGCCCTGGCTTCATTAATTAGCTGTGGTTTTAAAGAATCAAGTGCCGGAATTGAATACTTGCCTAACAATCTTGCAAAGTGATAAATAATAATAGGTGCACGGTTATAATGTGGTGACACATAAGCCGGCTTTGTAAGATAATGCCTGTTTAAAACTACCTGTCGTATTAATTCAACACTTGCGCTATCCGCTTTTTGCCAGGGTAAATGATATTGATTGACAAAATACAGGATGTTTGATAGTACACATACATCAAAATCAACCGGCATTTTTTTGCCAAACCAGGTTGAGTAAGCACCTATTTTTTTATACTCCTTAAATGTATTTTTTATTCGCTTATGTTCAAGATTAGCGTTTTGCTGCATTAGCTTGTGTACGGTAGCTGCAACCGAATCTGTTGCCTGCAAAGCCATTAACATCATCACCGTATCATCTGAATCATCCGGCATGGAATTACTCTTGCTGAACCAATGCAGAAAGCCGCTGTTGGGAAAGATAGAAGGTGTATCAGTCTGCCAGAAATTATACGTAGGCTGCCCTTTCCTGTTTTGATATTTTGAAAAAGGAGCCCTCCCCTTTTCGATAATATTTTCAACAGCCCTTTTTTCCGGTGAAGGCAAGTCATCTTTTAATTGTTGCAAAGTAAATAAAGCAATGGCGGTAAAAAAGATGTTATCATCTGCTTTATACGAATGCATTTTCTTTTGATACCGGCGATAACACTCAAACATTCCCCTGGAGAAAAAGCTGTCGTTATTAACCTGCAACGCAGAAATTCGTTGTACAAGATTTAAAGCAATGCTGTCATTTATAACAGTTGAATTCTGTGCATGAACACCTGCAATTATTAATAGGCAGATGGAAAGTACACAGTATTTTTTCACCAATTTTTCTTTGAAGAAAGACAGCATTAAAATTCTTTTGCGCGGTAATATACATTCATTATAATGAATTTAGTAGCAGCAACGATTAGGGTAATGATATCTAAGCGCGACTAAATCTTACAAAAGATTATCCATTCAATCTTGATAGCAGGCAATTTATTTAACCACTTCTTTTAATTTTTCAACCAGGTCTTCTCCGCGCAAATCTTTTGCAATGATGGTACCTTGAGGATCTACAAGAATGTTGTGAGGAATAGACTGTACATGATACAACTGGGCAACAGCATTGCTCCAGTATTTTAAATCACTTACGTGGCTCCAGGTAAGGTTGTCTGCTTTGATAGCTTTCAGCCAGTTGGTTTTATCCTGGTCGAGCGATACACCAAGCACAGTGAAGTTTTTATCTTTAAACTGGTTATAAGCTGCAACAACATTTGGGTTCTCCATGCGGCAAGGACGGCACCAGCTTGCCCAGAAATCAACCAGCACATATTTGCCCTTGAACTGAGATAAAGAGACAGGCTTTCCTTCTGTATCGTTTTGTGTAAAGTCAATTGCTTTTGTACCAACAGCGCCGACTTTAGCCGCATCAATAGATTGCCTGATATACTTGCCATAAACGCTTTGCTGAACTGCGGGGGTAAGACGATTGAATTGCTGTTCCGTCATTTCAATATCGTCTTTAAACTGTAGCAACAAAAGCGGTGTAACAAATGAATTATTGTATTGCCCTACAAAGGCATCGGTTTTAGATTTAAACTCGCCATTAAGCGCCATGGCCTCTTCCTTTACAGAAGCAGTAACACCAGAATCATTTGCTTTCTTTTGAAGTTTTGCATAACGCTCAAACACAGGGTCGAAAATGGTATGCATTTGTTCATAATCCTTTTGAGAAACAGAACCGGTAATGGTTGACTTACTGTTCTCTTTTGTATCGCCTGTTATTGAAATATTACTGTTCTCAACAAAGAATACAATCTTTTTAGTAAAGCCTTTAAAATTAAGGCTGCTCAAAGAAGGTTCGTTTAATTTACCCGTTAAAACAAACTTACCGGCTTTGGCTCTTGCTTTTGCTATTGTGTCTGCTGTTTCACCAAGTGTGGTAAGCGATACGGGCGTGCCTTCTTTCAATCCTTCTACGTTTCCTGTTATGGTAAAATTCTTTTGTGCATTAACAGCAAAAGGCACAATACAAATGATAAAGAGAATATATTTCATCATAATTATTTCGAATGACGTTGTTTCAACACTTCAACTATGTCCTGCAATTTAAACCCTTTGGCGTTAAGCAAAAGTAAATAGTGAAACAGCAGATCTGCTGCCTCACCAAGAAACAAATCTTTATTATCATCCTTTGCTTCAATCACAAGTTCTACGGCTTCTTCGCCCACTTTCTGCGCTACTTTATTAATGCCCTTGGCCAATAATCTTGCCACATAAGATTCATCAGGAGAAGCCTGCCTGCGAAGCCTTATGATATCTTCCAAATAAAACAAAAAATCCTCGTTGTGATTTCTTTCACTCCAGCAGGTGTCGGCTCCGGTGTGGCACACAGGTCCTGTTGGATGCGCTTTAATCAGCAGTGTGTCTTTATCACAATCTGCGGCGATGGATTTAAGTTCAAGAAAGTTACCGCTCTCTTCCCCCTTCGTCCATAAACGTTTTTTACTGCGGCTGTAAAAAGTCACTTTACCAGTTTGTTCTGTTTTCTGCAAAGCTTCGTCGTTCATAAAGCCAAGCATCAAAACTTTGTGTGTATCATAATCCTGCACAATAGCAGGAGCAAGCCCATCATTGTATTTATTAAAATCGATCTGCATAATCGTGTAAAGGATTTTTTTATGTTACCAGCTTTTGTTCTTCGTGGTATCGCCTGTTGTGTCACTCACTTCAAGGTTCTGAACTTTGTTGAACAAACTGTCTGAACCATGATTTTCAACTGATTTTTCGTGATTCAACTGATTTCATAAATGCTTTTGTTTAAATGCACTTTGGCTAAAGCCAATAGTTACAGAGTTTTTATTAACCCAAGGCTTAAGCCTTGGGTTAATCCATTGTTGCATTCAGGCTTTAGCCAAAGTGCTTTAATCTGTTTTCCGCTCTGCGAAGTCTCTGACTTCGCAGTCTTTATGTTAAGAGTCTCCGACTCTTTCTTCATTATTCCATTCTCACATTAATCGCTTTCTCTTTAAGATACTGCTTCAATTCACCAATCCCTATCTCTTTAAAGTGAAAAATACTTGCAGCCAGCCCGGCATCAGCTTTACCTTCTTCAAACACCTCTACAAAATGTTGCCTGGTGCCACCACCGCCGCTGGCAATAATAGGAACCGGCAATTGCGTTGCCAAAGTTCGGGTAATATCCAATGCAAAACCCTGTTTGGTGCCGTCGTGGTTCATAGACGTCAATAATATTTCACCGGCGCCAAGTTCAACAGCCTGCTTGGCCCAATCAACACAACGGGTGTCCGTTTTAACACGACCACCGTTGAGATACACATACCATTCACCATCTTCTTCTTTCTTTGTATCAATAGCAAGTACTACGCATTGACTTCCAAAACTTCTTTCCAATTCGCGTATCAGTTCAGGGCGTTTGTAGGCCGCAGTATTGACTGAAATTTTATCTGCACCATTTTGTAACAATACACTTACATCTTCCACAGAGGAAATACCGCCCCCTACTGTAAATGGAATATTGATATTGTGGGCAATCCTGTTTACCAGTTCGCTTAATGTTTTGCGTTTTTCATTGGTGGCCGTTATATCCAGGAAAACCAGTTCATCTGCGCCTTGTTGCGCATATAAAGCGCCAAGTTCAACAGGGTCACCTGCATCACGCAAATCAACAAAATTTGTGCCCTTAACCGTGCGGCCATCTTTAATATCCAGGCAAGGGATAATACGTTTGGTTAAACCCCTCCGTGCGCTAATAGGGAGGCTTGTAGCCGCGAAAGTATTTTCGTTCATTAATTATGCTTTAGAATACTTAATTTTTTTACCACACGACTCACTATTCACCATTGACCATTACCAACTCTCCATCCACTAACCAAATTTCCTCAACTCTTCCAAACTTATCCTGTTTTCATAAATGGCTTTGCCCACAATTGTGCCTTTACAACCAGCTTCCTGCAAATCATCAAGGTCTTTAACAGAACTTACACCACCGCTGGCAATAAAATGCAGCTTTGGAAATTTGCCAATAATGTTTTCGTATAACGCCACAGACGGACCTTCCAGTTTGCCATCCTTGCTTACATCTGTACAAAAGATTTGTTGCACACCATGCTCAATATATTTTTGAATAAAGTCATACACCCAAACATCCGTTGTTTCTAACCAGCCACCGACTGCTATTTTTTCATCTTTCACATCAGCACCAAGTAAAAATTTATCAGCGCCATAGATGAGCAACCATTTGACAAATTCTGTTTCATTCTTTACTGCAAGGCTGCCGATGGTAGCCAATGTAGCACCGGAGTTAAATACAATCTTTACATCGTCTTCTTTTTTAATACCACCACCAAAATCAACAATAAGAGAAGTTTTGGAAGCAATAGTATCCAGCACTTTCCAGTTCTTTACTGCACCTGCTTTTGCACCATCCAGGTCTACGAGGTGAAGCCTTTTTAAACCAGCATCTTCAAATTGTTTTGCAACTTCTAATGGATGTTCATTATAAATTTTCTTTTGCTCATAATCGCCCTGCGTTAACCGAACGCATTTGCCATCAATCACATCTATTGCCGGTATAATTTCCATTGCTGTTATTTTATCTTAAGTCTGTTAATGATAAGGTTGTTTGAATTTAGTTTTGATGATTCACTGGCTTCCCACAGTCGCCATATTATCCAAACGATAAAGTGCTTGCGACGCAAGGGACGATGACATGAAATACTATCGCTGGTATCATAAAAAACTTAAATGATTTTAGCGATATCATTCAACTCATTTATTGCAAGCAGCACATCTTCCTGTGTTGTTCTCCAGTTTACCAAAGCAGCTCTTATACAACTTAAGCCTTTGTAAACTGTTGGCGTCATAAACACCTTACCTCTTGCGTTCAATTCACTTACTACTGCTGCCACTTTTGTTTTCCTGTCTACTTCGTCTTTAACAGTAAAGCAAACGGTGTTCAATCTCACCGGCGCGGCAAGCTTATAATAACTGGAAGCTGTAATTGCTTCACCCAATTGATTGGCCAAAGCGATGTTTTGCTCAACAATATCTTTATAACCCTCTTTGCCATAGGCCATCAATGTAAACCATACAGGCAATGCCCTAAACCTTCTCGAATTTTCAGGCACATAATTGAGGTAATTGAAATCTTCCAACGGGTCGCCAAGATAGGGCGCATTAGAATTTTGAAATGTTTGCACCTGCAACAAGGCATGTTGCTTTTTAGTGAGGGTTACTGCACTATCGTAAGGCACATTCAGCCATTTATGAAAGTCGACCGTAATGCTGTCTGCCTGCTCCCAGCCCTTAATTAAATGATGATATGTTGATGAACATGCAGCGAAGCCACCAAAGGCAGCGTCCACATGCCACCAGAAATTATATCGTTGCTTTAATGTGGCAATTGCCTGCATATCATCAAAATCAACTGTATTTACAGTGCCGCCACTTGATATTAAAATAAAAGGTTCATTTACATGTTTACTGATGGCCTCTTGTAACGCAGCAATATCAATACATTCACGTTCCGGCAATGTTGGAATAATAGTGATATTACTACTGCCAATACCCAGCATTGATAAAGCTTTTACCGCTGATGAATGCGGTGTAGCTGCATAAATTTTAATCGTTCCACTCACACCTTCTCTTGCAAAATCTTTGTTTAATTGTTTGCCATACCATTGCCTTGCTACAGCAAGACCAGTGAAATTACTCATCGTTGCCCCTGTGACCATGGCACCGATAAAATCACCGGGCAAACCAAACAAATCAAGCAACAAAGTAATTGTGTGAAGCTCTAACGAAGCAGAGATATCGCCACCGCCTTTTGCATTCTGTGTGTTCTGGTCAAATACAGTGGTAAGCCAGTCACCTGCAATAGATGCTGGCGTAGTGCCGCCTGTTACAAAGCCCCAATATTTGCCACCAGATGAAGCAAGTATGTTGGGTAAAAATTCACTTTCAAATAATTGCTGTGTATTGATTGCTCCCAAACCTTTTTGAGGCAAAGCCGGCAACGAAAAACACGTGGATTGTTTGGATACAGGAACTTCATTGATCCTGTTTAAATAATCCAGGCCAAGCTGCTTTGCTGCATCCAGTATGCTTGATAAATTATGTAAGTCCTGTTGTAATATCTCATTCATACCCCTGGCCCCTAAAGGAGAATTTTTAAAATATCTATCATTTTTTTATGTCTCCGACTGTATTGCTACTATGAGACATCGTTGCGTCGCACACTTATACGTTCAATTCGCCATTCAGCATAGTGCAACGTCTTCACTAAATCAATTCAATAAAATTTTTGAGAATCCGCTCTCCCACTTTTGCACTCTTCTCCGGGTGAAACTGCGCACCGTAAAAATTATTCTTGTGCAATGCAGAACTGTAAGCCTGCACATAATCTGTTGTAGCAATTGTATGTTCACCCAATGCTGCATAATAACCATGCACGAAATAGCAGTAGCTTTCTTCCTTCACACCATCAAACAGTTTTGTCTTTAAATCATAAATATTGTTCCAGCCAATCTGTGGAACCTTCAACACTTCTTCATTTTCTTCTTCAACACTGTCCCTTAGCATAGAAGGTTCTCTTACTGCAAGCATCTCATTTAACTCCTGCATCATATGATGACGCTTTGCATGTTCTTCCGGTCGGAAGAGCTTTACTTTCTCATCAAAAATGCTTAAACAATCAGTATCATTTTCTTCTGAATATTTACACATCAGCTGCATACCCAGGCAGATGCCCAGCACTGGCTGCGTTAAGTCTTTTATAAGCTTGTCAAGGTTTCTTTCCTTTAAATAATTCATGGCGCTGCTGGCTTCTCCAACGCCTGGAAATATCACTTTTTCCGCAGCTTTGATGGCTTCATGATTGTCTGTCACCACCGCTTCAATTCCTATACGTTCCAGCGCATATAATACTGACTGGATGTTGCCTGCGTTGTATTTGATGATAGTTAGTTCCATGTTAAATGGTAAATGTTGAATGTTAAATGGATTCTTGAGAAGTCTTTACAATCTTGGTAAGAATATTTACAATATGTTCTACTGCTGCTAAATATTCATCGTAAGAAATCTCAACCAACCTGCTTTTATTTAAAAGCTTCAACCAATATCTTGATTCTCTTGCCTCTTTTGATGCAATCGACATTTTCGTTATAAAATCTTTTTTTGTCTGAGCGGCATTGGCTTCTTCTACATTTGCGCCTATACTGGTACCACTTCTTAACAACTGCTTTGAAAGTACATACTCATTGTTCTTAACAAGTATCTTATACAATTCAATAACTTTTAAATAAAATTCAAACGTCAGTTCCAATATTTTGTTTTCAGTTTTCATTGGGATGGATTTGATTAAAATATCATTTTACACTCCAACACAAATCATTCAACATTTAACATTTAGCATTCAACATTAACATTACTTACTCCAGCACTGAACCAAGAAACGCTTTCGTTGAAGCCGCAATATCCGTGCTGTTTTCAATTGCTTTAATGTATGCCGTTCCTATGATTGCGCCGTTAGTATACTTGCATGCTGACTGAAACGTGGATTTGTCTTTGATACCAAAACCAACCAATACCGGGTTCTTTAACTGCATATTCTGAAGGCGCTGTAAATAATTTTCCACTGATGAAAAATCTTTATCAGTACCAGTAATAGAGGAAGACGATACTGCATACAAAAAGCCAGTACTTAGAGCATCCAACCTTCTGATTCTTTCTTCTGACGTCTCAGGTGTAACAAGAAAAATAAAATCCAGGCCATACCGCTGCATGATGGGGCCGTACTCTGTTTCAAACTCGTATTCGGGCACATCAGGAAGTATTAAACCGTCAATGGGCAAATCCGCTGCATGCTGGCAAAATCTTTCAAACCCATATTGCAGAATGGGATTAAGATAGCCCATTAAAATAACCGGCACATAAATACCACCGCCATCACCAAAAGCAGTCGCTTTACGAAAGCCCTGCAATTGTTCAAAAAGTTTTTCAATGGTCATGCCATTGGCAATAGCTTTGGTGCCACTGGCCTGGATAACAGGACCATCAGCAAGCGGGTCGCTATAAGGCATACCAAGCTCAATTAAATCAGCACCATTGTCTTGTAAAGCTTTCATTACTTCTACTGTACTTTCTAATTCAGGAAAGCCCGCTGTACAGTATACGTTTAAAACATTCTTATCCTTTTGCTGAAATAATTCTTGTATCCGGTTCATGTTGTATTAAAATATTATGCTGGTTCATTTATAGTTACAGCGTCAAAGTATGTTAGTTTTATAAGCTTGTTACACTTTGCTGAATAAAATATCCAACCGTACAAGTCCCGACTCTTGGTGAAACATCGGGATGCCGATAGTATCGGCAAGAGACACAACGATGATACTATGAAAGCAGTTCGTATCAAAAAACGCCAATGTCACCTACTCCCCTTTAGGGGCCGGGGATTCCATATACTTCATGTACGTGCTCAAATCTTTATCACCGCGACCACTTAAGCAAACAACCACTACATCGCTCTCTTTAAAATTCATTGTTTTGATGGCAGCCAGCGCATGCGAACTTTCAAGCGCGGGTATGATTCCTTCCAGCTTACACAACTCAAACGCAGCTTCAACCGCTTCATCATCAGTGGCGCTTAAGAAAGTGCCACGACCACTATCGAATAAATGCGCATGCAAAGGGCCAATACCAGGATAGTCAAGTCCGGCAGAAATGCTGTGTGGCTCTACCACCTGTCCATCTGCCGTTTGCATTACCAGGCTTTTGCTGCCGTGCAAGACACCGGGCTTACCCAATTGCGTGGTAGCTGCACTCATGCCGCTATTTACGCCATGCCCGGCGGCTTCAATTGCTACAAGCTGCACACTTAATTCATCTAAAAAATGATAAAATGCGCCAGCCGCATTACTGCCTCCACCAACACAAGCCATCACATGTGTGGGCAACTCACTACCTGTCTGCTGCTTTAACTGCCAGCGAATTTCTTTGCTGATAATGCTCTGAAAACGGGCCACCATATCAGGATAAGGATGCGGGCCAACGACACTGCCAATAACATAATGTGTGTCTGCAGGATTGTTAATCCAATCACGGATGGCTTCGTTAGTGGCATCTTTAAGCGTCTGGCTGCCGCTTGTTGCAGGCATCACTTTTGCACCAAGCATTTTCATTCGTGCTACATTGGGTGCTTGTCTTTCAATATCTTTCACACCCATGTACACGATACATTCAACACCTTTTAACGCACACACGGTTGCAGTGGCCACGCCATGCTGACCTGCGCCTGTTTCTGCGATGATGCGTTTCTTGCCTAATCTTTGCGCCAGCAATACCTGCCCGATAGCATTATTGATTTTATGTGCGCCGGTGTGATTTAAATCTTCCCGCTTTAGATAGAGTTTCGTCTTGTAATGCTCACTCAAGCGTTTGGCATAATATAAAGGAGTTGGGCGACCAACATAATCACGCAGTAAATTATTATACTCCTGCTGAAAGGAAGGTTCCTGCATTATTTCCAGGTAGCGGTTGCGTAACTCTTCTACATTGCGATGCAACATCTCCGGAATATACGCACCACCAAACTTTCCGTAATATCCAAAGCTATTGGGGTGAGTAAACCCCTCATCTCCTAAAGGGGGGCTTTGGAACTCTTGTGATTTTATAGTTGATGTGTTTGACATGACC
>Ga0105237_10001709_pt1 | contig 28398 bp, 21 predicted proteins | sample KBSC24metaG_FD_81520 | JGI IMG/M metagenome (GOLD analysis project Ga0105237, IMG submission 81520) | Corn rhizosphere microbial communities from Kellogg Biological Station, Michigan, USA - KBS C2-4 metaG | ecosystem: Host-associated > Plants > Roots > Rhizosphere > Soil | place: Michigan, USA... | reverse complement strand
GAGAGTGGGACCCCGCTGGTAGGGGCTTCCGTGTATATCAAGAAGTTGAAAATTACCGGGATGACGAATGAGAATGGCGAGTTTGTGCTGAGGGATGTGCCGAATGGGTCGTACCAGGTGGAGATAACGTTCGTGGGGTATGAGGTCTATCGGTCAATCATCACCGTTGAGAATCATGAAGCTGTTGTATCCGCCGACATGAAGCAGATGCATAGCACGCTGGATGAGACGGTGGTGAAAGGGTATTATTCTACTACGAATAGATTGAATACGGGGAATGTGACAAGAATAAAAGGGGAAGATATACAAAAGCAGCCAGTATCGGATCCTATTATGGCACTTGAAGGTAGGGTTCCCGGGCTTTATATATCGCAAACTTCGGGTATGCCGGGCGCATCGTATACTGTCATGCTCAGAGGTCTAAACAGTATTGCCAATGGCACCAATCCCCTATATATTGTCGATGGAGTTCCTTTTACATCTAACACTTTAACAAGTCCAGACATCGGGGGCGGGGCAGTGGGTTCAGCGGGCTCTAATTTGACTAGCCCGAATGGACTGAGTCCATTTAACAGTCTCAATCCCGCTGACATAGAAAGTATTGAGGTCTTAAAAGATGCCGATGCTACGGCGATCTATGGTTCACGTGGCGCCAATGGCGTGATCTTGATTACAACGAAAAAGGGAAAGGCTGGACAGGAGAAAATCGATATCAACGTCTATAGTGGTGCCGGTAAAGTTACCAGGAAGCTTAATCTATTGAATACTCAACAATACCTGGCCATGAGACATCAGGCATTTTACAATGATTCGATAGAAAATCCTTCTGCAGGTATCACGCCAGATCCAACGTACGATTACGACCTTACCGGTGTCTGGGATTCGACCCGATATACTGATTGGCAAAAAACTATGATCGGCAGAGCTGCCCACTTCACAAATGCTCAGGCATCAGTGTCTGGCGGCAGTAATAATACACAGTTTGTACTTGGGGGAGGGTATAGCCGCCAGACAACTGTCTTCCCAGGCAATTACTCTGACCAAAAGGCATCGATGCATGCAAACATTAATCATGTGTCTACCAATCAGAAATTTCGAACGCAGTTCTCGGCTCTGTATGTAAATGACAATAATGTTTTGCCTGCCTCAGATTTGACGGGATTGATAACTTTAGGACCGAATGATCCCGCATTATATGATGCAAATGGCAATATTAACTGGGAAGGCGGGACTTGGACAAACCCTCTATCTAACACATTGAAAAAGGCGCAATCGATAACTAATAATCTTGTCGCTAATCTCAACCTGGGCTATGAGATAGTACCTGGCCTCCAGTTAAAGAGTAGTTTTGGTTATACACATATCCAGATGGAGCAGTCTAATCAAACACCTGCTTCTGCTTATTATGGCCCTCCGGCCCCTACAAAACGAATAAATAAATTTGCCACCACGGATGTTAATACTTGGATAATCGAACCACAGGTTAATTACACCCGGAAAGTTTCCAATGGAAAATTGGAAGCATTAATCGGATCAACGATACAACGAAACAGTCTAAATTCAATAGGGCAAGCAGCATCCGGTTTTTTGAGTGATGCTTTGATCTCTAATATCGCTTCTGCCTCAAATATAACGGTCTATGGTAACGAATTTACTCAATATCGTTACAATGCCTTATTTGGAAGAATTAGCTATAATTGGGATGATAAATATGTATTGAATATGACTGCTCGCCGGGATGGGAGTAGTCGTTTTGGGCCGGGGAAACAGTTCGGTAATTTTGGAGCTATTGGAGCAGCCTGGATATTTTCGAACGAAAAATTTATACAAGATGCCATTCCTTTTCTAAGCTTTGGCAAAATTCGAGCGAGCTATGGTACTACGGGGAACGACCAAATTAATGACTATCAATATTTGAGTACTTATTCTTCATATACAAATTCCACCTATCAAAATGTTCTTGGCCTATATCCGACTCAAATAGCCAATCCATACTTCGGATGGGAATTAGTCAAAAAAATTGAAGGTGGTATCGAACTTGGTTGGTTAAAAGACCGGATTATCCTCGGTGTAAGTTATTATCGTAACCGGACTAGCAACCAGCTGGTGGGTTATGCATTGCCGAGTATGGACGGATTTTCGTCTATTACCGCAAATCTACCGGCAACTATACAGAACACGGGTTTAGAATTGGTATTGAATAGCATTAATATTCGGTCAAAGAGGTTTAATTGGAGTACTTCGTTAAATTTATCGATACCTAGAAATAAATTAGTTGCTTATCCTGGCCTCGCTACTTCGCCATATAAATACTCTTATTCAATTGGGAAGCCGTTATTTATCCGATCGTATTATCAATACACAGGGTTAGACGATCAGAAAGGAATTTATACCTTTCAGGATGTTAATAAGGATGGCAGTATTGATATAAACGATAGACAATTTTTAAAGCAAGTAACGCAAAATTATTTTGGCGGAATGTTGAATAGCCTATCTTTTAATGGATGGCAGTTGGATATTTTTCTTCAATTCGTAAAGCAAACTGGGATAAATACCTGGGGAAGTTTCGGGCTTCCAGGCACTTTTGATAACAATCAGCCTACTTATGTGCTCGACCGCTGGCAAAAGTCAGATGATATAGCAAAGTATGAAAAATTTTCGCAAGGAGGGGGCAAGGCTGAAAAGGCGTTTCGCAATTTGACAGCAAGTGATGCTGTAGTAGGCGATGCATCATTTGTAAGGCTGAAGAATCTGGCATTATCCTATACCCTGCCGAAGGAATGGCAACACAAGGCGCATTTGCAGAATGCACGATTGTATATCCAATGTCAGAATTTATTTACTATTACTAAATATCAGGGTTTAGATCCCGAAACTCAAGGGAAAGCATTGCCGCCCCTAAGAATGGTGACTGCAGGAATTCAAATGGGGTTATGATGAACAGACAATAACAATCTAATACGAAAATTATGAGTTTTAAAAATATTGGCTATTGCCTTTTATCAATAGGAATTGTGTTGATAACCGGCTGTAAAAAATTGGTTGAAGTTGACCCTCCTAAAAACTTGCTGGTCACTACAAATGTTTTTAACAATGACAATGCTGTTATAGCCACACAGTTAGCCATTTACGCGCAAATGCAGGATATTCCATGGACCTTTGCTGTCGAAACTGGTTTGTCATCAGATGAATTGACAAATTTTTCAACGGGGCAGGGTTCAATTGATTTATATAAAAATGCATTAGACGCCACAATCGACGGAAGCAATCTCCCCTGGGCAAAGATCTACCAACTGATTTATCAGGAGAATGCTATATTGGAAAACGTGCAAGCCTCATCAGGGCTGAGCAAAGTTGTTAGGAAGCAATCAATTGGCGAGGCCCAATTTATGCGTGCTTTCTTTTACTTTTATTTGGTTAACCTTTATGGAGATGTTCCCTTGATCACTACGACGGATTACAAAGTAAATTCATCAATGTCAAGAACACCCAAAAGTAAGGTTTATGAACAAATGATCTTGGACTTGAAAAGTGCTCAAAATGAGCTTAGTGGTTCATATCTGGATGAAACTGATAGCGTAGTGACATCAGACAGGGTACGACCTACGATATGGGCCGCATCTGCCTTACTGGCTAGAACTTATTTATATAACGAAAAGTTTGACAGTGCAGAAGCAATGGCTTCTATAGTCATTGGTAACACCAGTCTTTTTGGATTACCTGGATTAGACTCGGTATTTCTTGCAAATAGTCAGGAAGCTATTTGGCAGATCATCCCGCCATCTTCTCAACAATTTACCTATGAGGGAGATATTTTTACCCTATTTGCTCCTCCGGGTGGGTCTGGGATGAACAATAGTAACGCGATAAGCCCGCAATTATTGAGTGCTTTTGACTCCAATGACAATCGAAAGACCAAATGGATAGGGAATTATGTAGATGGAACGGATACATTTTACTTTCCATATAAATACAAGAACAACTCTGTCGACAATCAAAATCCGACAGAGTACTCCATGGTAATGCGTCTGGCTGAACAGTATCTTATCAGGGCAGAGGCAAGAGTTCAACAAAATAATTTAACTGGCGCCATAAATGATATTAACGTAATTCGCGTTAGAGCGGGATTAGCTTCGCTGCCTTTTATTTTAAATAAAGATCAAGCACTCTCAGCGATAGCGCACGAAAGGCAGACGGAATTATTCACTGAAGCTCAACGATGGCTTGATATAAAAAGAACCTCTACTGCTGACGCTATTATGAATTTTGTTGCAACAAAAAAAGGAGGATCTTGGAATACCGATAAACAGCTATACCCACTGCCAGCGCTAGAAATTCAAGGGGGAGTCAATTTATCTCAGAATAAGGGGTATTGAAAAGAAAAGAGTTAACCTTGAGGGGTTAACTCTTTTCTGTAATTAATACTAGTCAGCAATTTTGAATAATGTTACTGCGCAATTTGTAGAAGTAAAGGCTGTCCTTCCATTAGTAATGAAGGTTTGCGCAGTGATTTTTACTTTAGTAAGGCCATTGGTGTTTGCGTGAACGATGCAAGAAGTGCCATGGCTACCTCTTGTTGCTACGACTTTCTGATGGCCAGCATTTGATGCCTTAGTTGTAAATGCGCCTGCTACAGCTAAGATAAAAGCAGATGCGCCGAGGAAAAGGTTTGATCTTTTCATATTTTGTTCACTTTTATAGATCAAAAAGTGATAAAAACTTAAGTTGAATTATTGCCTACTCTGTTATACAGGTTTTCGGTTTCCCCTGTTCGCTATACCTGCAGTTATAGCGAAGTCTTTTTACATTGTCACAAATTAGGTTGGATTGCGTTATTAATAGTTTAATAATGGATGATTAACGTTAGAGTTTTTCATTTGCATTCTAATTAGAAAATGAATAATGCCTGAGCAACCTGTCATCAAACTACTATCATATTCGGTAGTGGCGTCTATTGACCAGTATACCGATGTTTTCCCAGAGAGTAAGCAAGTTCGAGAAAAGAGTTGTGCTATGTAATTTGCTCTCTCCCGCCAGTGTTCTGATTTAAAAGTATGATGTGCTTCCAAGTATATTTCACCTAATCCTGACAGACCATTTAGTTGTGTAAAGTCCTTATCGATCGGGTATTTAACAAGGGGATAAAGAATATTTTCAGCGACGGTCTTATAGGCCGACGCGTTAAAAAACTGAAAAGCTTTAATAAATGCTAATGCAATTCCAGGCAAGCCTATGGCATAACTAATATTGTCAATCGTTTTACTTTTAGTGCTAATGGGCCATAAATAATTACCGTTTCTTTTTTCCGCTATCTTTATTAACCAACGCAGTCCCTTTTCAATGGAAGCTATGCTTTGTTCATTTCTGTGGTATTGAAGTGATGCCAATAAAAAGCAGAGAATGCCTGCAGTGCCATTTGCGAAGCCAATTAGATTGTCTTTTTTTCTGTTATTTATACGGAAATTTTCCCAATAACCATTTTTTTGTTGGCGAAGCAATATGTTATTCGTTATTTCTTCCAACTGGGAATTAAAGAATGTCGGATCAAGGTTCTGGTGACAGCCAAGTAATGCCGTACCTATACCTGCTATACCTGTGGCCATGTCGATGCCATGGTGTTGAACTGGACTAAAACAAGATTGTATAATACCCTGAATGTCATCCACCTCTAGACCACTTATCATGGCTTCATTCAATGCTAATGCAACACCGGCTGAACCATTAAACAATCCGTGCTTGGTGATTGGAGAATTGTTTTGGTATTGACCCTTTATGAATTCTAAATTGGTTCGAAATGCTGATATGCAAGATTCAATTTCGTATCCCAACCGGTGAGCTCGTGACAGTAGGAATATAATTCCCGCGATGCCATTTTCGAAACTTATGAATATTTGACGACTTCCGGCTTGAGAGATAAGAGGCACATATTCTTCTTTCGGGAAGGTCCATAGGCCTTCTTTTGTCAGAATTTCTGGTAAACTAAAGGTTCTAATCGCTTTTTGGATCACTGTATCTATCAGCTGGGAATCGGTACGGTTTTCGATTTTATTTTTATGCTGTTCTGAATTACTATGTGCGCTTATTTCCAATGTGAAAGTTCTTAGTACGCCGGAGATATCTGAAAGGGAAGGTCTATTCTCTGGCTTGTTTGACAGGCAGTTTATTATAAGATTGATAAGTTGCCTGCTTTCAATAAAAAAGTCTAAAGATGTTACTAATTCGTCCTTTTGGCGTAAACTGAATTTGATGGGTGGAAGTCCCGTGAAAATAAAGATCATAAGTGCCCCAAGTGCATACACATCTTCTTTAATAGTAGGATTATGTCCAGCCATCTGCTCAGGTGACATATAACCATCTGTTCCAAGTTTGAAAGGAGGATTAGGCTTATCGAGAAATATTGAATAGGCTAATTCCATATCAATTAGAAAAATGCTCCCTTTTTTGTCAATGATAAAATTGGCAGGGGTGATATCCCGGTGCACATATCCTTTTTTGTGTAACTGGTCCACAAGACGAACTATTTCCTGTAGATATCCGGTGAGAAGGGATCTTTCTTCGATAGATAATTCGAACCAACTGCTACCCTTATTGATTAAGGCAACTTTTTCATTTAACGATTCACCTGTGATGAATTCCATCGTTAAATAGGTGTTGCCGTTTTCCTCGAAGATGTCAAATATTCCTGGCGTTGGGACGTGGCCAGCCAAATCTTTATAGAGCTGGTATTGCCATTTTAGCCTGTCCACTATATCTCTTCCTGAATCGTCGCACCACATATTTTTAATTCCTTCCTTAATAATGCATAGTTTAATATTGAAAAGACTTTTAAAATAATTTGCTTGAATCACACGCCCTTTTAAATCCGGCTTTATTACAAATAATGGCTTATATCTATAATTCCAAAGTGGTTTTTTATTTGGTAGTTTATATGGGGATATCTCCTCAAAAGGCCATTTCAGTTTCAAGTTGGCATACCGATCGTCCTGCGTGTATAGACAGCCACCCAATAACCTATGATAGGGTATCGCCGGCCCTCTAAATGATGAAGTTGAGGAAATAAGTGTCTTTGTAATATTCAGAAGCTGTGGTCCTTGTTCTGGATAGATACAAATAATTTTACCCAGCTTCATAACGCCAAAGTCGCCATCCACAATTTTTTTTGCTGTTTCTTGATCTTTCACAATTCTAAAAGGCACTTTTTCCGCAACCAGTATTGGAAATATACTTTCAATTAAAGGGATCAAATCCAGAATAACAACAGATATGTATAATATCCAATGTTCTTCTTCAATTGTTTCTCCAACCTGTAAGTATTCGTCCTTGAAAGAATAGTCAAGATTATAAGTTTCCAAAAGCAAGCGAAAATCCTTTGTTTGATAATCAATCTTCTTGACTTCAGTGTCCCACTTTGTTCTTACTGTTAAATTAGAATGCTGCATCGAATAAATATTTACATGCTCCTTCCCAAAGAAAATTGTTGCTTTTCAATTGTTGTGCCGTCACTTTTATTTAATGCGCCATTGGACTTTAAGTAATCATTAACTATACAGCAAAATGTTAACAGAATGAACATGGGTATATACTGGTAGCGTATAATATTCACTGTCACAAAAATGCTAAATATAAAATTGCAAAACAGAAATAGTACTGCTATCCAAATTGATGGATGAATTCTATCTTGTGCTGAAAATGACTTGAAGTTTCTGAAATATCGTATTGAATTCCATACAAAATATACATTGACCAAGAAAAATAGAGCTGTATAAATTAGAAGAAACTGTTGCAGGTCAGCAGAAATGCAATGCACCGTGGTGCTAGGATAATGAAACCAAAATTTTGCTATTGGATCTATTTTAGTGCTGCCATAATTGTACTGAGCAAGATGGAGCAATGGCGGAAAAAAATAGTGCCATACATTAGGTAGTACAAAGTATCGAAAGTAGGCGATGGGGTGATGTATAATGAGCACTTTGCCAAAGGATTCATATACAATTGCAGCTTTCCCCCAACTTTTGACCTCTTCCATATTGCTGTTAAGAGGATAATTAAGGGCTAGGTATTTTTTTAACGGCGATCTGGGGTAACGAAGAAAGAAGTTTCCGCCAAAGGACTCCAATTGACTGTGATACCCATCTGGCTCGATATGTTTAAAAAAGTCAATTGATATTTGATTAAGCCGCTTGGATTCTGCCGTCGGCAAGGTAGCGCTGTCAACATTTACCTTGTCGTAAAAATATAACGCATTATTAGCTAACTGCCAACCTGTGAAAAGCGAGAACTGACGCGCGCCTGTCAAATTGTAGGCCTCATTGCGGGTGTAAAGTATAAAGGTTGTAATTAATAACAATGGCATGGTTATTCCGAGAATCTTAGTTTTAAGATTATACCGGGATAACAAGAAAACCAAAGTGCTAATAATAGGATAATAGTATGCATTATTTCTTACCGTAAAGCAAAGAAAAATAAGCAGAGCCTGTGTAAATACATTGTAAAATTTGGGCAGCCGAATTATCCAGAGCAATTCGGTGAACCAAATAATACTTAATGCGCCAAATAAGGCATCACTGTTCACTGTGTTGCAGAGGTACAGGGTTAAGGGATTGGCAAATAGAAAAATAAATAGGAGTTTTTGGCTCCAACGGCTTAAATTAAAGAAGTATAGGGTAGTAAAAAATAAATATAAAGCTGCCGCCTGCATGAAGAAGTATTGAAATCCGACCAATGCGGTGTCCGAATATGTAAGATGATGGAAAAGGGCCAGGAATTTAGAATACCCAATGGGCCAGATATTTATATTTAGATGAGCATATGCTCCAAAGAGGTAACTGTAGGAATCGGAGAAAAAATCAGGGTATGGGTAACTGACTTTAAAAATAGCGAATTGGCCGATACAAAGACCAATTGCCCAAAGCAAATAGCTACGGTTGGAACTTATAGTCCAGACATACTGTATAAGGATAGTTTCTGATTTTGATACCGGGCTAACAGAGTTATTCATTTTAGATGGCGTTTTCTGAGCAATCTTTTGCTTGAGAGGGTCGTTCATATTATAAACATTAGAACGTGCCGTGTGATATGGGCATTGAATTGCTTGCCGCTAGAAGAGTATTCTCACGCATAAAATAATGTTTGCCTTAAATTATAGTAGAGTGTCGTACTGTTGCTCTAAGTTAGTTAAGTCAATATTTCAGAAAAGGACGAATCTATTATAGAAGAGGATAGGTCTAATCTACCGAGCTTATTTTAATAAGCCATTACCGGGTGTTAGGCCAGCTGGTTCCAACTCATATCCTTGATCAATTCCCTTCATTCTGGCAGGGATACCTTCTATCATCCATTTTGGGGCTGGGGCGTCTTTTAGGTAGTGGTCAAAGAACTGTTTCATGCGTATGTGAAAATCCATTTGCGCAGTTTCATCAAATACGACATGCCCTTCACCATCATATTGAAGCATCCAGGCTTTTTTCCCCAATCTGCGTAATGCATTAAAAAATTCAACTCCATAAAAGAAAGAAACATCTTTATCTTTTTGGTTGTTCATCATCAAAATAGGAGTAGTTACTTTATCTGCTTTAAATACCGGCGAACTTTCAATATATTGATTCTGCTGATTCCATAGAGTGCCGCCCATTCTTTCACGGTACATTTCATAAAAATATCTCCGACCGACACCGTCGGCTCCTTCTCTTATTGCATTATAAGCGCTAACAAAATTTGCCCAGCCTGATGCTGAGCAGGCGGCTGAAAAGAGCTTCGTATGTGTGATCAAGTAATTAGTCTGATAACCTCCAAAGCTATGCCCTTGTATTCCCATTTTTCGGCTATCTACCCAAGGAAAACGTGATAAGTATTTTGCTGCTGATTCTATTGTATTACATGCACTTTTGCCTGGCTGACCAATGGTATAATGAATATCTGGCACAAATAGGATATATCCATTGCTCACATAAAATGGGATATTAATAATTCCATTTTCAAGTTCTGGTTTCATAAATCCATGTAGCCCCTCGGATAATTTTTCATAATAATGGAAGATTACCGGATATTTTTTCTTTTTATCAAAATTCTCAGGTTTGTACAATATGCCTTGTGATGTGATTCCATCTGGAGTTTTCCAAGTAATTAATTGAGATGTTAGCCAGGTATATTTCTTTTCAGGATATACGCTCGATATTGGATTGTACGTCTTGAAATCATTCGTAATAAAATAGTTAGGTGATTCTTCAGCGCTCATTCGTCTGACCAGGTAAGTTTCCGTTTTGCGTGCCTTTATTGGTGGGACGGTCTCAATGTCGTCGCTCTCGACGCTTCCTTTAAATATATAAGGTTGCATGTTCAGCAATTTGGGATCTTCTCTTTTGTCAAGTACTACACTAAAAAATCCATCGTCTTTGGTGACACGGCTAAAAGAACTTAATAAACAAAATTCGTTTAGCTCAAATGGTGCTGGATGTGAAATTGCCAGGCGAAATTGTATTCCATGCCTGAAGCCATAACCATTGGTAAGGTTTATTGGAGAGCTTTTTTTGGTAGGGTCAACTTCAAAAATATCATTTTGATCGTACAAAAGAACTGCACGGTCGTCTTTTAGCCAGCCAACCTGACCCATCAATTCATAAGGCGCCAATGGTTCATCATTACGGTGATAGGTTGTCCATTTTGTTTGAATGGCCTGTGTAATGTTTCGTGTAATACCTGAAGGTATTTCATAACTGAAATAGTTCTTTTCTGTGGCATTATAATAAACTATATATTTACCCCCTGGTGAAATGCTGTAACTATATATAAGAGGGGGGGGGCATTGTGCGGTAATTTTCTTTCTTGACCCATCGATAGTAGAAATCAAATAGATCGACATTATTGCTGTTTTATTCCAATTCCATTCATTTCCTATATCGCCTTCTCCTCGCTGAGAGATGAGAATAAATTTGTCGTCGGACTCACCGAGATGGGAGATGATTTTTTCATTTTCATTTTCCAGACGAATGACCCGCGAATCGGGAATGTTCAGGGAATAGGTATATGTCGAAGGATATGAGATTTCTTTTAATTGCTGAGATTGCAGCTTTGGATCCCTATAACTCCATACATCTACCTTGGCTGCGTTTGGCATGGGCGTTTTAGCTGCATCCCCTTTTTTTAGCTTGAAAAAGAGTCTATTCCCATCCCTGCTGAAGCCTATCACATTGCTTATATTTAAGTTGCCATTGTAATCCAACTTAGAGCTGTCTACTAAAATTTCCGCGATTTTCATCCCGGCTTTAAAACGCCATATAACTCCACCGGTATTGGTATTTTCTTCGCTTCTCGTGATGAACACTACCTGGGTGCCGCTGTTGTCGAAAATAATATTGCTGGCTTGAGATCCTTTCCAAATCACCATATTGGTATCCTTTACCAGGTCTACCCAATGTAATTCCAACCCATTGTCCTTTTCTATCTTTCTCTGGAGGATTAAAATATTTTCTTGAGTGTTAAGAAAATAGTCGGAAACTTCTCCAAAGTTTTGTTCCGTACCTGTTTCGAGATTTCGTACAATTAATTGCTTATTAGGCTTCTTTACCGTATAAATGAGCCATTTGCCCATGCCCGTTTCTGAATATCGTAGCCAGTTGACATTAGATGAGTTAACATGGGGTATATAGCTCAACTGTTTTTTTTCCAGCGAAATTATCCCCAGACTATCCTTTCCTTTAGCAAATAAGAATAATTCCCCATTTTCAGTAAATCTTGCTACCTCGGCTGCCTCTAAATGCAATTCCCATTTATCATGGGTTGATTTTATGACCAAGGTGGTACTTCCTGCAGGCTTATTATTGATGGTGTAATAAGCATATTTCCCATCACAGCTAATGTCGGCGGGTAAGCCAACGGAAGGCCAATTAATAAAGGCATTGGTATCAATAATTGGTTTCTGAGCAAATATCCACTTGATTCCCACAGTTAAGATTAGTGAAAGGATATATTTAAGCATGGAGGATAAAAAGGTAGGCATTAAGGTGACTTTATTGATATTATAAGTGATTTTCAAGACTTTATACGGAGCATTCTAAAGAATAACCTGCTTAAAACCAAGTTTCTTACTTCCTAAGCGCATTGATGATCCTGGAAAATAACGCAGTTTTCCGCATGCAATTTGCAGACCGGAATAAATTTCGAAAATGGTTAAAATCAAAGGATTATCGTAAATAATGCGTATTTCTTTCATATTTAATTTTTCGAATTGTTTTTATGCAACAGATATTATTGACCTGCTTAGTTCTTTTGGTAACTGGACAAACGCGTGCAGAGAAATTGGAGATATTTGAACACGGCCTGACTTGGGATCAAATCAAGGCAAAGGCGCGAGTCGAAAATAAATATATTTTCTTAGATTGTTTTGCGACATGGTGTGGACCCTGCAAAGAGATGGATAGGGAAGTTTACACTGATAAAAGTGTTGGGGAATTCTTGAACGATCATTTTATATCTGTTAAGGTTCAAATGGATACGTCCAAAGCCGATGATCAGGAAGTGCAAAGCTGGTATCCCTTGGCACATAATATCATGAAAGAATATAATTTGAAATCTTTTCCAACTTATATTTTCCTTTCACCTGAGGGGAATATTGTTCACAAAGGAATAGGCTTTATGGATGTGGAAAAATTTTTGAAACTCCTGAATCAGGCCATCAACCCAGAAGAGCAGTATTATTCGTTGCTGGAGACCTTTCACAAGCAACATCTTTCTTACTCAATAGTGCCAGGGCTTGTTAAAGGTTTGGAAAGGATTGGAGAAAAGGACTCTGCGATGAATGTTGCAAATTGGTATATTGAGAATTATTTACTAAAGCTAAATGGGCCAGACCTCTTTAGAAAGGAAAATCTTCGATTTGTTGGATCACATATAAAGAGTGCTCATAGCCAGGGGTTTAATTGGTATTACCACCACGTCCCTGTAATTGACAATGTAATGGGTAAGGGATATTCAACTAGTGTGATTGATAATTCGATAACAAAAGAAGTTATTACGCCGATGTTATTGAAGTGGGACAGTTTGGGTAATTATGAAGTGCAAAAAAGGGATTGGGCAAATTTGCGCGGTACCATTCGAAAAGAGTATAATGACGACTATGCAAAACGAATAGTGTTAGATGCGCAGATACGATGGTATTCTTATAAACAGCAGTGGGATGAAATGGTGTATTTTCATGTTAAAAAGATCGAGACATATGGATTAGATGCATCTGAGGCAAATGTTGGAACCGTTAATAACATTGTCTATTATGTCATATTTCAACATAGTAAGGATAAGGCCGCTATCGATAAGGCAATTAAATGGATGAAAATTATCTGTGAAAAATACCCGCAAGAGCAGGATTACCTGGATACTTATGCCAATCTTCTTTATAAGAAAGGCGAGACGCAAAAGGCGATTTCACTAGAGGAAAAGGCATTTTCAATGAACACAAGGAACGACGCAGAAATTATAGCAAATATGGAGAAGATGAAGAAGGGGCAGCCTACTTGGACATCCAATTAGGTGGAGGGAATGATTGGTCTATTTTTTCTAGCTATGGTGAGTACGGATAAGCCCGTCTGCTTAAGCATTGGGAAAGTATTAACCTTTTCAATGGTAAAATACCTCATTTTCAATAATTGAAAATCTCCTAGCAGTTGAAGGATGGGTTTTTGATCAATTTGTTTCAGGCCGTACAGATCTGGATTCGACCCTGGAAAGATTTCGGTTTGAGATGGTATTGACGCTATCAAGTGCCCCCCTTTCCTAAGTAATAGTTTAAGGTTTTCCACTACTTGTTGTAGAGATGATATTTCTTCTGGTATATTGAAAGCTAGAATTGTGGAGAAGACTCCAGTCATTGAAGAATAGATTTGTCCAAAATCTTGTGTTCGTAAAATATCGATATTATGAACTGCTTTTATGCTCGCATATCCCTGGAATTTTTCCCTTAATTTCTCCCGGATGGCCTTATCCGGCTCACTTAAATGTACGGGCAGGTTTTGCTCTATTAGTAGACTGGCAAAAGATCCTTGCCCGCTGTTTATTTCAAGTGTTCTGCCTTTTATATAAGGATGAATATTTTCAAAAACCCATCCATATAATCGTTCTATCTCATCTGGATGCGTTAGAAAGGTATCAATTGTTTGTTGCGGACTCATTTTACTTTGTTTAGTCTTGATAAACTAAAAAACACAAATCAGCTAGGAAAGGCGATTCAGTTCCGTAGTCAGGCAGATTGACGGTTACGGTATTCCGTCGGCGCAATGGCATATGCTTTCTTAAAGGCTGTGCTAAAACCATTATAAGTGTCAAAGCCTACTTTGGTTGCTATCTGGTCAATAGTGTCGTCTGTTTCCTCCAGGAGAATTTTGGCTTTTTCCAGGCACAAGTGTAACCTGTATTGATAAGGAGAAGTTTGGAATAGCTCGCGAAAGCCTAGCTTTAACTTGAATTCGTTGATGCCAGCCTTGTCGGCAAGAACCGAAATATGGATATGGCGGACTGGATCTTTTTCAATAAGCGCTTTTGCTAGCTCTAAAGCGGGGATGTCGTATAACTTAGTACGTTCAATGGGGCATTCATAGCCCTCTATTTTCTTTTTGCGCGTCATAGCGATAAGGTTTTAGCGCAACTAGTCTTCGGCCTTGAACCAGGATATTTTAAGACAGGGCTACCAATTTACGAACGATAGTATACTAAAAGCAAATTTTGCAGGGTTACTAAAGGCAGAAAATGGTTTACCAAAGGACGAGTATGCAGGATCATTGCGGGCTAAAGGAAATGTAAAGGAAATGCAGATGGTTAATCGGAGGTTTCGACGTTTGCGGTATTAATTTTGCGGATTTGTTCGGCTACGGATGCGCAATATCTTTTTTCACCTGCCGAAATTCTCGTATCCCTACGGCCGGATGCATACAAATTCTCCAATGTATTTTTTTATCTACTTTCCTGACATACGGCAGATGAAGTCCTTAAACCGCCACTCGAATCGAATATCGTTACTGTATTCTTCCTCATATTTATATAGCACCGCTTTTGTTCCTGTCTTTTTAATCTTGGTTTCTACCGTTTCCTTATAATTTTCAAATCCCTCCTTTGTCTTTTTATATTCAAATGATCTTTTTTTGTGTTGGCCATCTATATCAATATAGACGCTTTCTATGTTTATAGAATGAAATGCTTTTAGGCAGACTAGGCGACCGATCCCTTTCCCGCCGATTTCTAACTTATATTCAGAATCGAATTCTTGAAACGAAGTATAATTATCAAAATCCAATCCTATTCCGTTGTCAATGACCTCAAAGGAGTCAATTTGGTAACCTTCTACATCTTTTAATTCTGCCATTACTTCCGGCCTCCCAAATCTGATAGTTTTTATTCTTATTTTCCCAGGATGAAGAAGGCTAGTTTTAGACATTCTCTCATTTATAGCGTGTATGGCGTTACTTATAACTTCGAACAGTGGCATTAATGGCTTTGTACGAGGAAGTGTTAGTTTATTAACCCTGTTTCGTAAATTAGTGGAGGAATTAGGCATTATCAATTGGTCGTTTTTTGCCATCGATAAAGTAATTTATTTATAAATAATTGATATCAATAATATTTTGGTTAATCTGCAATTTCCTTGTTTGCAATCGTCAGGTAAAAACCCGCAGGTCCGTAATTTAGTTTAATATACTGCCCAATGCTAAATCTTTCAGCCAAAAGGGTTAACCCCCAAAAAAAATAGATTAAATATAAGCTTTATATTGGTGCTGGTAACATGGATAGCCGCAACCATCCATGACTTCTTTTTATATAGGGTGTTAATGGCTAGTCTTCGCAATGTTGTAACTATGACGCCTATAGAAATTATCACGACCAATAGAAAGCAGGCTCAATGGGCTCAAATGCTCGATGACGAGGTCCGGCAACCGCCCTGCTGGATGGATTACTATTCCAATGTAAACCCGGTATTTCTGAAGAGGACGAAATTGTCTTTGAAAAGGACATATTGAGGGGTTTCTACGTTCAGGGAATAGGGGTTACGGGAAAACATTTAGTCGACGACTGATTCGGGTATGGAACCGGCACCGGCAATCCGACCAAGTTCCTCAGCCACGAGCTGTTCTATGTCCTCCTTGATCTTAGTATACTGATCATAGATGATGGTATGGGTAACAGCCCGCACTTCTGGTAATTCACCGGAAGTGCGGGCTTTTTCATTTCGGATGATCTTAGCATGAAAGGTTTTTAACTCCAATTCGTTGCCTGGCTCATCCGCAGTGACACCCAGGAACTCGCCGGAAGACAAGGTCGAAATAGTAGCCTGGGTGACGGTGGGTTCCCATTGCTGCGCGGTACTGATGGAAGTGTCGCTGCTGTTGACGGAAACAGAGGCATGGTTCTGCAGGATCTTGGGGAACCGCTCGCTCACCCAACGTGCCGTCTCGCCGCTGACCTGGCCGCAGAGCAGGTTGCCGCTGATGTTTAACATCGTGTCGGCCTCCTGGTGCGAGTATTGGGTTCGCAGCTGGGTGATGTCCTGGATGGCCAGGACCGGGATGATATTGTTGGACCGGCCGGTAGCTACGGTGGTCGCCATATTGTACGCACGGACAGTAGCAAACTCGTCGCAGACCAACGCACATGGGTATTGCCCGGGCCGGTTGCAGATGCGGGTCAGCCGATCGATATAAAGAGAGATCACGGGGGCCAGGGCCTCTATCCGGGAGGGATTGCCCCCGAGACAGAAGATCTTGGGTGCAGCCGGATTGTTGATGTCCAGGGTGAAGTCATTGCCGCTGAGAATATAATACAGATCGGGGGATGACAGACGGCCAAGCGGGATCTTGGCGCCGGCAACCTGCCCATCCAGCATTTCCATCGTCTTATTTTCATAGGCCTGGATGAAGGGATCGATCAGGGTGGCGATCTCTGGCTCGGACCCTAAGAGTGTAAACAGTTTCTTGTAGGGTATCTTCGATAGCTCGATGACGTGCGGCAGAGTGCAATAAATGCCTCCCTGGTATTTTCGCAGATACCAGATCAAGGCCGCCATAAAATTCACCGGAGACTCTATGAAAAAGTCGCCCTGGCGATTGACCCATGTCTTATTCATGCTCAACAGGATGGTCCGGCTGGCACCGAGAGCGTCGGAAAGATACTCCAGGGTGGAAGGCTCCAGCAAATTGCACCGATGACTGCGGGAGGGGTCGGTGAAATTGATGGAATAAAAAGCCGTATTGGGCGGATACTTGTGTCTGTTCGCCTTGAAATGCATCCATGCGAATTTGGTGAGGGTGTCGTATTTGAAGTCATAGATGAAGAGGGCAAACTGCTTCTCCATGATCTGCCGGATGAAGGGCTCGATGATGAACCTGGATTTGCCGGAGCCCGGTGAACCCATGATCAGAATTCCACGGCGTGGATTGATCAGGTTGATCCAGCTGTTCTTTTTCCGCCCCTGCCAGGTATACGACCCCTGAAGGTGCAGAGAGAAATCGGACGGTATCAGGGCTTGCTCCTGGGGGAACCCCGACCGCTGACGGCCAAAGGGGTCATTTTTTGACCAGGGAAGGGGCAATTGCCGAACGAGACGGGTTCCGCCGATCAACATTGTCATCCAACCCATAGCAGTGAAGAGAGTATATAGTAAGGCTTGCCATGCATAAACGTACTGCCAATCGGATATCATCATTATAGTCATCAGATATAATACCCCGCCTTCTAAAAAAATAATACTACTCTGGACAAGCGAAATTTCAGGATTCTTCCGACCGGCGCTGCCAAATATCGACAGCAATAGAAAGATCAAGGCCAATCCTTTCGAACTATAGGCTTTATTAAAAAAACCCGCGTCGAACATGTGTATCAACACCTGGTTGGAGATGTTGGAATACCATCCCATCTTTTCAAATACCGGAAAGTAATAGAAATAGATATGTATCAATAACAGGAGGATACTTACTGTCAGGCAAAGCCCGGAAAAACCAATTAAGGAATTTTTATTGTTGTTCATATACATGATTTTATGAGTTGTTAAAAATGGTCCAGCCGTAGCCGGACCTTTTGTTGTTGTTGTTGTGTTTGCTGCTGTTGCTGATAGGTTCCCTCAGACACACATCTTTTAGTGATCTCGCCGGCAGTGTAACGCTGGCCCAATGTATTGCCGTCGAAGATGGTCTTGTGCCGGTGGTCCACATACCAGATGTTCAGCGGCTGGCCTCCCGTATCTTTTTTGAGGACGATGTTGACCTTTTCTTTCGCCATTGCCTGGAGAAAGGCAGGGAAGCTGAGCGACTTTTTATAGAATGCCCAGTCGATGGCGGTGGTAAGGCTTTGGCGATGGGCCTCCCGGGGCGCCTGATTTTGAGCGAATCGCTGTTCCAGGCGTCGCAACGTGGGCTTACTGTCGAATGAACTTGCCTTGATGGCCGAACCAACCGCCCGTCCCTTGTCATCGAGGACCCTATAGATGAGTCCCCGATGTTGATATAAGGCGGAAGTTGGCCTTCCCCGATAGGCTTCGACATTGTACAGCCGCAATATGGCGTTCAACTCTTCAAGGGAAGTATACCGGTAGTGATCGATGACGTTGTCGAAGATGTTCCTCATGCCCGGATAGACAGGATCCTGCCTGTAGATAATCTTACGGGCGGGCCCTGCCGGCTGTTTCTGCCATTGTGAAGGTCTTACAGACGGTGTCAGCGACCAGGCAGTCTCCAGTTGCTGCGTCAGCCGTCTTGACTGGCGGAAATCACGCGGCCTAAGCCGTTCAGCGCTTCCGTCCTTTCGAAGAACCGTGCTGATGACATGGACATGGGGCGCCGCGCTATCCGTATGCCTATAGACAAGATAAGGCTGGTCGGGCAATTTCCATTTCTGCATATATTCGCGGGAGATGGCCTTCATTTGCTGGTCTGACAATATCTCCGAAGAATGAAAGTTCAAGGAAATATGCACGATGGGCTTTTTGATGTTGTCATTCAGGGATGTCAGGCGCTGGAAATGATAGACCTTATCAGAGGGGGTAAGCTGGTCAAGGTCTTTTGCAAAGTTGCCTGCATAGAGACATTGGGCCCTACCTTGCGCGACCTTCTCCTCGTGATAGCGTATGGTGTCCCTGCTGTTTTTGTTAAATTTAATTTTTCCGTACATTGTCGATGAGTTGATTGATGAGATGATAGATCTTTTCCTGAAGCACTAAGAGACGGGCGATGCCAAGACTGTCGAGCGGCGTTTTTTCCCGAATGGCTTCCATTTCTTTGCGAAGCGCTATGCATTCATCGACGACATTGTCGATGGACTTATTCCGAGTATATTGAACAAGCGGTTTGCCCAGCGTAGCCTTTCGCACGTAGTCATTGATGGTCCTGCAGGTGGAGTTGTCAACTCTTTTTTGCAATTCCAGCCTCTCCTCCGGAGAGTAGTAGATGTGTACAGCCTTGTAGTTGTACGTATATTTCGTTTTTTCCTTTTTCATGATCATAGTTTTTTTATCTTCCGCCAATACTTGTGTTGTAATACGAGCTGTAATACTCTTCCTCCTTTCTTTTCCCCGACTTCGACCACCAGCTCCTTATCTCTAGTGAGGGCAAATGGCCTGAACCCTGTCCAGGTGGCGCATGATGAGTCGCCAGTGATGGCTGTCCATTCCGGCGCATACAAGGGCGTCAGTGTCGACTCCTGCACCGCCGTACTTTTGAATACCCGCCGGTCGCGGATGAACCAGCGGATGTATTCAGGAATGTAGGTAATAGCTGATGCGTTGTGAGCGATGAGGGCAAACCAAAGGATCTCGTCTTTCATATAGATACCCTGCAGACCTACCTCCATCTCCCCGAGGCTGGAATTTTTCAAAAAAGGGCCACCCGGGACGAAACCGGGCGGCCGTAGGAGGCAAGAACCGGGCTTTTCGCCCGGTAGTTCAATGGGATGGAAATTGTTGGCTGTCTTCGCATCGCGTAATAATAGTTGATAGCCGGCGCGCACCTTTACCCTTATCTGTCTTACTTTCCGGCTGAAAAGGGACCTGGCCGTCTGTATGCCGGCATTGGCTGCCTGGGCCCCAAGGGAGGGATCGTAGGTCATGATGTTGAGACTATTCAGACCCTGATCTGCCGACTCTTTAGTAACGTCCCGGCTGATACGGCCTGGAATATGAATCCCGGGCAGACCATCCAGATCGAAGACCTGCAGGTCGGTGGTATAGATGTTCCTGTCGTTGCGGATGGAGTTGATGTGGATGAGCATCCTGTCGTTGTTGATGTTGACCAGGCCATAGACCAATTGGCCACGGGGGATCAGGGCTTTACCCAGGCGAACGTCCTCTTCGAGACGAAGGGCGATGGTGGCACCTGTTGCCAACACCTGTTTTTCGGGGACGATAGCTGAAATGCTATTGCTGGCAGAATCTGCCGGGATCACTTCCTCTATATTGTTGTTGGATGATGAAGGAGCGCTATTGCTGGTTTCGCCTGGATGTTGAATACGGATCACTTTATCTAACATCCCGTTGAGTCTTTCCAATTGCGGGTCCGTCTCAGGAGGCTCGTTTCGCCGAGCGGGAAACGGTAGCCGTTGCCCGGCGGAACCCATTGCTGGTGAAGCGGAGGGCTGGACGGGTTGGTCAAAGGACCGTTGCAGCTGCCCTAATTGTTGCAGTAATTCATCGGCCTTTGTGTCTTTGAATGATGGGTTGGCCGGAGCATAGGGCTCCTGTTGCTGGAGCTGTTGGTGGAGGATGGAGTCCTGGATGGCCTTCTCGTAGATAGCCGCCTTGTCCAGCGCTGATTTTTTGGGATCGAAGCTTGCCTTTGGCAGTTCCGGATTAAGTCCTAAGGCCGTGGCCGGTGTTTTTTGGGCGCCAGTCCCGCCGCCCAGCGCATAGAAGAACAGGCATAGAAAGGGCAGGGCGATGACTGGTAGAATTAGCAGGAATTTTTTTTGTTGAGGATGCATAATTGTGTTTTTTAGAATGAATAATTGTTTTAGCGGGCCTCTGTCCTGAGGTCGCGGTTGTCGAGAATGGTCCAACGTTCGATAAGGAACCCGTGCGGATTATTATCCGAGCGGCTGGTATTTCGCAGCCAGCCTTCAGTCAGCAGATTGCGTGTGACCAAGCTGGTAGGACGGATGATCTTTTCCGTCGCGTAACAGCGGAAGTAAAATGGATAAGGGCGCGTGTCCAGCACGATGCTGTCCACGGTGACCTCCTGGCTGATGTTGCCGGAAATGATGCCGGAATAATAACCGTTCTCTTTCAGGTTGTCCGAGAGCCGGATGGCTGAGGCGTCGGCCAGATAGAAGGCACGGGACAGATGGTCCGTTATCACTTTTTCATCGGGGTCCAGCGTAAAGAAATATTGATGGAAACTGCGGATATGGTCGCGGGCTTCCACGGGAATATTTTCTTTACGGTCGGCGGCGACGGCCTCGAGCGCCTTGCCGGAAGCGAGGATATACACTTTTTCATGGGCCCGGGCCAGGGCGCGGCTGGAAACCATGACGACAAAGCCGCTGAATAGCAGGCTGCCGGCGACCACCAGGATGGTGAAGCCCCGGATGTACTGAAAGGAATTTTCGATGTTGCTTGTCTTTGGAAACATAGTATTGTTGTTTTAGGTGAGTTTGGTGCGCCAGAGCCTGGCGCCTGCGCCCCCGGTGCGGATGATATAATGGGTGACAGAGGGGACGGTGAAGTAACCCACGATGCCCATGAGTAAAAAGATGATGTAGGCGGCATCGGTAGCCCCGAAAGTCGTCTGACCGGTGCCGTTCAACTGGGCGATGTCCAGCTTGATCATCTCCTGCTGGATCTGGCCCAGCAGGGAGCCGAAAATATTCGCTACGGGCAGCCAGAGGAAGACATGGAGATAGTGGGATAGCCAATGGATCAGGCTATCTTCGAGGCCCTTGTATACCGAGAAGGCAAAGGCCAGCGGTCCCAGGATGGCGAGGATCAACAGGTAAAAAGTGCGGACGGTGTTGATACAAAGTGCTGCCGCCTCGAAGAGGACCTGCAGTATCTCGGACAACCAAACTTTAATAGAGTTTTTGAGGTTGTAAGAGGCTTTGGCCATTTCGAATTTCACCCTGTTGGACACGCCCGACAGCATTCCCGAGTCGGCCTCTCCTGATAGCTCTTCCCATTTATCCAGGTTGCCGCTGCCGGTGGTGTTAACATACATCTGCCAATCTGTTGATTTCTGTAAAGCCTCCTCTTTTTGCTGCAGGAGGGTGGCTATAGCCTTATTGGAATCGTCGACGATGGCGGCGGTGCCGTCGACAGTAGGCTGCATGACTCCGTTGATCAGGGCGATGACATAGGGGAAAAGGCCGATAGCCAGGCCGATAGCAAAGGGTCGGTATAATTCTCCGATGACTACTGGCTCGCCTTTGCTCATGCGCATCCATATATTCCCGGCAACATACCAGAGGGTGCCGAACCCAGCGATGGCGCTGCTGATGCCGATGAGCTCCGAACAATGCACGATCATCGTGGCGTATACGCGTTGAAGGGTAGCCTGTAACCCCCCAATATTGCTGCTGATATCAATGAGGTATACCATATAGTTGTTTTAAGGTGTTAATGTCTCTTCCGGCTGCCTGTCGTTGTGCGGCCTGGATGGAAAGGGCATTGTTAAATTGTGTCAGGAAATTGTATCTGCCCCGGATGTCAGTATCGATGCGATCGATGGCTTGCAGGCGTTGGGCATCGGACATCTGTAACTGGCCATCTGTGATGATGAGGGTCAACTCTTCGATGGCCTGGATGGACTTTTGCAACAAGGCCGACCAGGCACCCATGATGTAATCCAACTCCTGGGGCGTAAAGACTGTAGTCTTGCTAAGCCGGGCGACTGCGGTCTTATAATCCGAGACGATGCGGTATTCGGTATCGAGGATATCCTGTATGCGGCTATCGTTGCGAACAGCGGGAGAAAGGATCCACAGGCCGTCGAGGAATAGTTGATGCAGGCTGAAGTTCGCCCTGGCGATGTCGCGGACGCGGGTGTATCCTTTTTCTAGTTTTGCATAGCCAGTATACATATCCTGTAGGGTAGCTTTGAGAGAAGCCAGCTTTTCCTTGTCGAGAAAAAGCTGGTTGGTGAGGTCGATGACCGACTGGGGCCTAGCGGTGTTGGTCAGCAGGCTGAGGGATAGAAGGAATGTGAGTTTTGTCATATACTATTGTTTTTTGTTGATCGGAATTGTTGAGGAGTATCGGGTTCACAGTAGACAGACTTTTGAAATACTGAGCATGTTGCTGGTATTCTTCGTCTTGCCGGAGGCCGACATTCTGCAAGCCATTGGTGGTTAGGGTGTAGCCCTTTTCGATGTTCTTTTGCAGCATATGCAGGGCTGCCAGCTGTTCTGTCATGACCTTGATGGTCTGGGCGTGGCCGGGGAGCCAGCAGGCACCGCATATGGCGGAGGTGATGATGATCTTTTTCATATCGTTGATAGTTTACTGTATGCCGTACAATTGTTGAATAAAAAGTATTTCATGGGTGTCTTTGCTGCGCTGCAGGCTAAGCAGGGCGCTCTGTTGCTGGATATTCCGGAGAGTACTGTAATCATGATCCATGCGGCCGGCAGTCTCATCGATGATCTTTAGGCGGGAGGCATCGTCCATTTGAGTAAGGAAATTTCCTATGACGAGCGAGAGTTGCTGAATATTGCGGCCCGTTTGGCTGAGCAGGCCGGTATAGACATTGCTGAGATAGGCCCGTTCCTGCGGACTGAAATGCGGATCCTGGCGGAGGACTGTCTGCGCCTGAGCGTATTGTTTCAGTACCTCTGTTTGTCGGTGGATGAGCTCTTTGACCTTGCTATAGGAAGTAAAGACCGTCTTTACCTGCCAGAGTTGCTGGTAGTAATCCTTGTAGAGATTTTCCTGTTGTTGTACCCAGCCCGTGATATCGGACAGCCAGCTGTCCTGCATGGTGTTCTCCATGTTCTTCTGGATGTTCTGTAAGACCAATGTCTGGGTTTGCAAGCGCTGGACGGCGAGGTCGGCTGTTACGAGGGCCTTTTTCACTGCTGCGTCGATGAGGTCAAGCAATTGGGCTGAGGCCCGGCCATTGGGCAATAATATAAATAGGGCGCTAAACAGGAATGCGAGCAACAGTTGCACCGTTCCGGACCGGATGTCTGCAGCCAGAGCCATTATCCCTTTCCACAGGCTGCCGTGCAGTTTTGCATATTGGTCCACTTTCATCTTCTCCTGCTGCTTAGAAGTGAACACGAGATATTCTTCGAGGGAGACCTCCAGGCGATAGACCCGTGAATGGTTATGTCCCAGGCTGATGAAGACCTCTTTGTATTTTTTCCCCGGCCGATTGGCTTTATTGAGGGAAAGCACGAGCGCTTTGTCCTTGTCCGAAAGATCAAGAAGTTCCCGTAGTTGGTCGAAACGGTTGCCCAAATTGCTCTGGTCCGGCAGGATCTTGCAATCGGTGTTGTTGATAATGGCATTCTTCACCACGGGGCTTGAGATGAGGTCTTCAATATCCTGTGTTACGATAATGGCTTCGCCGTTGAACTTCCGGACGGTCTTCAGGCTGTATTTTAAAAATTCGCCCATGATGTCGTTGGCCAAGGGCTTCCAGGCCTCGTCCACGAGCATGACCTTGCGGATGCCTTTCAGCCGTCTCATCTTGCTGATGAATGCGTCCATGATGATGATGGTCACCACGGGGAATAAGATGGCGTGATCCTTTATAGCATCCAATTCGAAGATGACGAGGCGTTGATGCAAAAGGTCCAGCTGCTCACGGGCATTGAGCAGGTAGTCATATTCTCCGCCTTTGTAGTAAGGTCTTAAGACATAGAGGAAATTATCCATGTCGAAATGCTGATCGCGGACCCCCTCTTTTGCCAGGCGAGGCGCAAAGACCTCATTAAGATATTCATAGAAACTGTCGAAACATGGGAAGATATCCATATTCTCTGTCCGATGGTCATAAAAGCCCTGTACCATATTGGATAGAACGATATATTCCGACCGTACATAAACCTCATTACTCTTTTTCCAAAGTGCCAGAAGGAGCGCAAGGATGAATTCCTTTTTTTCTATGTCCGGTGTGTCCCCTTCTGCCAGCCAGAAGGGATTGAATTGTATCGGCGACTCTTGCGTATAGGCCAGGTAGTAACCCCCTAAGAGCTGGCATAACCTTTTATAGCTATCGCCTATGTCTATTATAAGGAGATGTGCGCCTTGCTGGTGATAGCTGTGGACCAGATGAAGGACAAGAAATGTTTTACCACCGCCTGATGGACTGATGATGAGCTTGTTAAGATTTTTGATCCAATCTTTGCTTAAAGGACCATCGGAGAGGTCGACCTCTAAAGGAGTGCCCTGCTGTCGTTCGCCGAAGCGCAAACCGGAGGGGCCGGGTGTAGATCGGCCATAGGTGTCCATGATAAAAAAACAAATGGCCTGTTCGACGAAGGTGTACCAGGTGTCGTTGATGGGCAGATCGCCGGCATTGCCTGGAATGCCAGCGAGCCAGATCTGAGGAGCCCCGATGGTTTCTATTTTGGGCACTATGCCCATTTTAGCCATTGCCGTTGCAACCTTGTTCTTCACCAGTGTCAATCGGTCGGGACGGCTGGTCCAGGCGATGATATTAGCGTGCATTTTGACAGGGCGTTTGCCATCGGTAGCAGCCTCAGTGAGATAGGACTCGATGGCGTCATGTGCCACTGCATTTTCCCGGTCTTGCGTGGAAAGGGCTTTAAGTCTTCGACGGCGTGTGTCCAGGCGGGTAAGATGAGCCTGAGGGCGTCCAATAAGCAGGAATTGGTTGCAGATGTGATCTTCGTCCAGCAGCGGCCCCACGTGGGCGGAAAACCCCATATAGAGGGCGGTCTTTTCCGTGCTATAGCGATTGTCCGGGGTATGGCTGCTGCATTGAGCCGGCAGCTGTTCTGCATCGGCCACTGTGTAGATGACGACCTGTTTATCACCCACCTGGATGCCATCCTGCAGCCTGACGTCGCAGAGTTGGGGTTTTGTGGGGTCGGATGTTAGCAGGGTGTATTGTTCGATGAGCCCAACCTGGTGTTCTGTTCCTGTAAGCTCCTCATCGGACAACCGACGGATGTCGACAAATTTGCCTTCCCGGAGAATATGTTCAAATTGCCGGCATTCTTCCTCAAACTCCTGTACCCGGGCGGGATCAAGGATCGATGCCGGCACATGAGTACGGCGAAATAAAGCCGAGAACACCGATGTTGCCCGCCGGCTACTGCCAGTTGTCCGGGTGATAAAAAGATAGGCCCGATGTTCGCGGTATGGATATCCGTTAAAATGACGAGCACTGCTATGGGTGAGAAGACTGCTGTCTTCTTTGTTCTTGAAGTCGTCATGCCAGGTAGTCCCGATGAAATAATCCTGTTTGTGCAGGATGGTATCGGGAGAAAAAGAAGCAATGGCTTTTACCCAGAACTGGCCATTGGCTTCGAATTCCCCGGGGGAGAGGCTGTGCAGCTCAGGTAAGATGAGATTGTAAGCGGCTGCAATGTCTCCCCGTCCTGAGATGATGAAGCTGTTGCTTACTTCAAGGATGGGTAAATCTTTGTTCTTATGCGAGGCGGCATGGAGGAATATCTGCCGTGAGGCATACCGGAGGTGGGGTGGCAGGCTTTTCGCGGCAAGATATTTCGTAAGACCAAACTGCCCGAACCGGCGGCTGAGGCGTCTGATGATGGCCAATGCAGCCGCGCCGAGGCCGAAGGTGAGGCCGATGTTCACTCCGGTGGGCATGCCACCGCAATACATGAGAATGAAAAAAAGAAAATCGGCAATGAGGGCTGCTGCTGCCAGGAGGATATACTGGCCTTTTAAGCCTTTAAAGGTGACGGGCCGGCCGATGGCCCGGTAAGTAGGATAGGCACTTGTTGCCATATGTTGAGATTTTTAGAGTCCAAAAAAAGTTTTGATGACCGTGCTGACGATCAAGATGAACAGACACCCTCCGAACCAGGCTATGGCCCGACGTTTGGCATTATCACCGTGACCTTCGTTGAAAGACTGGAAGACGAATACCGCGCCTATCAAAGCAAACAGGCCGGAGACAGCGTACATGAGCTGTACAGCGTAGCTGTAGTACTCCCGGATCATGTCATTGGCTTTTGCGATGCCTTGTTTGCCGTCCTGGGCGTGAAGCAGGCTGGTGAATAAAAGGCATAGGGCGACAAGGCCGGCCTTATTTTTAAGCCAGCGGATGAACGCTTTGCGATGAAAGATGAGAAAGAGGAACAGATAATAGAGGGCGGTGAGCGACAGGATGACTGTGCCGAAACGGCCCCAGGAGATTGAATGTAACATTTGCAACGGGGTTTAATTAAAGAATTTATTACCGTTGCAAATGTTGTTATTGGGCGAAAGAGAAGAGGTATACTTAACCTCTTAACCTAAAAAGGCCTTTTATTTGGCGTTACGTCTCAATGCTTTGTGAGGACGGCCTCCTTCGAGTACTTTGTCTTCATAAGCAATTAAGTTGTCGTGTAATTCAAGAAGAAAAGTGCGTTCTCCCTTTCTGTCTTTCCGCATGTTGCTAGCTCGAACTTTCCAGTTCTTTAGCGGGCGGCCAGTTTCTTCGCGGGCCCGTTGGATAAAATATTCCTGGGTTGCTGCTTTCCCGTCCACGAGGTAGAGGCCTTTTGCGTGTAAGGCGAGGGCAATGTCTATCAGGCTTTCGTCTGTGCCTTTGTATTCGACTTTTGGGCTATTCGCTTTGAGCGGTACGGTTGTTTCAGGGTTTTCCAATTCCGCCTTGAGGACTTCGAGATATTGTCTGTTGGCTAGTATACATCCTAACAGCAGGCAAGCGGGATTTAATTTAATATGGGTGGGAAGTCCGGCTGCGGCAATGTCTATCGGCTGCGGATCCGTATTACGGTCTGTAAAGGAATAAGAATCCCTGTAGTCGCTGCGACTGTCATAGTACAGGCAAAGCTGGTAATGGGTATCAAAGAACTTGCCGATGGTGTTTAATTCCTGTTCAATGAAAGGCCGTAGTTGATCGGGCGTTGAACTTCCCTTTTGTAATTCGAGCCGGTAGCAATGATCAAAGAAAAAGGCTTTTGCTAATAAAGGCGGGAGCCATTCTTTGTGGTAGCGGATCTGGCTGAAGGTGTCGTACGTGTGAGGATAGCATTCAGCATCTATATCATGGATGGTACCCATTACCAATTCTTTGCACTTAGAGAGCCGGGATAAGGGGGCGAGGTTGTTGTATTTCGGCAAGTCTTTTTCAAGCTGTTCGATTATTTGATCTATGATTGTAAGCTCCCCCTAAAACAGGGCCACCGTCAATTAGAGTTTTCTGGTTTTTCAAATATTTTATCCACTAACCGGCTCTCTTCAATTTTGGAAGGATTTCCGTTCGCCGTTTGTGGATAAAG
>Ga0105237_10001707_pt1 | contig 28402 bp, 19 predicted proteins | sample KBSC24metaG_FD_81520 | JGI IMG/M metagenome (GOLD analysis project Ga0105237, IMG submission 81520) | Corn rhizosphere microbial communities from Kellogg Biological Station, Michigan, USA - KBS C2-4 metaG | ecosystem: Host-associated > Plants > Roots > Rhizosphere > Soil | place: Michigan, USA... | reverse complement strand
ACGCTTTCCCGGCGCTGGTTGGCGCCCTGGAGAGGGGGGAGCCCTATGAGCTGATAAAGAACCTCATTTACAAGTCGGGGGATAAGATCATCAAGACCACCAAGGCCGACCTGATCGATCAGGCTTCGCTGCCTTTTATGCCCTATGACAAACTGGACAAGCTGTACCCTCTGGAGAAATATTTAGGGAAGACCTATCTGGGTAACAAGACCCTGGCGTATCATTCCAGCATAGGATGCCCTTTCACGTGCAGCTTCTGCGCGGTGGTGCCCATCTATGAAGCCCGGTGGAAGGCCCGGCCTGCCGAACAGGTGTATCAGGAAGTGAAATATGTCAAGGACAAGTGGGGGGCGGATTCTATTGAATTCCACGATAACAATTTCTTTGTTTCCGAAAAAAGGGTCGTGGAGTTCTCCCAATTGATAAAGAAGGAGAATATGATATGGTGGGGGGAGGGGCGTATCGACACCATCAACAAATACAAGGACGAGACCCTGGCATTGATGCGTGAGTCGGGATGTAAGATGATCTTTTTTGGCGCCGAGACGGGAAATGACGAGATACTGAAGAAGATGGATAAGGGCGGCACTCAGTCGGGCGATCAGATCCGTGCATTTGCAGCCAGGATGGCACAGTTCGATATCATCCCCGAGTATTCCTTTGTGCTGGGCACGCCGGCGGAAACTCCGGAAAAAGTAATGGAGTATATCGAGCAGGATATTGCTTTTATAAAGGAGATCAAATCCATCAACCCCCGTACCGAGATCGTGATCTATACTTATAGCCCTGTTCCCACGGAAGGGTCCGAGCTTTTCAAGAAAAGCCAGGAGGCGGGCTTCCGATTCCCCGAAAAGATGGAGGATTGGATCAGTCCCCAGTGGGAGAATTTCGACCTGCGGAAGAATCCGCTGACGCCGTGGCTCACTCCCGAGATGATCGATAAGATCCGGGATTTCGAGACGGTGCTGAATGGATATTATCCAACAGTGTCGGATATACGCCTGACCGCCATGAAGCGAAAGATGATCCATTTCATAGCGGGGCTGCGATACAGAACGAATCTTTATAAATACCCTTATGAGATAAAACTTCTCCATAAAATATGGAAGTACCGACAACCCGAAATACAGGGTTTCTAAAATCCGTGATATGTACCTACCTGATTCTTCAATATTGACTAACATCCGGGTGCCGGGGCGAACACGTGCCCAGGACGTGCTTTTTGAAAAGGCCTATATTACTACCCGCGGCCTGGAAGGGCGTTTGAGTGCAGATGAGGAGCTGATAAGGCTGCCTGATGTTCCCGAGGGACATGCGCACTATAAGGAATGGAAACTGCGTAAATGGTCGGGGCTGCGGCTACAGCGTTATCTGGCGCATAAAAAGCGATCCATGGAGATACTGGAGATAGGCTGCGGCAACGGCTGGCTGTCGCATCTGATGGCGGATATACGCGGCGCGGAAGTGATGGGGCTGGATATCAATTTCACAGAGCTGCAACAGGCCGCCAGAGTATTCAGCGATGCTCCCAATCTGAATTTTATTCACGGAGATATCCGAAGCGGTATATTGGAGGACAGGCTGTTCGATACTATCATCTTCTCGTCCACGATAGAATATTTTCCATTCCTGAAGAAGATCATTCATCTGAGCCTGACCTATCTTAAGCCGGGAGGCGAGCTCCACGTCATCGACAGCCAATTGTACAACCCTGACCAGATCGAGCTGGAACGTAAGCGGACGCTGGCGTACTATACTTCGCTGGGCTATCCGGAGATGGCGGACTTTTATTTCCATCATAATGTCTATGATCTAAGACCTTTTCATCACAAGTGGATATACAACCCCAACGCTTTTTTAAGCAGGCTTTGGAAGGGCAGGAGCCCTTATCCGTGGATACGTATAAAAAGCAATTGACCCATGATGTCATTGTCTTCCATCATTCATGCCTACCGGCGTTACCGGACCTTGCAGACCCACAGGATCACTGCCCTGCCGGTGGTCATCCTTATGCCTCATAGCGCGTGTAACTGTCAATGTGTAATGTGTGATATCTGGAAGGGTAATCATCATCTGAAGCAATTGACGGAAGCCGATATCGAAGGACTGCTTGACAGTCTGCGGCGGCTGGGTACGCAGCAGGTGCTTATGTCGGGCGGAGAAGCGCTGCTGAATAAGAATTTTTTCAGATTCTGCGAGATACTCGAAAAAGAGGGTATCCGGATCACGGTATTATCCACGGGGCTGACGCTGGCCCGTCATGCCGACATGCTGGTGCGTCATGTGGGCGATGTTATCATCTCGCTGGATGGCGATGCGGCGCTGCACGACAGTATCCGGAATATTCCCGGCGCCTTTCGCAAGCTGGCTGAAGGGGTGCGTGCCTTGCGTGATAAGGACCCCTCCTTCCAGGTGACGGGACGTACGGTGATACACCGGCTGAATTTCCGGCGATGGCCGGATATTATCGATGCGGCACGTGCTATCGGGCTGGACCAGATCAGCTTTTTGCCTGCAGACGTGACCAGCGAGGCGTTCAACAGGACCAATCCCTGGGATGAGCCGAGACAGCAGGAAATACTTCCTTCGAGGGAGGAGCTTCCCGAATTACTGGCTGTGATAGAAAAGATCATACAGAACTATACGCCGTATTTTGAAAAGGGGTTTATTGCCGAGAGCCCCGTCAAGCTGCGGAAAATAGGCCAGCACTATCTGGCTGCGCATGGGCTGGCGCCTTATCCGTTCAAGCGTTGCAATGCGCCCTGGGTGTCCGTTGTCGTAGAGGCGGACGGTACCGTGCGTCCCTGCTTCTTCATGCCGGGCATGGGGAATATCCGGGAAGGCTCGCTGATGGATATCCTGAACAATCCCAAGGCCATCGACTGGCGCAGGAACCTGGATATGGCTACACATGACACCTGTGTAAAATGTGTATGCTATCTCCACCTTTCACCGACGACGAATTTGAAACCATGATACCTGTGACCTCCAGGCTGCCTTTGTCAAAAACTCTTCCCATACTGTCGGTGTTTGTCATCGTCAGTGCGGTGGGAATGTATTATCATGAACTGTTCCTGGATGAGGTGCAGCATTTCCTGATCGGGCGGGACAGCGATTCGTTGAGCTCGATGTATTGGAATATGCGTTATGACGGTCACCCGCGACTGTGGAACGCCTGTCTCTATTTTATCACCCACTTCCTTACTCCGAACTACGCGGGGATGCAGGTCTTCCATCTCCTGCTGACGACCCTGGCCGCCTATATTTTATTACGATATGCCCCATTCAATCTGCTGACGAAGGCGCTGATATTGTCCGGGTACTATTTTTTATTCGAATACAATGTGCTGAGCAGGAACTATGGTCCGGGCATTTGCCTTTTGTTCGCAGCGCTCGTCCTGCTGGAGCGGCCGGACAAGAATCTCCTGTACCTGGGGGGTGTCATACTCCTGATGTGCAATATGCATCTCTTTTTTACATTCGCCAGCATCGGGATATACCTATCTCTATTACCTGATTATTACCAGAGCGGACTATGGCGAACGCGGAAGTTTGTTCTTTTTAGCGGGATGGTGCTGTTGGGGGTTATCGCTGCCGTCATACAGTTCCAGACTCCGGCGGAGGATAATTTTTTTCAGTTCGGGCCGGCGCGATGGATGCACGAGGAGAGTTTCTTTTTTTCGGTGCGCGGACTGGTAAAGGGGTGGCTGCCTATACCGGAGACCTCCGGGGGACATTTTTGGAACAGCTACTGGCTGAACGAGGGGCGTGTGCCTTCGTTGGTGTGGGGGGTATTGTTCCTGGGGCTGTTGGTTTTTCCCGGGGCCGTGCTTCGGGACAGCCGTAAGGCGTTGCTTTTTTATTACAGCAGTCTTTTGCCGCTGCTGTTCTTTTTTATGGTCACGAATTTTACGGCGTCGCGCTATTTTGGGATGGTGTATGTGTATTTTTTGGCGGCGGCCTGGATGAAGGGGGGAATACGGGGTTTATCGCTGCCGCTGAAAACCGCGGTGTATGGGGTGATGCTGTTGCATACCGTCATCGGGGGATATGCTTTGGCGGAAGATATAGTTCATCCTTTTTCGGAGGGCAAGAGCGCTTCGGCGTATCTCGGAGGGCTGGCGGAGGAGCATGTGGCTGTGGACGGATGTATTGCGGGGCCTATGTTGTGTGCGTATCTGGATAAGAAAGTGTATTATCTGGATATCGACCAGGTAGGAAGCTATCTCACCTGGAAAAAGTCGTGGTTCCCTGTACAGCGGAGGACCATACAGGATGAAATGAAAGGCGCCTCTTATATCAGGGACTGGAAGGATTTTATTCTTGTATCCAACAGGAAGATATCAGCCGACAGTCTGCCTTGCGGAGATGGTGGAAATTATTACAAGCTGCGTCCGCTGGCTGCGTTTGAAAACAGTATTGTAGCATGGGAAGTCTATTATATATACAAGGCCGAGAGAAGGTAAGGGTGTTGGGCCCTTCCTATAAGATGGCGGATAGCAGAAGGGTTGTTTACCTTATTCTGGTACTGACCCTTATGCAGCTGGCTGTTGCGTTGCTGACCTATGGGCAGGCGCTGTATTTTGACGAGGCGGCATGGCATTACATCGGCAGGAACTGGTTCAGGCATGGCATGACGCCTTATACGGGTGGTTATGATAATAAGTCTCCGCTGATCTTTATGGTATATGGTCTTTCGGATATCCTCTTTGGAGTGAACTACTGGTTTCCGCGGGTGTTGGGTACGCTGGTGCAGTCCGCCGGTGTCTGGTACCTCTACCGGACAGCTGCTCATCTGGCTGGTAAGCGTGCAGGCATGCTAGTCGTGGTGCTGTATGGCTTGTCGGCGTTGTGGACCAGCACTCAGGGGAAGTATGTTTCTTTAACGGAGACGTATGAGGTGACGGCACTGATCGTCGCTGCGTATTGCTGGGTGACGGCGAAGGGGGGTAGGCAGCTGTTTGTAGGAGGACTTTTTGCTGCGCTGGCGCTTGGATTCAGGCTGACGGCGGCAGCGGGTGTGTTGTCCATATTTATTTTTTCTCTGTTGGCGACCTGGCGCTATGCGGTCTATTTTGCGATGGGTGTGTCGGCGGGTCTGATCGTTCTGGCGGGGGCTATCAGTCTGACAGGGATCCATCTGTCCGATGTCTGGCATTATTCCTTTATTGACAATTTTGCTGCGGGCAATTTGTTCGAGCGGAGCTTTGGAGAGAAGATGGATGGTCTGCTCAATGGGTTTGTTTTTTCGGAACTGGCGATATTCTATCCCTTTCTTATCGGATATGTGGTGGTACGGCGGAGATTGGACTGGGTCGTCTGCTGGCTGTTGGGCGGCTGTATCTGTATTTATCGTATAGGGCTATTCGATCCGGCGCATTTCAGGGATATCCTTCCGACGCTGTCGCTGGCGGGGGGCTTGTTCATCGACCATGTGATCAGAAAGCATGTTATACCATTCCGGCCTGCCCTGGCAATGGTGGCGATATGCTTTTTTCCGAGGACCATGGAACCTATACGGGTGTTACGTCAGCTGCTGTGGCCGCCTGTTGCGGCCAGTTCTGCAGGATATTGTAATCCGCCCTATTCACCGCTGGATAATATTTCGCGAAAGAAGATGGGGTGGTGGATCAGGGATCATACCCGTGAGACGGACAGGGTCTTGATACCATTTTTCTGTCCTGTGGTACAGGTGTATTCGGAGAGGGTGTCACCTACTATGTATTTCAGCATGAATGAAAATACCCGGGCGAAGGCGAGGTTCTATCAGGAGGTGCGGGACCACAGACCCGATGTGGTGGTCATTCCTTTGTCGGGCGAATACCGCAGGCTGGTGAGCGGGGAGATGCGGTCATGGATACAACAGATGGTGGATACGGGTTATCGGGATGATGGCTGTATGTATGGGTTTACTATTTATCGAAAAGTCAAAAGGGATCGGTATGAATAAGATACTTTTTTCTCATTCCTATTTTATGCGGTATGACCCCAAGCAATGGGCGACGGGGCAGCCTTACCCGCCGCTGGCTACTGTGGGGGCTGCGGCGCTGATGCGGGAGCATGGATATGAGGTCTTGCTCTTCGATGCCATGTTCGTGGATGATCCGGATGAGGTGGTGGGGCGGCTGAAGGCCGAGAGGCCCGACTTTTTTGTCGTCTATGACGATGGGTTCAACTATCTGACGAAGATGTGTCTTACCAATATGAGGGAGGCTGCCCATCGGATGATCATGCTGGCGAAGGAGTATGGGTGTACGGTGATCGTGTCCAGTTCGGATTCGACGGATCATTATCAGGATTATTTACAGAAGGGTGCGGATTTTGTGTTGATGGGAGAGGGGGAGCAGACCTTGTTGGAAGTGGTAGAGGCGGTGCGGACTGTCAGGGGTGGAGCCGGAGTTGCGCGGGAGGGTGTGGGCGACTTTTCGGGGATCCGGGGGCTAGCCTTTCTGAAAGATGGGATGGCGTTGAAGACACCTGCCCGACCGGTGATGAGGGATCTGGATGCATTGCCGCTGCCGGCCTGGGATCTGGTGGATATGGGCGCGTACCGGGCCATTCACCTGGAGCACCATGGTTATTTTTCTCTCAATGTCAGCACTACGAGAGGATGTCCTTTTAAGTGCAACTGGTGCGCCAAGCCCATATATGGCAATCGATACAATGCGCGGAGTCCGCGGCATGTGGTGAGGGAGATCAGCTGGCTGAAGGAGCGGTACCATTTTGATCATATCTGGTTCTGCGATGATATTTTCGGGCTCAAGCCGGGGTGGGTAAACGAGTTTGCCGACCTGGTGGAAGAGGCGGGGCTTCGGTTTAGGTTCAAGATACAATCCAGGGCCGATCTTTTGTTACAGGAGAATTATGTAGCGGCGCTGGCGCGGGCGGGTTGTGAGAATTCCTGGATGGGCGCCGAGAGCGGGTCGCAGAAGATACTGGATGCGATGGACAAGGGAACCAGTGTGGAGCAGATCCATGAGGCGACGGGGCTGTTGAGGGAATATGGTATCCGGCCGTCGTTCTTTATACAGTTTGGTTATCCGGGGGAGACGAAGGAGGATATACAAAAGACCATTCGAATGATCAACCGGCTGCTGCCGGACAGCCTGGGTATCTCCGTCTCGTATCCTTTGCCGGGCACGCCTTTTTATGAGCGGGTGAAGGCGGATCTTCAGGAAAAGTCAAATTGGACTGACTCGGATGAGCTGAAGATCATGTTCCGGAATACCTATCATCCTGCATTCTATAAACACCTGCACCGATATGTGCATTTGTCGTACCGATGGCATCTGGCGCTGCGGCAGATAAAAAGGCTTGTGATGCGGCCTGCGGCGGTGACAAGGGTAAGCATGCGGCAGGCGTTGTCAATTATTTGGTATGGACCTATCTCATTGTTGTGGCGGATGAAACTTAACAAACTCGAAAAATTATGACCAATGAGCAGGCTGCTGCCCGGGCGTTTAGTCAGCAGGCGCTGGTCTTTGATGCCCTGGATGCCGGCAATAGTATTATCGAGTACAAGCGGCGGCGGGTGCGGGATCATGTCCTGCGTCATCTGCCGGAAGGCAGTTCCATACTGGAGCTGAATGCGGGGACGGGGGAGGATGCGATCTTTTTTGCCAGGCGGGGGCACCGGGTACATGCCACGGATATATCGGCCGGGATGCAGGAGGCGTTGTGGGAGAAGGTGGAACGGGCGGGGCTAACCGGTGAGGTGGGGACGGAGTCCCCAACGGGCAGGATCAGCCGGGAGATCTGTTCTTTTACGGAGCTGTCGTCGCTGCAGGAGCGGGGGCCTTATGACCTGATCTTTTCGAATTTTGCGGGATTGAATTGTACAGATGAACTGGATAAGGTATTGCGGAGCTTTGATCTTTTGTTAAAGCCAGGAGGGCAGGTGACTTTGGCGATATTGCCGAAGTTCTCGTTTTGGGAAAGTCTGCTGGTCTTTAAGGGTAAGTTCAGGACGGCCACGCGCCGCTGGTCGAGCTGGTTTAGCAGCAAGGGGACCCGGAGTCATGTGGAGGGGCATTATTTCCGCTGCTGGTATTATTCGCCGGGCTATGTGATAAAGTCATTGGGTGAGGGGTATGAGCTGTTGGGGCTGGAGGGGCTGTGTACGATGGTGCCGCCCAGCTATATCGAACATTTTGCGGAGCGATATCCGGGGTGGTATACGCGGCTGTGCAGGTGGGAGGACAGATGGAAATCGAGCTGGCCATGGAAATATGCCGGAGACTATTACATAATAAGCTTTAGGAAGAAAGACCCAGCCCTTTGAGCTTGTCGGCGTAGGCATTGAGGATCCTTTTTTGGAGCATTTCGGGGTTGGGGCGTGAGAAGTGTTTACCGGTGCGCAGGGACATACGTTGTCCTTTGCCGTCCAGGGCGCCTCTTTTTTCTTTTTTGTTCCAGCGGGTGGATGTCAGGCGGCAGAAGAAATCATCGAGCCTGTCCCCCGCCCGACCATTCAGCATTTTTTCCACCGTGCGTTTCCAGAAACCGGGTGGGGGATTGGGGGGCGTTTGGGAAGGTCGGTCCTTATAATGCGGGAGGAAGGATGTTACCCAATTGTTGGCGTCGAAGAATCTCACCAGTCCGCCGTTGCCGCACGCAGGCAGGAGGGTGATCAGTTCCGTGGCCGTGAAGATGTTCTTTTCTTCTATTTCCAAGGCTTCTTCGTCAATAAAATAGTTCATGCAATACCAGTGCTGGCGGCCTCTGAGAAAGCTCCATTTTTTATACAGGTGCATCAGGGTGCGGGCGATCCACAGCCGATTGCGCCTGGTAATAACGAAATAATCGATGTCGGCGTCCTCATCTGCGAAGTGCTTGGACAGGGAGCCGGAGATGCCTATGCCTCGTACGTACGGGAATTGATAAAGGAAGCGGGATATTTTGTCCGCGATGAGGAGCAGTTGGTCAGCGTGCTGGTTGCCTTTGATCCTTCGTGATGCCAGACGGGGGTCGTCCTTTAAAGAAAAGAAACTCTTCCCGGTCGTTAATGTCTGTCCCTCGGACGAGTCCCCTACGGGGACTCCGGGTCCCACTTTGAACAGATGTTTTTGGGCTACGAGGGAGTCCAATTCTTCTGTCAGGCAGGTTATATGCGTCTCCCTGTCGAGGAAAAATTGAATTTCCTCGAGGGATAACGGATAGTTGAACAGGTCAAAGTAGGCTAGTACTTTAAGAATACTTGGGCGCAACGGCATAGTGGTTAAAACGGGCGTTCGTGGGGAGGGGTTGCTTACAAATAAAATGGGCAAACGGTGCCGAACGGGGGCAACCGGGACATTTCCGGCTGCGTTTGAACTTCAACAGAGGAATTGCGAATGAACTAAGCGGGCCGCCGGTCCGCTGCAACTAAATACGATGCTGAAAGCTGAAAACATGCCCTACCGTACATTGGAATTGCCTGTCCCCGGCGACCTGAAGAGCCGGCAGGCTCTGGGAGGACTAAAAAGGAACTATTTGCTGGTCAAAAGGGGAATGGAGCTTACCTGTAGCATTCTGGTGATAGCGGGGGTACTCAGCTGGCTGTTGCCCGTGATAGCGGCGCTCATAAAGCTGGACTCGAGGGGGCCGGTCTTTTTTTTACAAAAAAGGATCGGCAGGGGCGGTAAGGTCTTTACCTGTTATAAGTTCCGGACGATGGTGGTCAATCCATATGCGGATGAACGTCCCTGTGCGGAGGATGATGTACGTATCACGCGGATTGGAAGGTTCCTTCGCACTTCGCATTTGGATGAGCTTCCGCAATTCTTTAATGTCTTTTTAGGGTCGATGAGCCTCGTGGGTCCGAGACCGTATATGCTAACCGATGACCAGCGGATAGGCGTGCTGGTGCCGGGTCATAACTTTCGGAATTATGTCAAGCCCGGGATCACCGGGTTGTCGCAGGTAAAAGGGTTTCATGGCGGGGAGATGGATATCAAGACCCTTTTTTCCCGGTGTCAATGGGATGCTTTTTATGTACGTAATGCCAGTTTGCCATTGGACTTTCGCATTATTTCCAGCACGATGCGACTTTTCTTCATTTCCAAAATAGGATTATGGAAGTAGTATTCATAGCAAGGTCCACCCTGTATACTGTGAGGGGTGGAGATACATTCCAGGTACTGCAGACTGCACGTCACCTGGAAGAACTGGGAATACGTGTCGATATCCGGTTGACCCACGAAAAGATCGATTATATGCGATATGACCTGTTGCATTTTTTCAATATCATCCGGCCGGCCGACATGCTTTATCATATCCGAAAGTCTGGTAAGCCTTTTGTCGTCAGCACGCTGCTGATCGACTACAGCGGGTATGACAAACAGCACCGGCGTGGTATTTCCGGATTGATATGTAAGCTGCTGTCCGCAGACGCCATCGAATATCTGAAGACGATGGGGAGGTATTTGCAGGGAAGGGATAAATTGATATCGAAGGCTTATCTATGGAAGGGGCAGCAGCGGAGCGTGCGGGAGATCCTCGACAGGGCGGCCCTGGTGTTTTCCGGATCGGTGATGGAGTATAAGCGGCTGGTACAGCAGTATCATTGTTCCATAGGCTGTATTCCTGTGCCGAATGGAGCGGATGCGGAGATCTTCAATTTCGATGACAGCCAGGAGAAGGATGGCAAGCTGGTGATCTGTGTAGCCCGGATCGAAGGGATCAAGAACCAGTTGAATCTTATAAAAGCGCTGAACAATACACCTTATAAGCTACTGATCATCGGAGATCATGCGCCGGGTCATTCGGCGTACTATCATCAATGCCGTAAGATTGCCGCATCGAATATTCAATTCATCGATTATACGCCGCAGGAAGAGCTGGTAAAATATTATCAGAAGGCAAAGGTGCATATCCTGCCCAGCTGGTTCGAGACATGTGGTCTGTCCTCTCTCGAGGCGGGGGCCATGGGTTGTAATATTGTGATCACGGACAAGGGGTATACCCGGGAATATTATGAGGATCATGCTTTTTATTGTGACCCTTCCAGTCCAGAGTCCATCTTCCGGGCTGTAGACCAGGCCGCGCGCTCGCATTTTCGTGCCGGGCTGCGGGAAAAGATATTGACGGACTATACCTGGGACAGGGCGGCTGCCTGTATAGCCAGGGCTTACGATCAAATACTGGAGGCCATATGAGTTTTCGTATTGCAATTATGGGAACGAGGGGCATACCCAACCATTACGGAGGGTTTGAGCAATTAGCCGAATATCTTGCTCCCGGGCTGGTACAGGCGGGGTATGAAGTGACGGTATATAATTCTCATAACCATCCCTATCAGGAAAAGGAGTGGAAGGGAGTGAAGATCCGGCATTGCTATGACCCGGAATATATGTTAGGCAGTGCGGGGCAATTTATTTATGATCTGAACTGTCTCATCGATGCGCGAAAGCGGCATTTTGATGTGATCTTACAGTTGGGATATACGAGCAGTACGATCTGGGGGCCTCTGTTCCCTTCGGGAAGCACCATCCTCTACAACCTGGATGGACTGGAATGGCAGCGGACGAAGTATTCTCCACGGATACGGAAATTCCTTTTGTATGCGGAGAAGCTGGCTGTGAAATACGGTGATTTCTTTATTGCCGACAATCCTGTCATTCAGGCCTATTTTCGCGGGAAATATGGGATACAGGCTGAATACATTGCTTATGGGGCCGAACTATTTGGTACAGCCGATGCGGATGTGCTGAAGCCTTATGGAGTGCGTCCCTGGAAATACCTGCTGCTGATGGCCCGTATGGAGCCCGAAAACAATATAGAGACCATCCTGGATGGATATACGAAGAGCAGGACGGCAATGCCAATGTTGGTAGTGGGAGATACTGTCAACAAGTTTGGAAGATATCTGAGAGATAAGTTCAGCGGCGACGGGCGGATCATTTTTACGGAGGGTATCTACGACAACTGGAAAACACATTGTCTGCGAAGTTTCTGCCATTTGTATTTTCATGGACATAGTTCGGGAGGGACCAACCCCTCTCTTCTGGAAGCTATGGCGAGCGAGGCGCTGATCGTCGCGCATGAAAACCCCTTCAACATACAGGTGCTGGAGGGGAATGCGTTGTACTTTACAAATGCCGCAGATATTACCCGTCTGGCGGACGGGTTGCCGGAGGGACTGGCTGTTGCGGACATGAAAAGGCAGAACAGGGAGCGGATCATGAAGGATTTCAACTGGCCGGATATCATATCCCGTTACGAACAATTTATCGTACAGAGCTTATTTGCCCGGAATGAAAGAAATATTTTATATAGAAGATACACCCGCGGGTAAGATCACCTACTATTTGTTGCTGATGTTTGTGACGACCCTGCCTTTTGACAGGATATATAGCGAGTTGGCATTGATAGTGTTGTTGCTGCATACGCTGATCCACCTGAGGAGAGAGGATATGAACTGGTCGTTCCGATGGCTGGGATGGATGAGCGCCGCCCTGTATCTGCTGACGATGGCGGGAACCTTGTATGCGAAAAGGCCGGCGGATGCATGGCCTGAATGGGAGCACCAGCTGGCCCTGCTGCTTTTCCCGTTGATAGTCTGGTTTTCCCGGCGCGACTGGCAATGGTATCGTCCCAGGCTGTTGAAGGCCTTTGCTTTTTCCTGTGTGTTTGCGGCTGTATATCTTTATTGCGTCACGCTGTACGATATTTACTCCCATGGAGAGCCGTTGAGCGCATTGTTCACCAAACCCCATATGAACCACGAGTTCTCGTACCCTATCGACCTGCATGCCACTTATTACTCGGCCTATCTGGCACTATCGGTGGTGGTATTTGCCGACAGGCTTTTTCGCAGGCCTGCCGGAAAATTGGTGAAGCTGGGTTATGGTTTGGCGATACTGGTATGTCTTTTTACCATTTTTCAACTGGCATCCCGGGCCGTCTGTATTGTGACGGCTGTGATCGTCAATGTGCTCATACCCATCTACCTCGTGAAGGGGCGGGTGCGGTGGAGGCTGTTTGCGGCCATCTTTTCCCTGACGCTGATGTCCTTACTGGTAGTGTGGCGGAACAGTCATCTTCATTCCCGATATCTGGTGCAGTTGAAACAGGACCTGCGGTCCGACACGGGTGCGATATTGGACCCCGAGCCCCGGATGGCCCGCTGGCAATGCGCCTGGGAGGCTATACGTGTGTCCCCATGGATCGGGTATGGCACGGGGGAGGAGGTACGTCAATTAAAGGAAAGATATTATTCCCATCACCTGATGATATCCTATACATTGGGGCTGAATGCCCATAATCAATTCCTCAGTTTCTGGCTGAAGACGGGGATATTCGGGATGCTGATCTATATCACCGTGCTGCTGCTGGCATTCAGGGAGGCCTGGCGACGAAGGGATGTCTATCTGATGGCCTTTGTATTTATCATTGCCTTTATCTCCTTATCGGAGAATATCCTGGATGTGAACAAGGGGATATTCTTTTTCAGCATGTTTTTTACGCTGTTGCTTCCGAAACCGGCGGTGGTTGGTATATTTACGCATGGAAATAAAAATACTGGCCCCTCTCTGGGGGAACGAGTCCCAGGATATTACGACCTTCTGCCATCGAATAAAGGAAGCAGGTTATGATGGTATCGATGCATGGATACCGGAAGATACCACCGTACAAAAAAAGCTTTTCGATGCCCTGCAACAGGAAGAGCTGCTGCTGGTGTCGCATCAGCATCAGGCGCGCGGCGCCGATCTTGGGGCTTTTAAACAATCTTTCCGGGAGTATCTGCAATTCAGCGCGCAGGGTGAACCGCTGCTGATGAATTGTCATACAGGCAGGGATTATTTTTCTTTCCAGCACAACCTGGAGCTGATAGATATTGCCGCGGAGTTCACTGCAAAGACGGGGCTGATGGTTGCGCATGAGACGCATCGCGGGCGTGTGGGATTCCATCCGGCGGAGATGCAGGGATATTTCGATGCGCGGCCGGAGCTTGTCATTACGGCGGACCTGTCGCACTGGGTGTGTACGACAGAAAGTTTTTTGGAGAATTTCCAGGGGACGGTGGAACAGGCCATTGCCAGGACGCGTCATATTCATGCGCGGGTGGGTTTTGAAGAGGGGCCGCAGATACCTGATCCCAGGGCTCCGGAATGGAAGCATGCGCTGGATCATTTCTTTGGGTGGTGGGACAGGATGGTCGAGGGGCGCCGCCGGGCCGGTCAGCGGGTGCTTACTATTACGACGGAGTTTGGGCCGGTGCCTTATCTGCCTACCATACCTTTTAAAAATGTGCCGGTGGCGGATCAATTCGAGATCAATCACTATATGAAGGAGCTGCTGGTGCAGCGTTATCCTTCTGACAGCGGACCCCTGGTCCACTAATGACCATCACGATAGGATTTGGGACTGATGCCATTCTTTTTCTTGAACAGCCTGGAAAAATAAAATACGGAGTCGAAGCCAAGGCTATAGGCTACTTCCGTCACGTTGAGGTTGGTAGTGTTTAGCAACTCACGCGCCTTGTCGAGGCGGAGATTGAGATGATATTGATTGGGCGACTCGCCTGTCACCTGTTTGAATATTTTTCTGAATTTTGAATAGCTCATGGGGAACTGCTTTAGCAGCTGTTTCATATCGAGGGGGGATTCCAGATTCTCCCTGAGGAAGAATTTTGCTTTTTCTACAGCCTGCTCGTCCTCGTCATTGCTTAATTCTTCGTGTGTAGACAGAGCGTGTATCAATCCCAGTATTTGTAATGTAATACCAGAGATGACCTGGTGATAGCCCAGGGTGCCGGAGCGTACGTTGTCGAGTATCTTTTGCATGAGCCCCAGCAGTGTGTCGTTGAGGCCGGGGCTTGCCACGGGGAAGGCGGAACTGAAGAAGCCTTTGTTCATCAGCTGATCGGGATATCCTCCCCGAAAGCCTATCCAGTATTCTTCCCATCCTGTACTGCGGTCCGGCCTATAGCGGTGCCATACTTCAGGGAAGAGGAAGAAGCAGGTTCCCGCCGCGATGACCGTAGGCTGGCTGCGTGCTGATTCGAAAACGCCCTGGCCTTTCGAGATGAATATAATATAATAATCATTGAGGATTCGGCCCTTATTCCAGGTGAAGGAGTGGGTCAACGGGTGTTCCTGGTTATGGGGGTAAACCTGGTGGGGATCCGTACGTGAATACCCTACTGTGGTTACATAGAAACCCCAGGATTCTTCTTTTGCGGAGACGGCGAGGTACTTGTGAAAGTTGTGCATAGGTCGTGGAGGTGTTTGACAGTGATACCGGAAAAATATCAAAAAGTACAAAAAGTAAAAAATAATTGACATGCGTGCCGGCGTAAACCGGGGATAAATTTGGGAAACTACTTGCTATATGAAAATCAACATTTGTATTTTATTAATTCTTTTAAACATCTCAGTATTTGCCCAGACTGTGACTGTGACAGGGAAAGTTAGTCTGGGCGCAGCTTCTACCGACCTGTCCGGTACGTCCATACAAGTCAGGGGCGCCAAAGGAGGCGTCATGACGGATGTTGACGGAAGATTTACCATCTCAATCAAACCGGGCGCTACGCTCGTCATCAGTCATATCGGATATAAGTCAGTAGAAGTAAAGGCCGGCGCGCAGTCGGACCTTTTCATCAGCCTGGAGACTGCCGATAATACACTGGAGCAGGTAACGGTAAGCTATGGCCGACAGCGCAAGCGGGATATTACCGGCGCGGTCAATAAGGTAGATGCATCCAGTGTGCAGGATGTGTCGGCGACGGAATTCTCTCAAAAACTGGCGGGCAAGGTAGCCGGTCTGCAATTGAGTCAGACGAGCGGTATGCCGGGGCAGGCGATGACCATTCGCATACGCGGCGCTGCCTCGCTGGGAGCGGGAAACCAACCCCTGATCGTTGTGGATGGACAGCCTATCAGCAGTGATGTCACTGGCGGGACGGGCGACTTGAACCTGATCCCTCCTGATCAGATAGAGTCTTTCAGCGTATTGAAGGATGCCGCTGCCACGGCCCTGTATGGGAGCCGCGCTGCCAATGGAGTGATCATCATCACCACCAAGACGGGGAAAATTGGCAAGACCTCCGTCTCCGCCAACGCCTATTATGGCTGGCAGAGCGTGCCTAAGCGCGGGCGTCCCGACCTGATGAATGCCCGGGAGTTCGCCACCTTTATGAAAGGATATTATGAGGACAAGATCACGTATGAGAACTGGAAGAATGCGCAAGGGCAGCCAGTGGTGCCCGCAGACTATGCGGACCCCAGCCAGTATGGTGCGGGGACGGACTGGTACAGCCAGATACTGCGTACGGCGCCTATCGAAAATTATTCGGTGACCATATCGTCGGGGTCGGAGAAACTGTCATCCAGCACAACGTTAAACTATTTCAATCAGAGCGGGGTGCTGATGAATACCGGTGTCAAGCGTTTCAGCTTCCGAAGCAATAATGAATACCGCCCGGCCAAGTGGGTAAAGCTGGGAGTGAACCTGGCGCCTACCTATCAAATCGATCATAATACCCGCGGCGGTAACCTCGGGATCAATGGCAACCGGCAGGTAGTCAGCGGCGCCGGGATCAGCTCCCCTCTGATATCGCCGTATAAGGCGGATGGCACCTTCAATACGACCACTACTTCCTTTGGGATGTATGCCCTTCCTAACTTTCTGCAGCAGGAGCTGAACATGCAGAACAATATGAATGATATACATTTCCTGGGGAATACCTATGCAGAGATCGAGCCTATCGCGGGACTGCATGCCAAGACGGCGGTCAGCGGGGACCTGCTAACCCAGGATCTCAACGCCTATTATGGGACATGGTATGGTACATTTGGGGCTCCGCCTCCGATACCCCTCACCTCCACCTCGGCGGTCAATATTTCCAACAACTCTTATTCCTGGCTGATCGAGAATACCGTGGATTATACCCACTCCTTTGGCGACCATAACCTGGATGTGCTGGTAGGATATACCTCTCAGAAGTGGAGTCAGAACAACCGATCAATCACCGGAACGGGGTTTGCCAATGATGCGGTGCATTTTATTTCCGGCGCGTCCACTACTTCCGGTACTTCGAATGCCGCCACCTGGACATTGATATCGGAGCTGGCGCGGTTGAATTATGATTATAAAAAGCGGTACTATATTTCCGGTACGATCCGGAGGGATGGCAGCAGCAGATTTGGCTCGTACAAGCGTTACGCCACGTTCCCGTCCGTGTCAGCGGGCTGGGTAGTTTCCGACGAGGATCTTTTCCCCAAGCGGGGCGTGATATCCTATCTGAAGCTGCGGGGCAGCTATGGGCTGGCGGGAAATAATAACATCGGCAACTATACCGCAGTATCCACCCTTACGCCCGCCAACTATGTCTTCAATGGTACGACGACGCTGGGTGAGGCCATCAATGTACTGGGCAATCCCTATCTGACCTGGGAGACATCGAAACAAACGGATATAGGTGTAGAGATCAATTTCCTGCGGGACAGGATCTCTTTAAGCTATGATTATTATCGCAAGCGGACCACCGATATGCTGTATCCTGATCCCATACCATCTGCATCGGGATATAGCACGATACAAAGCAATGTCGGCGAGTTTCGTATATGGGGACATGAGTTTTCTGTCAGTTCGAAAAACTTTTCGGGAGATTTTACGTGGACGACTGATCTTAATATTTCATTTAATGACAATAAAGTTATGTCCCTGCTGAACAATACGCCTATCGGCGGGACCAATCGTTACAGCGACTACAACAGGACGGCGGTAGGGCATCGTGTCGGCGAGCTGTATGGGTATAAATTCATGGGACTGTATATGAACCAGTCCAACTATGCAAAATATCCAAAGGAAGCTACATCCGCCGTGGGTACTGCCCGTATGCTGGATGTGAACAACGACGATACGATCAATATCAGCGACGAGACTTTTCTTGGCAGGACGAGCCCTCGTTATATCTATGGCGTGACGAACAGTTTTGGGTATAAGAATTTCGATCTGGGTGTGACTATCGCCGGGCAGGCGGGTAACAAGATCATGAACACGAATTTACAGAACCTGCATAACCTGGACGGCATCTTCAATGTCACCAACGACATGCAAAACAGGTGGCGTTCCGAAGCCAATCCGGGGAATGGGCGTGTGCCAAGGACCCTGTCGAACACGACCGAGCTGTATAGGTTGTCCAACAGCAGCTGGGTCTTTAGCGGCGACTACCTGGCGGTGAAGAATATAACGCTTGGGTATACTATCGGGCCCAAGACGCTGCGGTATGTAAAGAGCGTCCGGCTGTATGCGAGCGCACAGAATGTCTTTATGTTCACCAAATATCCCGGGCAGAATCCGGAGGTGAACGATACAAAGGACAACCAGACGAATGCGGGTACGGACAATGGATCTTATCCTGTGCCCCGTGTGATCCTTGTAGGCGCTAACATAAACTTTTAAGATCACCTTATTAAACGAATCATCATGCTACAGGTAAAATATATAACGATACTTTCCATAGCTGCCTTTGCGGTGTTTGTATTGGGGGCGTGTAAGAAAGACTTTTTGAACCAGTATCCTCAGGGATCGATCAATGTGGGTAATTTTTACAAAACAACGACCGACTTTCAGGAAGCATTGGTGGGCGCTTATGTACCCCTCCGGGATGCGGCCAACGTGGCCTTTTATCTGGAGGAAATGCGGGCGGACAATACTTATTTCGATTATAACACGAAGGATAGGGGGAGCGTGTCTACCGAGCAGGTGTCCTATTTCCTGGACGGGTCTTCCACGGGTGTCACCAGTACTATCTGGACGGCGGATTTCAATGGTATACAGCGTACCAATGTCATTCTTAGCAGGATCAAGACGGCCAGCGCTGTACCGGATTCCATCAGGAGTGCGATAAGCGGTGAGGCGGAGGCATTGCGGGCGCACTATTATTTCGAGCTGGTGCGATTGTTTGGGCCGCTGCCTTTGTTCCTGGATGAGACGAAGAGTATTTCGGATACCCGGGTGGCGCGATCTTCGGCGGATAGCGTGTATCAGCAGATCATTACCGACCTGACGGATGCATTGGGTAAGGTGGGGGCGCCGGGTTTTTCTTCGACGGGCATTCAGAGCGGCCGGATCACCAAGGGTATGATAGCTACGGAGTTAGGGATGGTCTATCTCACCCGTAAGCAATATGACAAGGCCAGCGCCATCCTGCAGACGGTGACAACGATGGGGTATGATCTGATGAATAATTACGCGGATATATATACAACTGCCAATGAGAACAATAAAGAATGTATATTCGAGATCGATTACAAGGCGGGTACCGACGGACAGTCCAGTGCATTCATATACCGATTCATACCGGCAACTACTGTAACTACGAATATCCTGGGCGTCACTTTCAATAACAACAAGAACAATTACGGGGGTTGGAATGTACCTACGCAAGATCTTATCAATGCCTATGAACCGGGTGACAAGCGGCTGGATGCGAGCATTGCCGTGACGAAGGGAAAGTACGATGTGAACAGTTATTTTATTCCCGACAGCGTTGTCAGTGTGCTGAATCCTCCTACAACCGGGGAAGTGTCCAAGAATTTTATACGGAAATACTTTCATCTGCCCTATGGGAGTATTATTGACAATACGGATCAGGACTGGTATGTATACCGCTATGCAGATGTGCTGCTGATGCTGGCGGAAGCGTTGAATGAGCAGGGGCAGACGGGTGCGGCGCTGCCTTATCTGAACAAGGTGCGGGAGAGGGCCGGATTGGGGGATGTGAATGTGACGGATCAGAGCGTGATGCGGGATACTATTGCGCATGAAAGAAGGGTAGAACTGGCTTTCGAGAACAAGCGGTGGTTTGACCTGGTGCGCACGGATCAGGCGATGTCTGTGTTGACGGCGTATGGGGTTGCGCAGAAGGCGACGTATAGCTATCTGCTACCGGGGTCTTATAATGTGACGGCGAATAAGATGATCTATGCTGTACCTTTTAGGGAGAATCAGTTGAACCCCGTAGGACTATGGCAAAATCCCGGATACTGAGGCGAAATCGTTAAAAACACATATATAAGAAATGAAGTACGAACTGACTGAACAGCAGGTCAAAAGTTACAGAGAAAATGGTTTTCTTGTTATCGAGAATTTTCTTTCTTCGGAGGAGCTGGAGGATTGGAGGGCCAGGGTAATGGAGGCTGTGAATGAGCGAGCCGGCGTAAAGATGCCCGGGAAGGATCTCAAGACCGGAGAGGATGATGGGATCAATGAGGATACGGAGTATTTTGGAAAGGTGTTCGATCAGCTGATCAATCTCTGGCAGACGAATGAAGGGGTGAAGAAGCTGATGTTCGACCCGAGGATCGGGCAGATGGCGGCGAACCTGGCTGGGGTCGATGGTATCCGCATCTGGCATGATCAGGCACTGTTCAAGCGTCCCTGGGCCAATCCCACGGCCTGGCACCTGGATACTCCATTCTGGTCTTTTACGGACAGGAATGCACTTTCCATCTGGGTGGCGCTGGATGATGCGACGCCGGAGAACGGGTGTCTTTATTTTATCCCGGGGTCCTATCGCACTACGAGATTTGACAACAGCGGTATTGGAAAGAATATGGATGGTATCTTTACCGTGTACCCGGATCTGGCGAAAGTGAATTCTGTGTCGGCGCCTATGAAGGCGGGCAGCTGCAGCTTTCACAACGGGCTGACCGTTCATGGGGCGGGGGCCAATATGACGAGCGGGCACAGGCGTGCGATGACCTGTGCGTATATGCCGGATGGAAATGTGTTTAATGGTCAGCCGAACGTGTTACCCGACGTCTATGTAAAGACGCTGGCAATCGGCGACCCTTTGAACAACGATGCGCAGAATCCTTTGATCTATCACAAATGAACTATTGATCTATAACGGGAGATAATGAAAAGAAGAGAATTCCTTTGGAAGGGGTCTTTGCTGACCTCGGGCTTTACTCTAATGAAAATGTTACCTGCGGGGGCTATGGAGCTGCCTGCGTCCCATTCGGACCTTTATCAGATATTTAAAGAGCCTGCTGCGATGTACCGGCCTTTTGTGCGGTGGTGGTGGAATGGGGACAAGGTGGAAAGATCCGAGCTGGCAAGAGAGCTGCGGTTGATGAAGGAGGCAGGTATTGGCGGGGTGGAGATCAATCCTATTAAATTCCCTGCCCGGACCGATGATATGGGCAAGCCGTCTATTGAATGGCTGAGCCCCGAATGGGTGGATCTTTTGAACTTCACGCTGAAGGAGGCTGAATCCCTGGGTCTGACCTGTGATCTGATCGTGGGATCGGGCTGGCCATTCGGGGCGGAAAATCTGGAGGGAGAGGAACGGTCACAGATGCTGGTTATCGCCGTATTGAAGCTGGATGGCCCTCAATATTTCGAGGTCAGTCCGTTTGCGCTGTTTGCGGAATGTGACCCTGCTGTCACCTCGCCATTCCCGGGCAGAACGATGGAGCTGTTGTCGGTGCATATGGCGCCTGCTGTAATCGAGCGGATAGACCAGGTGGTCGATCTTTCCGCCCAGATACCCAACGGGGAGATCAAGGTGGACATACCTGCGGGCAAGCATGTCTTGTACGGGCTGGTGAAAGTGACGGGGAATATGGAAGTGATCAATGGCGCTCCGGGCGCCAACGGGCCTGTGCTCAACCATTACAATGAGGCTGCTGTAAAGAAATATCTCCATCGCATGTCGGATACGATCCAGCGGCAGATAGGTCCCCTAGCGGGCAGGGTACGCAGCTTTTTTACGGACAGTATGGAGCTGGAAGGCGCCAACTGGTGTGCCGACATGCTGGCTGAGTTCTCAAAAAGACGCGGGTATGATCCTACGCCCTATTTACCCTTAACGATGTCCAAGATATCCGGGATGGGGAATATCTACGAGTTCAATTATGGCCCGGGTCTTGGGCCGGAGCTGAAGGACCATGTGGAGCGGGTCAGATATGATTTCGACCTGACCAAGTCGGAGCTGATACGGGAGCGATTTATTTTTTCTGTGACGGACTGGTGTAAGGAAAACAAGATATTATCACGTATGCAGGCGTATGGACGGGGTTATTTTCCGCTGGAGGGCAGTTTCGATGTCGACCTTCCCGAATGTGAGACGTGGATAAAATATGGTCTGGGGAAAGAGATGAGCGAAGAGGATTATCGTATCGGAAGGGCCTATTCGATGATCAACAAATACGTGTCGTCCGCGGCCCATCTGAAGGGCAAGCGGCATATCAGCTGCGAGGAGCTGACGAATACGGATATGGTCTTTAATGACACGTTGGAAATCCTGAAGGTAGCGGGGGATCAAAGTACTATTTCGGGAGTGACGCATCCTGTGTTCCATGGGTTCAACTATTCACCTCCTGATGCGCCCTTTCCGGGGTGGGTCCGGTATGGGACTTATTTTAATGAGAGGAATACCTGGTGGCCCTATTTCAGGAGATTCACCGACTATAAGGCGCGTATGTCCGCCCTTTTGCAACAGGTGGATATGTTTGCGGATATTGCCGTGCTGCCGCCTGTGGCTGATATGTGGAGTATTTTTGGCGCGCAGAACGAGCCTTTCCCCAGCCTGATGTATCCTACGTGGATGACGCTGGTGTGGGAGGCGATGCATCAGAACGGGAATGGATGCGATTATATCTCGGAGCAGGTGATATTGGAAGCAACGATGGATCATGGGTGGATGTATTATGGTCCGCGGAAGTATCATACTATCTTTCTGGTACGGGTGGAGCGGATGGATCCGGCTGCTGTTCGAAAGCTGCATAGTTTTATAGCGGGCGGGGGGCGGATATTTTGTATCGAGACCATGCCTGACAGGAGTACCGGCTGGCTGGAGCATGAACGGCGCGATGCGGATGTGAAGCTGATGGTAGAGGCGATGAAGAAATACCCCGAGCAGTTTATCCTGCTGAGCAGGCCGGAGAAGGAGTGGGTGTCGTGGTACAGGGATATTCAACAAAAGTATGGCTTAGCGCCTTATGTTACTATCGACAATCCCGATCCTTTTGTCACGCAGGTGCGTTATCAGGGGGGGAAGACGGAGATATTATTGTTTATCAATTCCAATTTGGATAAGGGGCATCGCATGAATGTGATGGTGCATAAGGATATTGCCGCGGGGCGGCAGGCATGGGTGTGGGATGCGGATACGGGACAGCGTTGGAGGATAGGGTCGGGTGCGGGGAGGATAGAATTGGATCTGGGACCGGCGGAGTCGAGATTGATTGTGTTTGAAAAAGAGAGAAGAGGTGCGGTCTACCGACCTGCACCTGTGGCGGGGGGTGAGGCCGGAGAGACTGCTGCCGGGCGCGGGCAAGCTTTGGCGGGGGGCTGGACGGCGGAGTTTCGCCATATCGATGGTTCTGTCAGGACGGCGACGTTGGATGTATTAAAGGACTTGAAGGATATGCCGGAGTGGGTGGCATTTAGCGGAATGGTGACCTACCGGATCGAGTTTGAGGCTGCCGGCGGGACTTTGCCTGCCTGGCTGAACCTGGGTAAGGTGATGGGGGTGAGCGACGCAGTGTTGAATGGGAAGGCGCTTGGAGTGCAATGGTACGGTCGTCGTATCCACTCTATTGTGGGAGTTGTACAGGCGGGTAAGAATGTGCTGGAGGTAAAGGTGGTTACCTCCATGGGGAATTATATGAAGACGCTAAAGGACAATCCTGTTGCGCAATATTGGACAAATGAAAAAAGAAAGGACCAGCCTATACAATCCATGGGGTTGATCGGGCCGGTGACAACTTACTAATTATGAAGAAATATATTCTTTTAGGGGCGCTGGTAATGCAGTCGATGGTGCTGGCTGCCAGGGACTATCCGGCCTCGTTGTTTGGTATTCGTGGGGACGGGGCCACCTTGAATACACGGTCCATCCAATTTGCCATCGACTATATCAGTCAGAATGGCGGCGGGAGGCTGGTATTTAATGTCGGCAGGTATCTTACGGGCTCCATCCATCTGAAGTCGGATATTACGCTGCAGCTGGAAGAGGGGGCTGTGCTGCTGGGCTCGCTCAATCCTTTCGACTATGATAAGAAAATTTTTACCGCGTTGATATTTGCCTATGACCTGCATGATGTGGCCATTACCGGCAAGGGTGTGATCGATGGGCAGGGAAGGGCGCTGGCGGCCAATGTGACGGCGAATGTACACAAGGGGCTGGTGAAGGACCTTTTCCGGAATGATCGTCCTGAAGCTGATATCCGGGCGATGATCATCAATTTCCGGAACTGCCGTAATGTATTGCTGCGTGGGGTGACGATCCGGAATTCTGCCAGCTGGGTGGAGACCTATGATCAATGTACGAATCTCCGGCTGGACAGCATCTATGTAGACAGCAAGGCGTTTTGGAACAACGACGGCATCGACATCGTGGACTGCGATAGTGTGGCTGTTACGAACTCGTATATCGATGCGGATGATGACGGGATCTGTCTGAAGTCGCATGATGGGACAAAATTCTGCAATAATGTGCTGATCCGCAACTGTACCATCCGGAGCAGCGCCAATGCCATCAAGTTCGGCACGGCGTCTTATGGCGGATTCCGGAATATCACGATGATCAATATCCGTGTGTTCGATACGTACCGGAGCGCGCTGGCGCTGGAAGCGGTGGATGGAGGGTTTTTGGAGAATGTGCTGGTGGATAGCCTGCAGTCGTATAATACCGGTAACTTTTTGTACTTACGTATCGGCGAGCGGGTCGCCGGAAAGAAGGGCCGCCTGGAAAATATACGGATACGGAATGTCTATGCGGAGGTACCTGCGGGTAAGCCAGACGCAGGATATGACTATGAAGGGCCCATAGAGGATATGCCCCGGAATATTACGCCGGCCATCGTTATAGCGGGTATGCCGGATTCGAAGATCTCGGGAGTGGCGCTGGAGAATGTAGATGTAAAGTTTGCGGGCGGAGGTAATCCTCTTTTTGCGAAGATCGGTCTTGACGAACTGGACAAGGTGCCGGAGCGGGGGACTGCGTATCCTGATTTTTCCATGTTCAAGGAGCTGCCTGCATGGGGAGTATATATCCGGCATGCGGAGAAGATCGAATTCAGGAATGTGCAGTTGAATTGTGAGAAGAAGGACTATCGTCCGGCCATTGTGCTGGATGATGTTCATGGGTCGAAGTTTGGAGGAGCGCGTGTGACGGAGCCTTCGGCAGGTAAGAAACAAACCGTGTATCAATATAAATCTTCGGATATTGTGGTGAAATGAAGATCGTCATCACCAGCGCCAATTCGGCTACGGGGTCGATGCTTATTCCTGTTCTGAAGGCGGCGGGTCATTATATCATTGGGCTTGTGCGGAAGCCCGTGGACTTGCCTGCGGATGAAGTGATCACGGACTGGATGCATGCCCCGGCTGCTGTCCGGGCACTCGAAGGAGCTGATGTCATTATACACCTATCGGGTGAGCTGAATGCGAAGAACGAGCGGCTTTATAAAGAGGCGAACCTGGAAACCGCGCGGGTCGTAGCTAAATATGCTGGTTCGGCACGACTGATCTATCTAAGTTATCCCCATGCTTCTTCCGGGGAAAAGAACTTTTATTTACAAACCAAGGGGCAGGCCGAGGAGGTGTTGCATCAGACGGGGATCCCGCTGGTGGTCTTTCGGTGCCCTGTCATCATCGATGCGCCTGATAAGGTTTCGAAAATAGATGTATTGTTCAAGGCCCGCGGGGGCACTGTTCCCTTGTTTGGGTGGGATTGGCCTGTGCCTGTGATCGGATCAGGGCAGCAGACCATGCGTCCTGTCTATAGGGGTACCGTAGTGGAGGCTATTGCATCGGCGGCGGCCGGCGGCGGGGCAGGTGTATATGAGCTATCAGGTGTCGATGAAGTGACGGTAGATGAATTCATCCGGCTGGCGAATCCTCCGGGTGTGCGGTTGCTGCATTTGCCCGGGTGGCTGGCATTTGCATTGAGCCGGGTGTTGCCGGAGCTGTCTTCAACGTTTGTGGATATGATGCTGCATCATACCGGGAGTGTGTTTGATCCGGCGACCTACCGGGAGTTTGGGATCGAGCCTGTGTCGGTGGTCGGGATGTGGAAGAGGGGCGGGGGACGTTGATCTCTTACTCAAACGTTTGCGCAAATTGGAGGGCGTTTGAATGCTGCCGGTGCCTTATCTTCAATTATGCAAAAGCTTATCTTCTCTATTATTTTACTCTCTGTAACTCATTTTGTCCGGGCGCAGACGCTGCCATATTCCAACTGTCCGGGATGCTGGAATGCGGACTCATTGGGGAATCATCGCATCGTGGTGCAATGCAATGGAACGGGAAGTGTGGCCCGTGTTGTCATACCCTGGCGACGGAGGGATGTTCATCCCGAGACCAAAAAGATCATTGTGCAGGATTCGGCAACAGGGAAGATCATATTGAACAAGGCAGCCGGAGTGATCAACCGCGAGTCGGGTGAAATCTTCTTTGAGCCTGTGTCCGGGAAGGGGATCTATTACATATACTATATGCCTTATCGCAATGAGGGGCGGAGCAACTATCCCAGAGGAGTGTATTGGAAGCCGGATACTATTGCGGCGGCGGGATGGTTGAGTCAGGTGGGCATGGCAAAGAAAGACCCGGCGACCAGGGTGGTGACAAGCAAGGCGCTGGTGGAGCAATCCATCGATGCGTTCAACAGCTTTTATCCGATGGAGGTGATTGCTACGGCGAAGGAGACAGCCGCGATCATAAATGCGAATAAGGGAAAGGCTTTTTTGGTATTCCCCGAGGACAGGGAGCACAGTATCCGGATGCGGAATGATCTGCCTTACCGGTGGATACAAACCGGGTCGGGTCGGGGGCCGGCAAAAACTGGTCTTGTCGCTGTGGCGGGCAAGGGAGAATATTATGCTTATCAACTGGGCATTTATGCTTTCAAGGATCTGCAGGATGTGCGGGTCAGCTTTAGTGATCTGGAGAGCAAGAGCGGGGGAAAGATCGCGGCTGACCGGATAAGCTGTATTAATACGGGAGGCGTGCGTTATGACGGAACCTCTTTTACAAAAAGAGTGGATGTACCCGCGCGGCAGGTTCAGGCGCTGTGGTGCGGCGTGGATATACCGTCCGATGCGGCGGGAGAATATGCAGGCTGGGCGACCGTAGAAGCGAACGGGCAGCAGCAGCGTGTACATATCCTGGTCAATGTACAGGCCGGGACTGCGAAGGACGGGCCCGGGGCTGCGACGGACCAGCCGGAAAAAATGACCCGTCTCAAATGGCTTAATTCGACGCTGGCGCAACCCAATGAGGTAATTGCACCGTACACTCCGCTGGTCGTGCACGGAGACAGCCTTATCGATCTATTGGGGAGGCAGATACAAGTGAACAAACAAGGGTTTCCCGAACAGATACGTACTTTCTTTACACCGGAGATGACGGACATCACCAGCACGCCCAGCAATTTATTGGCAGAGAATATCCACTTTCATTTGACGCGGCAGTCGGATGGGAAGGATATACGTCTGACCAGTCAGGGCGTTCATTTTATACGTAAGGACGCGGGAACAGTGGAATGGAATGCAACCAATACTGCGGAGGAGCTACAGATGGAAGTAAACGCCACGCTGGAATTTGACGGATACCTGGACTATAAAGTAAAAGTAACCGCGCTGCAGGACCTGGATCTAAAGGATATCACCATGCATATCCCCTTCCAGCCGGAGAAAGCAAAATATATGATGGGGCTGGGCCAGAAAGGTGGCTATCGCCCGGACAGCGTGTATCAATGGAAATGGGATGTAGCGCATAAGAACCAGGATGGCGCCTGGATAGGAACGGTGAATGCGGGGCTGCAATATTCGTTGCGGGATGAACGCTACGTCCGTCCATTGAATACTAATTTTTATCTGCAGAAGCCTTTGCTGCTACCTCTGTCATGGGGAAATGAAGGGAAAGGCGGCATTGCGGTGGGCATTAAGGGGAAATCCATGCTAGTCAATAACTATAGCGGCGCCAGGCATATGAAGAAGGGAGATGCCCTTTACTACGACTTTCATGTGCTGATCACTCCATTTCATGTATTGAATACAGACTTTCAATGGGCCACGCGATTCTATCACAAATACAACAACCTGGACACGATAAAGGCGGCGGGAGCCACGGTGGTAAATATCCATCACGCCACGCCTATCAATCCCTGGATCAATTATCCTTTTATCGAATGGAAGAAGATGAAGGCGTATATCGACAGTGCCCATGCGCTGGGGTTGAAGGTAAAGATATATAACACTGTGCGGGAGCTTTCGAACAGGGCCTATGAACTGTGGGCGATGCGGAGCCTTGGAGATGAAATATACTCCCGCGGTCCTGGCGGCGGATTTAGCTGGCTGCAGGAGCATGTGGGGGACGACTATATCCCTGCGTGGTTTGTGCCGGAGATAAAGGATGCAGCCATTATCAACAGCGGCATGAGCCGGTGGCATAACTATTATGT
>Ga0105237_10001706_pt1 | contig 28414 bp, 28 predicted proteins | sample KBSC24metaG_FD_81520 | JGI IMG/M metagenome (GOLD analysis project Ga0105237, IMG submission 81520) | Corn rhizosphere microbial communities from Kellogg Biological Station, Michigan, USA - KBS C2-4 metaG | ecosystem: Host-associated > Plants > Roots > Rhizosphere > Soil | place: Michigan, USA... | reverse complement strand
GCCGTGGGGGAACCCAGGTCGGCCTCAACACCCTCGCGGTGAAGGACTGATCAAAGTAGGGACGGGTTGACTAAACCGATGCCGCCTCGTTGAGCTCGTTGAGCGTGTTCGTGGCCTCGAGGTACTCCTGGACCCACCGTTCGATGACGGCCGACGTCTTCTCGACCTTGGTGAACTGTCCGACCACCTGGCCCACCGGGTTGAACGCGACGTCCACCGTCTCGTCGGGATACTTGTGCGTCGCGGAGACGGCAAGCCCCGACACCATGAACTGCAACGGCATGCCGAGCGGCTTCGGGTTGTCCGGGTTCTCCCACGCGTCGGTCCAGTCGTTGCGCAGCATGCGGGCGGGCTTGCCGGTGAACGAGCGACTCCGCACGGTGTCGCGGCTGCCCGCCTTCACGTACGCCGCCTGCTGAACGGGCGTGTTCTCGGCTTCCTCGACCATGAGCCACTGCGAGCCCGTCCATGCGCCCGCAGCGCCGAGCGCGAGCGCCGCGGCGATCTGCTGACCGCTGCCTATGCCGCCGGCCGCGAGCACGGGGACGGGGGCGATCTCCTTGACCACCTGCGGCCACAACACGATCGAGCCGACCTCACCGGAGTGCCCGCCCGCCTCGCCGCCCTGGGCGATGACGATGTCGACGCCCGCGTCGGCATGCTTGCGGGCCTGCGAAGGCGAGCCGCACAGGGCGGCAACCTTGCGGCCCTCGGCGTGGATGTGCTCGATCATGTCGACGGGCGGTGTGCCGAGCGCGTTGGCGATCAGCGTCATCTTCGGATGCTTGAGCGCCACCTCGACCTGCGGGGTGGCAGTCGCCTCGGTCCAACCCAGCAGTCGCATGGTGCTCTCGTTGTCCTCTGCCGACAGCGGCACGCCGTGATCGGTGAGGATCTTGCGGGCGAAGTCGAGGTGCTCCTGAGGCACCATGTCGGCGAGCATCTTGCCCAATTCGTCCGCCGACAGGTTCGAGTCCATGCCCTCGTACTTGTTGGGAATGACGATGTCGACGCCGTAGGTGTGGTCGCCGATGTGCTCGTCGATCCAGTTGAGCTCGATTTCGAGCTGCTCTGGGGTGAAGCCAACGGCGCCGAGGACGCCGAACCCGCCCGCTTTGCTGACGGCGACCACCACGTCGCGGCAGTGCGTGAAGGCGAAGATCGGCAAGTCGATGCCGAGTTGGTCGCAGAGTGGGGTGTGCATGCCTGCTCCTCGTGATGGGGCGGTCGCGAACTGGAACGTGTTCTAGTTTAGTACTTCGGAGGCGCCGAGGACATACGGGTCGGTGCTCGACACCGCGCGAGAACCGCAATAGCGTTTCGCAATCACGATCGACAGGCCTCGATCGCGACGGCGAAGGCGAGGACCGTTGACGCACTGGCTGACCCAATCGCTGGTTCTGGCGTCGGATTACCGCATGCCGGACCCGGAGCGGGTGTGGCCGCTGTTGGAGCGCAGGAAGGACGCGCTCGCAGACATCGGCGCGCACCACGTGTTGGTGTACGCGTCGACGACGGAGCCGGGACGGGTGCTGGTGTTGATTGCGATCCACGCCCGCGAACCCGTGCTCGAACTGCTGCGCTCGCGGGTGTTCTTCGAGTGGTTCGACGCCGTCGGGGTGGAGGACATCCCGGCGGTGTTCGCAGGCGAGGTGGTGGAGCGGTTCACCGTCGCCAACGGAACGGGCCCCGCGGCACCCGAGGTGATGGTGTCGTTGGTGACTGTCGTCGACGATGTCCCGAATCTCGTTGCGCACGTTCATGATACCGTCGACGACCTCCGCGCCGCGGGTATCCGGAGGATCGTGATCTTCAATGCATTCGACGATCCCCGCGAAGTGCTGCTGCTGTTGCAGGTCGACGACGAAACCCACGCACGCCACTGGCTGCGGTACTCGGGCCTGGCCGCCGAATGGCTGACGAAGGCAGGCATCGGCGCGTATCCGCCCGTCTTCGTCGGCAGGTTCCGGCGGATGATCCACATCGACGAGAAAAGCGGTGCGGGCGACCCCTGAAGAACGGGACTACGCGCGCCGCCGCAACGACCACGTGTTGCGCCGCCTGTCCGCACCCGTGGCCAGCAGTACCGGCCAGCCGCTGCGCGCTGCTTCCGCCGCCAGGCTCGGCCGCGGATTCACCGGTCGTGGCCGGCCCACCGCCCGCATCGACGGGATCTCCTCGTCACCGTCGGCGTAGAAGTAGCTGTCGGCCAGATCGACGTCGTGTTCGGCGCCGAACCGCCGCACGGCATCGGTCTTGCCTGCACCCCAAATGATCGGCTCGACGATTCCGCCGGTCAGCCGCCCGTCGTCGTCGATCTCGAAGTGGTTGCACAGCACGTCGGAGATCTGCAGGTAGCGGGCCACCGGCTCGGCATGGATGGTCAGGGCCGACGAGCTCAGCACCACGGTGTGGCCGCGCTCCTGGTGCGCGGCGACCACGTCACGCATGGCGGAGAACACCCGCGCCTCGATGTGCCTGCGGAACAACTCCGCACCGAGTTCGTCCAGTTCGGCGAGCGATTCGCCACGCAGATAGCCGGCCGCCTTGACGATGAGTCGCTCGAACTCCATCCGTCCCATCCGGTACCGGACCGACGCCTCGATCACCCCGAGTACCTCGCCGATCCTGGCTTGCCTGCGCCGGATGCGGTGCCCGGCGTGGGCGGTGGCGGTGAATCCGGACACCAGCGTGCCGTCGAGGTCGAAGAACGCACCGACACGCGGCCCGGTCCGGTCCGACGCGATCTCCGCCAACTGACGCGCGAAGGGCATCTCGGGGTCCATGTCGCTCCTGTGGTTGCGGCGCACCGGTCCCGGCCCCGCCTGACTCCATTTCAGCATCATTCGACGGGGGCCGCCGACGGGTGCGAGCAGCGTCCCGATTGCGACATCTCGGGATTGCATCGGATAGGTTTGACGCGGGCAGTTTCGTTCTTGCCAGGTTCAGCTCGGAGCCTCGCGAGCATGAAAACGGTGCCACCTCGCGTCCAGCAGAGGGGCCAAACAGGGAAGTTGGGCATTGGACGAACAACGCGAAGCCATAGTCGACAAGGCGGCGGCCGACGACACCACTGCGTCGTCGGGGTCGACGTGCGTGGTGAGCGAGCGATCGGTCGACGAGGTGGTCGTGGTGGCCGCTTCGGGTGTGATCGACATGCTGACCGCGCCCCAATTCGGGGAAGCGCTGCGCGCCGCCCTCGAGAAGAAGCCCGAGCAACTCGTCGTGGACCTGACCGAGGTGGAGTTCCTCGCGTCTGCGGGAATGGGCGTGCTGGTTGCGGCCCACGAAGAAGCGGGTTCCGCCACTCGGCTCTGCGTGGTCGCGGAGGGCCCGGCAACCAGTCGGCCGCTGAAACTGGTCGGAATCGCCGACATCGTCCCGCTGTTCGCCACAGTCGATGAGGCGGTTGCGTCACTTCGCGGATAGACACGCTTAGCCAGTGCTCTGACCGGGTAAGCATGTGCTGTCATGATCGATACGATGCAATCCGCGGACGTCACCAACGCCGAGCGCTTCGAGCGCGTCGGCATATCGGCTGACGCGCAGACCGCTTCCAACACCCGCGACGAGTTCGCCGCATGGTTGCGGGAGTTCTTCACCCTTGACCCGATCCGTTCGAGCGACGTCGTTCTTGCGATCAACGAAGCACTGGCGAACTGTGCCGAGTTCGCCTACCTCGAGCGTGCCGATGCGGGCACCATGGACATATTGGCCTGGCACGATGCCGTCGAGTCCAGCATCACCGTGCTGGTGTCAGACCAGGGATCCTGGCGGCCGCCGGTGGTGCCGAGCATCCGCTCCCGTGGACGTGGCATCCCCTTGATGGAGGCGTTGTCCGACCGCGCGTCGATCGAGACGTCGGACCGCGGCACCAGTGTCAGGCTCGAGTGGGCCGACGTCGCTCCCGTGGCGCTGCGGAGCCGGTCAGCTCACTGATTTTCACTCCCCGTCGCGTCGCTCGCCCCTAATGTGATTCCCCGTCGCTTCGCTCGCCCCTAAACCTGGTACAGCCCCTTCCCGGTCACCAGCGGCAAGTCGAGCGTGGTCCGGATACCGGGGGCGGCCGCCACGACGTCGGGGATGGCGTTCACGATCCGGCCTGCCGCGGCAAGGATGGCTGCGTAGTTGTGATCACCGTTGCGACTGGTGGGGCAGACGTCGACGACGTACGACGGCTCGCCGGTGATCTCGATGCGGTACGACCCGCCGGGCTGTGCGGGTCGAGCCCAGTCGGGGCGCAGGTCGTCACGCAACCGGGTGACGTGCTCAACGACGATGACGGGCTGGCCCGCGACCATGCCCTCGATCTGAAAGCGAAGCGCCGCAACGGTTCCCTTGGCGATGTGCCCGGCCGCGACGTCGAAGTCCTCCGGCGCGGGTTCTTGTTCGACCGAATCTCTGATCTCGTCGACCTCGATGCCAAGACCCGCTGCGAGCTGCCGGATGGCCGTACCCCAGGCGATGCTCAGCACGCCCGGCTGGAAGAGGATTGGGAAGTCGCCGATGGCGTTCCCGAAGCCCATCACGTCGAACATCACCGTCACGCCGTCGTAGGAGGCGTAGTCGGCGATCTCCATGGTGCGCACCTGCTGGATGCTCTGGCAGGTGCCTGCCAGGGCGAACGGGAGCAGGTCGGTCGCGAATCCGGGATCGACACCGGTGATGAAGATCGTCGAATCGCCCTCGCGTGCAGCGTCTTCGACTCGTTGAATGTACTTGTCTGGCACCACCTGCCACGGGTACTGCAGCACGCCGGGCGCCGAGCCGACGACGTTGATGCCGAGTGCGAGGATGCGACGAATGTCGGCCATCGCCTCGGCGAGGCGGGTGTCGCCCATGGCGGTGTAGACGACGCAGTCGGGCTTGGCGTCCAGCACGGCGTCGAGGTCGTTGGTGGCGGTGACGCCCGTCGAGACGTCCAGTCCCGCAAGCTCACCCGCGTCCTTGCCGACCTTGACATCGGACGACACCCAGACCCCGGTCAGGTCGAAGCGTGCATCGTTGACGAGCTGCCTCAGTGCGAGGCTGCCGCAGTTCCCGGTGCCAATGAGCGCGACACGGATCGCCATGGTGTTTCTCTCCTCCGACGGACGTCATCGGAGTATGCGTGTTGAACCCTAAAATTGGAACAGGTTCTAATTCTAAAACCGCGTGAGGTAGCCTAACGCGTCATGGGACGAGTGGACGAAAAAGTTGCACTGATCAGCGGCGGGGCGCGGGGCATGGGTGCCGCCGACGCGCGGATGCTCGTCGCCGAGGGCGCAAAAGTGGTCATCGGCGACATCCTCGATGACGAGGGCAAGGCGCTGGCCGACGAGCTCGGCCCGGCAGCGCGATACGTCCACCTCGACGTGACCGAGGCCGAGCAGTGGGACGCGGCAGTGGCAACCGCCGTCGAAGAATTCGGCAAGCTCAACGTGCTGGTGAACAACGCCGGCATCGTGGCGTTGGGTCAGATCGGCAAGTTCGACATGGCCAAGTGGCAGAAGGTCATCGACGTCAACCTCACGGGGACGTTCCTTGGCATGCAGGCCTCCGTCGAGGCGATGAAGGCGGCGGGCGGCGGATCGATCATCAACGTGTCGTCGATCGAGGGCATGCGCGGCGCCCCGATGGTGCATCCGTACGTCGCGTCCAAGTGGGCGGTTCGGGGCCTGTCGAAGTCGGCGGCGCTGGACTTGGGCAAGTTCAAGATCCGGGTCAACTCCTTGCACCCCGGCTTCATTCGCACGCCGATGACCAAGCACTTTCCCGACGACATGGTCACCAGCCCGCTCGGGCGGCCGGGTCAGTCCGAGGAGGTCGCCGCATTCGTGGTGTTCCTCGCCAGCGACGAGTCGTCGTTTGCCACCGGCAGCGAGTTCGTCGTGGACGGCGGTCTCACCACGGACGTCCCGCACAAGGTGCTGTTCTAGGCACGCGCGCCCACGGTCTCGATCGCGTCGACGACCGCCCGCGGTGCGTCGAGCGCGACGAACGTCCTGGCGCCGGGGACCTCGACCATCGAGGCGTTGGGGAACAGCGCTGCGAGCTTGCGCCCGAGCGCAGGGGTGAAGCTACGGTCGGCCATGCCCCACACGATCGTCACGGGCTTGGTGAACCGGGGGAGCCTGTTCGCGACGTCCACCAAATCCATTGCGGCGACGCCACGCAACAGCGTGGCCAGGTTCTGCGCGATCCGGCGGTCCGTGCTGATGGGTTCGATCCACGATGCGGTGAGCGCGTCGTCGTCCGGCCGCAGCAGGAGCCCGTAGCCGAGGGGCGAATGCCTCAGCGCGGTGACCTTCATGAGCTTGGACAACATGCGGATCGACCTGGGTCCGCGCATCGTCGCGAAGACCACGTTGAAGGGGAACGGCGGGAACTTGTCGAACGCGTCGCAGTTGGTCAGCACCAGCCGGCCGACGCTGTCCGGATGAGCGTCGATCAGCAACTGGCACAGGCCACCGCCGGTGTCGTTGCCGACCAGCGTGACGTCGCGCAGGTCGAGTTCGCCGATGAACTCGTTGATCATCTCGGCAACGCTCACCGGCGTCAGCTCCACCGCTGGGTCCACGGGAACGGTATGGGATCCGAGTGGCAAGTCGGGAAGGATGCATCGAAAACCGTTGCGCGCCAGCTCTTCGGCGACCTTCATCCACAGCCTGTGATCGACGAGGATGCCGTGCACGAACAGGATCGGGGGATGGGCGGAGTCCGAGGGGCCCAACTCGCGGTACTCGATCGTGGCTTGTTGCAGCTTCGCCTGTGGCATGTCGGTTACCCTCCTGATGAGAACTTGCGAACACTCGGTATGAAAGTTACGTGCAGTCTGTATGAAAGTCAACGAATGGCGCACCGAATGTCGATGAGCGACGGGCTGGCGCCGCGCAGGACCCAGGCCGAACGCACCGCCGCCACCAGGGCGCGGCTGCTGGAAGCGGGCCGACACCTGTTCGCCACGGACGGCTACGCCGCGGTGGGGACGCAAGCCATCGTCGACGCCGCAGGCGTCACGCGCGGTGCGCTCTATCACCAGTTCGGTGACAAGGCCGGGTTGTTCGCCGAGGTGTACGAAGAGGTCGAGCGCGACCTGGTGACCCAGATCAGCACGCAGATCGTGGCGGCAGAACCCGCCGACCAGCTGGCCGCGATGCGCGTCGGGGCGCGGCTGTTCCTCGAGGAGTGTTCGGCACCCGACGTGCAGCGCATCGCGCTGATCGACGCACCGGCAGTGCTCGGTTGGGAGCGCTGGCGCGAGGTCGGCATGAAGTACGGCCTCGGGGTGATCGAGGCGATGCTGGCGCAGGCCATTGCCGACGGCGCGATCCCCGACCAACCCGTCCGCCCCACCGCGCACGTACTCCTCGGCGCCCTCGACGAGGCAGCGCTCTTCGTGTCGAGGGCGGCCGACACGGGCGAGGCGCTTGAGCAGATGTACGGGGTGTGCGACCGCGTGATCAGCGGTATCACCGGCGGCCGCTGACCGACCCGGCCCACCTCGACGCCGACAGGCAGAATGTCCCTCGACGGTCAATCGAAGTCATCCGCAGGGGTTCAACTGCTCCTCGCGTCCGCACAACCCGACGGGAGTCGCACCATCGCGCCCGAACTGCGCCGCACCGCCGTTCTGGGCACGGTCGTCTCGCTTCTCCTGCTTCTGCTCGTCTCTGGTGACTTCGCGCGTTACGTCCGGCCCGAGGCACCGGCGGGCCAGATCGAGTTGTCGTCGGGCTGGCGCCTCGCGTCATCACGCGACGTCGCCGCCGCGGGGCCTGACGTGTCCCGTCCCGACTTCAAGGGCACCGGCTGGCACGACGTGCGCCGAATGCCTGCCACCGTGCTGCAGACGCTGCAGGACGACGGCACCTACCCCGACCTGTACTACGGCTCGAACCTGCTCACCGAGGTGCCGCAGGATCTCTACCAACAGGACTGGTGGTACCGAACCACGTTCACCGCGCCCGCGGGCCACACCACCTACCAATTGAACTTTCCAGGAATCAACTATCGGGCCGAGATCTGGCTCAACGGCCATCTGGTGGCAGGCGCGGACAAGGTGGTCGGCATGTACGTCGACCACGAGCTCGACGTGACCCCGTGGATCGAACCAGGGCAGAACAACACCCTCGCCGTCAAGGTCACCCCCGAGCGCGCCATGCAGGACGTCAACGGCGTCGAACTGGCCGACAGCTGGTTCGACTGGATCAACTGGAACTACCTCGGATACCAAGGGCCCAACAAGAATCCGGCGAACGGCAACTCGTTCGTGCCGGATCGCAACGCCGGCATCTGGAAACCGGTGTACCTGCGCACGTCGGGTTCGGTGGCGATCGGCGATACGGCGGTGACCTCCGAGCTCCCGCTGCCGAGCACCGACACCGCCCGCCTGACCATCCACAGCAGCCTCCGCAACTTCTCGGCAGACCGCGTCCGCGGCGTGCTGCGCGCGACGATCAGCAGACCTGGCAAACCGGACGTACGCGTCGATCAGCCGGTCACCCTGGCTCCCGGCGAAGAGCGCGAGGTGAGTTTCGCACCAACCGATTTCGGTGACCTGGTGCTCAACCATCCAGACCTGTGGTGGCCGTACACCATGGGCAAACCGGACCTGTACGACCTGCGACTGGAGTTCCTGCAACACGGCACGGCGACCGACGTGAAAACGCAACGCTTCGGCGTGCGCACCATCACGCAGGGCCGCGACGACGACGAACGCTTCCCCGAACTGGGCACGGGCGGCAGCTTCTACCTGCAGGTGAACGGCCGCGACTTCCTGGTCCGCGGCGCGACGTACACGCCAGATCTGCTGTACCGCTACGACCCCGACCGCGACGACGCGATCCTGGCCTACGCCCGTGACCTCGGACTGAACATGCTGCGGCTGGAGTCGAAGATCCCGCCGGAACGGTTCGTCGAGCAGGCCGACGAGCTCGGCATCCCGCTCATGGTCGGCTGGATGTGCTGCAACCAGTGGGAGAAGTGGCCCCAGTGGGACGACGAGGACCGCGGCGTCGCACAGGCCAGCATGCGCTCGCAGGTCGCGATGCTGAACTCGCACGCCTCGGCGTTCGTCTGGGCCAACGGCAGCGACGGCAGACCGCCTGCCGAAGTCCTTGGCTGGTACCACGACGTCCTGCGCGAATTGCACTGGCAGAACGCGGTCGTCGACACCGTGTCGTCCTACACCACCAACGCAGCAGGCGAACGGTTGTGGGACGGCATTCAGATGGCGGGCCCGTACACCTGGCGACCACCGAGCTACTGGTTCAGCGGCCGCTACCGCGCCGCGCGCGGGGCATCGGCCGAACAAGGCGACAACGAGCACATCCCGCCGTTCGCGAGCCTGACCAAGTTCATCCCGCCCGACAAGCTGTGGCCGATCAACGATGCCTGGTACTTCCACGCCGGATCCAACGACGGCAACGCGGTGCTCAACAGCATCCAGCGGGTGATCAACCGCCGCTACGGAGTGTCTTCCGGCGCAGAGGAATTCACCAGAAAGGCCCAGCTGGCGCACTACGAGTCGACGCGCGCACAGTTCGAGTCGTTCGCCGCGCTCGGGTGGGCAGGCCACAAGATGACCATCTACTGGATGCTCAACAACCACTGGCCGTCGTTCTTCGGCAACATCTTCGACTACTACCTGCGGCCGGGCGGCGCCTACTACGGCGCGAAGAAGGGATTGCGGCCGTTGTCGGCGGTGTTCGACTCCTACGCCACCGGCGACCACAGCCAGGCTTCGGTGTCCGTCGTGAATCAGACTCCCAGCGAGGCGACCGATCTGCGTGTCCGCGTCCGCGTCTACGACCTACAGGGCCGGGTGCGCGACGACGAGACCTCGGCAGCGCTGACCGTGCCATCTGGAGGCGCGACACCTGCCATGACGCTGCCCCGCATGGCCCGCGACTCGCCGGTGTTCTTCGTTCGCTGCGAGCTGCTCGGCAGCGACGGCGACGTCATCTCCTCCAACGTCTACTGGCAATCGCAACGCAACGACGACGTCGGAGATCCGAACGAGGACTTCGCCTTTCAGGCCAACCAGGACAGCTGGGCGGACATGACCGCGCTCAACTACATGGCCCGCGTGCCGCTCGCCGTCACCGCGACCCGTTCCACCAACGGTGCCGGGCAGAACATCGTCGACATCCGGCTGCGCAACACCACGGCCCAGGTCGCCTTCTTCGAACGGGCCGAGGTCACCAACACGCGGGACGGGGACGAGATCCTGCCGATCGAGTACTCCGACAACTACGTGACGGTCTTCCCAGGGGAGACCGTCGACCTCGAGGCCGTGGTGCCAAGCCCGCTCGCCACCGCGAACTGGGTGCGGGTGACGGGGTACAACACCCCGGCAGTCTCGGTGCCCATTGCGTAGTCGTCGCGGTCGGAGCGGCGCAGCCACCACGCCGTGACGGCCAACGTCGTCACGAACGCCAGTAGGTAGGCCGCGGGCAGCCACACGTCCCACATCCCACCGGGGCGGATCGACAGCAGACCCATCTCCGGAGTGTCACCGGAAGCGGAGACGAACCAGCCGGCGAACGTCACCCACGACAGGCCGAGCCCGACGAGCGACCACCTGCTGCCGACCACCAGCGCGCGGTGTCCGAGGTGAACCATCAACGGCGCCACCCACACCCAGTGATGACTCCAACTGAACGGCGAAACGGCATCCGTGGTCATGCCGACCACCGCAACGCCAAGCACGCGGTGACCCCGCCGCCACGCCAACGTCGCGATGGCCAGCGCCGCCACACCGAGGACCACCGCGACCACCGTCGCCGACCCGAGCGGCCAGTGCAGGCGCACGAACAGGCCGCGCAGGCTGGTGTTGGCGACCGGGTCACTCGAGATCCGCACGACGTCGTCGAAACCGCGCCGCAACCAGAAGTAGCCGGAGTCGCCTGGTAGTAGCGCAAACCCCACTGCAACGGTGGAGGCGAACGTCGCAGACGCCACTACGGCGGCGCGCCGCCGACCGATCAGCAGCAGATAGACGATGAACAGCGCGGGCGTCAGCTTGATGCCCGCCACCAGCCCGATCCCGGCACCCGCCCACTTGCGCCGCTCGGGCCCGAGCAGGTCGGACACCACGACGGCCAGAATCAGCAGGTTGACCTGCCCCAGTTGCAGCGACAGTCGGACCGGCTCGAGCCACGCGACCAGGCCGACGAGCAGCGCACCGATGGCCCACAGGCCCGTCGCGGCGGTCATTCCGAACCCGCGGAGCAGCCGCAGCACCACGTACGCCACCAATGCGGCGTTCACCGCCAGCCCCAGGATCTGAGCCGTCAGCGGGGTGACGAGCGCCAGCGGAAGGAAGAACAACGCTGCGAACGGGCTGTAGTCGAACAGCAGCGTGCGCGGATTTCCGGTCAGCCCGGTCGCGTAGAGATCATGACCGGCCAGCACCTGGGCGGCGCCGAACCGGTAGACCTGCAGGTCGACCTGCCCGGCCAGGCTTGGCCAGCGCAGATAGGCCGCCGCGTAGACGACGAGCGCAATGGTCAGGACGGCCGGACCGTAGGCACGGGCTGCGGAGTTCGGTCGCATCAGCACCCGAGCGAAGTTACGGCCGGTGGCTGGACGGTTCCTGAAAGTCGGGGTGCCGACACCCGCGCCGTCGGCGCCGGGGAGGATGGACGGAGTAGACGTCCGGCGAGGAGAGATCAATGACCGCACCCGACGAGCGCGCCGCGCTCGCCAAGGCCACCGAGGAATCGGGCTGGCAGCGCCGCGAGGTCGAACGCGTCGACATCTACCTTCGCGGAAGGTCGCGGGTGCGGGTGATCTGGCGCGGCGGCGACGCGATCAGCGGGGGATCGCGCTTCGGCGAGGACGGGCTCGAGCAGTACTCACGCGACCTGAACACCGTCAAGGAATGGCTCAAATAGCCGCGTAACCCAGCCACGAGCCGATGAACAACACCTGGCAGCCGATGCAGAACAGGTGGTCGAGGCAGATGGCGCGTGCACGCCGGGTCTGTTGGGCCGGAGTCCCGTCGCGCAGGCCGAGGCGAACGGCGTTCGGGACGGTCCGCACCAGCGCGAGCAGGATCGGCGCGACCGCCAGCGGGACCGAGACCGCGACCAGCCACACCGGGTCGCGTCCGCCCGCCAGCCGCAGTCCAAGGGCGATCAACAGGATCGCCATCACGCCCGCGATGAGGTGACTCATCGGACGCGACGTCGTGGTGGCCCGGTGGTAGTAGCCGGCGATGGACGCGATTGTCGCCTCGGGCAGTTCCGCCGCGTTCCGGTGGTCGAGCACTTGGACGTCGAAGATCACGTCCATCCACAGCACCGCGAGCAGAAAGCCACTGCACGCGGTCATGACCGGTATCGAGACTCCCATCGTGGGAGGCGAGACTACCGTCGCAACGCGACGCCCGCGGTGACTTCCGTCGCCGCCACCGGTCTATATGGCTGAACGAAGCCAACGACGCTGACGACTGCAGGGGGTTCCCGCATGAGCACGGCCATCGACCAACTTCACGATCTCATCGACGAGCGCGTCAGGGCGGTCGCCGCGCGCGACGGCAAGACCCTCGCGTCCCGACAGCATCCCGACGTGTTGGCCTATGGCGTCCTCGGAGCCCTGTCGTCCAGGGGGAGCGGCGCGGTCGATGAGCAGATGTACGCGTGGTTCGACGGATACCGCGACGGGCCGCGCTACACGGTCCACGATCTGAACGTGGATGCCGACGGGGCGCTCGGATACTGCGCGTTCGTCTACCACGTGGAGGGCACGCTCAACGACGGCACCGACGTGAGCATGGCCGTGCGGGCGACGTTGGTGTGCAAGCGATTCGACGATCGGTGGCTCGTCGTGCACGACCACGAGTCGGTGCCGTTCGATCCGGCGACCGGATCCGCACTGACCGATCTGCAACCGTGAGTGGTGCCGAGGGCTTCGCCGACGGCTAGCCGAACGCCTACCCCGCGCCTTCAGCGCGTCGGCGAACGAGCATGGCCCGCAACACCGACACGGTGACGGGCAGGATCGACAGAAACGCGATGGCCAGAACCATCAACTCGAGGTGCGCGCCGACGAACGGCACGCCGCCCAGGTGATAGCCCACCACGGTGAGGCCGACACCCCAGCCGATCGCGCCGATGACGTCGTAGAGGAGGAAGACGGGATAGCGCATCCCCGACGCCCCCGCGATCACCGGTGCGAACGTCCGCACCACGCCGACGAAGTGCCCGATCACGATGGTCTTGCGGCCGTGCTTCTCGAAGAACTCGTGCGACGACGCCAGGTAGTGCTTCTTGAAGAAGCGCGCGTCCTCCTTCTTGAACAGCGCGGGGCCGAGCCGCCACCCGATCAGGTAGCCGAGCTGCCCGCCCGCCACCGCGGCCAGCGCCGCGCACGGGGCGAGCGTCCACACGTCCACCGGCGCGTTCGGTTGCGCGGCAATCAGTCCCGCGGTGAACAGCAAGGTGTCGCCGGGCAGGAAGGGGAACAGCAGCCCGGTCTCGATGAACACGATGAGCATCACGCCGGGCAGCGCGGCGGCCGCGAACGGGCCGCCTGCGCCCAACCAGTACATCGGGTCCCACAGCTGGGGCAGCGCCACGATGGTGCTCGTCACCGCCGCGAAGCTAGCGGGCCGACGTTGCCAGCCGCTGAACGGAAACCGACTACGGCCTGCGCACCCCAGGTTCGGCGCGCGTCGTAGTGTCTTACCCGTGAGTGCACGCGCGGGCATCGTCGTCACGGGAACCGAGGTCTTGACCGGACGGGTCCAGGACCGCAACGGACCGTGGCTGGCCGACCGATTACTGGAACTCGGCGTGGAACTCGCCCACATCACGATCTGCGGCGACCGCTCCCAGGACATCGAGGCGCAACTGCGGTTCCTTGCGTCCGAGGGCGTCGACCTGATCCTCACCAGCGGCGGGCTCGGTCCCACCGCCGACGACATCACCGTTGCGACGGTGGCCCGCTTCTGCGGCCGCGAGGTGGTGTTGGACGTCGAGCTCGAGCAGACGATCTCCGACATTCTCAAGTCGATGGTGGCCGGCCGCGCGGGCGTGGACTTCGACGCCGTGCTGGCGGCCAACCGCAAGCAGGCCATGGTTCCGGTGGGCGCCGAGATCCTCACCCCGGTCGGCACCGCGCCGGGTGTCGTCGTTCCTGGCAGGCCGACGGTTGTCGTGCTGCCCGGCCCGCCCCGCGAACTGCAGCCGATGTGGGCTGCAGCCGTGCAGACCGCAGCCGTGCAGCAGGCGATCGCGGGCCGGACGGTATATCGGCAGGAGACCGTCCGGATGTTCGGCCTTCCCGAGTCGGGGCTGGCGGAGACGCTGCGGGAGGCAGAGAAGTCCGTCGGTGGATTCGAGCGTCTCGAGATCACGACGTGCCTGCGCAGGGGGGAGCTCGAGATCGTCACGCGCTACGAGCCCGACGCCGCGGACGTCTACACGAACCTGATCGCACTGCTGCGCGAACGCCACGGCCGCGAATTGTTCTCCACCGACGGCGCGTTCATCGACGACCAGATCGCCGCACTGTTGGCCGGGCGCACCATCGCCACGGCGGAGTCGTGCACGGCGGGCATGATCGCCGCGCGGCTGACGGACCGTCCCGGCTCGTCCGACTACGTCGCCGGTGGTGTGGTGTCCTACTCGAACGAGGCCAAGGTCGAGCTCCTCGGCGTCGACCCCGCGCTGCTCGAGGCCCACGGCGCGGTGTCGGAGCCCGTCGCGGAGGCCATGGCCGCGGGTGCGCTGAAGCGCTTCGGCGCCGACACCGCGGTCGCGACCACCGGAATCGCCGGTCCCGGCGGCGGGTCGGACGAGAAACCGGTCGGCACGGTCTGCTTCAGCGTCATGCTCGCCGACGGCAGGACACTCACCAGAACCCTGCGACTGCCAGGCAATCGCTCGGACGTCAGGGAACGCTCCACGACCGTCGCGATGCACCTGCTGCGCCGCGCGCTGACCAGCGACGCGGAATGAGTCGGAGTGTCGTTCTCACTCACCGACGACCAGCTCAATGCGGCGCTCGATGAATTCCCTGCGCTGGCCGGCCAGGAGCGCAGGCTCGAGGATCTGTCTGGCGGGTTGACGAACCGCAACGTCAAGGTCATCACCCCGACCGCGACGTACGTGGCGCGGTGTTCTGGCAATACCACGGGGCTGCTCGGCATCGACCGCGACCAGGAGCACTACAACTCGCGCGCCGCCGCCGAGGCCGGAGTGGGCGCGCCGGTCATCGACTACCGCCCCGACCTCGGCATTCTGCTCCTCGGCTACCTCAACGGGACGACGCTGTCCAACAGGGACTTTCAGCGGCCGGAGGTCTTGACCAAGGCTGCCGCGGCCATGCGCACGCTGCATTCCGGCCCACGGTTCCACGGCACCTTCGACATGTTCGTCAAGCAGCCCGGATATCTGAAGGTCGTGCAGGACAACGGTTTCCGAATCCCTCCCGACTACCTGGACTTCGCCGACCAGTTCGAGAGCGCGCGCCGAGTGCTGGTGGCCACCGACCAGACGACCGTGCCCTGCAACAACGATCTGCTGGCGGCCAACTTCGTCGAGGACGGCGACACCATGTGGCTGATCGACTACGAGTACTCCGGAAACAACGACCCGTGCTTCGAACTGGGCAACACGTCGTGTGAATGCCAGCTGACCGCCGAGCAGCGCGAAGAACTCGTGACCGCCTATTACGGACGCCGGCTGCGGCACAAGATCGCCCGCGCCCGTCTGCAGGGCATCGTCGGGATGTACGGATGGGCGTTGTGGGGCTGCATCCAGAACGGTTCCAGCCCATTGGAGTTCGACTTCTGGGAATGGGCCATGGAGCGGTACGACGGTGCCGTCGCCGAGTTCAGGGGTCCCGAGTTCAACGGGTTGCTCGACGACGTGCAGGCATCGGACTAACGAAGGATAGGCATGTCAACTGGTTCACTTCCCGCTCGCGCCCAGGTCGTCATCATCGGCGGTGGCGTCATCGGGACGAGTGTGGCCTACCACCTGACCAAGCTCGGATACACCGACGTCGTGCTGCTCGAGCAAGGCCAGCTGTCGTCGGGAACCACCTGGCACGCAGCCGGCCTGGTCGGTCAGCTGCGGGCGTCCGAGAGCGGTACCCGGCTGGTGCAGTATTCGACGGCGCTCTACACCGAGCTGGAGGAGGAGACCGGCCTCACCGCGGGGTACAAGCAGTGTGGAGGAGTGACGGTCGCGCGCACCGAGGACCGGATGATCCAGCTGCGCCGAACCGCAGCCAACGCCGCGGCGTTCGACCTCGACTGCGAACTGCTCACGCCCGCACAAGCTCTCGAGCACTACCCGGTGATGCGGGTCGACGACCTGGTCGGCGCCATCTGGCTGCCCGCAGACGGCAAGGCCAACCCGACCGACCTGACCCAGGCCCTCGCCAAGGGGGCGCGGATGCGTGGGGCCAAGATCGTCGAACACGTGCACGTGCTCGACGTGCTGACCGACGGCCACGCGGTGACCGGTGTGCGCACCGACAGCGGCGAGATCGAGGCCGAGATCGTCGTCAACTGCGCGGGCCAGTGGGCCAAGCAGGTGGGAGCCATGGCGGGCATGAACGTCCCGTTGCACTCCGCCGAGCACTTCTACGTCGTCACCGAGACGATCGACGGCGTCCACACCGACATGCCGATCCTGCGCGACCCCGACGGCTACACCTACTTCAAGGAAGAGGTCGGCGGGCTGGTCATCGGCGGCTTCGAGCCGGAGGCCAAGCCGTGGGTGAGCCCCGACCAGATTCCCTACCCGTTCGAATTCCAGCTGCTGGAAGAGGATTGGGACCACTTCCAGATCCTCATGGACAACGCCCTTCTGCGGATCCCGGCGCTGGAGGAGACCGGTATCAAGAAGTTCTACAACGGGCCGGAGAGCTTCACCCCTGACAACCAGTTCATCCTCGGCGAGGCGCCGGGGTGCGCGAACTTCTTCGTCGCGGCAGGCTTCAACTCGGTGGGTATCGCGTCGGCGGGCGGCGCGGGCCGGGCGCTGGCCGAGTGGATCGTGAACGGTGCACCGACCACCGACCTGACGAGCGTGGACATCAGGCGGTTCGCGTCGTTCAACGGCAACAACCGGTGGCTGCACGACCGGGTGGCCGAGATCCTCGGCCTGCACTACGAAGTGCCATGGCCCAACCGGGAAATGACCACCGCACGGCCGTTCCGCCGGTCACCGGTGCATCACCTGTTGGCCGCCGCGAACGCGAACTTCGGCAGCCGGATGGGGTGGGAGCGGGCCAACTTCTTCGCCCCGCCCGGCCAGGACCCGACGATCGAATACTCCTGGGGCAAGCAGAACTGGCTGCCGTGGTCGGCGGCCGAGCAGACCGCCGCCCGCACCGCGGTCGCGGTGTTCGACCAGACGTCGTTCTCGAAGTTCCTGTTGGTCGGTCCCGACGCGGAATCGGCGCTGCAGTGGCTGTGCACTGCCGACATGGCGGTCGAGGTCGGCACGACGGTCTACAGCGGCATGCTCAACGAGCGAGGCACCTACGAGTCGGACGTCACCGTGACGCGCACCGCAGCCGACGAGTTCCTGATCGTCAGCAGCGCGGCCACCACCGAACGCGACAAGGACCACATCCGGAGGAACCTGCCCGACGGCAACCACGCGCAACTCGTCGACGTGACGTCGTCGCTCGCGGTGTTCGGCGTGATGGGACCGCGGTCGCGTGATCTGCTGGCCACGCTCACCGACGCCGACCTCGGCGACGACGCCTTTCCGTTTGGCACCAGCAAGCCAATCACGTTGGGCTACGCCCAAGTTCGGGCGACCCGCATCACCTACGTCGGCGAGCTCGGCTGGGAGCTCTACGTCCCCGCCGAGTTCGCGGTCGGCGTGTACGACGACCTGATGGCTGCGGGGGCCAGATTCGGGGTGGCGCGGGGAGGCTACTACGCGATCGAGTCGTTGCGGCTGGAGAAGGGCTACCGGGCGTTCGGTCGCGAACTCACCCCCAACGACAATCCCGTCGAAGCCGGTCTGCTCTTCGCCTGCAAGCTCTCCTCCGACGTCGACTTCCTCGGCCGCGCAGCGGTGGAGAAGGCCAAGGCCGAGGGGCCGCGCCGCCGGGTGGTCGGGTTCTCGGTCGACTCACCGGAGCCGATGCTGTGGGGCGGTGAGCTGGTGCTGCGCGACGGTGTGGTCGCGGGCCAGGTGACCTCGGCGGCGTGGGGCGAGACGACGGGGTCGTGCGTGGGCCTGGCGTACGTGCGGTCGGTCGACGAGGCTCTCGTCGACGCGCAGTGGGTCCGCGACGGCGAGTACCAGGTGAACGTCGGCGGCACGCTCTACCCGATCACGGTGTCGCTCAAGGCGATCTACGATCCGGCCAACGCCAGGATCCGTTGACCGAGGACTCGTCAAACCACGATGCGATTGCCGAACGCACCGATACGATCCCGTCGATAAACCGTTCTCCACCGACGGAGGCTGATCGCATCACCATCTTCGAAGCACTCGAAGCGTGGAAGGACCTGTTCGTCGCCACGGCGGGAGCATCCGCCGCGCTGGCCGGTCTGGTTACCGTTGCGATCGCCACCAACATCGGCGAGATCTTGAAGTACCGATGGCTACCTTCGCGGGCGGCGACGTCGATCGGGCTGCTGGTGCTGGTGCTCGTGGTGTCGATCGCCGGCCTGATGCGGCCACAGCCCCTGTTCTGGTTCGGCATCGAGACGATCGTCTTCGCCGCCGCGACATGGCTGATCACCGCACGCGCCGTCTGGATCAGGCTGGCGACGCGCAAGGAACACGAGCGGCCGATCGGGCAGCTCGTCCAAGAGATCGGCCTCTACCAGCTCAGCGTGCTGCCATTCGTGATCGGTGGCGTCCTTCTGACGTTGGACGACACGAACGGCACGTACTGGGTCGTAGCGGGGATGATTGCCTCGATCGTGATCTCGATGCTCACCACGTGGGTGCTGCTCATCGAGGTCCTGCGGTAGGAACGGGCCGATGAAGATTCTGCTCGACGACGCGGAGATGGACGCCCAGCTCAGCCGCACGCTCATCGCCGTATCGGCGGAGGCCGCCGATCTGGGCGAAGCGCTGGCCACCGCAAGTCGCACCACCGCAGGCGATTACGACTCGTGGTTCACCGAGTGGTCCGCGACGGCCACAGTCGCCAGCGCACTCGCCGACGAGGCGCTCGAACGCGGGCACGAGGTGACGGCTCGCAAGGCCTATCTGCGTGCGTCGGAGTACTGGCGGCAGTCGTTCTTCTTCATCCGCCACGACATTGGCGACGAGCGCGTGCAACACGCGTGGCGCCAGCACCGGAAGGCGTTCCGCGCCGCGATTCCCTTGCTGGACACCCACGCGCTCGCGACCGAGATCCCATTCGACGGCGTGTCCATGACTGGATACCTGTTCCGGCCGGCGGACGACGACATGCCACGGCCAACGGTGCTGGCGCCCTGCGGATTCGACTCGACCGCCGAGGCGGGCTACTGCGCCACCGGCTACATGGCGCTTGCTCGCGGGTACAACTTCTTCGCGTTCGAGGGCCCAGGCCAGGGCGGCATGCTCTTCGAGCACCGGCGGGCCTTCCGGCCCGACTTCGAGGTTCCCTTCGGGGTAGCGTTCGAATGGCTGGTCGCGCAGGCCGGCGTCGACCCCGACGCGGTGGCGGTGATCGGCCGCTCGTTCGGTGGTTATCTCGGGCCACGCGCCGCGGCGTTCGAACCACGGGTGGCCGCGCTGGTCGCCGACCCCGGACAGTACGACTTCGCCTCGCGTGTCGGAATCATGGCCAAGGGATTGAGTTCTGCCAACCCGGAGGACTTCCTGGCCAGGCTGACTGCCGCCGATCCCGATCTCGACGCCGAACTGCAAACGCTTCTCGATGGTTCGCGCAACGTCGAGTGGTACGGCTCGCGGATGGCGGCGATGGGCGCCACCGGGGTGGGCGACTTCATCAGGACACAGCTGACCTTCTCGCTCGACGGCGTCGCCGCCGGCATCCGATGCCCGACGCTGCTGACGGAGGGCGAGGGCGACTTTGCGTCGCAGAGCCAACTTCTCTACGACCACCTCGGGTGCGAGAAGACTCTCGTCCAGTTCACCGAAGCGCAAGGTGCGGGCGGGCATTGCGAAGGCTTCGGCGCCACCCTGTTCGAGGGCTACGTCTTCGACTGGCTCGACGAGGTGCTCGCCAAACGCTGCGGTACCCCTCAGGCGCCGACGGCCGAGAAGTAACCGACGAAGCCGAAGACGCAGATCACCCCGCACAGCACCAGCGTGCCGACGGCGAACGGCCATGCCGGGCTGCGCCGCACCAGTTGGACGATCGTCACCACCAGTCCGACGAGCCCGACGACGACCGCGACGATCAGCGAGACCCCGACGGCGGTGACCGCGTCCTCCGCGCTGCAGGTCTCGGGCGGGCAGGAGTCGAGGAAGGCCAGCAGGAAGAACCCCATCACGGCCGCGGCTCCGCCGAGCAGCAGCGTTAGCACCAAGGAGATGATCGAGATCGTCAGATCGGCCGCCGAGATGGGGCGCTTGGCCGGCGCGGGCGGCCAGGGCGTCGTCACGTCGTCACCGCGCGTCGAGCTCGTCCCACAGATCCATCAGGTTGCCAAGGATCTCCTCGGCGCGGCCGAGTCCGGCCAGGTGGCTCTCGCCGGGCAGGTGATACAGCGCGGCGTCGGGCAGCCGGGAGACGACGTGTTGGCCGTGCTCGAACGGCACGATGTGGTCCTTGTCTCCGTGCCACCAGTGCACTGGCACCTTGACCTCGTCGAGGCGGAAACCCCAGTCCCTCGCGAAGACGACGACGTCGGCGAACGGCGCGGAGAGTTGTTTGCGGCTGCCGTTGAGTAGGTCGTCGAGGAACATCGCACTGAATTCGGGCCGCACCAGCAGCTGTCTGTCGGCCTCGGGAGAGAGTCTGGCGTAGAGCTGCAGCGCCGCAGGGGCCACCGGCCGAAACAGTTGGATGATGCCGGCCGCGGCCAGCCGCAGGGGGAGACCCGCAAGCGAAATCACCGGGGCCACAGTCGATCCGAGCGCCATGACACCGCCGCCGATCGCGTCGGGGCCGACCGAGGGCGCGACGCCGCCGAGCACGCCTGCGAGGACGACGCGGTCGGGCATCGCCGCGGCGCACGCCAGCGTGTATGGCCCTCCACCGGAGAGCCCGATGACGGCCATCTGGTCGATGCCGAGAACGTCGGCGATGGTGCGCAGGTCGTCGGCGAACGCCAGCACGCATCCGTACTGGAACGGCGTCGACGAGCCGATGCCAGGACGGTCGACGCCGATCAGCCGGATACGGCGCTGCTCGGCGTAGACACGGGCCTCGGTCGGAATCTGCCTGCGGGCGCCAGGGGTTCCGTGCAGCCAGAACACGGCACGGCCCTGCGGATCGCCGAACTCGGCGAATCCCAGCTGACGATCGTCCCCAACGGCAACGTTGCCTTCGAGCTTGGGGCGGGCGATGGGAATCATGCCCGAAAGTGTCCCACGCGGCGTTTGCAGGCCCGATCGACTTGGCAGGACCGCCAGTGCTGGACGTCGGATGCAACAATCATCGGGATGAATGACGTGCGTGTGGTGGTCGCCGATGACGACGTTCTGCTCCGGGAGGGGCTCGCCAGCCTGCTGGGACGTTCGGGTTTCGACGTCGTCGGCCAGGCCGGTGACGCCACCGAGCTATTGGACGCCGTGCGAGAGTTTCAACCCGAGCTGGTCGTCGTCGACATCCGGATGCCACCGACACACGGCACCGAGGGACTCGACGCGGCCAAGACGATCAGGCAGGAATGGCCGAACATCGCCATTCTGGTGTTGTCGGCCCACGTCGACGTCGACCATGCCATGGAACTGCTGGCAGGCGGCCAGTCGATCGGCTATCTGTTGAAGAGCAGGGTCACCGACGTCACCGACTTCGTCGACACCGTCGGCCGGATCGCCAACGGCGCGTCCGTCGTCGACCCCGCACTGGTAGCCGAACTCGTCACGGCGCGCCGACGTGACGATCCGCTTGCCGTGCTCAGCACGCGCGAGCGGGAGGTGTTGACGTTGATGGCCGAGGGCCTGTCCAATGCCGGTATCGGACGGCGCATCTGGGTCACCGAGGGCACCGTCGAGAAGCACGTGCGGAGCATCCTGACGAAGCTCAACCTGCCGGAGACGGGCGACGATCACCGGCGCGTGCGTGCGGTGATCATGTACCTCGACGCGCTCTAGCGTTCGCCTGAGACCTTCTCCGCGAGCAAGTCCCGGATGGCGCCGGGGGACAAGGCGAACTTGGGCAGGAAGCCAAGCACGGGACTCGCGGCGATCATGTCGGCGAAGTCCTGCTCCGAGTGCGTCGAGATGAGGATGACCGACGGCGCAGGCGAATACGCCGCCTGCAGCGCGACTGCCAGATCGAAGCCACTCTCCGCGCCGAGGTCGACGTCGACCAGGGTGACGTCGGGACGAAGCTCCCGATATAGGGCCATCGCGTCCACGCTGTTCGACGCCATCCCGACGACGGAGAACCCCGCCCGCTCGAGCATCGCGCTCGCGGCGTCGCGAAAGTTGGCGCTGTCGTCAACGATCAGACATCGCACGGTAAGCGTCCGGAGCACCACACGATCGAGTTTGGCAGAACGCTCGCACGGAGGCATTACCGCTAGCAGGAAACCGCGCCACCACGGACCCACTAGCATCCGGTGCGATGATTGAGTCCCTCCGAACCGTCCCCGACCAGGAGCCTCGGCCGCTGCCGAACCGGCTTCTGGCGCTGGTGCTGCGACCGACGGCCCGGCCGCTGGGTTGGGGCATCGTCGTCGCGACGGCCTTCATCGTCGGCGAGACCGCCCTGGTGTTGCTGCTCAAGAGGGTGGCGCCCGAGAACGCATTCGGTGCGATCTTCCTGCTCGGCGTGCTTGTCGTTTCCGCAGGCTGGAGCTTCGGGCTGGCGATTGCGACCTCGGTGGTCAGCGCACTGGTCTACCTGTACTTCCACCTCGAGGGCGGCGACAGCCTGGCGCCCGCCCTTTTCGTGTTCCTGCCCCTGGCGTTGCTGGCCAACGTGCTGGCCGGCCAGGCCCGGCTGCGTGCGGCCGAGTCCGAGCAGCGCCGCCGCGAGGCCGACGCGCTGGCAGTCCAGCAGGCGGCGTTGCGCCGGGTCGCCACCCTGGTCGCGCGGGGAGCCGACCCGGGCGACGTCTATCCCGTCGCGGTCGCCGAACTGGCACGGGGTCTGGACGTGGAGCACGTCACCCTGCTCGAGTTCGAGCCGGACGGGAATTGCATCGTGCTGGCCACTCGCGACGCCCCTGGAAGGAAGAAATTCGATGTGGGAGAACGACTTCCACTCGACAGTGACAGCATCGCGCTCCGGATTCTACGAACCGGGGTTACCGCGAGGATCGATGACTACACGGCCGTCGACGGCACCATCGCGTCGCGCATCCGGGCAGTCGGGCTGCGCTCCGGGGTGGGGGCACCCGTCACCGTTGGGACGAGCACCAGAGGCGCGCTGATCATCGGCTCGGTGCGTCCCGAGCCGATGCCGGACGGCACCGAAGCACGGGTATGCGACTTCGCCGATCTGGTGGCCACCGCGATCGCCAACGCCGAGACCCGTGCCGAACTGAAGGCGTCCCGGGCCCGCGTCGTCGCTGCCGCCGATCATGCGCGCCGGGAGATCGAACGCAACCTGCACGACGGCGCGCAGCAACGCATCGTGTCGCTCGGCCTCGGTTTACGCGCGCTGGAAGCGTCGGTCCCCGAGGAGCAGCACACCGTCCGCAAGCAACTCGACAACCTGGTCAACGGCATGGCCGATCTGTACACCGAGCTGCAGGAACTGTCCCGCGGAATCCATCCGGCGATCCTGACCAAGGGCGGACTCGGACCGGCGATCAAGACCCTGGCCCGGCGTTCGATGGTCCCGGTGCGACTGGACGTCGACGTCGATAGGCGCCTGCCCGAATCCACGGAGGCGGCCGCCTATTACGTCATCGCCGAGGCGCTGACCAACACGGCCAAACACGCCGAGGCGTCCGAGGTCACCGTGCGGGCCGGCTTCGACGGCGATGAGCTCCTGCTGGAGGTCGCAGACGACGGCATCGGCGGCGCCGCAACGGATGGCGGTACCGGCTTGATCGGCCTCAAGGACAGGGTCGAGGCGGTATCGGGCTCCATCGAGATCACCAGCCCGGCGCATGGCGGGACCCTGGTCGTCGCGCGAATTCCGGTGCACCCCGAATAGGCGTTGCGGGTCATGCCGCCGTGACGTCGTGCAGGGCGATGCGTGCGGCCGAGATGGCCGGATGACTGCCGGTGCCACGACGGTAGGCCAAATGGGTTCTGCGCCGGATGGAAAGCCGAGTCAAGACGACGGCGGCGGGCGGCGCCACGATGCCGAGATCGGGAACGAAGGCCACGCCTTGACCGGCGGCTACCAGCGCGAGCACGGCACCGAAGTCATCGGCGTGATGGCGGATGCGTGGCGTGAATCCCTCTGCCTCACAGGCCCTGACGGTCAGGGCGTGACAGAGGGTGCCAGGGGTACCGGCAATCCAATGAGAATCCCGGCGGGCGGCCAGGGGTTCTGCGGTCAGCCCCGCCAGGTGGACGGTCTCTTCCAGCAGCGGTTCGGTCTGCAATCCTGGATCGGAAACGACTGGTACGTAGTCGTATTCCTGGATCAGGGCGATGTCGAGGCGTTTCTCGCGAAGGGCATGGGGAACCGATGCCGGATCCAGCTCGGTGACCATGAGATCGAGGCCAGGATGGTCGGTGCTCAGTGCGACGACGGCAGGGGTCAAGATCGTCGGTACCGCCGTGGGAAAGACGCCGATGCGCAGGGTTCCAGTGAGCTTTGCCGTGGTCGATGCCAGTTCGGCGGCGGCTTCTTCGAGCGTCGCGAGGATCAACTCGGTGCGGTCCACCAGGTTGAGCGCCGCTGGCGTCAGCGTCACGCGCCGGCCCGTGCGTTCCAGCAGCGGCACACCGGTCTCGCGTTCCAGGGCGGAGAGCTGTTGCGAAACCGCTGACGGCGAGAAGGACAGCGCCTCGGCCACGGCCGAGATCGTCCCGCGCTGGGCCAGTTCACGGAGGAGGTGGAGCTTGCGGACATCGAGCATAAGGACAACTTACGCTCAACAACGGGAATGCGAACTGGACCTGAATAGCGGATCGGGTGATCGTGGAGGCATGCCGCTCACGGGTCTCTTCGTTCCGCTCATCACGCCGTTCACGGCGGCAAATGAGCTCGATTGCGAGGCGCTGGACGCGCTCGCCCATCACGCACTCGACGATGGAGCGGCCGGAATCGTGGCATTGGGCACGACCGCCGAAACCGCGACGCTGACGTCAGCCGAGCGCCGCAGGATCGTCGACATCTGTGCGGGCGCGTGCGTCGAGCACGGCGCCTCGTTGATCGTTGGTACCGGGTCGAACTCGACCACCGGTTCGATCGACGTGCTCGCCGATCTCGATTCCCGAGTGACCGCGGCACTCGTGGTCGTTCCCTACTACAGCGTCCCGTCCGAGGACGGCGTCGTCGAACACTTTCGCCAACTCGCCGTCGCCAGTCCGGTGCCGCTGGTCGTCTACAACGTCCCTCACCGCACCGGCCGACCATTGGGAGCAGACACTCTCGGACGGCTCGCCCGAATACCCAACGTCATCGGGTTCAAGCACGCAGTCGGTGGCGTCGACGAGGCGACGGTGGCATTCATCAGCACCATGCCAGCGAACGTCGCGGTTCTTGCTGGCGACGACCTCTACGCGGGGCCACTGCTCGCACTTGGGGCTTCGGGGGCGATCCTGGCGTGCGCCAACGTGGCCACCCGCGCTTACGCAGATCTGATCACCGCATGGCGAGACGGCCCGATGGACCATGCACGTCACCTCGGCAACCGGCTCGTCCCATTGGCACGTGCCCTGTTCGCCGAGCCCAATCCCGTTGTCATCAAGGCGGTTCTAGCGGCTCGTGGCCGGATTCCCAGCGCCCACGTCCGGCTACCGCTGCTCGCGGCCAGCGCGGCGGCCACCGCAGCCGCTCTCGAATGCTGGCCACCGCCTACCGGGTAGCCGGTAGTGCTCGGTGTCGCCAGCGGCAATGACATCGCTCCCCGCCGGGAGCATCGTCTAGGTCCATGACCACTGCGCCGCCGAACGCATTCCGGCGACCGAGCGCGGCGACACACATCGCCGAGGCCGCCGTCACCGCACTGGGCATCCACGCACGGCTTGCCCCCAACCCCGGCCGGGTAAACGGAAGGGGCACCAGCGTGGCGACGCTCGTCGCGTCCGCCGAAGCCTTGCGAGAGCCGCTGTCGCAGTGCGCAGAAGCCGCCCGGTCGCTGCCGCTCGGGCCGGAGCTGCGGGCCGAGCTCGGCGAGATCGGGCGGGCAGGGGAGCGCCGAGTCCGGGAGATCACCGGTGGCGTCAACACCCACCGCGGCGCGCTCTGGACGCTTGGCCTGTTGTCGGCGGGCTCCGCCGTCGCCTCGGGCGCCGATTCCGCTGCGAGTTTCGCCGCGCTGGTGGCTCGCATCCCCGATCCTTCGGCTCCCGCGCCGCCGCATCACGGTGTTCATGGGCCCGTCGGCGAGGCGAGAAGTGGCTTCCCACACGTCATCCGGATCGGCTTGCCTGCATTGCGGGCGAGTCGACGTCGCTGCGATGCACCCGACACCATTGCACTCAACGCATTGATCGCGATCATGGCCAAGGTGGACGACACGTGCGTCATCCGGCGCGGCGGTCAGACCGGTCAGCGCCTGGTGCACCGCCGTGCCAGGGAGATCCTGCGGGCAGGCGGGTGCGGCACCGCCGAGGGCAGGCACCGGCTGGAGTCGTTGTGCGAGGAGGCGGACGAAACGGGTCTGTCGATGGGTGGCAGCGGCGACCTGCTCACCGCGACGTTGTTCCTCGACCTGCTCGAGCAGGCGGCGTGAGGCCTCCTATGCACCAACCCACAGCGGAGGCACCCGGTCGATCCACGGCGTTGCCACCTCGAGCTGGCGGGCGAGTTGCAACAGGACCGTCTCGTCGGGCGCCATCAGTTGCACCCCGATCGGCAGCCCCGCCGAGCTAGTGCCGAGCGGCAATGAAATCGCCGCCCACCCTGTGACGTTCGCCAGCGTGGTCCAGCCGGTGGTGGCGAACTCCACGTCGAAGAACTTCCTGGTGGTGCCGCGGGGCTGATCAAGCAACGCGTACGGCGGCGGCGGTGTGAGCAGGGTCGGCACCAGAAGCACGTTGTGGCCCGCCATTCCCTCGGCGAAACGGCGGGTCTGGGCGTGCACCGCACCGATCGCCGCGGCATACGCCGTGCCGGTGGTGTGGAAGCCCTCGCGGATCATCACCCAGCTGCTCGGTTCGAACTCGTCCTCGCGGGGCTCGCGGCCAAGGTGCTCTGCCGCGAAGGCGTGCAACTCGGCATTGCTGACGGTGTGCAGGACGGCGATGGCATCGGCGACCTCGTCGGGATCGATGCTTGGGGCGCCGGGTTCGACGTGGTGGCCGAGTCCAGCCAGTACCGCCGCGACGGTCTCGACGGCGGCGATCACCTCGCCGTTGGTGGGCGTGCCGGGGAACGGCGAATCGGTCGTCATCAGGATGCGCTGCGCCACAGGCGCTTCGGTGATGGCATCGAGGTATGGACGCTGGGGGAGCGGCGCGGTATACGGGTCGCCTGGCGCCGATCCGGTGACGACGTCGAGAAGCGCGGCACTGTCGCGGACGGTGCGCGTAAGGGCGTGCCCGTTGACCAGACCCTCCAGCGCGTGCCCCGCACTCGGCGCGAAGGAGCTGCGGCCGCGCCGCGGCTTGAGCCCGACCAGCCCGCAGCACGATGCGGGCACCCGGATCGAGCCGGTGCCGTCGCCGCCCGACGCGGCGGGTACGACGCCCGCCGCCACCGCGGCGGCAGAACCACCGCTCGAGCCGCCGGGGGTGATGGCCGGTGACCACGGGTTCACCGTCGGCCCGAACAGCGAGGGTTCTGTCGTGCAGTGGTTGCCCCACTCGGGGGTGTTGGTCTTGCCGAACACCACCAGCCCCGCGTCGAGGTAGCGGTCGACCGTCCAGGACGTCTCGGATGCCACGTACGTGCGTAACGCACGTGATCCCATCGCCTCCGGCGTCCCCGCGAGGGAGGCGCCGAGATCCTTGAGCAGGAACGGCACACCCGCCAGCGGGCCCGCGCCGCCACCGCGCAGCGCACCGGATTCGTCGAGTGCGGCGGCCTGCGCACGGCCGCGGTCGAACAGGTCGGCGATTACGGCGTTCAGGGCGCGCTCCGCTTCGAGGCGGACGATCGCCGCGTCGAGCAGTTCCGTGGCGCTGACGTCACCGCTAGCGGCGAGCGCGCCCTGGCCGATTGCATCGAGTTTCGAGAGTTCGACCGCTGAGTTGTGATCCATCGACACGGATCTTGCGCGGTGCGCGGGGCGCAGGCAACT
>Ga0105237_10001705_pt1 | contig 28418 bp, 24 predicted proteins | sample KBSC24metaG_FD_81520 | JGI IMG/M metagenome (GOLD analysis project Ga0105237, IMG submission 81520) | Corn rhizosphere microbial communities from Kellogg Biological Station, Michigan, USA - KBS C2-4 metaG | ecosystem: Host-associated > Plants > Roots > Rhizosphere > Soil | place: Michigan, USA... | reverse complement strand
GCGGCTGCCGTACCGTTCTATGGAGCGCAGCCTTCAAAAGAACAGGTAGCGCAGATAAAAGCGCCGCTGCTTCTGCATTATGCCGGACTCGATACCCATGTCACCGAAGGATGGCCGGCGTATGAGGAGGCTCTGAAGGAAAATAAAAAAGAATACACCGCCTATATCTACCCGGGGGTAAACCACGGATTCCACAACGACACGACACCTCGCTATGACAAGGAGGCGGCAGAGCTGGCCTGGCAGCGAACCATCGACTTCTTTAAGGAGAAATTAAGCTGAGATCATGGCATAGGCTCAGGCCTGGTAAAATTTTATTCGGTACGCAAACTATGCACAGGATTTGACAAGGCAGCCCTGACAGCCTGAAAACCTATCGTTACCAGTGCGATCGTCAGGGCAATGACCCCGGACAATATAAATACCAGCCAATGGATATGGATACGGTAGGCAAAGTCTTTTAGCCAGTTATTCATCAGCCACCACCCCAGCGGCCATGCAATAAAGTTGGCCATCACGATCAATCGGATAAAATCTTTTGTAAGCAAAAGAACGATATCCCGCACATCGGCGCCCAAAACCTTTCGCACGCCTATCTCCTTCGTACGCTGTCTGACCATAAAGGCTACCAGCGCCAGCAGTCCGGTACAGGCAATAAAGATAGCGAGGAAAGAAAAAATGCCGAAGATGACCCCAAATTGTATATCACTCCTATACTGCTGGTTGAACGTCTCGTCGAGAAAGGAGAACTCAAAAGGGTTGCCCTTGAAATTATTTGACCAGGCTGTTTGAACGTGTGCGATGGTCTGATCCATCCGGGCTGTCTTCAATTTCACCAGGTAATATTCATACTCCCGCATGTCTCTGCCACCGAATTGAAAGGCGGATGGTGTCTGTTGCTGCTGAAGGGATAATTGATGGAAGTCATTTACGACTCCTATTACTGTGTAATCACCATCGTCTGAATGAAATTCCTTTCCGACAGCGCGCCCAACGTCAGAGAAGCCAAGGAGCCTGACGGCAGATTCCGTCATTATCACTCCTCTGCGGTCCGTCTGGAACTCCGGGGAGAAATTCCGGCCCGCCAGCATATGAAATCCCAATGTGGGTATATAGTCCTCATTGATCAGGGTTGTATTGATAAGAACGGCCGTTGTAGAAGCAGGGTCCTTTTGTATATAAGTCGAAGGCCATCTGATCTCTTTACCGGGTTTTTCATCCGACATGGCCACCGATTCTATTCCCGGGTCCATAATGAGTGCATCTTTGAATCGCTGTACCAGCAAATTATGTGTCTTGCGTGCCGTATCCCAGCGACCCGGCCGGTCCAATACCAGCACCTGGTTTACCTTTATCCCCAAATTTTGATGAAGCATATAGTGCACCTGCTGATAAACAATAAAAGTGCCGATGATCAGCAGGATAGAAAGGGAGAATTGAAAGACGACCAGCGACTTCCTCAAGGTCAATCCCTTTCCGGCGGCGGCGAATTTGCCCTTTAGAACGGACACCGGCTTGAAGGAAGAGAGAAAAAAAGCAGGATACAATCCTGAAAAAAAACTCCCGGCAATCAAAAAGAATAAAAAGAGAAGTCCGTATGTGTTGGTCAGCAAATTAGACAAAGGCAAATGAATGGACAGAAGGTCATACAGAAAAGGACGTACGATATACACAAGGAGCAGCGCAAGGAAAAAGCTTGCCAGATTAAGGCTGAAGGATTCAATGAGGAATTGCCGGATCAGCGTGGCCCTGTTCGATCCAAGTACTTTCCGTACGCCAATCTCCTTTGCACGGTTCACCGCGCTGACAGTGGCCAGGTTGATATAATTGACCCAGGCAATCGTGATGATAAAAAAGGCGATGACCATCAAAAAGCCGACGGCCTTTTCGTGTACGGTAGCCTCCGGCTCGTCCTGTCTGCCGGCGCTCAGATGTATCTTTTCGAGAGGCTGTAAAGACAATCTGCTTTCCTGATGAAGGGCCGTTTCGCCTGGAGAATGTTTTTGGACGAACAAAGGAAGCTTGGCCTCCAATGATCCGGGGTCGGCATCGGGACGCAGCTGTACATAGGTATAATAGTCCTTTTTATGCCAGTCAGATTCATATCGCTCGCTGCCTCTTCTATCCAGGGTCGAATAGGAAATGAGTACATTGAACTTCAAATGCGAGTTCTCCGGGATATCCTTGAATACGCCGGTGATCTTGCACAACTCATTATTGCGGTCGTCGTCCGTCATTTGAATGGATCTTCCCAGGGCGCCCTGACTACCGTTGTTGCCAAAAAGCTTTCGTGCGATGGTCTCTGAGATGACAGCCGTATAAGGCTGCGCAAGAGCCGATCGGGGGTCGCCCTGCAAAAAAGGAAAGGAGAACATCGTAAGAAAGGAAGAGTCTGCATATAAAAACTTCGTCTCTTTGAAATATACATTATTAGAGCTGAATACACAATTGTTCTTATATCCCATATTGTACAGGCGGGCCTGATCCAGTATCTCGGGGAACTCCTTTTTCAAGGCAGGACCCACCGCGGAATAATTCTCAGCACTTTGAACGATCAGCCGATTGTTCTCAAAGAAATCCAGGTTGACCCTGTAAATAGATCGCTTAGAGGAATTGAACCCATCATAACCCAGCTGAAAAGATACATAGCTGAGCAGCAAAATGGAACTCGCGATGCCAATGGCAAGCCCTCCGATGTTGATGGCGGCAGTGGTCTTGTTCTTCCACAGATTCCGCCAGGCGATCTTTACATAATGGATGATCATCAGGTAAGTTTACTGTGTAGACAACGAATAGGATACCAAATTCTCTATTTATTGACTATCAATCTATTAAATCGCTACACCCGGACAAAAGATGTCCGGTGCCGATACAGCGGCTGTCTGTTCTAAGCTACTGGTCCAGCATCCTGAGTTCCCGTTTCAACTCATCCATACTTACGCTCTTCCAATCCAGATCAAAAAAATCTTCGCTGACGATGATCTCTTTCATGGCGAGAAATGGCTGGCCATTTTCGTACCTGACAGCCACGATCACTGCCTTCTCGCCATTAGGTGCACCCCGGATCTCGAGCTTGCCCCCTACCCTTACAGCAGGAATGATCGCGCGCCTGTCCCGGCATACCAGTTTGCAGCTGATATTCCTTTGTGCAGGTAAATTCAATCTCACCCTAGCCGCGCTGGAATAAGGGATGCCGGTAAGGAAATCCAAATTAGACCATCCTGTTTTGGGAGCATTGAATACATAGAGTTTAAAATTTTCAAGCGGCACTCTCCTGCCCATAGCATTTATCTCTACATTCCCGGTCTTTTCCAGGGTATCTATCAGCTGCTTCATGGTGCTGACCTTAAAGTGATCCAGCAGCGGCTTGCAGATAGCCTTGATCAGGCTGTCTGTATTATCGACCCCATATTTTCGCAGAAGCCGCTCCAGTTCAGGGCATTTCGGGTCTTGCGCCGGGCCGGGATTCTTCAGATCCTCCTGACACTGCCGGAACTCCCTATTTTGAGCCCTTTGTTCCTCGCTAAAAACCCCTCCTATGACCTTTACGACCCTTCCGATCCTGCAAAAGAAAAAGCGGCAGGCCGTACAGGTGACCAGCTTTTTCGAAACATACAGGCTACCCCCGCATCGAACAAGATCCTGCAGAGAGAAGCTTGACAATGACGGGCCATCGTCGGCGATCCAGTTCATAATGCTGTCCTCCTCCCTGCTCCCTTTAAATACTTTGGTATTGGCGTTGATCGTATCGGCCGGCATGAGCACCACCAGGTCCTTGCCTTTCTGCACGTCAAGCTTCTTTCCATTACAGTCGACGGCTTCAGTGTAGATCATCCCCTGCGTCTCAAGGACATGACCGTCGGACGTGGTCGAAAGATCATCCATGATCATGTCGGAGGGTAAATAGTCTTCCCGAACATTAAAAGCGACACAGCTGCTGTCGCAGCCAGGCGGAGCAACAAACGTACCAGCCTTGACATAGATCACCGTGCCATTGCTGCATCTTATAACAGTGTCCCGATGCGGGTTGACGCAGAACTTTTGTAAGGGCGTTCCGATTTGCCGATAAAGTTCAGCGATGTCCGGCAACTCATCCTGCACCGGGGCTACGGGCGAAATTAGCTGCGGCCTCAGGAAATATATATCGACACGTCTGTTCTTCCTTCTGCCTTCACGGGTCCTGTTATCCGCTACCGGCCAGTCCGGCCCCCAGGCCCGCACAGTAATATCTCCCAGCCCTTGCTTTATCAGCCAGTTTTTTACAGCCATGGCTCTTTTCAATGACAACTGCATGTTGCGGACATAGCTTCCCGAGCTGTCGGAATGTCCTTCGACAAGCACAAACAAAGGACTGTCAATACCTGCATGGTCAGTCAATCGTTTTAACTCCCTCCTGTCGGATGGGCGGATATGATATTGCCCCGATGGAAATAAAATGGAGCCGGAAGGAATCGAATCCTGTCCCCGCCCGGTAAAACACAGGCAAAGGGCCATCAGGATAAGAAGGGGTTGGAGGTGTTTCATATGTTCATAGTGGTTAGCCGTACCATGATACGTGCATATCAAAAAGAACGTTGCCATTCCACCCCGGACAAAGCTTGGAAATGTGAAAACTTTTATTTTACTTTGTAATGCAAAGTACTTTTAATTATAGATTCCCACGACATGAACACCGATTTTGTACATAGTGACTCCATCGTGAGAAAGATCTGGGGCAGTGCGGACACGGTGCTCCTCATCTTCGCAGGCGCTGCAGCGGAATTTCCGCTGAACAGGGCGGTGGACTGGCTGTATTTCACGGGCCGCCTGCCATCGGACCCTCTCGGTAGATTGTTCTCCACAGTGCAATATGCTCAACAAATCGTTTTTGCAGAATATGACAACGCACTGACAGCCATCGACAAGATCACAGCCATTCATAAGGGAGTGGAAGCAAGCCGCGGGAGTAAAATACCCGATACGGCCTATTTGGATGTGTTATTCATGCTGATCGATTACACCATCCGAAGCGCGGAGCTGCTGGGCCATTCGCTGACACAGGCGGAGAAGATGGAAGTATTTGACGTATTCCACCGGGTGGGAGCACGAATGGGACTAAATGGTCTCCCCTACGACTACTCACATTGGCGGCGCATGCGGGCAGGCTATCTGCGGACCAACCTGGTCCGGAGCACATTTACGTACGATCTTTACCGTCAGTACAGGCGACATCTGGGCGCGTTCCGCTATTTTCTTCTCCGGCGCCTGCAGTCCCTGCTGGTTCCCGGAAGGGTCCGCCAATTACTCTCACTGCCGCGACTGCCCTTATTTTACCCCGTTGTAGGACTGTACAGGATCTCGCGATGGTTAAAACTCGACAAACTCATAAAAGCATTGATCCTCCCGGCTGCCTATAAGATGCAAATCGCAGACCTGGACAGGTCCTGACAGGATAATGTATATTTTTGTCCCGAATTCCCCTCCTGATTGTCTATTTTACACACAACAGACCAGGGACCACCCCTGTATGTTTGTAAAAACAAAATCATATGCTGCTAAAGAATAAGAATGCCGTTATCTATGGTGGAGGCGCTTCCCTTGCTGGAGCAGTGGCCCGGACGATGGCCAGTGAAGGAGCCCGTATATTCCTGGCTGGACGCAATACAGCCTCCTTACAAAAAGTAAAGGAAGAGATCATTCAAAGCGGTGGTCGGGCAGAAGTGGCGACACTGGACGCGCTGGATGAAAATGCTGTTCGCCGGCATCTGCAAAAAGTGGTCGGGTCGGCTGGTACGATTGACATATCATTCAATCTCGTTGGCATAAATGCCGTTCAGAATATTCCTCTCATAGAAATGACCCTGCCTGAGTTTGTGCAGACGATAACAGAGATCATGACCACTCAGTTCCTGACCTGCACGGCAGCAGGACAGGTCATGGTCCGGCAAGGCTCCGGTGTGATTCTTTCGCTGACAGCCACACCCGGTGGCATCGGATATCCCCTCACAGGAGGCTTTGGCCCTGCCTGCGCCGCCATGGAAGGTTTTTCCAGGAATTTAGCCTCGGAGCTGGGTCCGCACGGCGTACGTGTAATAAACATCCGCTCGGCCGGCTCACCTGATTCACGCCCCTTTGCACAGGCAATGCTCTCCATGCCGGATCTGGTAAAGCCCATTCTGAAGAGGATGGAAGAAGATACGATGTTGAAAAAGCTCCCGCTGATGGAAGACATCGCCAATACGGCATTGTTCCTTTCATCTTCTCTTGCGGCTAAGATCACAGGCGTAACCATCGATGTCACGGTCGGAACCGTCAACCAGATCAAACGTCCACCGACGGATCAATTTTCCCGGCCAAAAGCCGGCATCGTTTTGGACCCGCCGGACGGTCAAAAGGGCTAAAGTTCCCATATCTTTGGAAAAAATTCAGCATGACAGCATTCTTAGGCATGGGACTTCTGGGGTCCAACTTCGTCAGGGCAATGATCGAAAAAGGAGGGAGCGTCAACGTCTGGAACAGGACAGCCTCGAAGGCTGCAGCGCTGGAACAGTATGGCGCCAAAGCATTCGCCAGTCCCGCAGACGCGGTAAGGAATGCCGATATCATCCATCTCACATTGAAGGATGATGCCACCGTGGACGAAGTGCTGGCACAGGCCCAGCAAGGTCTTAAACCGGGCGCCACTATCATAGATCATACTACCACCTCCGCACCGGGCGCCATACAAAGGACCAGCATATGGAAGGAAAAAGGGTTCACCTATCTGCATGCCCCTGTTTTCATGGGTCCTCAAAATGCATTGGAGAGCACAGGTTATATGCTGGTATCAGGCGACCAGTCCGTCATCAGCCGGCTGGAGCCCTCATTATCCAAAATGACAGGCAAACTTATGAATTTCGGTGCTGAAGAAGGAAGAGCAGCCGGTATGAAGCTCATCGGCAACTGTTTCCTGGTTGCCTTTACTACCGGCATCGCAGATACGCTGGCCCTTGCAAGATCCCTGGATATACCCATCGGCGATATCAATACATTGTTCGACTCCTGGAATCCCGCGGCCGTTCTCGGCGCCCGTCTGAAAAGGATGACCAGCGGCAGCTACGATAAGCCGTCCTGGGAATTGAATATGGCGAGAAAGGACACAGGACTCTTTATAAAGGCAGCTGAAAGCAAGAACATACACCTGGCCGTCATGCCGGCTATCGCGGCCGAGATGGACCGCTGGATCGGCAAAGGACATGGCAGCGAAGACTGGACGGTCATTGGATCGGGAACCCTCTGATCATACCGGGATACTATATCCCACCTTTACCCTGTCCATCACCACATGTGTATAAAAATGCCTGAGGTGCGGGTTGTTCACCAGCCATTTTTTTGTAAATGCCTCATATTCCTGCATGTCCTTTGTATTGACGATCATAACAAAGTCATAGGTCCCTGTCACATAATAACATTGCATTACTTCACTGCATTGCAGCATGGCGCTCTTGAACTGATCGAGAGCCTTGCCATGCCCTTCTTCCAAAACCACGTCCACGACACAAGTGATGCCCAGCCCCGCCACGACAGGTGCTATGATGGACACATCCGCCTCGATGATCTTCTCCTCCCGCAGCCGGACAAGTCTGCGTTGCACGGCAGATGAACTTAATCCTACTATCTCGCCCAGTTCACTGGCCGTCATCCGGTTGTCCTGTTGCAGCAATTGCAGCAAATGTCTGTCGAACATATCCAGCTCAAACATTTTTTACCCGATTTTGCCATAAAAGTATCTTAAAAAATGCGCCCCGCCAGCTTATTTGCAGGAATTGCCCGCCATCTGTCCGGTAGCTTTGTGAAAAAAAGATCATGCAGACAAAAAGCTTTTTTTCTCCTGAAGAGATCGCTGCTTTTAGAAAGGATACTTCGGGCTGCACCCATGTCATTCATCTGAACAATGCCGGTGCGGGTCTCATGCCCGATGTCGTCACCCGGGCCATCCAGGAGCATATCACACTGGAATCGACCATTGGCGGCTATGAAGCCGCTGCCTTGCGCGCAGACATCGTCAAAGACTTTTATACCCAGGCCGGGAGATTATTCAACTGTCATGCTTCGAACATTGCCTTTACATCCAGCGCCACGGATTCGTATACCCGGGCCCTCTCCTCCATCCCTTTTCAGCATGGAGACATCATCCTGACAGACAATGATGATTTTATATCCAATCAAATCCAATTCCTTTCCTGTCAAAAAAGGTTTGGCATCCGTATCGTACGAATAAAGAATGCGCCGGAAGGAGGTGTGGACCTGGATGACCTTCAGCAACAACTGACAAAGCTTCGGCCCCGTCTGCTGGCCATTACGCATATTCCTACCAATTCCGGCCTGGTGCAGTCCGTAAAAGCCATCGGTGAAATATATGGCCGGTATCAAAACATCCATGCGGACAAGACATGGTATATTCTCGATGCATGCCAGTCCGCCGGGGCGTTGGCATTGGATGTCCAGCAGCTGCGATGTGATTTTCTCAGCGTCACTGCCCGAAAATTCCTGCGGGGGCCCCGTGGGACAGGATTTCTATACATATCGGACAAAGCATTGGAGGCAGGCCTCGAACCCCTGTTCATCGATATGAGGGGTGCGGAATGGGTAGAGAAGGACGTATACCGACCGAGAAAGGATGCTGCCCGCTATGAGGACTGGGAATTTGCCTATGCATTGGTGCTGGGCGCAAGGGCGGCTATAGAATATTGCCTGAATATAGGAGTAGACCGCATCGGACCCCAGGTTCAATATTTATCGGACATACTGAGGCAGGAGCTGTCTATGCTTGACAAAGTACGTGTGCTGGACAAAGGTCCCGAGCTGGGAGGGCTTGTCACTTTTACCGTCAGCGGCGCCACACCGGAGCACTTGGTAGCGGAGTTATTAAAAAGAAAGATCAATGTTGTCTCCAGCCATCGGGGCTTCGCAGTCATCGACTTTGATGAGAAGGGAGTACAATGGGCGATCAGAGCTTCCCCGCATTACTATAATACGTTAGAAGAGATACATCTTTTCCTGTCGGAAGTAAAGGAATTGATCTAAGGTATTTCCATCAGAAATACTATAAAAAATTCATGGGTATGCTATTCTATGGCAGCCAGGCCTTTAACGATGGACTGCTCTCTTTCTTCTTTTCCTTTTGCATAAACAAATTAAAAGACGCTTTCTCGCCTGCCATGCGACCGGGACGGATGACGATGATTATAGATTTCTGGAAACCACCATGCCCGGCAATATAAGCGGGACTGCTTCAGACGAAGCCTTCGAAAAGAATTATATAGATGCGGTGGAGACGGCCACGGAGGAATTCAGACAATCAAAAGATAAAGCCGTGCTCATCGATGTGATCTCCGCACGAAAAGAAGTGAATCCCGTAAATCTGTCCCTCGGGGATTGCGGATAACCCGGATCATTTTTTTTCTTCTGTCGCCAGAAAGATAATATCCTTCCCTTCGATGATCTTTCGCTCGTACCCTTGCTTTACCACGTGGATCATCGCCAGCGCCAGTTCCTGTAATGTGCAGAAGCCGGAGGGACGCAGCGCTCTGCCCAGAGGGAATAGCCAGGTGATGTATTTGTAAATGCTCTGCGTCCGGACGAGTCCTGGTATAGGTTTTATAAATCCCGGCCGGAAGGCATACACCTGCCGGAAAGGCAGTCGCATGAGGTCATTCTCCGTCTTGCCCTTTACTCTTGCCCATCTGATCCGGCCCTTCTCACTACTGTCTGTGCTTGCCCCCGAAATATAACAAAAGCTCATATCCGGGTTCAGTCTGCTCAATGTCCCCGCTACTTCCATCGTCAGGGTATAGGTAGTCTGAAAATACTGCTCCGCCCCCATTCCCACCGAGCTGACGCCCAGACAGAAAAAACAGGCATTGTTACCGCTGAGCTGCCCTTCGACGGCCGAGAGGTTGAAGAAGTCGGAGTGGACAATTTCTTTTAGTTTGGGATGGCTGACGCCGCAAGGCTTTCGGTTGATCACCAGAACAGATTCCACGTCCTGATGCTGCAGACACATGTATAATACGCCTTCGCCGACCATGCCGGTAGCGCCTGTGATGATTGCCTTTATAGAGGATGGATGCATGTTATTTCACTTCCCTGTCAAATGCAGCCGTAAGCACCTGCCCATTGCGCTTTACCTGTACCCAGATCCGGTAAAGTCCGGGCTGCGGGAAAGTATAGGGGAAAGTTACGGAATTATCCATTTTCATACTCCCCGTCGCATCCGGGGGCATATTCATCTGATGCATCAGGAAAGTGTCACGCTCCTGCCCGGTCATCCCTTTCAAGGTTCTGATCAGCTGATCCACGCTGTCCCTGAAACGAGTTCTGTCACTATAATTATACTCCTTGTCCGGCGATCCGATGCGCCGCTCCAGGTTGGCCTGGGCCGCCACCGAATAGGTGCCGACGGGATGAATATGGATATAGGTGCTGCCGTCATTTCTGACGATGACCGCGTGCCCCTGCATACCCAGGTAAGGTTCCAGCTTCACCGGCCGCCTGCTGCTGTCGTAGACGGCAAAGCGCAGCGTATACAACATCCCGCTCTCAAAACCACTCCCGCCCTCCATCACCATCTCCGAACCATCCTTCATCCTAACCCCTTTACCGGGTTTCCCGCAAACAATGGCATTGTCATCGGTGCGGTACGGGTTGTCCACGAGGTTATTGGGCAGCGCATAGGCATAGGCATCATCAGGGTCATGCGGGTCTGCCGCGTCTGTTATATCTGCTGGTACCTTTAATGTATCCCTGATCGTCTCCGTAAACCCCGACGAATAGACAATGTCCGCAAAGGCAAGATATTTACCCGCGGGCATGCGAGGCGGATTGACCATAAAATGGCTTGTGTCCTTCCTGTCTGGATGCACATGCGCAAATACATCCAGCCCCGGCAGCCGAATGAGAAAAAGATGCATGATCTTGCCATGATCGGGCACCAGGTAAGACAGGGATGCACGGCGTTGATTGTCCGATGTGTCGATGGTCATTACTAATGTATTCGCACTGACTGCATGATCTATCCGGAAGTCCGCATGCATGGGTTTGAACATAAAATGCCGGTACCTGTCCGCCCAACTCCCCCACCAGGCATTACCGCCATAGACGACCAGCGACGTCAATATTGCAGCCATGGCAAATGCCACCCGCCGGGACCTCCTTCTTCTCAGGGACAATGTCTCTCCTTCGTTGGTGATTCCTTCTCCGACACTGGCGCCGATCAGCGTCACCATAAGAATAAAAAGAATTATACCCAATATTACCAGGCTTAGGCCTGTCCCTGCAGGCAGCTTTTTTTCTGCCGTGGAAATAGCTACGATGGGCGCCACGAGCTCACCTTCTCCCTTGCTGCCTTTTACATGCAGCAGTACGCTTGAGGACCCGTTCTGCATTAACCATACTATACCCGTATAGGCGCTTTGTGATCCCGCCACGGGCTTAAGGATCTCCGCGGGAGGCGCACCTTCCCTGCCGGAGAAATAATAGACAGGCTGCGTGGTAATGACCGCATTCGTCTCGTTCTGCAAATAGACGGTTATTCTGGCCGTACCGGGTATTACATCCGGGGGTGTGATGCTCACCAGGAGATGATAAGGCCCCGCCACTCCTTCTAGAGCTACATCCGGGCTGCCCACATGCGCTTGCCCGCCCTTTATCCATAATATCAGCAAGAGTATGATAGCAGTTCGTTTCATCTTTTTACCAGTTGTATCCATTGACCCCAACGCAGGCTCAATCGGGCAGCCAGCGTCCCAATAACGATTCCGATCAGTACATCCACGGTCAGTGTTCCGGGAGTGGATATGAGGAAGGGATGTATCTTATAGCGGTACGGCCAGTCGGGCGGATCGCCAAAATACCAGCTGTCCGCCCCAAAGAACCAGTTTCGCGCATAAGACGATTCTATCAGCCAGCCGCTCAGCGGGTATTCGATGATCAGCATCCCCAATACAAAGCAGACGCTAAGCAGCAAGGCCTTTATCCATTCAATCCCCTTGCAGCGCCACAGGATCCAGTCCATCAACAGGGTGGGGATAAATACAAGCATTGGAAAATTGGCAGGCTGAAAATGGGTCGTATGGGTAAGAATGGGGCCCAGCTTCGGCTCGGCGGGAAATAGTTGCAGGATCCAGTTGGAGAACGCTATTATAAAGAAATAGCCCAAGGCTACGGTCGTCATGCCCCATTTCATCCGCAAGGCCCGGCCAAATACAGGAAGGAACAGAAGGCTCGTCGCCGCCGCCACAATATAAAAAAGCCCCCCGCGCATACCCCTCGTATGCAGGAATTGGGTTCCTAAAGTATAAATCATGGTAAGCAGACTGGCTGCGCTGACAATGAACAGGATACGCAATAAACCGTCCCTCCCCGTACCTTCGGTATTCAGGTATTTACTGATGCCCACACAGGCGCCAAACTGCAGGAACAGCATACCCAGCCCCAATAAGGTATGAGGAGGGGAAAGAATGGTGACATCCAATCCATATGCACTATGCCACCAGTCGTCAAATGGCGCCGAGGTCAGCATGGCGATGGCGCCCCAGATACAGAATAATGCTCCCAGCGAGCTGTAAAAGATACCCCAGACCCGTACGGTTGAAGCCTTGATCGTCTCCGTAGGATGAATACTGTTCCAGACGACCTGTATTCCCGAGAACAGACCGGCGAAGATGGCTCCCAAATAGATGAGTATATGCGGTGGAGAAAGGAATTTATCCCGCCCGATGCTCCGGTGCCAGGAAATGTCCCATAATATACCCGTCACCGTCAGTAATGACGCCAGCGACACCGCATATATATAAAGAGGGAGATATGTTTTTATAGTACCGGACCGGGCATCGGAAGCCCTGGCCGCAGAAGGAGGTAAGGTTGTGGTAAGGCCGATGGACATAAGCTGAGTTTGAATGGTATAATGAGCCGTGCGCCTCTGTATTCCATAAATGTAATAAAAAAAACGCCCTCGGAAGAGGGCGGCCCATCTTTATGAAAAGTTACCAATATTATATCCCATTGAGTACAGAAGACTGTGCAATATACTTCTTGGAAGGATAATAGATAAAGAAGCAGCTGCCATTCTTCATCAGCGGAATGATCTCCTGGCTGATCTCCGTAGGGACGGCAGGACAGCCAAATGTTGTCCCCATCACACCATACTTATTCAGGATCCTCTGGCTTACATAAGGGGCGCCGTGGATAACGATGCTGCGTCTGTAAGCATTATCATTAAAACCTTTATCCATACCGTCGATACGCAGCGACAGCCCGTTGACGCCATAATAGGTCTTGCGGGTTACATAAAAGCCCAGGCTGCTCTTGCAGGACTCGTCCTGGTTCGAGAACGAGGAGGCAAATTCCTCACCGGAATTGATGCCATGCGCTACAAAGGTTTTATAAAGTACTTTCTTATTGCGTACGTCGATAACATACATTCTCTCTTTGGAAGAAGACTGGCTGAAGTCACAAATGGTCAGCAGATCTGTGTTATGCAGCATACCCTTCTTCAGCAGTTTGTGATATCCCAGCCAGGCATATTCAAAAGCCTTCAGGCTCAGATCCTCGCCTTCCAGGTTCATCATATCATACATGCCGATGGCAGTATTCATTACCAGATTATATTCGGCCTTCATAGCAGCCAGACGTATCACTCTCTTGGCCTCTTCCGCCTTGGCAGCTTCAGCAGCAGCCTTAGCCTCTTCCGCCCGGGCCAGTTCGGCAACGCGAGCATACATGGTCTCGGCAGATACATTATAACGGATGATCTTCTTGATGACGTCGGCAGAATGGTAAACGTTCGACCGGGTGTTCATCTCATTGTTACCTGCAACCAGCGCGACAGGAGCCGTCAGCACAAATATCAGCAGCAGGATCTTGGCAGTATGAAGGATAATCTTTTTCATAAAAACGGATTTGACATAAACATTCCAATGGGCGTACCAAAACGTTAATACTTATCTATCAATTCCTTATGAATGAGCGCCAGATTAATCCAATCCCGATTTGGGAAGTTATTCTCTGTTTTAGGAAATTCCCGGTTGGCGTATCAGAGCAGACCGTCCTGAAGGAGCCAGGGCCCGGTGGATGTATAAATAAAGAAACAGGGATGAAAACATCCCTGATTTTACCAAACCTAACTGCCTATGAAGACTATAAACTTTATGCGGATTTTACTAACGGCGTGTAGTTTATATACGACAGATAAGAGTAATTAGATTTCATTTCTACAAGTTTTTTCTAGTCTCCGAGAGCTATGCTAAAAACCTCCGTTTTGGGCGGCAGACACATTTCATTCGTACATACCTGATAAGTCAATGATCCGGTAACATTTGTCCTGACCTTGGTCTTTAGTCTGATCACCTGGACAAAATCGACCTTATCGGCATATTGATTCGCCATGATCCCTGATGCCTCGTCCTTCCATTTTTCCATGGTTCCGACCTCTTTGACCTTTCCCGTGATGCTTATCAGCGGATTAGGCTTAAAATGGATCTCGGTTGGCTGGGCAACGGCCTCTTTTGGCTGCTGTTGGGAATAGGCGTGCCATCCGGCCTCCAATACGGCGGTAAGATGTACTTCATAGGTGAGCCCGGCAATCTTTTTAACGCTGTATTGCCATGCTATCGGGTGTAACGTATTATTCTGAGCGCGGGCCATAGCCAGGAAAAAGACCAGGATTCCCAAAACAATGGATTGCTTCATAAAGGGATTACTTTATGGCTATAACACGATGACCTCATAATAGTGTGGCTGGTTAGCTGAGAAAAACCCACCCCATAGCTACCCTCCGGCTGATGGCATGAAGTTTTACCTCTATAACTGTAATTAATCACCGATCAATGAAGATTTCCAGGTTCTTCCTTCGTATTTATGAGATCTGGCGATTTATCGTCCAATTCTTCAAGGAAGTATTTCTCCCTCCCTATGAGTACAAAGAGATTGTCAATCAGTTCTTCCAGGTAGGCATCCGGTCGCTGTCCATCATCACGCTGACGGGGTTTATCACCGGAGTAGTATTTACCAAACAGTCCCGTTCCTCCTTGTCGGAGTTTGGCGCCGCCTCCTGGCTTCCCTCCCTCATGGCCATAGCTCTTATCCGAGCCCTGGCTCCTTTGGTGACAGCCCTTATCATCGCCGGTAAAGTGGGTTCCAACATCGGGGCAGAGCTGGGTTCCATGAAAGTCACCGAACAGATCGACGCCATGGAAGTATCCTCGACCAACCCTTTCAAATTCCTGGTGGCCAGCCGTATCCTGGCCACTACAGTCATCGTCCCTGTCCTGGCACTCTATATGGCGTTTCTGGGGCTGATGGGCGCCTATCTCAACGTGCATCACAACGAAGAGACAAGCTTTACATCCTTTTTTCAATCCGCATTTATGAAGATCACTTTCCTGGACATCTGGCTGCTGCTTTTCAAATCCGCCATGTATGGCTTTACCATCGGCGTAGCCGGATGCTTTAACGGTTACAACACAAGCCAGGGCACGGTAGGCGTAGGTCGTGCGGCCAACACCGCCGTCGTCGTATCCATGTTCCTCATTTTTATTGAAGAGATGATCATTGTCCAACTATCAAATTATTTCAGGCATGGAGGCTAATGCTGTCATATCGCTCAGGGGACTGAAAAAGTCATTTGGCAGCCTGCAGGTGCTCAAAGGAGTCGACCTGGACGTATACCAGGGAGAGAACCTGGTGATACTGGGCCGCTCGGGCAGCGGTAAATCCGTGCTCATAAAGATCATCGCCGGTCTCCTCCGGCCTGATGAAGGCAGTGTCAATGTCCTGGGTCAGGACACCGGCAGGCTGGACATAAAAGCATGGCAGGCGCTCCGCACCCGCATCGGGTTTTCCTTTCAGAGCAGCGCGCTGTACGACGGGATGAACGTGCGGGATAACCTGGAATTCCCGCTGATACGCAACAAACGTCATCTCAGCAGCCGGGAGATCGATGTTGCCATAGCCAAAGTGCTCGACGACGTAGGACTGTCACAAACGCTCTATCAAATGCCTGCAGAGCTCTCAGGCGGACAGAAGAAAAGAATTGGCATTGCCCGTACCCTCATCCTTCTGCCGGAGATCATGCTTTATGACGAGCCCACCGCCGGATTGGATCCTGTCACCAGCGTAGAAATTAATGAGCTCATCATCGAAGTGCAGGAACGCTACAACACCAGTTCGGTCATCATCACCCATGACCTCACCTGTGCGAAAGAGACTGGCGACAGACTGGTCATGCTTTCGGAAGGAAAATTCATCCGGCAGGGCAGCTTTGATGAAGTATTCGATACCGATGACCCAAGGGTTAAAAATTTTTATAACTATAATTTCGTAACAGATCATGAGCGAACAGAATAATAAAAAACAGATTGCCGTAGGCGTCTTTATCAGCCTTGGGCTGGCCATCCTCATCGTAGGTATATTCACCATCGGCGGGCAACGCAAGGCCTTTATAAGGACGTTTCCTTTGCAGGCGGGTTTTGAGGATGCACAGGGATTGCAGGCAGGGAACAATGTATGGCTGTCGGGAATAAAGGTCGGCACGGTAAAAAAAGTGGCATTCGCCGGCACCACGGGCGTGGATATCATCATGAACGTGGATCAAAAAGCCCGCCGGTATATACATAAGGACGCCAAAGCGCGCATCGGCACAGATGGCCTCGTCGGCAACAAGATCATCATTATCGAGGGCGGCACTCCTTCAGCTCCCATTGTGGTGGAAAATGATAAACTCACGGGCCAGCACTTTGGCGGCACAGATGAAATGCTTGCTACGCTGCAAGCTAATAACGCCAACCTCCTCGTGATCACGGGCAATCTTAAGACGGTCAGTCAAAAGCTGGCCGAAGGGCAGGGCACACTTGGGCAATTGATCAATGATCCAACTTTGGGCAACGATCTGCGTGCATCCATTAGTAACCTGCAAGCTGCCTCCGCAGGTAGCCAGAAGGTCATCCGCAATCTGCAGGATTACACTGCCGGACTTCATAGACCCGGCAGTCTCGCCGAACAGCTCGTCACGGACACTACGGTCTTTGCCAATCTCAAAGCCACCGTCGCCCGACTGAACGATGCAGCCAACTCCGCATCGGTGTTTACGGAAAAAATAAAAGATGCAGGAGACGATATCACCAAGGGGCTCGGCGATCCCAATACACCGGTAGGACTGCTTTTGCACGACCAGGAAACAGCCGACAATATTCAACGCACCATCAAGAATCTTCGGGTATCCAGCAAAGAGCTCGCGGACGACCTGGAAGCGGTACAGCATAACTGGCTGCTGCGCGGCTTCTTTAAAAAAAAGAGATAAGACATGGGGAATTTTTTCCACCTATCAGTGGAACTGGAACCATATGAGGGCCACAGCCGACGCCGTCATCAGGATCAGCGCAAGCACGCCCAGTATATTGGAGCCCCGTTTGTTCACCCGCTGACCCATGATCTTTCGATTGTTGCAGATATGCATTACCAGTACGATCATCACCGGCGCAGTCAGTCCATATAAAATGGCCGTATACAACAAAGCCTGTATAGGGCTGATATCCAGAAAATCCAGGCAAAGCCCCGCCAGTAAAGCAAAGGTCATCGTAACATAAAAAGCCGGCGCCTCATTGAACTTCTTATCCAGCCCCTGACGCCAGTTGAAGGTCTCCGCAACGATATATGACAACGAGCCGCCTAACACCGGAATGGCTAAAAAACCCGTGCCGATGACCCCTATCGCAAACAGCGCGTACGTGAGTTTGCCGGCCAGCGGCTCCAGCGCACGAGCCGCCTGCTCCACCGTATCTATCTTATGCACTCCGGCATTATACAGTACTACGCCCGTCGTCAGGATGATAAAGAACATGACTATATTGCTGAACAGCATACCGGAATATACATCCGCCTCCATTTTTTCCATAAATCGCCGGTCGATGACCACCCTCCTTCGACGCTGGGCAGTAGCGATGTCCTCCGCCTCCATCGTAGCCTGCCAGAAGAACAGGTAAGGCGAAATGGTCGTTCCCAGGATGGCCACCAGTATCTCGAAAAAATCCTTATCCATCCGTATGGTAGGCATCACTGTATGCCGCAACACCTTCCCCCAGTCCACGTGCACTAAAAAAGGGATGAGCAGGTACAGCAAGAGCACCAGGCAAAGCCATTTCAGGATACCCGCCAACTTTTGATAAGGCCATTGGATAACGGCAAAAAGGATCATGGCAGTAAAAATAAGCTCGAAGGCAAACACCGGCACAGCGGGTAACAGCATGTGCGCCACGGCACCCATCCCTTCAATATCAGCCCCGATGTTCAACACGATGGCGGGGAAACTGAATACCATCATTGCAATTCCCAGTTTGCGAGGATAATGCTCCCGCAATACTCCGCTCAGCCCTTTACTGGTGACAACCCCTATCCGGGCGCACATCTCCTGTATGGATGCCATCAGCGGAAAGGTGATCAATGCCGTCCACAACGTGCTCAACCCAAAGGCGGCCCCCGCCTGTGAATAAGTGGCGATGCCTGACGGATCATCATCACTGGCTCCCGTGATCATACCGGGTCCTAATACCTTCCAGGCGCGGGCAATACGCGTCCTGATACCGCTGGTCTTATTCTTGGTCTTTTCCCGTGGCACTCGTTTTGATTTATTCGTATGCATTGTGAATATAAAAAACTATCGTTATCAAATTGTGAACACATCCCTACAAAAAATTGGCGTCCGATACAATCCCGCCGGCAGCGAGTTTTCCGTCTGGGGCCCTGCACTTAAAAAAGTTGAGCTGGTGCTCGAGTCCTCAGTTCCCAGCATCCACCCTATGTCGCAGGATGAACATGGATATTGGAGTATAACGGCGCCCGTGGAGCCAGGGGCGCTTTACCGGCTTCGCCTAAACGAAGATAAGCAATACCCGGACCCCGCATCGCTCCATCAACCCCGGGGTGTCCACGGTCCTTCCGCCGTTGCCGACATACATGCGTTCCGCTGGCAGGATGCCGATTGGAGAGGTCTGCCGCTCAGCAATATGATCATCTATGAATTGCATACAGGCTGTTTCTCCGGGACACACAATTTTGAAGGCATCATCCGCCGTCTGGACTACTTGCTGGATCTGGGCATCAATACCATCGAGCTCATGCCCCTGGGACAATTTCCCGGTCAGCACAACTGGGGCTATGACGGGGTTTACCCCTTCGCCGTACAGCATTCCTATGGTGGCATCCCGGGCTTTCAACGCCTCGTCGATGCAGCCCATGCCAGAGGAATAGCCGTGCTGGTGGATGTGGTCTACAATCATTTAGGACCGGAAGGTAACTATCTCCCACACTATGCACCCTATTTCAGCAAAAAATATCATACTCCCTGGGGCACCCCGTTGAACTTCGACGGCCCATGGTCCGACGGGGTACGCAATTATTTTCTTCAGAATGCCCGCATGTGGCTGGAAGACTATCATGTCGACGGCCTCCGGCTGGATGCCGTACATGCCATCTACGACCTCAGCGCCTATCATTTTATACAGCAGCTAAAGGATCTGGCCCTGGACATTGAAAAAAGAACAGAGGTCAAAAAGACGCTCATCGCAGAGATAGATCTGAATGACCCACGCTATATCAATCCGGTGGAAAAAGGAGGCTATGGCCTGGATGGTCAATGGATAGACGAATTCCATCACGCCCTCCGCAGCCTGATGACGGGCGAGCGCAATGTCTATTACGAAGATTTTGGGGACATCACCCACTTGGAAAAGGCTTTCCGCCAGACCTATGTATACAACGGCAATTACTCCCGCCATCGTAAAAGGTCCTTTGGCGGACATGCAGACCACAATCCCTATAGCCAGTTTGTCGTCTTCTCCCAAAACCACGACCAGGTAGGCAACCGTCCTATAGGCGACAGGCTTACCCACCACTTAAACCTGGAACAGCTCAAACTGGCGGCCGCCACCGTCCTGCTCTCCCCTTATGTCCCGATGCTGTTCATGGGAGAAGAATACGGAGAGCGCAACCCTTTTCAATTTTTTACCGACCACTCCAAACCGGAGCTTATCATAGGCATCCGGGAAGGCCGTCAAAAAGAATTCCCCGACTTTGAAAAAGTGATCCATCTGCCCGACCCTCAGTCGGAGGAAACCTTCCTCCGTTCCAACCTCTCCTGGGACTATCGCCAGGGACAGGGGGCCCTCCTGTTTCAATACTATCGACAGCTTATAGCGTTCAGAAAGACCCGGCCGGCGATGCAGGGTACCAGCCGGGACAGTCTTCACCTGTACCCAATTAAAGGACAAACCATCTCCTTTGAAAGAAAGATCCCGGGCGACCACATCTATGTCTGGCTTCATTTCGGCAATAGCCCCATCCGGATCGAAAACACTCCGGGATATCCCCTCCGTAAGATATTCGACTCGGCAGAATGGCTTTGGCCATCAATTGCGATAGATAAAACCTTTGATATACAGCCTTATTCAGCTGTTATTTTAGAAAAAATTTCATAATGCATTTCATGACATCCACCTATCGGGTACAGCTTCATAGAGACTTTAATTTTAAAAAATTAAAGGGTTTACTTGAATATTTACATGAATTAGGCATATCCACTCTTTATGCCTCTCCCATTACCCGGGCCATTAAGGGAAGTCAGCATGGGTATGATGTAACGGACCCGGGGTCAGTGAGCCCTGAAATTGGTACCGGGCAGGAGATGGATGATATCTCCCGTCTTCTAAAAAAATATAAAATGACCTGGGTACAGGATATAGTACCCAATCATATGGCATTCGAAACTTCCAACCCCTGGGTCAGGGATGTTCTGGAAAAAGGGCGGGAGTCGGGATACTATTCTTTCTTCGATATAGAGCCAGACCCGTCCGATTTATTGGGTAATAAGCTGATGCTCCCCTTCCTGGGGAACACCCTGACCGAATGCCTGCGGAGAAAAGAGATCAAGTTAGATCTCTTGGGCGGGCGGTTCATTATCCGCTACTTCCAGCAGGAATATCCCGTATCCGCCAGTTCGGAAGAATGGATCCGTACCATACGGCCAGACAGCCCGGCGGAGCAGATCACATCCTTCTTCAATGAACGTCCTGCCATTTTGCAGGAGCTGCTGGACCAGCAGCATTACGTGCTTACCCATAACCACCTGGCAGCTTCCTATATCAACTACCGGCGTTTCTTCACCATCAACAGCCTTATCTGTCTGCGAATGGAAGATGAAAAGGTATTTGAAGCCTATCATCAGCAGATTCGCTGCTGGTATGATAAGGGGCTCATCCAGGGGCTTCGTCTGGACCATATCGACGGGCTGGCTGCCCCCCGGCAATATGTACAACGGCTGCGGCAGAGCTTTGGCGAGGATTGTTATATAGTGGCGGAAAAGATATTGGCAGCGGAGGAGCTTCTGCCCGCCGACTGGCCGCTGCAGGGTACAACGGGTTACGAATTCCTGGGTATGACCAGCCAGCTCCTTACTGACCCTGACGGATTCCGTCAGCTTAAATATTTCTATCGGGAGAAGATCGTACCGGACATGCCGGAGTACAAGGACCTTGTTTTTGAAAAAAAACATCACTACCTGCTCACACATATGGGAGGCGAATTGGACAACCTCGTACACCGTGCGTCCCCGTCGCTGCTGGAAGCCGATAGAGCAGGGTTCAGGAACGCCCTGGCTATCTTCATGTCCTCCTTCCCCGTGTACAGGCTCTATCTGGAATCAGGATCGCCTTTTTTGTCCCGTCTCATGCAGTTCACAGGCCCCCTGGCAGCCAAAGGCGTCGAGGACACGGTATTTTATGTCTACAATCCACTTATCGGCCGTAATGAGGTCGGCGACACGCCCTTCGTCGATGGCCTCACCTCTTCGGAGTTCCATCAGAAAATGATCGTACGCCGGCAGCAGACACCTCTTTCCATGAATGCCGGCACTACCCACGATACCAAAAGAGGAGAAGACAGCCGTATCCGTCTGTGCTGGCTCAGCTCCATTCCTGACGAATGGATCGCCACCGTGACCCGCTGGCGGGAAATGAACAAACGCATCGCTCCGCTGCCCAACGATGAATATTTTATCTATCAGTCGCTGATCGGAGGTTTCCCTCCCGATATGGTGCTGACAGGGCAATTCCGCACCCGCTTCCACAACATGCTCACCAAGGCGCTGCGGGAAGCCAAGACGACTACTGATTGGGACAATCCCGATGAAGCATATGAAAAGAAATGCCATGACTTTGTCGACGTCCTCCTCGACACCGCGAAACCCTTCATGGAAGATTTCTTTCCTTTTGTCTTCAAATGCATAAAACAAGGCGCCCGCTATTCCCTGTCACAGCTTCTGCTCCGGCTGACGGCTCCGGGCATACCCGATATTTATCAAGGGTCTGAATGCTGGGACTTAAGCTTCGTCGATCCGGACAATCGCAGTCCGGTGGATTATACCCTGCGGATCCAGCTATTGGAACAGATACAGCAAGCCGAAAAAGAAGGATATTCAGCTGTACTCGAGCTTGTATCCGAGCACGATCGAAGAGGAGCCGGCAAGCTATATACTATTTACAAAACGCTTGCGTACCGCAACGCCTGGCCTGAGGTCTTTACGGCAGGTGATTATATTCCCATCGACATCCCCGGCGCACATCTCGCCTACATCCGCCGCGAGGGCCGGCGCTGGGCCCTCGTCGTTGTTCCCCTGATCCGGATTGTCGACAACCTGGTAGAACAACTGCCCATCACCCTTCCCGCCGGCGCACCAGCCCGCTGGATCAATGTTTTTACCGGCGATGTCTTCCAGGCGGAAGGCCTCCGCGTGGACCTCCGGGGAGCCCTGGATAAATTCCCGATTGCCCTGCTCACAGCCAGCACGGCTGAACTCAAAGAAGAACTATCTTTATAGCCATGCCACTCTTATCCATCGTCCGTCATGGCCAGTCGGCCTGGAATCTCGAGAATCGTTTCACCGGTGAGGTAGACGTAGACCTTACGCCGCTGGGCCGCGAAGAAGCCCGCTCGGCCGGAAAAAAACTGGCACATATCCCTTTTTCGCGCTGTTTCACTTCCGTACTGCGGCGGGCCAACGAAACCCTGGAAATAATTTTGGAAGAAGCGCATCAGCCCCTGCTGCCCGTCACCTGCGATAAAGCCCTCAACGAACGCAACTATGGACAGCTGCAGGGTCTCAACAAGACAGAAACTGCTAAAAAGTACGGCGATGAACAGGTCGCCATCTGGCGGAGAAGCTACAACGTGCGCCCACCCGGAGGCGAGAGTCTCGAAGACACCGCCCGCCGCGTGATCCCATACTATGTCCGGGACATAGAGCCCTGTCTGAAAAAAGGAGAGAATATCCTGATCGTTGCTCATGGCAACAGTCTGCGCGCCCTTATGATGCACCTGGAGCACATCAGTGAGGATAAGATATCCACTGTCGACCTGCCGACAGGGATTCCCCGGCTTTATACATTCGATGAGCAGCTAAATTTGCAGACAGTAGTTTATTTGTGATCTTCCGTCAGTATGACGAATTCCTGTTCCAATGTCAGAGAGTAAGTATAAATATCCTTTATAAAGTTCGCACCCCTGGCGGCATACCAGGGCATGAAATTGTCGATCCTTTCCTGCAATCCATCCGAGGGGAACAAGGCGGAGCGCAATGCATGAATATGCCGCTGCTGGTCGGCAAACTTTCTCTTTTCCGCCTTCAACAGTTTTTTCTCCATTTCCTTCAGAGGCCGTAAAGCCTTTGCCTGCAAGGCTTCCACATGCTGTACCAGCGTCGGATCGATGGGGCGCGCCCTTTCCTTCAAGGCGCCATAATACTGTTCGGCCGCCTCCAGCTCCTTCTCCATGCTCAGCTGCTGCTGCGAATCCCGTCTCACCAGCTCATTCAACAACGCATCCTCCGGCCGGAAAAGGTCTTCCACTTCAAGTCCTGCATGAAGGGCCCGGTCAGCCCATAGCTTCTCCACCAGCAGGAACGAGTTCCGCAGGATCAGCATGGGATAAGGTTTCCCATAGTGATGAAAAAGATCCTTCAGCTCCAGCCAATACGCCGTCTCCCCACCCCCGCCGATAAACGCGATATTAGGTAGTATGGTCTCCTGGAAAAGCCCTCTCAAAATGACATTAGGGCTAAATCGCTCGGGATAATTATGCAGTTCTTCCCGGATGGCCTCCGGTGTAAATTCCAACGTGGATTCATGCACCTTATAGACATCCCCTGTTTTTTCGATCCTTCCCCGGAGGTCTCCTTTTAAATAGAAAAGATTGATGGGGCGGGGATTGGCCTGTATCTTGTATTGTTCGGGTATGCGTTCGATGGTCCCTTCCACGATGCGACAGGGTGTCTGCTGAAACAGATCATCCTCAAAGACAGGGATCATCAGCCGCTTCAAACTGGCCCGGTCGGGGATCAGCACCACCAGTCCGTACTCCCCAAACAGCCAGTGCAGCAGACGCAACGTCGCCGTTTGTATATCGGGGCTTTTTAAATAGAACTCTTTTATTTTCTCCATCAGCTGACGGCCATGAGGCTGTACAGACAGCTCCCCTTCCACTCTGTCGATGATCTTTTCAAGCCCTTTTGTATTCATTCTGCCCACAGCTCCGGTCTGTTTGGTAGCCCACGCCAGTTTCTCCCCATTGAGACGGATATTGCCTAACTCTTCCAGATCGGCGTCCTCACTGCCCATAAAAAAGACGGGCACGAAGTGTTTGTCCGAAATATCCTTGTTCAGCCTGTCGGCCAGCCGTATTACATGAATGATCTTGTAAATAAAATATAGGGGGCCTGTAAAAATGGCCGGCTGATGGGCCGTACAAACAGTGAAAGTATTTTCATTCAGCAGTCTGTCGATATTGGCCGTCACGGCAGGAGCTGCCTCCACGGCCTGGTATTGCTCTTTTAATGCCCCGACCAGGGTCTTTCGATCCACACTCGTCTTCCTCCGCACCTCCAGGGAAGCCAGGATACCATCCGAGGTCACCGGGTGCTCATAAAAAGGAGTCAACGCACTGGCTCTGTCCAGATAGTCGGTAATGATCTTTGAAAAATAGCCTGTCTGCCGGTATGGTAAATGATGCGGATTACAATCCATAAGCTAAAAATAGGGATATCAGGCGAATTCCTGATTACCGCACACCACAACAGACAAGTGACAGCTTTGTTTACAATACCTGAAATCCATACGCATACGGATCATCTTCGGGATCAATGGTAATAGTGTTATACCCATAGACCTTCGCCCATCCCTCGATGCTGGGAACAATGGCAGGCTTACCCGCGACACTCGTTGCCCTCTCCACCCTTCCCGTAAAGCTGCTGCCGATGATGCTCTCGTGTACAAAGACATCCCCTTCCTTTAGCTTGCCCTTCGCAAACCACTGGGCCATTCGCGCGGATGTCCCGGTGCCACAGGGGCTCCTGTCGATGGCCTTATCCCCGTAGAATACGGCGTTCCGGGCCGTGGCGCCGGCGCCGATGGTCTTGCCTGTCCATAAAATATGCGTACAGCTGTGGATCGTGGGGTTCTCGGGGTGCACGAACTGATTGGTCTCGTTGATGCGTTTGCGCATGATACGACTCCAACTAATCAATTGATCAGCAGAATAATATTCAAGTCCTTTAAAATTCTCCTGGAGATCGACGATGGCATAGAAATTACCCCCATAGGAGACATCCACCCGTAGTTTGCCCAGGTCAGGACATTCTACTTCGACATTCTCCGCCGCCAGGTAGGCAGGGACATTTGTCAGCTTCACGGACTTTACTTTTTTCCCTTCCTGACGGTATTCGATCATTACCAGTCCCGCGGGCGCCTCCATCCGGACAAATCCAGGGTTCCGCGGCTGGATCAGCCCCTCTTCCAGGGCGATGGTAATGGTGCCGATGGTGCCATGCCCGCACATGGGCAGACAGCCGCTGGTCTCTATAAAAAGCACCGCTACATCGTTCTGCGGGTCGTGGGGTGGATAGAGGATGCTGCCGCTCATCATGTCATGCCCCCGCGGCTCGAACATCAGTCCTTTCCGGATCCAGTCGTATTCCTTTAAGAAATGCTGCCGCTTCTCACTCATATTTTTCCCATCCAGTAAAGGTCCGCCGCCTGCTACCAATCGCACTGGATTCCCACAGGTGTGTGCGTCGATACAGAAAAATGTTTTCTTCATGTCAGAGTGTTATGCGATGGCATTGTCGGTGAGCTTATCATTCACTATTCTCCAGATGCCCAGGGGATTGTTGTTTTTCAAGGCATCCGGCAAAAGACCGTCTGCCCAATTCTGAAAGCTGAGAGGACGCACCCAGCGTTTGATACCATCGGCTCCCACCGAGGTGAATCGGCTGTCTGTAGTAGCGGGGAAAGGACCTCCATGCTGCATGGCAAGCGCCACCCGTACTCCTGTGGGCACGCCATTGAGGATAAATCTACCGCAGATGTCCTGTACCCGGTCCACCAGGCCGGCATGGCTCAGCATGTCTTTTTCAGTAGCCATTAGCGTGCTGGTAAGCTGACCCTCCAGATGCGAAGCCACCGACAGCAGCTCTTCTTCGTTGGCGCAGCGTATTACCAAAGAATAAGGACCGAATACTTCCTGGTGCAGAAGGGGATTATTAAAGAAAGCCCTGGCCGTAGCGGTAGCAACGGTGGGCACGCCTTGTTCTTCTTTTGCCGGAACCTCCGACACAGCCACGGTCTCTACCTCTTTTTGCTCCAGCGCAGCCTTTCTTTTTTCGCCATAGGCTTTTGCAATGCCGGGATGCAGCATGGTGCCGGGAGCAATCTTTTTAATAGCATACCCCAGCTCATGGATGAACGTCTGCAGATCTTCGTTGTCGATGCCGATGATCAACCCCGGATTGGTACAGAACTGTCCCGTACCCAACGTGATGGAACCGGCATAAAGGCCGGCCACCTCTTTGGCGGATTGCTTTAATTTATCGGGTAAAAGAAAGATTGGATTGATGCTCCCCATTTCTGCAAACACAGGTATGGGAACCTTACGCTGATTGGCCCAGTCGAACAGGGCCTTCCCACCTCCATAGCTGCCCGTAAAACCAACGGCACGGGTATGGGGATGCGTAACCAGGGCCTTGCCCGTCTCGAAGCTGGCGCCATGTACATGACTAAATACACCTTTTGGCAGCCCGCATTTTTCAACGGCACTGAATATAGCCTTTGCCACCAGTTCGGAAGTCCGTGCATGCGCGGGATGAGCCTTCACCACCACGGTACATCCTGCAGCCAGGGCAGAAGCCGTATCTCCTCCCGCCGTCGAATAGGCGAAAGGAAAATTGCTGGCGCCAAATACGACGACAGGTCCCAATGGCACCTGCATCTTGCGAATATCGGGATCGCCTTTGTCGGGTACGGCCGTATCGATCCGCGCCTCCAGCCAATGTCCCGCCTCACAGGCAGCAGCATAGCTGGTCAGCTGAAAAATGGTCCTCGCTCTTTCATTCTTTACCCTGGCCTCGGGCAGATTCGTCTCTTCCATCACCGTCTGTATCAGATCATCTCCCAAAGCCTCCATTTCCTTCCCGATGGTCCGCATCAGATCGGCCCGCTGTTTTAATGTCGTCTTCCTGTATTGCTGAAAAGCCTTCCAGGCCTCCTGCATCACCTGGTCAATTTCCTGTACACTGGCATCTTTGAATGACATGCTGATAAAATTTTTACAAGTGATAAAGGTAGATGTTCTGTGAGCAGCGCTCACAGCGTCAATTAATCAGTTCTTTGCGGATTTTAACTTATAACTACTTCCCCTTCCAGGTCATAATCGTAGGCCTTTGTGATCTTTACCTGTACGAACTCTCCCACGGGAAGCTTCTCCTCGCTGTGTATGATCACTTCATTATCCACTTCTACCGAGTCGAACTCGGTACGCCCCAGCCATCTGCCCGCCTCCTTCTTATCGATAATGGTCTTGAATACCTGTCCTACTTTCTCCTGGTTCTTCTCATACGAGATCTCCTGCTGTACTTCCATGATCTCTTCCGCCCTGCGCTGCTTTTCTGCGGCCGGTACATCATCGGCCAGTCCATAAGCGGAGGTCCCTTCTTCATGTGAATAGGTGAAGATCCCTACCCTGTCAAAACGGTGTTCCTGAAGGAACTCCTTTAACTCTTCTACATCCTGTTCGGTCTCGCCGGGGAATCCAGTGATCAGGGTGGTACGCAGACAAATACCGGGTACCGTCTCCCTGATGCGGTGGATAAGGTCTGTCATTTCTCCCCGGGTGATCTGACGGCGCATGGCTTTTAACATGTTGTCGCTGGCATGCTGCAACGGCATATCGAGGTAGTTACAGATATTATCCCTTTCCCGCATCACATCCAGTATCTCCATGGGGAATTTGGAAGGATAGGCGTAATGAAGACGTATCCACTCCAGCCCCTTCACATCGGCCAGTCTATGCAGCAGGTCGGGCAG